>Ga0247719_1000609_pt1 | contig 19814 bp, 18 predicted proteins | sample 41E_DmetaG_FD_189046 | JGI IMG/M metagenome (GOLD analysis project Ga0247719, IMG submission 189046) | Soil microbial communities from hillslope of Landscape Evolution Observatory, University of Arizona, Oracle, AZ, United States - 4-1-E_D | ecosystem: Engineered > Artificial ecosystem >...
CAGGACGTTATGCAGTTCGGATAGTGACCTTTTGCCCCCCCGCTCTCGCTATCCGCTTAAATGGGCCCGGAACCGCCAACCCTCCCCCCCCCCGGTGGCGATTCCGGGCCCTCATTTGTCTGGGCTCCCTCCGAAGCTTCTGCTGACTCCTCGCCGCGCTGGCGCCGCCAGTGAGTCACCCGGATGGCGAGTATCGCCAGTTCGTAAAGGGCGATCAGCGGGATCGCGAGCATGAACTGGGAGATTGCGTCGGGCGGGGTCAGAACCGCCGAAATGGCGAACGCGCCGACGATCGCATAGCGGCGGCCCTTGACCAGCTGCTCGCGCCGGACGAGCCCGGCGCGCTCCAGAAGCATCATCAGGATCGGCAGTAGGAAGGCCACGCCGAAGCCGAACAGGAAACGCGTGCAGAAGCTGAGGTAATTGCCGACCCCGGGCAGCGCGTCCTGCTGAACCCCGCCGACTTCCCCCTGGAAGCCGAGCAGGAAGTGCAGGGCCCAGGGCATGGCGACGTAATAAGCGAAGGCGGCGCCGCCGAGGAAAAACACCGGAGTGGCGAGAAGGAAAGGGAGAAGCGCCCTTTTTTCCTGGCGGTAGAGGCCGGGGGCGACGAACTTCCACATCTGGGTGGCAAAAAACGGGAAGCCGAGCATCAGCGCGGCGAACAGCGCGATCTTAACCTCGACGAAGAACGCCTCGAAGATGTCGGTGAAGATGATCCGCCCCTGGCCGGCGGCAAGCAAAGGCTGGACCAGGAAGGCGAAAATTTCCTTGGCGAAAAAGAAGCTGACGAAAAACAGAACGAACAGCACCGCGAGCGACCAGAGCAGCCGCCGGCGAAGCTCGATCAGATGGTCGAGCAGGGGCGCCTTGCTGTCGTCGATGTCGTTCATGGCAGCTCGCGCTGCTCGGGCGGCGGCTCGTCCGCCGGCGGCGGTTCCAGAGGAAGCATCGCCTGGTCCTCGGCGGCCATGGCCTGCTCCTCGATCGCGGGATATTCGCGCATGATGCGCTCATTCTCCTCGCGCCATTTCTGCTCCATTTCCTCCAGCTCGGCCTCGCGAATCATCGATTCGACCCCGGAGGTGAAATGCCGTGCCATGCCCCGGACCTTGCCGACGAAGCGGCCGGCGGTGCGCATCGCCGCGGGCAAGTCCTTCGGGCCAATGAACAAAAGCGCCGCGATTGCGACGATGAACAGCTCTGTTGTGTCGATGCCGAACATGAGCGCCGCCCAGTCAGCGGCTAAGGGCTAGCCGCCGGTCCTATCGTCGCTTTGCGGCGGCCTTGGCTCGGCCGTCCGGCTCGGCTCGGGAGTAACATCGATCGGCTGCTCCGGGCTTCGGCTTTGCGGCGGCAGGCTGCGCGGGTCGCGAGCCTTCTCTTCCTCGTCCTCGGCCAGGCCCTTCTTGAAGCTCTTCAGCCCCTTGGCGACGTCGCTCATCATCGCCGAGAATCGGTTGCCGCCGAACAGCAGCAAAATCACGACGCCGAGAATGATCCAGTGGATCAGGCTGAAAGAGCCCATGTGCACACTCCAGTCAGTGGAATGCCTATCTAGTCTTCCTCGCCTTCGCTTTCCAGTTGCAGCTGGAAAGCGCCTTCGTCGAGCGGATCGAGCAGGCCCGCGGCCTTGAGGTCGTCTATCCCCGGCAGGTCGCGCCGCGAGCCGAGCCCGAAGTGGGTGAGGAAGTCGGCGGTGGTCGCGTAGAGAAGCGGGCGACCGGGCCCTTCCCGCCGGCCAGCCGTCCGGATCCAGCCCGCCTCCATCAGCACGTCGAGCGTGCCCTTGGAGATTTGCACGCCGCGAATGCCCTCGATCTCTGCGCGGCTCACCGGCTCGTGATAGGCGATGATCGCCAGGGTCTCGGTCGCTGCCCGCGACAGGCGGCGCGGCTCCTCCCGGGTCCGGCGGAGCAGGTAGGCCAGGTCCGGGGCGGTCTGGAAATGCCAGCGCCCGCCGCGTTCGACCAGCTCGATTCCCCGTCCGGAATAATGGCCGGCAAGTTCCGCAAGCGCCGATTCGACGTCGCCCTCGCCGGCATATTCGGAAATTTCAGCCGGAGTCAGGGGTGTTGACGAGGCGAACAATGTAGCTTCGACCGCCCGCGCGAACTCGTTCATCACGCCGCCCGCAGCCGAATCGGGGCGAACGCCTCCGCCTGGTCGATGTCGAGCCGGCCGCGGCGCGCAAGCTCGAGCGCGGCGAGGAAGCTCGAGGCCAAAGCGGAACGGCGCAGCAAGGGATCGTCGGTCCGGGGCAGGAAAGCCTCGATGGCGGTCCATTCGATGACCGCTCCGATCATCCGGCCGACCCGCTCGATCGCTTCCTCGAGCGTCATCACCGACCGGGGATGGACGACGTGCATCGGCGGCGCGGTCCGCGCCTTGACCGCGCCATAAGCGGCGAACAGGTCGAAGGGCGACGCCTGCCAGGCCGACTTGCGGACCAGGCGAAGCCCTTCGGGACAGCCGCGAAGGAAGACGTCGCGGCCCAGCCTGTCGCGGGCCATCAGTCTGGCGCCGGCCTCGCGCATCGCGTCGAGCCGCTGAAGCCGCATCTGCAGCCGCAGCGCGATCTCCTCCGGGCTCGGGCCCGCTTGAGGGTCCTTGGGCAGCAGCAGGCAGGATTTGAGGTAGGCGAGCCAGGCCGCCATGACGAGATAGTCGGCGGCGATCTCGAGGCTCAACGCCCGGGCCTCGGCGAGATAAGCGATATATTGGTCGACCAGGTCGAGGATCGAGATTTGCGCGAGGTCGACCTTCTGGACCCGGGCGAGGTTGAGGAGCAGGTCGAGCGGGCCTTCCCAGCCGTCGAGGGTCAGGTTGAGCTCGTCGCTTGAGCGGATCGGGATCGTATCGAAATCGGCGTCGCTGGCCATGGCCAAGCCTATCCCCCCGGTCAGGCGAGCGCCAGAAGCGAGTCGCGCCTGGCCGCGGCCTCGGCGAAGTCGGGGCCATCGTCCTCGACCATGGTGACCGCCATTGCCCGCGCCAGCCGCGCTTCGCCATCCGGGCTCATGGCCGGAACGGCCTGGGCGACCGCGATCATTTCCGCCATCTCGCCCGAGCAATGGAGCGCGACGTCGCATCCGGCGGCGACCACGCCCGACGCCCGCTCGCCGGGACCGCCCGATAGCGCCTCCATGCCAAGATCGTCGCTCATCAGCCAGCCATCGAAGCCGATGCGGCCGCGGATGATGTCGCCGATCACCGTTCGCGATTGGCTCGACGGATGGTCGGGGTCCCACGCGGTGTAGACGACGTGGGCCGTCATCCCCATCGGCGCGTGCGCGAGCCGCTCGAACGGCTCGAGATCGACTTCGAGCTCCTCGGCGCTGGCGGTGACGACCGGCAGCTCCTTGTGGCTGTCGACGAGCGCCCGGCCGTGGCCCGGGATATGCTTGACCACCCCGACCACTCCGGCCGACGCCATCCCGTCGAGCATTGCCCGACCGAGCGCCGCCACCTGCATCGGCTCGCTGCCGAGCGCCCGGTCGCCGATGATGTCGTCGGCCCCCTCCTGGCGGACGTCGAGAAGCGGCAGGCAATTGACGTTGATCCCGGCGCCCCGGAGCATCAGCGCCAGCGCCCGGGCATTGGCCCGGGCCGCCTCGATCGCCGACGACGGGGCAATATCGTACAGCCGGGCGAAGGCTTCGCCGGTTGGAAATGCCGGCCATTGGGGCGGCCGCATCCTGGCGACTCGTCCACCCTCCTGGTCGATCAGGATGGGGACATCCCGGCCGCTCAGGACGCGCAGGTCGTCGGTCAATCGCAGCAGCTGATCGGGATCGACGCAATTGCGGCGGAACAGGATGAAGCCGGCGGGATCGGCCTCGCGGAAGAAAGCCGCCTCGTCGCTTCCAAGGTCGGGCCCGGCAAGGCCGTAGATCGCCGCCTGGGTCACCGGGCGACGAAGCAATTCTCGCCGGCGACCTGCAGCGTCTGGCAGATCTGCCGAGCCTGATCGGGCGACGCCGCTGCGGCCCGCAGCCGATAGCCGCCGGAAAAGGGGACGATCATCTTGTTGAGCTCGGTCAGCACCGGGAAGCGGGCCGAGAGCGCGTCCCAGCCGCGCTGCGCCTGGGCGGACGTCCGATAGGCTCCGAGCTGGATTACGCTGCCGCTGCCGCCGGTCGCGGCCGGCTCCGTCTCGGCCGGAGCCGGCGTGGCTGGCTCGGCGGCCCTGGCCCGGGGCTCGCTCGGCGCAGCCTGCTTCGGCTCGGGCCGCGGCGGCCGGGCAACCGGCGCTTCGGGCACCGCGTCGAGGTTGAGCTGCGAGTCGCGATCCTCGCCCGCGCTGGTCTCGTACGCCGTCTGGCTGTCCCCGGCGACGTCCAGCCCTCCGGGATTGTCGGGCCGCACCTTGTACGGGCCAGGCTCGGCCCGGATCAGCTCGGGTTCGCCGCCGACGTTCGCGGCGTCGCGGCGGCCGAGCCAGAAAAAGGTTCCGGCGATTATCAGCGCGGCGAGCAGAACGACCGAAAGGGCGGCGAGCATCTTGCGCGCCGACACGCCGCTCGGCGCGTCCTCGTCGTCCACCGGCTCGAGCCATGGCAGCTGGTCGTCATAGGCTGCCCGACCGTCAGTCATCCGAACCCTCCCGTTGCGCCGCGGCAGGCTGACACAGCGCCGCCACGCACCTCAGCGCATCTCCTCGGCGGCGGTGACTCCCATCAAAGTCAGGCCGCTGCGGATAATCTGGCCGATGCCGAGCGCCAGTTCCAGCCGCGCCCGAGAAAGTTGTGGATCATTTTCAACGAGGAAGCGGCGGCCGGGATCGTCATTGCCGCGGTTCCACAGCGAATGGAACTCGGCGGCGAGGTCGTAGAGATAGAATGCGATCCGGTGCGGCTCATGGGCGGTCGCCGCGCCCTCGACCGCTCGCGGATATTGCGCGGCGAGCTTGACCAGCGCCAGTTCCTCCTCGTCGAGCAGGTCGAGGTCGGCCGGATTGCCGAGGTCCACCCCCGAGTCGGCCGCCTTGCGTCTGAGCGACGAAATTCGCGCATGGGCATATTGGACGTAGAAAACCGGATTGTCCTTGGATGCCTCGACCACCTTGGCGAAGTCGAAATCGAGCATGCTGTCGGTGCGCTTGGTCAGCATGATGAACCGCACGACGTCCTTGCCGACTTCGTGGACGACGTCGGCCAGGGTGACAAAGCTGCCCGATCGCTTCGACATCTTCACCGGTTCGCCGGCGCGGAACAGCCGGACCATCTGGACCAGCTTGACGTCGAGGTCGACCCGGCCGTCGGTCAGCGCCCGAACCGCCGCCTGGACCCGCTTGACCGTCCCGGCGTGATCGGCGCCCCAGATGTTGACCAGATGGTCGGCGCTTTCGGCCTTGCGCAAATGGTAAGCGGCGTCGGCACCGAAATAGGTCCAGCTGCCGTCCGACTTCTTCATCGGCCGGTCCTGGTCGTCGCCGAATTCGGTCGACCGGAACAAGGTCAGTTCGACCGGCTCCCATTCGTCCTGCTCGTCGAGGCTCTTGGGTCGCTCGAGCGTCCCCCGGTAAACCAGGCCCTTCGCCTCGAGCTCCCGCATCGCCCGGTCGACCGCGCCCGATTGCTGAAGCTCGGCTTCCGACGCGAACCTGTCATGGTGGATTCCAAGCAGGCCGAGGTCGTGGCGGATGAGCTCGAGCATCGCTTCGACCGAGCGCCTGCGGAACAGGGCCAGCCACTCGTCCTCGGGCGCGGCGGCGTAGCGGTCGCCAAGTTCGGACGCGAGCGCCTGGCCGACAGGCACGAGATAGTCGCCCGGGTACATGCCGTCGGGAATCTCGCCGATCTGCTCCCCCAGCGCCTCGCGATATCTGAGGTGCGCCGAGCGGGCGAGGGTGTCCACCTGCCCGCCGGCGTCATTGACATAATATTCCTTGGTGACCTGGAAGCCGGTCGCCTCGAGCAGGCGGGCCAGCGCGTCTCCGACCACCGCGCCCCGGCAATGGCCCATGTGCAGGGGACCGGTCGGGTTGGCCGAGACATATTCGACATTGACCCGCTCGCCCCGGCCGACGTTCGAGGCGCCATAGGCCTCGCCTTCGCGAACAATGGCGCGAAGCTCGTCGCGCCACACCTCGGGCGCAAGGCGAAGATTGATGAAGCCGGGGCCGGCGATGTCGACCGACGTGACCATCGGCAGCGCCTCGAGCTTCGGCGCGATCAGCCCGGCAAGGGCGCGCGGGTTGGTGCCGGCGCCTTTCGCCAGCACCATCGCCGCGTTGGTCGCGAGGTCGCCGTGGGCCGGGTCGCGCGGCGGCTCGACGGCGACGCCCTTGCGGGGCAGCTGGCCGGGCAGAGCCCCGTCGTTCGTCAGCTCGTCGAGCACTCCCTCGAGGAGCGCGGCATATTGGGTGTAAAGGCTCACGTCGGTCTATCAGTCGGTTGCTCTGCTGGTGGCCGGCTCCCCTAGCGCAGCCGTGGTGGCTCGTCACCTTGGCTGAGACGCTCGTCGTCCGCCCAACGCTGAAAGCGAAAGAAAATCATTTCGGCGCCGGATCGGCACGCTCCGCCGATCTCTGCAAAGAGGACCCACGCTCCTGTTCAGGCAGCTGCAATCCCCAGGAAACCTTCGGCCCGTCATGCAGTTTTTTTGCGCGTGATGAAGATGACAGGGGAAAATTATCGCCAAGGTGCGTCGGCCGGGAACCCGGACGAGCTTTGCGGCGACCGGCTTCGTCAGGAGCGCACCGGCCTGCTGATCGAGGCGATCGAGAAGCTGGCGGGCGCCGGCGGGATCGACGACGTCGTTGCGACTTTGCGGGTGACGACGCGCCGATTGATCGGCGCGGACGGGATCGCGGTCATCCTTCGCGAGGACGAGCAATGCTGGTACGTCGAGGAGGATGGGATGGGCCCGCTGTGGAAGGGCCATAAATTCCCGCTCGCCTCCTGCATCAGCGGCTGGGCCATGTTGCACCGGGAAACCGTGGTTATCCCGGACATCCGTGAGGATCCGCGCATTCCGCAGGCGCTGTACAAGGACACGTTCGTCCGAAGCCTGCTGATGGTCCCGGTTCGCTCCGACGACCCGATCGGCGCCATCGGCGCTTATTGGAGCGACTGCTACCGACCGAGCGCAATACAGGTCGAAACGCTCGAGCGGCTTGCTCGGGCGACCGCGACGGCGATGGAGAATGTCCGGCTGATTGCCGCGCTGTCGAAGGCGCTCGCCGAAGCCGAGCTGGCACGGGATGAGCTCCGGCACCGGGTGAAGAATGCCTTCACCGCCGCGCAGGCTCTGGCGACTCTCACACTGCCGATTGAGCATTACCGGGCGCTCAATGCGCGCATTGCCGCCCTCGGGCGCGCGCATGCGCTGCTCGACGAGAAACTCGCGCATCAGGATTCGATCACCGTTGCCGATCTCGTGGCCGCCGAGCTCGAGCCCTATGCGACGGAAAGTCCGGGACGCCTGGACGTCAACGGCGAAGCCATTCGAATGGGAAGCGCGCAGGCCGTGGCTCTGGGACTGGTGATCAACGAGCTTGCGACCAACGCGCTGAAATATGGCGCCTTGTCCACGCCCTCGGGGCGCCTGCGCGTACGGTGGCGGATGGAGAGCGACCGCCTTTGTCTTACTTGGTGCGAAAGCGACGGCCCCGAAACCCGCGCCGCCGCCATCGAGAATTTCGGATCGCGGCTTCTTCGACGGCTGGTCGAAGGCCAGCTCAACGGGTCGCTCCGCCGCGAGATCGGAAAGGCTGGGGTGACTTGTGTCGTCGAATTTCCGATCGTCTCCAGGCCCGCCGGACAAGAGAGCAGGGCGAAACCGCTCAGCTCGGCCGGGGATGACTTGGGCTAGAAGCGGTCCGGCAGTTCCACCGGGCCGATCAGCTCCTCGTGACGGCGAACCGCGAACCGGTCGGTCATTCCGGCGATGAAGTCACCGATGGTGCGCAGCTGTTCGACATTGCTTTCGGCCCGCCGCCACGGCTCCGGCAGCAGATCGGGCCGCTGCCGGTAGGCCTCGGCCAGATTGCGGACTACCCGATTCGCCTCGCGCCGCACCGGATCGAGCTTGGGCGAATTGTACAGCCGGTCGTAGAGGAAGCGTTTGAGGTCGCGTTCCTCGGCCGCTAGCGCCCCGGAGAATCCCGCCAGCTGTCGGCCGGCGGCTCGGACCTCGTCGATCGTATCGACCCCGGCATCGGCGATCCTTTGGCGGGTTTCTTCAAGGACGTCGCCGACCATCGTGCCGATCAGGTCGCGGACCAGCGCGCGCAGCTTCTTGTCGTCGGATAGCCCCGGATGCCGCTTCTCGATCGCCTTCCACTGCCGGGCGATGATCGGGAGCTCGACCAGCTCGTCGAGCTTGAGGATTCCGGCCCGCAGGCCATCGTCGATGTCGTGATTGTCATAGGCGATGTCGTCGGCGATCGCCGCCACCTGGGCCTCGAGGCCCGGCCAGCTGCCGAGCTCCATGTCGAAGTCCGAATTGGCCTCGGCCATCGCCCAGCCGGGATTCGCCACCGGCCCATTATGCTTGGCCAGCCCCTCGAGCATTTCCCAGCTGAGGTTGAGCCCGTCGAACCCCGGATAGGGGGTCTCGAGCTTCGTCACCAGCCGTATGCTGTGCGCATTGTGGTCGAAGCCGCCGGCACCGCTCAACGCCTGGTCGAGAGCGGTTTCGCCGCCGTGGCCGAACGGCGGGTGACCAAGGTCATGGGCAAGCGCCAGCGCTTCGGTCAGATCCTCGTTGAGGCCGAGCGCTCGGGCGATCGTCCGGGCGATCTGGGCGACCTCTATGCTGTGAGTCAGCCGCACCCTGTAATGGTCGCCATCCGGGGCGACGAAGACCTGGGTCTTGTAGCGGAGCCGGCGGAAGGCGACCGAATGGATGATCCGGTCGCGGTCGCGCTGGAAGATGTCGCGAGGTCCGCGCGGCCCTCTATCGTCCTCGGCGAAGGCCCGCCCGCGCGATCTCGACGGATGCGCGGCAAGGGCTTCGGCAAGGGTCATTCGCTCGGCAGTCTCCGGATCACCTGCCCTGGCGGGCTTGTCCAGCTAAACGCGTTCACGCTGATGCTGGCAAGGTCGCTCGCGAAGTTTCTCGCGTCCTCGGCGGTTCCGAACGGGCCGATCAGAAGCCGTGATCGATCGCTGCTCTCGGCGACATAGCCGTTGATCCCGTCGAGCGCCTGGCGATTGCGCGACTTGATTCGCTGGAACTGATTGGCGAAGGCGGCAGGGTCGCGGCCGCTGGCCAGCTGGACCCAGAACCGATGGGTCGAAACGTCGACGGCGGCTGTCGACTGCGCCGCCGGACCGGGGCGTGCCTGCGGCGTTGCCGTCGCTACCTGAATGGGCCGCTGGACCTGAGGCTGCGGCGCCGCTGCGGCCGGGGGCGGCGCAACCGGCGGCTGGACGACCGGTGGCTGGGCGACCGGCGCGCTGGGCGCGGTCCCCGACAGCAATTGCTCGATCGACGCGAGCCGATCGCCGCTTGGCTGAGCCGGCGCTGGCTGGCCGGACTGGCCCGGGAAAATGCCGAGATGGACGGCGGCCGCCTTCTGCTCCGACCGCAAGGTCGGCAAACGGTGGAGGAAATAGCCCCAATGGGCGGACGATCCGGGCATTCGCGCCTCAAGCATCGCCCGGGCGCCAATCTGGTCGCCGGTCAGCGCCAGCACGAAGGCCCGGGTTCGACCGCCGGCGGAATCGCCGCGCGCCATCAGCGGGCCCAGGGTCGCCAGCGCTTCGTCCTTCTTGCCGCTGATTGCGAGGCTTAGTGCCAGTCGCCGCCGCGCCTCGTCGGCATCCGGGCCGGCGAGCGCCGCCCGATAATCGGCCTGGGCAGGTCCGTGCAGGCCGAGCAGATCATAGGCGAGGCCACGGTCGGCTCCGATCATCATCGGAGTCGCGCCGAGCTGGATGGCGCTTGCGAAATAGCGTAGCGCCCCGTTGCCATCGCCGTCGTTGGCGAGCGCCGCGCCCATTCCGGCCTGCGGCAGCGGGCTGTTGGGGTTCACTTCTTCCGCCCGGCCGAAGAAACCGGCCGCGGCCTTGGTGTCGCCGAGCTGGAGAGCGGATTTGCCAGCGCCGATCAGCGCGTTGAAATCGCGCGGACTGGAAGCGAGCTGACGCACGTAGCGCGACAGGATCTCGCCCGGCGGAAGCGCCTGGGCGTGGGAATGTTGCACGACGGCGCGCGTCGGCGCCGCGGCGAACACGACGGCGACACAGGTCATGACGAGCGCCGCGACGCGCACCCTTTTCATCGATTGACTGGCCATTGCCCGCGCCATGCGACCGCTGAGCTTACCGCAAGCTTGCTGCCCATGCGGCAAGCGACGAGCTGTGCCGGCGGGGCGACGAACCGGCCGTCACCCGGCCTATCAGGGTCAGGGATTGTTCTGGCGATTCAGGAATCGCGGAATGTCGATCGGCTCGCGGCGGATGCCCGGCGCCTGATCGTCTCCGCCGACCTGCGCCTGAGGAGCGCCCCGGGCGATGTTCGACATGCGCTCGAACAAGGTGCCGCCTTCCCGCGCGATTTTCGGCCGGTCCTCGTCGGCCGCTTCGGGCTCGTCGTCGGCCGGAGGGGCGATCGGCGGAGCGCCGACCGGCGCGGTCAGCACGGCATCGCCGCCGAGAAGCAGCTCCTCGCCGTCGCCCGCTTCGTCGGTGAGGTCGAGCACGTCATCCTCTTCCGTCTCGGCGACGGGCTGCTCGTCGATCTTCGGCCGCGGAGCGGGGGTCCGTGCGGTCGGGAAGGTGAACACCTTGCCGGGCTGCGGAGCGGCGACGGCTTCGGCCTCGATCCCGGTCGCCACCACCGACACCCGGATCTTGCCGTCGAGGTCGTTGTTGAACGCCGATCCCCAAATGATGTTGGCGTCCGGGTCGACCAGTTCCTTGATGTGGCTTGCCGCCTCGTCGACTTCCATCAGCCGCATGTCCTCGCCGCCGGTGATCGAGATGATCACGCCCTTGGCGCCCTTCATGCTGACCCCGTCGAGCAGCGGGTTGGAGATCGCCTTTTCGGCGGCCTCGATGGCGCGATTGTCGCCGGCCGCCTCGCCGGTGCCCATCATCGCCTTGCCCATCTCGCCCATCACCGACCGGACATCGGCGAAGTCGAGGTTGATGAGGCCGGGCATGACCATCAAATCGGTGATCCCGCGGACGCCCTGCTGGAGCACCTCGTCGGCCATTTCAAACGCCTCCTTGAAGGTCGTGTCCGAATTGGCGAGGCGAAACAGATTCTGGTTGGGAATGACGATCAGCGTATCGACGTGCTGCTGAAGCTCCTCGATCCCGGAATCGGCCGCTCGGCCGCGGCGCGCGCCCTCGAAGGCGAACGGCTTGGTGACGACGCCGACGGTGAGAATGCCCTTGTCGCGGGCGGTCTTGGCGATCACCGGAGCGGCGCCGGTCCCGGTTCCGCCGCCCATCCCGGCGGCGATGAAGCACATGTGCGCGCCTTCGAGAGCGCGCTCGATCTCGTCGAGCGTCTCTTCGGCGGCGGCGCGCCCGATCTCGGGCCGCGATCCGGCGCCCAAACCTTGCGTGATCTTGAGGCCAAGCTGGATCCGGCGGTCGGCGGATGAAGCATTGAGCGCCTGCGCGTCGGTGTTGGCGACGACGAAGTCGACTCCCTGGACATCGGCACGCATCATGTTGGCGACGGCGTTGCCGCCGGCTCCGCCGACTCCGATCACGCTGATCCGCGGGCGAAGCTCGTCCACTTCCGGCCGGATGAAATCGATGCTCATGGACTCAGTCCCCCCTCGAGCGCCTAGCGCATTGAACCTTCACGGTGAATCTTTGAATCATCACGAGTCGCATGCCAAGCGAAAAAGACACAATTCCCCAAAAAACTGGGGATGACGTGGCTGCGGGGACTCACAAACCGGTCCGCCGCCGCTTCTGGCCAGACGGGCAGCTTTAATGCGAGTGGAGGCCCGAGCCGGAATCGAACCGGCGTGCAAGGATTTGCAGTCCTCTGCGTAACCACTCCGCCATCGGGCCGGAGCAACCGGGAATGGGGAGCGCCTCCGGCGATGTCAACCGCTGGTCTTTCGACCAACGGCGGCGCTCCGCGCTTGGCCTGCCGCCCGCCCGGCGATAAGAGCGGCTTGCATCCAAGCTGTATTATCGGCATACGACACCCATGACGATCCAGACCCCGATTCCCGACTTTGACGCCGCTCGCCGGGCGATGGTCGACGGCCAGCTTCGCCCGCAAGGCGTCAACGACCGATTCGTGCTCGAGGCGATGGCGGCGGTGCCGCGCGAGCAGTTCGTGCCCGAGCATCTTCGGCCGGTCGCTTATTCGGACCGGTCGCTGCCGCTCGGCGAAGGCCGGTCGATTGCTGCAGCATCCGTCATCGGGCTGCTGCTGACCGAAATGATCCCGCAGGCCGGCGAGCGGGCGCTGGTCGTCGGCGCCGGGACCGGCTATTCGGCCGCGCTGCTTCAATCGATGGGCGTCGAGGTCGTCGCGCTCGAATGCTCGGCCGAGCTTGCCGAAAGGGCGAGGGAGCTCGGCGTCACGGTGGTCGAAGGGCCGCTGGAGGCCGGCCACGAGGCCGGAGCGCCCTACGACCTCATCCTCATCGACGGGGCGGTCGAACATCTCCCCGAAAGGCTGATCGACCAGCTTGCCGAAGGCGGCCGTCTCGGCGCGGCGATCGCCGGCCGAGCCATCGCCCGCCTGGTCGTCGGCCGAAAGGCTCCGGGCGGCGGGTTCGGCCAGCGGTCGATCGCCGACGCCGCGGTCGCCGCTCTGCCCGGCTTCGCCAGGCCCCAGGCGTTCACCTTCTAGTCCGGAGTTTCGAGTTGGTCCGCAAATCCGCCCTCGCCATGCTGATCGCGGCACTTTGCGCCGGCACCGCGTCGGCGGACACGCTTCGCGAGGCGCTGGCCGCGACCTATGCCACCAACCCGACCCTCGCCGCCCAGCGCCAGGCGCTCAGGGGCACCGACGCAAGCGTCGCCGTCGCCCGCGCCGGCGGCCGGCCGCAGGTGAGCGCCAGCGCCGGGCTCAACCGCAACCTCACGCGCAGCGGAGTGCTCGCGGCCGGGGCCGCCGGCCCCAACCTGTCGGTCGGCGCCGACCTCAGCGTTCCTTTGTTCACCGGCGGAAGCGTCCGCAACGCGGTCCAGGCTGCCCGCACCCGGGTCGAGGCGGGGCGGGCGGTGCTCCGCGCCGTCGAAGGGGACGTCTTCACCGAAGCGGTCGCCGCCTACATGGACGTGATGCGCGACCGGGCGATCGTCGAGCTCAACCTCAATCAGGCGCGGGTGCTGACCACCAACCTCGAGGCGACTCGCGACCGTTTCGAGATCGGCGACCTCACCCGCACCGACGTCGCCCAGTCGGAAGCGCGCCTGTCGCTGTCGCGGGCCAATCTCGAAACCGCCCGTGCTCGGCTCGCCGCGAGCGAGGAGAACTACCGCCGGGTGATCGGCCAACGGCCGGGCACGCTTGCCCCGCCGCCGCCGCTTCCGCCGTTCCCGGCGACCGCCGAAGAAGCGGTTCGGATCGCGCTGGTCACCAATCCCGACCTGATCGCCGTTACCCAGCAGGCGCAGGCCGCCGGGTTCGACGTTCGGGTCGCCCAGGCCGGCCGATTGCCGACGGTGTCCGCGGTCGGCTCCGGCGATTATGTCAATGCGCTCGCCGGCGAGACCGGGCCGCTCGGCGCCACCGGCACCCGCACCGCGGTCGGCGTCAATGCCCGGGTGCCGCTCTACCAGGGCGGCTTGCCCTCGGCCCGGATCCGCCAGGCGCAGGCGGCCGAGGGACAGCTGATGGAGCAGATCATCGGCACCGAGCGCGCGGTCGTCGCGCAGACCCGCGCCGCCTTCGCCGCCCACCAGGCGGCATTGAACGCAATCGCTTCCAACGAGGTCGCGGTGCGCGCCAATGAGCTGGCGCTCGAGGGCGCCCGAGCCGAGGAAAGCGTCGGCACCCGCAACATCCTCGACGTCCTCAATGCCGAGCAGGAGCTGCTCAATTCGCAGGTCGCCTTGGTCACCGCGCGCCGCGACGCCTATGTCAGCGGCTTCCAGCTGTTGAACGCCATGGGCCAGGCGGAAGCCGACGATCTCGGCCTCGAGGGCGGCCCGCTTTACGACCCGCTCGGCAATTATCGCCGGGTCTCGGGCAATTGGAGCGACTGGGCTCGCGAACCGCGGCACCGACCGGTCTCGACCCGCACCGTCGTTCCCGAGGAATTGCCCGAATCCCAAGGGGTGACACCGCCCCGCCAATAGGCAATATCACGCCCATGCAGTCGCCAGGCCGCGAACCGTCGATGGAAGACATCCTCGCCTCGATCAAGAAAGTGATCGCGGAGGAAAAGGAGCTGCGCTCCGCCGCTTCCGACGAACCGCCCGAGACCGAAGCGCCGGACGACGATGAGGACGAGGACATTCTCGAACTCGACGAGCCGCTGGCGCCGCCGGTCGATCTCGGCCCGCCCCTGCTCGACGAGACCGCCGCTGAGGCCAGCAGAAGCGCGCTCGAGACCCTGTCGACGGTCACCGCCAGCGTTCCCGCCCCGCCGCCGGTCAACCCGCTCGAGGACATGGTCCGCGAAATGCTCCGGCCGATCCTCAAGCAGTGGCTCGACGATCATCTTCCGCACATCGTCGAGGAGCATGTGAAGCGGGAGATTTCGAGGATTACCGGACGGCCGCTGTAGGCCAGTGCGAGGAGCGATAGCGACGCGGCAAATCCAATCCTGGATTGGTTCGCTACGCTCGCAATGACAAAAAAACCCAGCTAACCGCTGCTCGCGATGACCGATCTCCCCAAGACCTTCGACCCCGCTGCGATCGAGCAGCGCTGGTACGCGCATTGGGAGGAGAACGGCCTGTTCCGCCCCGACCGTCCGGACGCCGAACCGTGGACCCTCGTCAACCCGCCGCCCAACGTCACCGGCTCGCTGCACATCGGCCATGCGCTCGATAATACGCTTCAGGACATCGTCACCCGCCACGCGCGCATGCTCGGCAAGGACGCTTTGTGGGTGGTCGGCACCGACCATGCCGGGATCGCCACCCAGATGGTCGTCGAGCGCAACCTCGAAAGCCAGGGCGTCAAGCGCGCCGAGATGGGCCGCGAGGCCTTCCTCGAGCATGTCTGGGAATGGAAGGCGCAGTCGGGCGGCGCCATCACCCGCCAGCTGCGCCGCCTCGGCTGCTCGATGGACTGGTCGAACGAGCGCTTCACCATGGACGAGCGCTATCAGCGCGCCGTCATTCACACCTTCGTCGAGCTGTTCAAGCGCGGCCTCGCCTATCGCGACAAGCGCCTCGTCAACTGGGACCCGCGCTTCCAGACGGCGATCAGCGACCTCGAGGTCGAGACCCGCGAGGTGCAGGGCAAGTTCTGGCACCTCCAATACCCGCTCGGCGATGGCGGCGGCGCCATTTCCGTGGCGACCACCCGGCCCGAGACCATGCTCGCCGACATGGCGGTGGCGGTGCATCCGGACGACGATCGCTACCGCGCCCTGGTCGGCAAGCAGGTGCGGCTGCCGATCACCGGTCGGCTGGTGCCGATCATTGCCGACGAGCATGCCGATCCCGAGCTCGGCTCGGGCGCGGTCAAGGTGACCCCGGGCCATGACTTCAACGATTTCGAGGTCGGCCGCCGCGCCGGAATCGCCGCCCGCGACATGCTCAACATGTTCGACTCGCGGGCCAATGTCGTCCAGACGAGCGACGGGCTGATCCCCAATGAGCTCATCGGGATCACCCGCGAGCAGGCGCGCGACCAGGTCGTCGCGCTGATCGAGGCGGAGGGCGCGCTCGAACGGGTCGAGGACCGGGTGATCGCCACGCCGTTCGGCGACCGCTCGGGCGTGGTCATCGAGCCGTGGCTGACCGACCAATGGTATGTCGACGTCAAGCCGCTCGCCGAGCGGGTGATCGAGGCGACCCGCAAGGGCGAGATCCGGATCGTGCCCGAAACCTGGGCCAAGACCTGGTTCCACTGGCTGGAGAATATCCAGCCGTGGTGCGTGTCGCGGCAATTGTGGTGGGGCCACCGCATACCCGCCTGGTACGGCGAGGACGGAAAAGTGTTCGTCGCCGAAAGCGAGGAGGAAGCGCTCCAGCAGGCCGGTGGCAAGCCCCTTCGCCAGGACGAGGACGTGCTCGACACCTGGTTCAGCTCAGCCCTGTGGCCATTCGCCACCCTCGGCTGGCCCGACGAGACCGAGGATCTCGAGCGCCACTATCCCAACGACCTGCTCATCTCCGGCTTCGACATCCTCTTCTTCTGGGATGCGCGAATGGCGATGCAGGGCCTCGAATTCATGGGGCAAGCGCCGTGGAAGACGCTCTACCTCCACGGCCTGGTCCGCGACGCCCAGGGCCGGAAAATGTCCAAGTCGAAGAGCAACACGGTCGACCCGCTCGGCCTCATCGACAAATATGGCGCCGACGCGATGCGCTTCACCATGGCGGCGATGGAAAGCCAGGGCCGCGACATCAAGCTCGATGAAAGGCGCGTCGAGGGCTATCGCAATTTCGCGACCAAGCTGTGGAATGCGGCGCGCTTCCTGCAGATGAACGGCGTCGGCGCGTCGCAGAGCATCGCCGCGCCCGAGGCCGAGCTTCCGGTCAACCGCTGGATCGTCGGCGAGGTGGTCGAGACCCTGGCGAAGCTGGATCGCGCCTTCGCCGCCCTGCGCTTCGACGACATGGCCGACGCCATCTACCATTTCACCTGGGGCACCTTCTGCGACTGGTATGTCGAGCTGGTGAAGCCGTTGCTTGGCCCCTCCCCTTCAGAGGAGGGGAAGAGCGCGCAGCGCGAAGGGGTGGGGGGTGCAAGCCTGCACGATGGCCCCACCCCCAACCCCTCCCCTGAAGGGGAGGGGAGAGCCGCCAAAGAAACCCGCACCGTCGCCGCCTGGGCGTTCGACCAGATCCTGGTCATGCTCCACCCGTTCATGCCCTTCGTGACCGAGGAATTGTGGAACGCCAATGAGCGGCCCTACGAGCTGATCGTCGCCAAATGGCCGAAGCCGGAGGCCGAGGTCGACGAGCAGGCCAAGGCCGAGATCGAGTGGTTGGTGAAGCTGGTCAGCGAGGTGCGCTCGGCTCGTACCGATCTAAATGTCCCCCCGGGAGCGCGAGTCGCCCTTGGCGTGGGAGCTCCAAGCACGACAGCCTACGGCGCACTCTCCAAGAATCGCGAATCCGTAGAACGATTGGCCAAGGTCATCTTACATGACGGATTTTTGACAACGCAGATGTCCGTCCCCATTCTCGTAGAGGGGGACACGCTCAACCTCTCATTGGAAGGGGTTGTGGACTTTGAAGCCGAGCGTGCCAGGCTGCAGCGGGCGCTGACTGTGACCATTAAGGAGCGCGATGCCCTCACGGAACGGCTTGCCAATCCGCTATTCAGAGAAAAGGCCAAGCCCGAGGCAGTGCAAAAGGCGCGTGCGGATCACGTGGAGAAGCAATCGGAGGTGGAGCGTTATCAGTCGGCGTTAGAGCGGCTTCGGGCGGGTGGCTGAAATGGCCAATTCGATACTCGCATACTTAGTCGTCCTCGGGCTACTCGCTTTCGGAATTTGGATCGGCATAGATTGGTGGCGAAGTACGATACGCCGAGAACTTTGGAGAGATGCAAGAGAGAGAAAGTTAGAAGAGCTAACAAAAGAAGAGCTTCAAAAGATGCTCCGCTTCGCCATCACTGGCAGACGTGCACGGCCAAGGCGCGAGTTATCACAAGTAGAGCAACGCGCCATTCATGGCACCTTAGGCTTAGTTAGCTTTGTCGTATATTGGAGCATTGTTGCCGCCTTCGTCGCAGTGCTAGCTTTTGTACTTTGGGCTGTAGCAACATAACCTAGGATTTTGCATGACACGCGAGGCGAGGCAGCCCCTGCGCGCCAAGCCGGAGGCGGTCGACAAGGCACGGGCCGACCATGCCGAGCGCGCCGCCGAGGCAGAGCGGCTTGCTGCGGCGCTGGCCAGGCTGGGGTGAACTAGAGCGCTCACATTGAGCCCGTCGAAATGCGAGCGCTCGCCCTTCGACTTTGCTCAGGGTGAGCGCCGATTCTTGCTTTCCTCCCCCGGCGCCGCCACCTCGACCGCTCCGCGCGCGACCCGCACCGTCACCGGCGTCCGCCGCGTGATCTCGCCGTCGATCGACACCCACAGCCGCGGCCAGGTGCGGAGCCGGAACTCGCGGCCGCGAAGCTCGAAGCTCTCTGTCTTGCGCCGCGACAGGCGAAGCACCGCCGCCAGCCAGGTCCAGCCGAGGCGCAGCAGGCTTCGTCCGGTCACGGCCTCGATGACGATTTCGCCGCTGTCGAGCTCGGCCGTCTCGACCAGCTCGACTCCGCCGAAATGGCCGCCGTTGGCGATCCTCACCTCGGTCGCCCACAGCCGGTGGACCTTGTCGCCTTCCTCGATCTTCAGCCGGAAAGGCTGGAATTCGAAGGCGCAGCGCACCGCCCAGACCAGATAGCCGACACGCCCGAGCAGCTTCTTGAGGCAGTGCGGCACGCTCTCGGCGATCATCGGCGACAGTCCGATCGAGGCGCTGTTGGCGAAATAGTCGCCGTCGATCTCGCCAAGGTCGATGCGCTTGCGCGCACCGCCGGCGATGACCGCGACCGCCTCGTCGAGCTCGATCGGGATTCCGAGCGCCCGGGCGAAGCTGTTGGCGGTGCCGAGCGGAAGCAGTGCGAAGACCACGCCGGTGCCGATGAAATGGTCGACCGCCGAGGACAGGGTGCCGTCGCCGCCGCCGACCACCACCATCGGCGCCCGGGCGATCGCCCCCTTGATTTCGCCATCGAGCCGGTCGCCGTCGTCGAGCGCGCGCGCGTCGATCAGCTCGATGCCCGCTTCGACCAGCCGGTCGCGCGCGGCCGCGAACGCATCCTCGCCGCTTCGGCTCATCGCATTGACGATCAGGATCGCCTGGCGGGGGAGGGCTCTGTCTTTCGTCACCCCCGCGTAAGCGGGGGTCCAGCTTCCTTGTTCCGCAGGGGAAAAGAAGAAGGGGGATTCCCGCTTGCGCGGGAATGACGGTAGAGGGCTTACATGACCGCTTCCTACCCCGCCCTGCGAATGCGCCGCGGCCGCTCGAGCCCGTGGATCCGGGCGATGCTCGCCGAGCACCGGCTGCACCCCAGCGATTTCATCTGGCCGCTGTTCGTCTGCGAGGGCCAGGGGTGCGAGGAACCGATCCCCTCGCTTCCCGGCGTCAGCCGGTGGAGCGTCGACCAGCTCGCCGGCCGGGCGCGGCTCGCGGCCGACGCCGGAATCCCGTGCATAGCTCTGTTCCCCAACACCCCGCAGTCGCTTCGCACCGACGATGCGCAGGAGGCGCTCAATTCCGACAATCTCATCTGCCGGGGGATCAAGGCGATCAAGGATAGGGTTCCGGACATCGGCGTCCTGACCGACGTCGCCCTCGACCCCTATACCGCCCACGGCCACGACGGGCTGATCGACGCTCGCGGCTGCGTCGACAATGACGAGACGGTTGCGGTTCTGGCCGAGCAGGCCCTGGTTCAGGCGCGGGCCGGGGCCGACATCATCGCGCCTTCGGACATGATGGATGGCCGCGTCGCAGCGATCCGCTCGGCGCTGGAAGGCGAAGGCCACCGGGACGTCGCCATCATGGCCTATGCCGCCAAATATGCCTCGGCCTTCTACGGGCCGTTCCGCGACGCGGTCGGCTCGGCGGGGCGCCTCAAGGGCGACAAGCGCTCCTACCAGATGGACCCGGCCAACGCTTCCGAGGCGCTCCGCGAGGTGGCGCTCGACATCGCCGAGGGCGCCGACATGGTGATGGTCAAGCCCGGCCTTGCC
>Ga0247719_1000610_pt1 | contig 19785 bp, 20 predicted proteins | sample 41E_DmetaG_FD_189046 | JGI IMG/M metagenome (GOLD analysis project Ga0247719, IMG submission 189046) | Soil microbial communities from hillslope of Landscape Evolution Observatory, University of Arizona, Oracle, AZ, United States - 4-1-E_D | ecosystem: Engineered > Artificial ecosystem >...
CAGATCTGCCGAGGGCCGGTCATCTCGGGTGGGTGGGGGGCTTCGCCGGCGTCACCCTCGTGCCCGATCACGACGACAACGGCACCAACGTCATCTGTGTACCCGGCGACACCGGCTTCACCTTCTCCTACGGGCCGGGTTCCTTCGCCCGGCACGGCGCCGAGGCCCGCCGGCTGGGACTGCCGCTCCGCGTGGTGCGAGAGCCGTCGCTGTCCCACGACGTCGACCTGCCTGGGGACCTCGTCGCCTTCCGGGCCCTGGCGTCATGAGCCGCGACCTGCCGACACCGGCCCGGGCGCTGGCGGTAGGCGCCCACCCCGACGACGTGGAGTTCGGCTGTGGGGGCACGCTCGCCAAGTGGGCGGCCGCCGGTTGTGAGATCTCCCACCTCATCTGCACCGACGGATCCAAGGGCTCGTGGGATCCGGACGACGACCCGGCCACGCTCGTCGCCAGCCGCCAGGTCGAGCAACGGGCCGCGTCTGTGGCGTTGGGCGGCACCGGCAACGTGGTGTTCCTCGGCTGGCGCGACGGCGAGCTGGAATCCGGACTGCGCCAGCGAGCCGACGTGTGCCACTGGATTCGCAGGCTGCGGCCCGAGGTCGTCCTCGGTCACGATCCGTGGAAGCGCTACCGCCTCCACCCCGACCATCACCACGCCGGCCGCCTCGTCGTCGAGGGCATCGTGGCCGCCCGCGACCCGCACTTCTTCCCCGAGCAGGCCCAGACGCCCCACCGCCCTTCCCACCTGCTCTTGTGGGAGGCCGACGAGCCCGACCACGTGGAGGACATCACCGCCGGCCTCGACGCCAAGCTGGCCGCGCTGCTCGAGCACCGCAGCCAGTACCGCACGACGATGGACATCGACGACCCGTCATCGGCCGAGCAGACCGAGCGCTTCCGGGACACGATCCGCCGGCGCCACGCGGAAGCCGCCGAGGGCGACGCTGCGTTGGCAAACGGCATGGCCTACGGCGAGCGGTTCAAGCTCATCTCCAAGCTCTGACCCTCGCCGTAGGAGCCGGCTACTTCTTGGCCTTCTTGGTGGCCTTCTTGGCCGGCGCCTTGGCGGCCGGCGCCTTGGCGGCCGGCGCCTTCTTGGCCGGCGCGGCCTTGGCCGCCGGGGCCGACTTCTTGGCCGGCGCCTTCTTGGCCGGCGCGGCCTTGGCCGCCGGGGCCGACTTCTTGGCCGGCGCCGCACTCTTCGCCGTCCCCGCCTTGGTGCCCTTCTTGGCCGCCTTGGTGGGCTTCGGGTTGAGAGCCGTCTTGAGCGCCGAGCTGGCGGAGAACTTCAGCGCCTTCGACGCGGCGATGGGCACCGGCTCGCCGGTGCGCGGGTTGCGACCGGTGCGAGCCTGACGCTCGGACACCGAGAAGGACCCGAAGCTCGGCCACGCCACCCGCTCACCCTGGCTCGCCGCAGAACGCACGGTGTCGAAGAAGGCGTCGATGACCTTCTCCACGTCCGACTTGCTCACGCCGGACACGCCGGCCACGTCTTGAATCACATCGGACTTGTTCACGACCACCTCCTTCTACCGGGGACACGTACCGGGACATCTGATCGGACGGACCGCACAAGATCAAGCATTTCCCCAATGGCGCCGGAACGCGGCAGGATCTCGATGAGATGAAACGCATCGTGACCGCTGTGCTGCTGCTCGTGTTCGCCGGCGGGTGCAGCGCGATGAAGGCCAAGCCGTCGAGCAACGTCCGGCCTCCGGCGCCGGGCGTGCCGGCCACCGCAGAGGAGGTCACCGGCATCTACCGGTCGATCCACCAGGGGGTGCTCCAGTTGCGGGCCGACGGCGCGTACGTACTCATCGTGCCGGAGGGCCCGGGAGCGACCGCCGGAAAGTACACGCTGACCCGGGGCCGCCTTAGCGTGTACTCCGACGCCTGCGGTCCGGAGACGGGCGACTACGACGTGGTGGTCACCGGCGAGCAGGAGGCCGGCAAGGCGGTCCTCAACATCGCCGCCGTCCGCGACAGTTGCGAGGACCGGCGGAAATACCTGACGATCGACCCCTGGGTCTACGCCAACTCTTGAGCCACGAGCGTCGCCAGGTCCGGCGCCGTCTTCACCGGCTCCGGCTCGACGGGCAGGTCCCCCTCGCTGGTCACGCCGGTGAAGACCAGGGCAAACGGGAGGCCGAGGCGCTGGGCGATGAGGCCGTCGGTGTCGGGTCGGTCGCCCACCACGATCCCTTCGTCGGCGTCGCCGCCGAGGCGCGCCCGCACCGCGTCGGCCATGGGCTGGTAGGGCTTGCCGGCCACCTCCGGCTCCACGCCACCGGCTGCGGCCACCGCGGCCAGCAGCGCCCCACCGCCGGGGATGGGGCCGTCGGGAGTGGGGTACGTCGTGTCGTCGTTGGTACCGATCAGGCGGGCGCCACGGCGAAGGGCCTGGTAGGCGGCGTTGAGCCGGCCGTAGTCGAAGTCCTTGTGGAACCCGACCACGACGGCGTCCGCCTCACCCTTGTCGATCATCTTCACTCCCCGTGCGTGGAGGGCCTCACGGACGCCGTCGCCGGCGCACACCAGGGCGACAGTGCCCGGCTCGAGCATGCTCGCCGCCGCCTGGGCCGACGTGACGATCTCGTCGGCCTCGACCGGAACCCCCATGCCGTCGAACTTGGTGACCAGGTCGGCGACCTTCCGGCTGGAGTTGTTGGTCAGGAAGAGCAGCCGGTGGCCGGCGGCCCGCAGGCGCTCGATCGCCTCGGGGACGCCGGGGATGACGTCCTCGCCCAGCCACACCACACCGTCGAGGTCGAGGATCCAAGCCACAGCGCCGGTTGTACCTTCCGCCGGGGGTTACGGGAAATCGACGGCTACTGGCGGGGGTGCTGCACCAGGGCGCGCAGGCGGCTCAAGGCCTCCTGCGCCTCCTTGGCCGCCGCTTCGATCTCGTCGTCGAAATGCTCCTCCGCGAGCTCCTCCACGATGATCTGGTTGCAGAGGTCGACGCACTCGTCGCAGATGTAGACGCCCGGGCCGGCGATGAGCTTCATCACCCGCTGCTGGCTCTTGCCACAGAACGAGCACCTCAGCAGGTCACCCGCCGTCGACGTCATGCATTGATCGTACGGGCCGTCGCCCGCCGGCCGGGCAGCTTTACCACCTCGATGGCGTTGGGCAGCTGCTCCTTGATGGCGCCGTCGTGGGTGACGACCAGCACCTGGCGGAAGCGGGCGCGCAGGCGTTCGAGGGCCATGAGCATGCGGGCCTTACGGTCGTCGTCGAGGGGGCCGAACACCTCGTCGAGCACCAACAGGCCGACCGCCCCGCCGGACTGGAAGCGCACGTGCTCGCTCACCGCCACCCGCAGGGCCAGGTTGGCCAGGTCGGTCTCGGAGCCGGAGAACCGGCCCATGCCGTAGGTGCGGCCGGCGTCGAGGATCTTGATCTCGTAGGTGTCGGGGTCTACCTCGAGGCGGTCGTACTCCCGGTCGGTCAGCTCGGCGAACAGCTCGGCGGCCTGGGCCGAGAGCCGGGGACCCACCGTGGCCACGAGGGTGTTGCGAAAGGCGTTGAGGAGCTCGCCCAGTCGGGCGAGATGGCGGGACTCCTCCCCCAGCTCGGCGAGCTGCTGGTGCTGCTCGGTCGCCTCCGCGAGGCGGCGGGCCTCGGCCTGGGCCCGCTCCCGGGCCTGGGTGGCGGCGACCGCCGACGCCTGGGCCCGGAGCGTGGCCGCCTCTGCCGCGGCTTGCAGCCGCACGCGCTCGGTCAGGGCGGTGGCCAGCTGGTCCGGACGGAAGCCCAGGCCGGCGACCTTGTCCCGCAACGCCTCCAGCCGCCCCCGGCTCTCGGCCATGGCCGCCTGCTCGACGTCGAGCTCGGCGGCAACCGCTTCCCTCCGCTCGAGACGGCCCTCGATGCGCTGGCACTCGTCCTTGGCCCGGCGCCGGCGCTCGACCTCGGCGGCCAGCGCGGCCCGCTCCCCGTCGGCCAACGGCCGGCCGAGGGCGGCGACGGCGGCTTCCAGGGCGGCTTCGGCCTCCTGGCGGCGGGCGACGCGCTTTTCGTGAGTCGCCCATTCGGCCTGCGCTCTGCGCAGCTCTTTGGCCAGGGCGCTGGAGCGCTCGGTCTTCGCCGTGGCCGCCACCATCGCCTGGCGGCGGTCGAGCTCCAGATCGTTGAGCCGGGCCTCGATCTCGGCCGCCTCCGCGGCCCGGTGGGCCTGCACCGCCTCGAAGGCGTCGCCCAGGGCCTGACCGCAGAGTGGGCAGTCGCCCTCGCCGGTGAGCGCCGATGACCGCGTGACCGCCTCCGCGGCGCGCTCGCGCTCTACTTTCGCGGCCTCCAGCGTGGCGTCAACGGTGGCCAGCGCCACCTTGGCCGCCTCGGCGTCGGCGCGGGCCGCCTCGCAGGCTTCCTCGTCGGGGGCGACCGGCGTCACGGGCACGGGCACCTGAGCGAGAGCCGCTTGGGCCGACACGACGGCCTCGACGACGCGGAGACGGGCCTCTGCGTCCTGCCAGCCCTCGGCCTCGGGCACCAGGATCTTGAGCCGCTCGGCGGCCCGCTCGAGGTCCTCCTTCTCCTCGGTGAGCTTGGTCACCCAGGCCACGGCCTTGTCGTACTGCTCGCGCACGGCCTTGCCCTCGGCGACCAGCCGTTCGTGCTCCTGGCGCAGGACGTCGAGCTCCTGGTGACGGGCCACGGCCGCGGCCACGTCGGCCCGGGCCACGACGGCCAGCGCCTCGTCGTCGGCTTTTCGCTGCTCGGCCTCGGCGGCCGCAGCCTCGGCAGTGACGAGCGCGGCCCTCAGGGCGTCGAGGTCGGGAAGCACGCCGCGGAGGCGCTGGAACTGGTCCTGGACGGACTTGGCGTCCTTGCGAGCCAGGTCGCGCGCCGCGTCGAGCGGGGTGATGCCCAGCAGCTGCAGAACAAGCTTGCGGCGCTCGGCCGGCGTCTGCTCGCTGAAGGCGGCGAGCTGCTTCTGCTCGGCGAACACCGACGCCCGAAAGGCGCCGTCGCTCATCCCCAGGATCGACTGGACGTAGCGGCCGGTGTCACGCACACCTTCGGCGACCTGCTGGCCGTCGGCATGGGCCTCGGCCTTGACCTGCGAGCTGGCGCCGCTGATGGTGCGACGGACGAGGTACAGGTGGCCCTCGTGCTCGAACTCCACCTCGGTGATGCACTCGCCGTTGACGCCCGACGTGCGCACCTCGTCCATCTGGGTGCGCGACTTGCCGTAGAGCGTGAAGCGGATGCTCTCGATGAGGGCGGACTTGCCCGCGCCGTTGACGCCGTAGACGCCGACCAGCCCCGGCGGGATCTCGAGGTCGAGGTCGTCCTCGAACACCCGGTAGTTCCGCAGGTGCAGGCGGGTGACGCGCATCAGTCCAGCGTCTCCTCGACCGCTCGAGCCAGGTACTCGTCGCCCTTGTCGCGGATGCGGTCGCGGTCGAAGCCGACGAGATCCTGGCCTTGCACGTAGTTGGCCCACTGCACGGGCAGCGACGCCAGGTCGGGCAGCTCGACATTGGTCTGCGAGCCGGCGAAGTCGGGTTGGAGCTTGAGGTGCAGGGCGTGGGCCGACGCCGCTCGCACCGCCTCCATGTCCAGCATCCGGAACGCCTCGGGGTCGACGCCCTCCAGGAAGAGGCGCACCACGGCGCCCGCAGGCACGCCGGACACCCGCTCCAGGACGCGCTCCTGCACCTCCGCCGGGGACAGCCCCAGGGCGTGCACCGCCGGCAGGGTCAGCAGCGGGCGCTGGCCGGCGAGGGGGATGTGGGCGATGTGGCCGGAATCGGTGTCGAGCACGACGATGCCCTTCGGGACCTCCGGATCGTCTGCGTAGGAGAACGTGTCGGTGGAGCCGGCGTACCAGATCCCGTTGTCGACCTTGGTGTGGAAGTGGTAGTGCCCCAGCAGGGCCATGTCCGCCGAGGACTTGAGGAGGCCGGCGTCGACTTCGATCTCGTTGATGTCGGAGTGGTGGGGCTCGACCTGCGGCACGCGGGGATGGGTGAGCAGCAGGTTGGTGGCATCGGCACTGCGGCTGAGCCGTGCCTCGGCCAGGGCGTCGAGCGTGGCGTCGACCGTCAGCATCTGGGGCACGGCGTGCACGACCAGGCCCGGGAACGGGAAGCGCTCGTACGCCATCCGGTGGGCGAAGCGCACCTCGGGAAAGAGGTCGGCCAGCGCCGAGTACGGGCTGCCCGTGCCGGGCAGCCGTGGCGTGTCGTGGTTGCCGGTGATGACGACGAGAGGTGTGCCGTGCTCCCGGATGCGGAGCAACGCCTTCTGGGCGATGCGGTAGGACCTGTACGTCGGGCGTGGGTGGTCGAAGATGTCGCCCAGCCACACCAACAGGTCGGGCGACTGCGCCAGCGCCAGGTCGACGGCTCGGGTGAAGGACTCCTCGAAGTCGCGCTCGCGCTGGTTGAAGCCGTCGGCCGTCGTGTAGGAGTAGTACGACCGGCCCAGGTGGGCGTCGCCCAGGGCTGCGACCCGCATCAGTCGACCATCGCCGAGACGTTGGCCGCGACCACTGGGCGCGGTGCCGGCGGCGGCGGGCACGTCCGGACCACGTCGGCCCACAGGTGGATCTTCGCCGGCACCGCGAAGGGGGCGTCGAGGTTGGCGAGGAGGCACTCGCCCGGCATGAGCGTCTGGATCTCCGGGCCCAGAGCGGCAATGTCCTGCTTCGACGACGAGCGCAGGATGGTTCGGTCTTTCTCGTCGGCCAGGCCCAGGATGAAGAAGGTGTTGAACTGGCTCAGGAGCTCGCCGTCGAGCAGCTTGGGCTGCTGGGTGACGGCGCACAGGCCGACCTTGAACTTCCGCCCCTCGCGAGCCACCCGGGGGAACACGTTCGAGTCTCGGTCCTTGCTGGCGGCCAGCACCCGCTGAGCCTCCTCGAGGACGACGGCGACCACCGGCAGCCGCTCGTGCACCTCCGGGTACTCGAGGTAGGCGGTGGACCACTCCTCCATCACCCTGCGGGCGAGGAACGAGGCGACGAGCAGCTCCTCGGTGGAGCCCAGCCCGCTGACGTCTATCAGCACCACCCGGCCTTCGCGCAGGTCCCGGAGCACGGCGGCACCGACGGACACGTGGGCGTCGGCCGCGATGCAGGGCAGCTCGACGATGCGCCGGGCCCGCCGGTGGAGGACCTGAAGGGTGTTGAGCGCCACCCGGTTGCCGAGCTCCACGTCGCGGAAGCCGGGCAGATCCTCCACCTGGGAGAAGCCGACCAGCCATGACAGGCCGTCGCCGCCGAACTTCTTCTCCAGCTCGAACAGGGCTTCCTCCTGAGGGCGGCTCCAGTCGTAGGCGGTGCGGAGGTCGTCGACGGTGAGCTCGGCCAGGCCCACCTTCAGCGACGAGGTGGTGGGCAGCGGCCGGGCCGCGTACGTGCGCAGCCGCTCCCGTGCCCACGGATGGCGGGCCAGCTGGGAGCGGTACTCGCCGTGGGGGTCGATCAGGAGAAGGCCGTAGCGGCCGCCCGCACGCAGCACGTCACCGGCCAGGACCATCATCAGGTTGGACTTGCCCATGCCCGTCGTGGCGAAGATGCCGACGTGGCTGGCCAGGCTACGGCCGGCGATGCCGACCTCGAAGTCGACCTTGTCCTCGCCGCTGCGCAGCGTGCCGAAAGGCAGGTCTCCCATGCGGGTGCGAAGGAAGTCGAAGTCGGCGGGCTCGGGGGCAACCACGCGGGAGAACTGGGTGGGCAGGCTCTTCGGCCGGCGAAAGTCGGTGCCGTCGGGGGTCAGGTAGCCGAGGCAGCGGCAGGTCGCCACCCGGTAGGTCCGACGGGACTGGTCGTACAGGCGGTGCAGGCCGGCCTCGCCCCGGGCGTCGTCGACCAGCAGCGTGCCCGCCACCCGCTCGGCCCACCCCGGCTCACGGTGCTCGGTGCCGTAGGTGACGTCGACGATACGGAACAGGTACCGCCGGCCGGTGGCCTCGTCGACAGCCACCAGCAGCTCACCGAGGAACAGATCCTCGTCCGGCGCAGCGCGGAAGACGCCCTCCAGCACGTTCTTCCCGAACAGTCGGCCAGTCGACATTCAGGCTCCCTCCGGTCGCCGGAACTGCAGCGAGCCGCCTTCGGCGGCACGTTCTTCTCGTTCCGGCGAAGCAAGCTCGCGGCGCTCGGCACTTCGCCGGCGACGGGCGACCTGACGCTCGCCCGTCGTTTTGGCGTACAGCGCCGACATCAGGCTCCCTCCGGTCGCCGGAACTGCAGCGAGCCGCCTTCGGCCGTCGTTTTGGCGTACAGCGCCGACATCAGGCTCCCTCCGGTCGCCGGAACTGCAGCGAGCGCCTTCGGCGGCACGTTCTTCTCGTTCCGGCGAAGCAAGCTCGCGGCGCTCGGCGCTTCGCCGGTCCGGCGGCAGGTTCGGCATCAGAAGCGCTCCATCAGGTCGTGGCGGTCGGCGAAGGCACGCTCACGCACTTCGGTCGGGACGCCGGCCCGGTCGAGCAGGTCGTCGACCTCGAACCACGTGTCCTGCTTGAGCCACGACGGGCAGGCGGCCAGCCGGTCGGCGACGGTCAGCGGGTAGGGGTAGCCGGGGAACCCGGCGTCGTCGCAGAGGCACGCCAGCGCGGCCAACGCCGATTCTGGATCGGCGCCCGGCGAGAGGTCGACCCGGAACGCGTACGGCGCATCGGCGTCGAGCCGCGCCGCGACGACCCGGGCGCCGGCGCGACTGCGGGCCACCGGCGCCCACCACAGCGCCCGGGGTCCGAGGTGGCGCGCCGCCTCGATCTCCAACGCGCCCAGCAGTGGCGCGCCGCCCCGCGACAACGACGACCGCTTGGTCACCGCCGCGACCGTCACGCCACGGGCGACGGCCCGGGCCAGCAGGTCGGTCAGCCACCAAGGCGGCACTCGCCAGTCGGGCTCCAGGTCGCCGTCGACGAGGACCATGGCCCCCGCCGCTGCCTCGGAGATACAGCGGTTCACCGCCGTCCACTCCTCGTGGTCGCGCAGCAGGTTGAGGTCGACGACCGCGTCCTCGGCGATGCCGAGGCCGAGGTGGGCGGCCACCGCCCGCCCCTCGCCGCCACCGAGCAGGAAGGCCCGCAGATCCCCTTCGTCCTCGACTGCGCAGGTGCCGTGCCGGAAGCAGGCGCGGGCGGCACGGGCAACGACGAGCTGGAGGCACCGGGCGTCGGCCACCACCGCCTGGCCGCCGTCGACCGCCCACACCTCCGCCGGCGGAGCCGCGGCGCGCACGAGGGGCCGGAGACGGATCTCGGCATCGAACTCCAGGTGGCCGTTGCCGGCGTCGGCCAGCCCGCCCCCTCCTCCGGTGAGGAGGGTGGCCAGCCGCTCGGCCGCGGTGCGCAGCGAGGGGGAGGACGAGAGGAGCGCCGTGGGAACCATCCCCTCCAGCATCCCAAGCCGGTGCGACAGTTACAAGCTTGTCATTCGAGCTCGAGTGGGTATGGGGCCTGCATGGAACGAGGAAGCGACAAGCACTCCGCCAGGATCGACGAGAACTTGGAGCGCGACACCCGATCGCTGGTTCAGGGGGCACCCGGGGAATCGCGGGCCGACGAGGGGCGGCTCCAGGAGGGCCCGGCCGACGAGGAGCCCACGACGGACGCCCTCCTGACGGGCGATCTGCACCCCGGAGAGAGCAACGACGCGCTCCTCGATCACGACGAAGCGGAGGCCCGTAGCCGGCTGGCCGCCCACCTGCGCCCGTCGATCTGGCCCGCGGACCGTGAAGAGCTTCTTCGCTGCGCCACGGAGCTCAATGCTCCGGCCGACATCCTGGCCCAGCTGCGCCGCCTGCCCGATGGCACGTTCACCCACACCGAGGCCGTCTGGGAGGCGCTGGGGGGACGCGTCGAATCGCGCCCGTAGGCCGGATTCGAGCTCAGCCCGCCCGTAGGGCGGGCACTCAACCAGTGCCGTTCGCGGTCACCAGCCCGGCTCGGGGCTGGCCGTCGGCTTCTGGCTCGTCGTGGACGGCGCCATGCCTACCTCCCGGTCCGCCCGTAGCTGCTCGAGGACCGCCTGCTTGCGGGTGGCGATGTCGTTGCCCAGGATGCTGGCGGTGTCGGGAAGCTTGCGCAGCATGGTGGGGAACATCTCGTTCTCCTCCTCCTGGACGTGGTGCATCACCGACTCCTTCAACTGCGCCATCGTCGACATGAACTGGTCGCTCCCGGGCTCCATCCCCTCCAGAGCCAGGATGAGGTCCTTGGCGTCCTGGTGCTCGCGACGGGCCTCGGCGGCGCCGGCGTTGTCGACCTTGGCCGAGTAGAGGCCGTAGATCATCTCTTCCTCGACCATGGCGTGGGCGCTCAGCTCCAGCCAGATCTGCTGGGCCACCCCGGGATCGCCCGTCTCGTCGAACTGCTGGAAGAGCTGCTCCACCCGGCGGTGGTCCTCGGTCAGCAGCGTGACGAAATCGGTCATCAGCGATCCTCCTGGGAAGGGAGCGGTCTTTCCGCCAACCTCCCCGTCAGCCAAGCGTGGCAAACGCCGCCCGGTGGGCAAGACGGCGCCGGCCTGCTCGCGGCTGGGGACCATCCGTGGTAGTTCTGCACCACCCGTCGTGGTCAGAAGCCCGCGAGAGACCCTTCCGTGAAAGCCACCACCTGATGCCCGATCTTCTCGAGCCCCCGCCCCGCCTCCAGCTGCCGATGTTCGCCTACGGCCCGGACAAGCCCGACCAGCCGGCCTACGACCTGCTCGAGGGCTTCGTGGTCCAGAAGGAGGCCGCCACCCTTCCCGCCGGCGGCCTCCGGGTGCGCGACGGCCTCCCCCTCCTCGACCCCGACGGGCGGGTGGGCGTGCACGGTGTGCTCCTCACCTTCGCCGTCGGCCGGGAGAGGGAGGCGTACACGACGGTCTGCGACATCGCCCCCCGCCAGCACTACCGCTGGGACATGACCGAGATGCGGGTGGAGGGTCGGCCCGGCCGCGTCAACGTCCTCCGGGGCCGCCACCCTGACCGGGGCAGCTCCGAGGAGTGGTTCGCATCGTGGTCGGCGGGTGACGACCCGCTCCTGCGGTACGGCATGGCCCACGTCCGCCGGCAGGCGCTCCAGCACGCCGCGGCGCCGTTCCCGACGGTGGCCGGCGACGATGCCCAATTGACCGACGTCAGTCGGCGTGCCGCCATGTGGGACCGCTTCTACGGTCTCCAGTCCGCGTACCTGCTCCTGTGGACCGCCGTCGAGCGGTTCACCGCGCTGGCCTACGGGCCGGCCCAGCCCGCCCTCGAACGCACCTGGCGCCTCGGTGACGACCCGCGCTTCCGGGAGTGCGTGGTCGCTGCCGGCGTGGCGCCGAGCGCCAAGACGCCCGACAGCCGGGACCCGACGAAGGCCCGCCGCATCCGGGAGGACGGCGCCGGCGCCATGTTCAGCTGGGACGCCGCCCGCCACGTCGTCGCCCACCCCGGAAGGACAGCGTTCGCCGACGGAGTCCTGCTGCGGCGTTCGCTGATCGACCTGCACGACGCCTTCCGCCTCATGCTCCTCGGCCGCATCCCTTCTCTGACCGACACATGGCGTCAGCTCGACCCCGCCGGCGAGGCGGACCGGTGGCTTCTCCGGCCGGCCGTCGCCTCGGAGGCCGCGGGTTGAGCGCGGGGACGGCTAGACCTCTCAGCCGACGTTGGGCGCCAGCCAGTCGCACACCAGACCGAGGGGTGACGCCCGTTCGGCCGAGGTGAGCGGTCGGTCCGTGACGTACGACAGGGTCAGCATCATCCCGCCCTCCTGGTGGTAGTTGTTGTGGCAGTGGATCATCCACTGACCCGGGTTGTCGGCGATGAACTCCACCGACACCGGCTCGTCGGGGCGAACGATGGTGGTGTCCTTGCGGGCGCCCGGTGCACCACCAGGATTGATGACCTGGAACGTATGGCCGTGCAGGTGCATGGGGTGGAACATCGTCGTGTCGTTGGTGAAGTCCAGCCGCACACGCTCGCCCTGGCGGACCTCTAGCGGCTTGTTGCGACCGTGGGGCTTGCCGTTGAGGGTCCAGACATAGCCGGCGTCGCCTCCGCCGAGTTTCACGTTGTACGTACGGTCGGGGCGGCCGGCGGCGAAGCGCACCGGCTCCGCGGCCACGAGGTCACGCAGCTGGAGCATCCGGCCGGTGAGCTCCCGGGGTCGCACGCTGGGGTCGGGTACCGCTCCGGATCCCGAGCGGATGACGGCCATGGCCTCGTCGGCCTTGGCCTCGGCGACGGCCATGATCGGGAAGACGCCGTCGCCCGCGACGGTCACGACGACGTCATAGCGCTCGGCCATGGCGATCATGAGGGAGTCGACCGTCACGGGGACGACAGGGAACCCGTCGGTGTGGGTGACCGTCATCTGGTGGCCGCCGATGGCCACCCGGAACGGCGTGTCGGCGCCGGCGTTGATCAGCCGGAGCCGGAGCCGCTCGCCCCTGCGGCCGGTGAGCTCGATCGGCGCTGACGAGTGCCGGCCATTGAGGAGGAAGAGGGGGTAGCTCACGTCGCCGCCGGCGCTGTTCAGGAAGTCGCTGTGAGGGCCCCCGCCGGCCTGGTGGGCGGCGTGAGGTCCCCGACCGGCCCGTAGATCCTCCATCGCCGCCTCGGGGGACTGGCCGATGCCGTCGGTCCAGTCGTCGAGGACGAGGGTGTACTCGCGGTCGTAGCGGCCCGGCTCGGCGGGGTCCTCGACGATCAACGGGGCGTACATACCCCGATCGAGGTGGAGGCCGACGTGGGGGTGGAACCAGAACGTGCCCGGATCGGGGACGGTGAACTCGTAGTCGAAGGTGCTCCGTGGCCGCACCACGTCCTGCGTCATCCCAGGCACGCCGTCCATGTCGTTGCGCAGGGAGATGCCGTGCCAGTGGATGGTCGTGGCCTCTGGCAGCTGGTTGGTGAAGCGGGCGCGTAGCACATCGCCGGCCTTGATCCGGATCTCGCCGCCGGGGACCGCGGAGCCGTACGCCCACGTGGGGCTCGTGAGGCCGCCGAGATCGGTGGTGAAGAGGCCGGCGGTGATGGCCACGTCCTTGACGCCCGCGCCCGGGCGCTTCCTCGCCTCCTCGGCGGCCATGACCTCCGGGCCGTCGGCGGGCACTGGAGATGCCTTCTTTCCTCCCGTGTTGCAGCCGGCGAGCGCCACGGCCGCAGAGCCGGCGCCGGCGAGAGCCAGAAAACGGCGGCGGGAGTACTTCGGCGCCGGCATGGGAGTTCAGCATCCCATAGGGCACCCCAGAACCGGGGGCGGGGACTCAGGGGAAACCCTGAGGTTGGCGGAGCGAAGCGGCCGGTAAGGTACCGGTGACGCCGACGTTCAGGAGGACATCGCATGAAGAGGCTCGTAGCTCTTGCGGCCATATCGGCGTTGTTCCTCGTGGGCTGTGGCGGCGGCAGCGAGGACGACTCCGATCCGCTCGCCGGCGGCGCCGCCACCCAGGACCCTCACGGCGGCCACGGCGGCCACACCGACCACGCCGGCCGGCCCACCGCCACCTGCTCCCCGTCGGGCACAACCCTGACGCTCACGGCCAACGGGACCAAGTTCAACACGGACTGCCTCGCCGCCCCGGCCGGTCAGGCGTTCAAGATCAACTTCGACAACAAGGACCAGACCGCCCACAACATCCAGATCCTCGAGAGCCACAGCGCCTCGGAGGCTCTGTTCGACGCCGGCATCGTCCAGCCGGGGCTGAGGACCCTCGACGTCCCCGCGCTCAAGGCCGGCACGTTCGCCTTCCACTGCAAGTTCCACCCCGGGCAGATGTCGGGGACGTTCGTCGTCAAGTAGCGGGGCGTTACATGTGCCGGCCGCCGAGGCCGGCCACCACCTCCAGCGCCCGCTGGGTCAGGCTGCGGTCGGGCCAAGACGCAGGATCGACGGGCTCCGAGACCGCGAGGTCGGCCTCGAAGTGCTCGTCGAGGACGGCCACGACGGCGGGGTCGAAGATGACGACGTTCACCTCGTCGTCGAGCAGTAGCGACCGGCTGGTGAAGTTGGCCGAGCCGACGCTGGCGACCGTGCCGTCGACGGTGATGACCTTGGCGTGGAGCATGCTGACCTGGTAGGACCACAGGCGCACACCGGCCTCCAGCAGGCCGTCGTACTGGGCCTGCGCGGCGAGCTGCACGAAGCGCTTGTCCACATGGGGGCCGGGGATGACCACATCGACCTCGACGCCCCGGCGGGCGGTGGCGGCGAGGACCTCGCACGTCGCGTCGTCGGGCACGAAGTACGCCGTGGTGATGCGCACCCGCTCCTTGGCCAGGACCAGGATCGAGCGGACGAGGGTGGCGATGTCGCTCCAGCCCGTCTGAGCCGCCCCTCGGACCACCTGGGCCACCGACGGGCCGGCGACGGGCTGGACCGGGAACCGGTCGACGCCGTCGTCCATCAGCGGCCGGCCGGTCTCGGCCCAGTTCTGCACGAAGGCCGCCCGCAGTCCGTCGACCGCCGGACCGCGGATCCGGAAATGCGTGTCCCGCCACTCCCCCGGGCCGCGAGCGTCGCCCCGCCACTCATCGGCGATGCCGATGCCGCCGGTGAACGCCACGGCCTCGTCACAGATCAGGACCTTGCGGTGGCTGCGGTGGTTCGCCTCCCAGAAGCGGGCCTTGTTCACCGGCCGGAACCACTCGACCTGGGCACCGGCGGCCACCATGCGCTCCACGAGCGTCCGGTCCATGCTGAACGCCCCCAAGGCGTCGAGGATCACCCTCACCCGCACGCCGGCCGCGGCCCGCTCGGCAAGGAGGGCCGCCATCTCCCGCCCGACGGAGCCCTGCCAGTAGACGAAGGTCAGGAAGTCGACGGTCGAGCTCGCGGCCTCGATGGCCTCGAACATGGCCGGGAAGATGCGGTCGCCGTTGCGCAGGACGTCGATGGCGTTGCCCTCGGTGGCAGGGACGCCGAGGAGCCCCTCGAGGGCGCGCCGGAAGCGGACGGGCATCGGCGAAGCGTAGGCGGGCAGCCGGCCGAGCTAGCGCAGGTAGCGGTCGAACCAGTTCAGGACGTCGGAGTACGCCTGCTTGGACTGCTCCGACTCGATCTGGCTGTAGAACCCGTGGCCGACGCCCGGGTAGGTCTTGATCTCATGGGGCACGGTGGTCCTGGCCAGAGCCGCCTTGGCCGCCTCGCGGGTGGCGTTGACCCGGTTGTCCGTCTCGCCGTAGACACCGAACACGGCCGCCCGGTTCTTCTCGAAGCTGACCTCGGCGGGCACCGTGCCGTAGAACGGCGCAGCCGCGGCCAGGCGCGGCTCGCCGACGGTGAGAAAGTCCCAGGTCACCGCGCCGCCGAAGCAGAACCCGATGAGGCCCAGCTTGGCGCCGGGGTTGCGCTTCGCCAGCTCGTCCATGGTGGCGATGATGTCGGCGCGGATGCGGGAGGGGCCGGCGCTGTTGAGCGCGGCGCTGACATTGGCCGCCGGTACGGCGGCGGTCCCACCCTCCTCGGAGAGGAGGTCGACGGCCAGGGCGCTGTAGCCGTCGCCGGCCAGCCGGCCGGCCACCGCCTTGATGTTGTCGGTCAGCCCCCGGTTCTCGTGGATGACGACGACCGCACCCTTGCGCGTGCCGGCCGCCGCGGCGTAGGCGCCCATGAGCGTGCCGTTCGGCCCTGGGTAGGTGATGTCCTGGTGGGCCACCGGCGTCGTCGCCGCGCGGGTGGTGGACGGCCCCACCGCGGTCGTCGTGACGGCTGCTGCGGCGGTCGTCGGGGACGACTGCCCCCCGGACGGCGCAACCGTCTGGTCCTCCCCGTCGTCGCCGCAGGCGGCGAGGAGCGCCGACGCCGCGGTCAGGGACACACCCATCATCCCGAGGCGCCGGAGCGCCTCTCGCCGGGTGAGCTGCCCGTCGGCGTGGTCGAGCGCCACCTCCTCCGCCAGGTACTGCTTGAAGTGGTCCATAGGGGCGCAGCCTACGTGTGCACTATGCCCAGGCTGGAAACAGGGAACATCCGTTCGATATGCTGTGTGAGTGAGCGAGCTTCGCTGGCGCCTGGCCGACGACGACGGAGGGCAGGGCGCGCTCTTCGAGCAGGAGGTCGAGCGCCACATCGGGCGGGGCGAGTTCCGCGGCATGGAGTTCCTCCACGTCCAGGCCCGGCGGGTGATCAACGAGGTCCCGAAGGCGTCGCGCATGCCCTTCCGGTGGACGATCAACGCCTACAGAGGATGCTCCCATGCATGCTCATACTGCTTCGCTCGGCCGACGCACGAGTACCTGGGCATGAACACCGGCGAGGACTTCGACCGGCGCATCGTGGTCAAGGTCAACGCGGTCGAACGGGTCCGCGCCGAGCTGGCGCCGGGGCGGTGGGCCGGGGCCCACATCGCCATGGGCACCAACACCGACCCGTACCAACGGTGCGAGGGGAAGTACCGGCTCACCCAGGGCATCGTGGGCCAGCTCTCCTCGGCGGCGAACCCGTTCTCGATCCTCACCAAGTCGACGCTGATCATGCGTGACCTCGACCTGCTGGCCGAGGCGGCCCGGCGCACGGAGGTGCGGGCCAACTTCTCCATCGGGACGCTCGACGAGGAGGTGTGGCGCCTGACCGAGCCGGGCACCCCACACCCGCTGCGGCGCGTGGAGGCGGTCGCCAAGCTGAACGAGGCCGGCGTGCCCTGCGGCGTGCTCGTCGCACCGATCCTTCCCGGCCTGTCCGACGGACCGGAGCAGCTCGACGCGGTGGTCAAGGCCTGCGTAGAGGCCGGCGCGGTCGCCGTCACCCCGCTCCTGCTCCACCTGCGTCCGGGAGTACGCGAGCACTACATGGACTGGCTGGCCGGCGCCCGCCCCGACCTTCTGGAGCACTATGCCGGTCTCTACCCACGCGCCTACGCCCCCGCCCGGACACAGGACGCCCTGGCCACGACGGTGCGCCAGCTGGTGGCCCGTCACGGCGGGCGGTCCGCGGGTCCGCGACAGACTCGATCCGTCAAGGCGGAACCGGCGGCGTCGGCGCCCCCGGCGGTGAGCCAGCTGCAACTCGGCGTCCAAGAAATGACTCCGGTCGCCGATCTGCCGCAGCGATGAACGGCTGGCTGGCGCATCATGTCGGCCCGTCGACAGCGCCGCCGCCGGAGGGTCGCGCCTGAGAGCGTCCCCGCTCAGCCGGGAGGAGTGATGGTCTGGTCGTCCTCCTCCTCGGTGGCGCCGCTCTCGACGTACTCCTCGTCGTCGCTGTCGGTGAGCACGCCGGCCTCCTCGGCCTGGGCCCGCGCCTTGTCGATGCGCTCGGTGATCTGCTCGAGACGCTCGTCTTCGGTGGGCGGCTCGTCCCCGCCGTCGCCGTCGGAGTCCTCGTCATCGCCGGCCGTCTCGGGCATCCGGCCCTCCGGCTGCTCCTCGTCGGCCGCAGCCTGCTCGCCGGTGGACTGCTCGTCCTCGGTGGTGTCGTCGGTGGGTGGCTGGTCCTGAGACTGTTCCTGGCTGCTCATGGAACGGATTCTGCACCGAATCTCCACCTGGCACGCAGGACTCCCGCACATCCGCTTCTTATCCTGTGAGACGTGCAGGAGCGGACAGTCGTCGTCGTCGAGGACGAGGCCTCCATCGCCTCGGCGGTGGCCGCCCGCCTCCGCAGCGAGGGGTTCAAGGTGGAGGTCGCCCCCGACGGCCCCACCGGCGTGGCGCTGTGCCGGGAGCTCCGGCCCGACCTGGTCATCCTCGACCTCATGCTTCCGGGCCTCGACGGCCTCGAGGTGTGCCGCCAGGTGCAGAACGACCGGCCGGTGCCGGTGCTCATGCTCACTGCTCGCGACTCCGAAACCGACATGCTCGTCGGCCTGGCCGTCGGCGCCGACGACTACATGACCAAGCCGTTCAGCCCTCGGGAGCTGGTCGCCCGCGTCCACGCCATCCTGCGCCGGATGGAGCGGACGCTGGTCTTCCCCGGCACAGGGCACGGCACGACCACGGTGATCACCGTCGGCGACGTCGAGGTCGACGCCCGCAGCCGCCGGGTGCGGCGCGGTGGCGAGGAGGTCCACCTCACCCCCACGGAGTTCGACCTGCTCTCGTGGTTGGCGGCGCACCCGGGAGCGGTCGCCTCCCGGGAGCAGTTGCTCCATGAGGTGTGGGGGTACCGGGACGGCTCCGGGGCGCGGACAGTGGATTCCCACGTCCGGTCGCTGCGCCGCAAGCTCGGCTCCGGGCTCGTCCGTACCGTCCACGGCGTCGGGTACGCCCTCGACGTCCCGTGAGGCCGCTCGACCCGCTTTCGTCCATCAAGATGAAGCTCGGTGCGGTCATCGTGGCCGCCGTCGGGGTCACGGTGATCGTTGTCTCCGTCGGCAGTGGCGCCGGCGCGTCCCCGGTCGTGAGCGCCCTGGCGGCCGGCGCCCTGTCCCTCGGGTTGGTGCAGGTGCTGGCCCACGGCATGACGTCGCCCCTGCGGGAGATGGCCGCCGCTGCTGCCGCCATGGCCCGCGGTGACTACGCACGACGGGTGACGGCGAGCTCCCGCGACGAGGTCGGCGAGCTGGCCCGGGCCTTCAACCGGATGGCCGCCCGGCTGGCCGAGGTCGACCGCGTCCGGAGCGAGCTGGTGGCCAACGTGTCCCACGAGCTGCGGACGCCCATCACCGCTGTCCAGGCCGTGCTCGAGAACCTCGTCGACGGGGTCGAGCCCGCAGACCCCGAGACGCTGCGGACCATGCTGAAGCAGGTGGAGCGCCTGGGGGCGCTCGTCGCCCAGCTGCTCGACCTGTCCCGGCTCGAGTCGGGCGCGGTCCCGCTCCAACGCCGGCGCTTCGCCCTGCAGCCGCTGCTCGAGGACGCCGCTGGGGAAACGCGCCTGCGCTCGACCGACGTGACCGTGAGCGTGGCGGTCGACCCCGCCGATGCGGTGGTCGACGGTGATCCCGCCCGGGTCCACCAGGTCGTCGCCAACCTGCTCGACAACGCCGTCCGCCACTCGCCGGCCGGCGGCACGGTGGAGCTACGGGCCACCCGTGACCGCGCCGGCGTGACCATCGAGGTCTCCGACGAGGGCGCCGGAATCAGCGAGGAGGACAAGTACAAGGTGTTCGAGCGCTTCTACAGGGCCGACTCGGCCCGCTCGTCCAAGGACGGCGGGGCCGGGCTCGGCCTGGCCATCGCCCGCTGGATCGTCGACCTTCACGGCGGCGACATCCGCGTGGAGGACCGCCAACCCCATGGCTGCCGCATGGTCGTCGTCCTGCCGGCGATCGCGGCATGAGCACCATGCTGACCGGTGGCCGCCCGTTGGGGCTCGGCGTGACCCGTCCGGCCGACGTGAGGACGCTGGTGGGCGTCGCGGTGGCCGCAGTGCTGACCGACCTGGCCGTGCGTTCAGGCGTCGTCGGCCTCGCCGGATCCCTGCTCGTCGTCGCCGTCGTGGCCGGCGTGCTGGCCAACGGCCGGGTCGCCGGCGTGGAGGCGGCGTGCGTGGTCGCCGCCGCCGTCCCCTTCGGCGTGTTCCTCAGCCTCCGCACGAGCCCATGGCTGGTCCCTCTCGACATTCTGGCCATCGGTGGCCTTCTCTTGCTCGGCGCATCGTTGGCGGGAGGCGGGCGGCTGTTCGACCTGGCGGTCCCCGACCTCGGGGTGCGCGCCCTCCATGCCTTCGCCCACGGCCTGGCCGCGCCGGTGTTCGTGGCCGCGCCCCTCGGCCGGAGCCGGCCCGCGGCGCTCATACGGGGCACGGCCCTCGCCCTGCCGCTGCTGGGCGTGCTCGGCGTCCTGCTCGCATCGGCCGACGCCGTCTTCGCCGGCTTCTTCGACTGGTGGTCGCCCGAACAGGCGATCATCCACGCCGTACTGCTCGGCGTGGGGGCGTGGGGCATGGCCGGGCTGCTCC
>Ga0247719_1000611_pt1 | contig 19773 bp, 20 predicted proteins | sample 41E_DmetaG_FD_189046 | JGI IMG/M metagenome (GOLD analysis project Ga0247719, IMG submission 189046) | Soil microbial communities from hillslope of Landscape Evolution Observatory, University of Arizona, Oracle, AZ, United States - 4-1-E_D | ecosystem: Engineered > Artificial ecosystem >...
GGCAACGACAGCGCGGGGGTGATCCTGGAGGCCGAGGGGCCGGCGCCGGCGCTGGACCGGCTGGCCGAGCGGCTGGTCGCCGAGGCGCCGCCGCTGGCGAGGATCGAGTCGTTGGCCGTCGACACCGTCGCGCTCACCGGGGAGGTCGGCTTCACCGTGGTCGACAGCTGCGACGCCGGATCGCCGGCGGTGGCCGTGCCGGTCGACGTGGCCACCTGCGACGACTGCCTGCGGGAGCTGGCCGACCCGGGCGACCGGCGCTTCGGCTACCCGTTCGTCAACTGCACGAACTGCGGGCCCCGGTACACGATCATCCGGTCGATCCCCTACGACCGGGCGTCGACGACCATGGCCGCCTTCCCCATGTGCGCCGACTGCCGGCGGGAGTACGAGGATCCGGCCGACCGCCGGTTCCACGCCGAGCCGACCTGCTGTCCGGTGTGCGGTCCCCAGCTGACCCTGCTGGCGCCCGACGGCGGCGTGCTGGCCAAGGCGGGCGAGGCCCTGGGCTCCGCCGTCGACCTGCTGCGCCAGGGGCGGATCCTGGCAGTGAAGGGGTTGGGCGGCTACCACCTGGCCTGCGACGCCAGCGACGACGCCGCAGTGGCCGAGCTGCGCCGGCGCAAGGCCCGCGACGACAAGCCCTTCGCCGTCATGGTCGACCTGCCGGCGGCGCGGGAGCTGTGCCACCTCGCCCCGGAGGGGGAGGAGGCGCTGGCCTCGCCCCGCCGGCCGATCGTGCTGGCGCCCCGGCGCGGCCATCCTCTGGCGACCGGTGTGGCTCCCAACCTGCCGGAGCTCGGGCTGATGTCGGCCTACACGCCGCTCCACCACCAGCTGCTGGCCGGCGTGCGCCGGCCGTTGGTGATGACCAGCGGCAACCTGTCCGACGAGCCCATCGCCCACGACGACACCGACGCCCTGGCCCGCCTCGGCCCCATGGTGGACGCCATCCTCACCCACGACCGTCCGATCCACATCAGGTGCGATGATTCCGTTGTTCGGGCGGGGCCCGGCGGCGTGCAGATGGTCCGCCGGTCACGGGGGTACGCGCCGGAGCCCATCGCCCTCCCCACACCGGCCCACCACCACGTGTTGGCCGTCGGCGCCGAGCTGAAGAGCACCGTGGCCGTGGCCAAGGGCGACAACGTGGTGGCCAGCCACCACATCGGCGACCTCGAGCACCTGGCTGCCTACCGGTCGTTCCTGCAGGCCGTCGACCACCTGTGCGGGCTGACGGGGGTGACACCGGAGGTGGTGGCCCACGACCTGCACCCGGAGTACCTGTCGACGAAGTTCGCCGCCGACCTGGACCTGCCGGCGGTCGGCGTGCAGCACCACCACGCCCACATCGCCTCCTGCCTGGTCGAGCACGGTCGCACCGAGCCGGTGGTCGGCGTGGCCTTCGACGGCCTGGGCATGGGCACCGACGGCACGGCCTGGGGCGGCGAGGTGCTCGTCGCCGACCTCGACGGCTTCCGGCGCGTCGGTCACCTGCTCCCCGTCGCCCTCCCGGGCGGCGACCGGGCGGCACGGGAACCGTGGCGCATGGCGATCGCCTGGCTGGCCGCCACGCTGGGGCCGGAGGCGGCGGAGCGCTACGGCCGCACGGTCGACGACCGCTGGGCGGCCGTCCTCGACCTGGCCCAGCGGCCCGACGTCCTGCGCACGTCCAGCGCGGGCCGGCTCTTCGACGCCGTGGCCGCCCTCCTCGGGCTGCGGACCCGGATCGCCTACGAGGCCCAGGCCGCCATCGAGCTGGAGGCGGCCGCTGCCGGCCAGCCCCTGGAGGGCCCCGGCGGCTATGAGCTCGAGGTGGCCGGCGGCGTCCTCGACCCCACGTCGCTCCTCGCCACGGTGGTCGCCGAGCGCAATCGGGGCACGCCGGCGGCCACCATCTCCGCCGGCTTCCACGCCGGCCTGGGCCGCGGCGTGGCTGCGGCGGCCGCCGCGGCCGCGGCCGAGAACGGGCTCGACACGGTGGCCCTCAGCGGGGGCGTGTTCCAGAACGCCCGCCTCAGCGCGGTCGTGTCCTCGGCGCTCGGAAGGGCCGGCCTGCGGGTGCTCGTGCACCGGAACGTGCCGCCGAACGACGGCGGCGTCAGCGTCGGGCAGGCGGCCGTCGCCGCCCGGCGACACGCCTGAGTTCGTAGCGGCCGCGCCTCACGGGATACGCTGCCGACCTGTCCAACGCGGCGCGGGCATTTCCTGTTCGGCGCGCCGGCCTGAGAGGAGCAACACATCAACATCAAGAGTGGTTCGCACGCGATCGGTCCGGAAAACGGCAAGCTGATCATCAAGAGCTACAAGGACGGCATGGGCGCCAAGCTGGCCCACGACCTCATCCTGACGCCCTCACAGTGGAGCGGCACGATGAACGTCGACGCCGACAACCCCGGTGCGTCGAGCGCCAGTCTGACCATCGATGCCCGCTCCATCGAGATCGTCGAGGCCGTCGGCGGCATGAAGGGCCTCAGCGACAAGGACCGCCGGGATATCGGCAAGAACATCGATGACAAGGTGCTCGAGACCGGCAAGTACCCACAGCTGACCTTCGAGTCGACCTCGGTCAGCGGCTCGGCGCCGAACTTCAACGCCGCCGGCAACATGACGATCAAGGGCACCACGCGTCCGGTGAACGTGGACATCAACGTCAACGGCAGCCAGGTGACTGCGAAGACCAGGATCTCCCAGAAGGACTTCGGCATCAAGCCGTTCTCGGCCATGATGGGCGCCATCAAGCTGCGCGACGACGTCGACTTCGAGCTCACCGTCGACCTGCCCCCGGCCTAGTCCCCGGACGGCAAAAGGCCCGGCTGGCAGCCGCCGGCCGGGCCTTTTCGCGTGCGCCGGGGCGCTTACCAGCCCTTGGTGCCGGTGAGCTTCCCGTAGACCCCGTGGAGGTGGGGCGACACCGCCCGCTTCTCCGAGGGGCGGGGGTTCTTCTCGTAGTCGCGGCGGAGGAGCCGGTAGTACACCCGGGCGTCCTTGTCGAAGGCGTCGCCGGGCACGTAGGAACCGCCCTGAGGGTCGGGGGTGACCTCGCCCTGGTTCTCCGAGAGGATGCGGGCCGCCTCCTCGGGAGTCGACGCCTCGGGCACCGCGGCCCGCATGTACTCGATGACCGGGGCGATGGCCTGCTCGAACTCCTCGGCCGCGATCCGGTCGCGCTCGGCGGGCGTCTGCTCGCCGGTGAACAGCAGCACCCTGTTCAGCAGCCCACCCTTGGCGGCCGGCGGCTCCCGGGACGGCGGTGGCTCGGCGGGAACGTGCCGCTCGGGCAGCTGGAAGTCCTCGGCGCCATCGGGCGGGGTGTACTCGGCCGGAGGTCGGTAGGTAGACGCCGGTGGCTGCCGTTCGACGGCCATCTGCGTGGCCTGGGCCGGCGGCGGCACCTCGGTGGCGGGCTCCTGCGTGGCGGTCTCGGGCGTGGCGGCCTCGGGCATCGGTGCGGCCGAGCCGTTCTCCTCGCCCTTCTTCCGACCCCTCTTGATCAGCGTCGGCATTTCGATCAGGTGGCGGCGACGCGGCTGGTGGTGGAATACGCGGTGGCGAAGTCGGCGCCGGAGCGCTCACCCCATGCCAGCAGCTGCTTGGCCGCCTGGTCGATGGCGGTGACGTCGTTCAGGATGATGCCGACGTACTTCGGCACCGGGTCGGTCTGGGCCACGATGGCCTTGACGCCGATGATGACCGTGCCCAGCGTGTAGCTGACGTGGTTCAGGGTTACGGCAATGATGATCAGGTAGATGGCGATGGCGGCCACGATGATGGCCACCCCCAACAGCGTCACGATCGTGGCAGCGCCCATCGTGTCCTTTCCGTTCGTAGGTGGATGAGTTACTGGGGCAGCAGCCGGGCGAGCGCCAAGCCGTACCGGGTGACGTTGAGCCGGGCCATGCCCGTGAGCTCGCACGACCGGATGAGGTTGGGGACGCAATCGAGCGTGCCCGTCAGCTTCACGCCGTGGTCGAGGACGTCGTCGACGTACCTCTTGATCTCGAAGATCGGGCGCAGGACGCGGTTCAAGAACAACAGGCACACCGGCGCCACCACCGCGATCAACACGATATTTCCTAACCACCACAAAGCCACGCGCAAATACCTCCGATGCGGGGTCGATTCCCTACGACGTCGGGATTGTATGCAGGGCTCCGAGGAGGGCGAAAGAGTGCGCAGAACATAGAGCGCGATCGGAGGGTGTAGGGAACATACAGTGAACAGACAGCGACAGGGAACGAGTGGTTCCGACGACGCAATCGGCGAAATACGCCCGGCTGTGCCGGCCGACCGAGCCCTACTACCTCGAACGGCAACCTCTGGTTGCGATCGGACTACCGAGCGAGGATCAGCCGCGAGCAGATCGAGCAGTAGAAGTCGTTGTCGTCCAGCCGCTCGCGCCACCCGTCGGGCAGCCACTGGATGCTCTTGCACTCGCGGCAGGTGATCTTGTTCGTGTGCAGGGCCTCGCCCATGCCCGCCAGGGCCAGCTTGGCCCCGCCGGTCTTCGGCCGGGTGATGGCCTTGCCCTGCCGGGCGCTCTCCTCCTTCGCCCGCCGGACCTCCTTGGCCCGGGCCTCGGCCTGGGCCCGGTGGCGGACCACCTCGTGCCACGGCGTGGCCGCCGCCGCCCGGGCCGCCCGTGTCCGCGCCGCCGAGTTCTCCCCGGAGCTGTTGTTGGCGCCCCGGAAGAAGGCGTAGGCGTCGTTGACCTCGCTCATGCGCCGCTCCGCCTCCTTCTGGACGGCCGCGGGGGCGCCGGCGAAGCGGTCGGGGTGGAAGATCTGGGCCAGCACCCGGTAGGCGGCGGTGATCTCCGCGGGCTTCGCTTTCGGGCCGATACCGAGAACCTCGTAGGGAGTCATCGTGCGTTCACACCCGTCGACGGGCGCGCCAATACTCCAAACGTGGGGTCCGCGGGCGCGCCGCTACCTGTGAAGTGCCCTTCCAACCTTGCCAACACGGCCATTCTACCGTTCACCTACCCCTCCGATGCGGCCGAGGCACCGTTGGAGGGGTGCAGCCGCCACCCGCGGACGGGGCTGGCGGCGTCGGCGAGGGCGACGACACAGCCGCCGAAGCCCGCGCCGGTGAGGCGGGCGCCGTACACGCCCGGGGCCGCGGTGAGCTCCTCGACGAGGGCGTCCAGCTCGGGGGTGGAGACGTCGAAATCGTCGGCCAGGCTGGCGTGGCTGGCCGCCATGAGCCGGCCGGCACCGGCCAGGTCTCCGGTCCACAGGCAGTCGGAGAACTCCAGCACCCGGCGGTTCTCGGTCACCACGTGGCGGGCCCGCCGGCGCAGCACGGGGTCCTCCAGGCGGACGATGTGGAACTCCGTGGCGTCACGGAGGGGGCCGATGACCTCGGCGGCGGCCTCGCACTGGGCCCGCCGCTCGGCGTAGGCGGACCCGGCCAGGGCCCGGGCCTGGCCGGAGTGGACCACGACGACGTCCACGCCGGCGGGCATGGGCACGGGGACGACTTCCAGCGACGAGAAGTCCATGAGCAGGGCGTGGCCGTCCTGGCCCAGGGCCGACGCCAGCTGGTCCATGACGCCGCTGGGCACGCCGGCGGCCAGGTGCTCCGCCCGCTGGCAGGCCAGGGCCAGCTCGTGCGGCGTCCCCTCGAAGCCCAACGCCAGGGCGACCGCCACCTCCAGCGCCGCGCTCGACGAGAGGCCGGCGCCCACCGGCAGGGTCGTCCGCACCGTGCCCACCGCGCCCACGTCGGGGCGGACGACGGCCACCACGCCGGCGACGTATCGGGCCCACGCCGGCTCGACGGCCCGGGGGTCGGCCACGTCGAGGGCGACCACCGCCGGCGCCGGCTCCTCGGGCGAGGTCAGCTCCACCCGGTCACCGCGCCGCTCGACGTCCACCGTGGTCCCCCACTCGATGGCCATGGGCAACGCCCAGCCGCCGGTGTAGTCGGTGTGGTCGCCGATCAGGTTCACCCGCCCGGGGGCGAACGCTCGCATGACGTCACATCGTAGGTAGCGTCGGCCCCACGATGGAGTTCATCGGGGCCTTCGAGTCCACGTACCAGCCGGCCTTCGACGTCGACGGGGCCGAGACCACCGGCCACATCGCCCGTTGGCGCTCGGACCTCGAGCTGCTCCTGGGCTGTGGGGTGAGCCGCCTGCGCTATCCCGTGCGCTGGCACCGCATCCAACCCGACCGGCGCACGTTCGACTGGCGGGCCACCGACGAGGTCCTGGGCTGGATGGGCGACCACGGCATGCGCCCGATCGTCGACCTCTGCCACCACATGAGCTACCCCCGCTGGCTGAAGCGGGGCTTCGCCGACCGGCGGTTCCGGGACTCCTACCTGCGCTACGTCGAGGCCTTCGCCGGCCGCTATCCGTGGGTAGAGGAGTACACCCTCTTCAACGAGCCCTTCACCACCTTCCTCATGTGCGGCGACATCGGCGTGTGGCCGCCTCACCTCCGGGGACTTCGGGGCTTCCTGGCCCTGCTGGGCAACGTCCTGCCCGCGGTGGCCGAGGCCAGCAGGGCCTACAGGGAGCTGCTGCCGGCGGCGCGTCACTTCTACGTCGACACCTGCGAGCGCGCCTCGGCGGCCAGCCCGGCCGCCGCCGACTACGCGGCCATGACGAACGACCGGCGCTTCTTCGTCCTCGATCTGTTCCTCGGCCGCCCGCTCGATTCCGACCGCCCGTTCGTGGCCGACGTCGTGGTCGCCGGCGGCGAGCGGCTGCTCGACTTCCCGCCCGGCCACGTCGACGTACTGGGGCTCGACTACTACGCCCACAACCAGTGGCAGTACCTCGACGGCGCCGGCCGGGGCGTGACGCCGTCGGGCGACCCTGGATCCCTCGGCGAGCTGATCGGCGAGTACTGGCACCGTTACCGGCTGCCCTGCGCCGTGGGCGAGACCAACATCCGGGGCTTCGCCTCGGACCGGGCGAGCTGGCTGAAGTACACCCTCGAGCAGTGCGAGGTGGCCCGGGGGCGCGGCGTCCCCCTCGACGGGTACTGCTGGTTCCCGTTCGTCGACTCCGCCGACTGGAGCTCGCTGCTGGTGCGCAACGAGGGCAACGTCGACCCCGTGGGCGTGTACTGGCTGGACGAGCGCCTCGACCGCCGGCCGTCGTCGATGTCGGTGGCCTACGCCGCCGCGGCCCGAGGGGCGCCCGCCGCCGACCTGCCGGCGTACCGCTTCCAGCCGCCGGTGGCGGGGTGGCTGGCGGGCTGGCTGCCCCAGATGGCCCACTGGGACTGGCGGGATCCGCCGGCGCACGAGGTCGTGGTGCAGGAGCGGGCCGACCCGGTGATCGAGCGCCGAATCCGGCGCAAGGGTCCGTGAAGCGTTTCCCGGGCGCGCCAAGAGGGTAGCGGGCCGGAGGAGGAGGTTGAGGACCCAGCCGCCGTAGAACGCCGTCTGGAGCACCGCTGTGGAATCTGAGCTGGTCGTCCTGTCCCACCTGCGCTGGACCTTCGTCTGGCAGCGACCCCAACACATCATCTCCCGCCTGGCCCGCGACCAGCCGACCTGGTTCGTCGAGGAGCCGTTGGCGTGCGACGTCGACGCCCCGCGGCTACGTACCGAGGACCATGGTCAGGTCACCCGGGTGTGGCTCGAGGTCCCCGGGCAGGGCCATGTGGGCTTCGACCACCGTGGCGCGGCCTCCTACGCCGAAGCCGTGCAGCGCCTGCTGGGGCCGTCCACCGACCGGGTGGCCTGGCTCTACACCCCGATGGCCCTGGAGATGGCGAACGCGCTGCGCCCCTCGACTCTGGTCTACGACGTGATGGACGACCTGGCGTCGTTCAAAGGGGCGCCGGCCGAGCTCCGCCTGTGCCACCGCCAGGCCCTGCGCCAGGCCGACGTGGTCTTCACCGGCGGGCGGTCGTTGCACCGAGGCGTGGTCTCGCACCGACCCCAGGGGACTCACCTGTTCGCCAGCGGCGTGGAGCCGGAGCACTTCGCACCGGCGTCGGCCCTCCGCCCGGCGCACCGCGCCGTCCCTGTGGCCGGCTACGTCGGGGTGATCGACGAGCGGGTCGACCTCGACCTCGTCGGGGAGGTGGCCGCCGCGCTGCCCGACTGGCAGATCCACGTCGTCGGCCCGGTGGCGAAGATCGACCCCGACTCGCTGCCCCAGGCGCCCAACCTGGTCTATCCGGGGCCCCAGCCCTATCTGCGCCTGCCCGAGGTCATGGCCGGCTTCGACGTCGCCCTGATGCCCTTCGCCCTCAACGAGGCGACCCGGTCGATCAGCCCGACCAAGACCCTGGAGTACTTCGCCGCCGGCCTGCCCGTGGTGTCCACGCGGGTCCCCGACGTGGTGGCCGACCACGGCGCCCATGTGCATCTGGCGGACGACGGTCGGGGCTTCGCCTCGGCCTGCCAGTGGGCCCGTCGCCGCCCCGTGGCGGCGCGCGCCGACATCGAGGCCGTCGTCCGCCGGAACACCTGGGACTCCATCGCCGGCCGCATGACCGCAGTGCTCGACGGCACCGACTCCGCCGTCGGGGAGCTGGCTTGAGCGAGGCCGGCATGGCCCGCCACGAATGAGAGGGGTGTACCTGCCCGGAGAGCGGCAGGTCGACATCCGCCACGTCGCCGATCCCACGCCCGGCCCCGGTCAGGTGGTGGTCGCCGTTCGAGCCTCGACCATCTGCGGCAGCGACCTGCGGGCCATCTACCGTGAGCACCTGGGCACCGGTGCCGAGGCCTACCGCGACGTGATCGCCGGCCACGAGCCCTGCGGCGAGATCGTCGCCGTCGGGCCCGGCTGCCGGCGGTTCGGCGTGGGCGACCGGGTGGTGCTCTACCACATCGCCGGTTGCGGGCTGTGCGCCGACTGCCGCGCCGGCTACATGATCAGCTGCACGTCGCCGTTCCGGGCCGCCTACGGCTGGCAGCGCGACGGGGGCCACGCCGACTACCTCCTGGCCGAGGAGTCGACGTGCGTCGGCCTGCCCGACGCCCTCTCCTGGCTGGACGGGGCGTGCGTGGCGTGCGGGTTCGGCACCGCGTACCAGGCGCTCCGGCGGGCGGGCGTCTCGGGGCGGGACGCGGTGCTGGTGGTGGGGCTCGGCCCGGTCGGGCTCGCCGCGGGCATGCTGGCCAAGGCCCTGGGCGCGAGCATGGTGGTGGGCGCCGACCCGGTCGAGTCGCGGCGGGACCTCGCGGTGTCGCTGGAGGTGGTGGACGCCGCTGTCACCGGCGAGCCGGAGATACTGCACGTCACCGGCGGCCTGGGCTGCGAGGTCACCGTGGACTGCTCGGGCTCGGGTGCCGGCCGGGCCCTCGCCCTCGCCGGCGCCCGGCGATGGGGGCGCTGCCTGCTGGTCGGCGAGGGCGGTCGCCTCGAGGTCGACGCCAGCCCGTCGATCATCCACCGCCAGCTGACCGTCATGGGCTCCTGGGTCACCAGCGTCGGCCACATGGAGGAGCTGGTGGAGCTGCTGGTGGGCTGGGATCTCCACCCGGACCGCACGGTCACCGACCGGTTCCCCCTGGACGAGGCCGCCGCGGCGTACGCCACCGCCGATGCCGGAGCGGCCGGCAAGGTGGCAATAATGCCCTGATGGAGTTCGACAGCACCCGTCGGGCGTCGCTCGACGGCACCTGGGAGTTCTTCCCGGGCGACCACCGGCTGGAGGACCTCGACGGCCTCGCCGCCGAGCACATCGACGTACCGGGTGTCTGGGAGGCTCAAGGGTGGCTCGACCTCGACGGGCCGGCCTGGTACCGCCGGCGGTTCGCGCTGGACGACGTCGCCGACCACTGGACGCTGCGCTTCGCCGCGGTCATGGACCGCGCCGAGGTGTACGTGAACGGTGTCGCCATCGGGGGCCACGACCAGCCGTTCACCCCCTTCGAGCTGGACCCGACGCCGGCGCTGCGCCTCGGCGAGAACACCTTGGCCGTGCGGGTCGTCGACCCCGCGCTGGACGATCCCGAGCACCTCCGGATGGCCCACGGCAAGCAGGGATGGGCCAACCACGTCTTCCCCAGCCGGCCCAGCCTGTACATGACCTACGGGGGGATCTGGCAGGGCGTCACGCTCCGCCGCCACGGGCCGGTGGCCATACGCGACGTCTTCGTCGACGGGAACGCCGACGACCTCGCCGTGGTCACCACCATCGAGAACAGAAGCGGGTCCGCGCAGGCGGTCCGCCTCGGCGTGCGGACCCTGGGCGAGGTGCGCGAGGTGGAGGCCCTCCAGCCGGCGGGCGCGCTCCATCGCCTCGACGTCCGGTTCGGCGCCACGACCGCGGCCCGGTGGAGCCCCGAGCAGCCCACACTGCACGAGGCGGTGGTCGACCTCCACGCCGGCGGCCGGGGCAGCGATCTCCGAGAGGTCCGGTTCGGACTGCGCACGGTGCGCATGGACGGCAAGCGCATGCTGCTCAACGGCGTGCCGTACCGGATGAAGAGCGCCCTCGTCCAGGGTTTCCGTGCCGACGGCCTCTACGCGGAGGGGAACCGCGAGCAGATCGTCGACGAGGTGCTCAAGGCCAAGGCCATGGGCTTCAACACACTGCGGCTGCACATCAAGGCCTTCGACCCCGCCTACCTCGACGTCTGCGACGAGCTCGGCATGCTCCTCCACTGCGACATCCCGGTGGCCGAGCCCATCGCCCACCGGGAGATGGGCGGCGACACCGTGCTCACACGGCGGTGTGTGGCCGCCGCCCGGGAGCAGGTGCGCCGCGACCGCAATCATCCCAGCGTCATCCTGTGGTCGGCGATGAACGAGATCTGCGACGGCGAATGGAGCGCCCGGAACTGGCCGGAATACGAGGAGTTCGTCCGCGCCGTCTACGACGCGATCACGACCGAGGACCCCACCCGTCCGGTGATCGAGAACGACTGGATCGAGCCCGATCCGGAGTATGTGTTCGTGTCCCCCATCCTCACCGCTCACTGGTACGGACGGCTCCACCGTGACTACCTGGACAAGATCGAGAACGCCTCGCGGCGGTTCGCGGACGAGGACCGCCCGCTCTTCGTCACCGAGTACGGCGACTGGGGGCTCCCCGACATGCCCGTCGTCGCCGAGCCGCCGTTCTGGGACTCCCGCCAGGTCTACGCCGGCAGCTTGGCCGGTACGCTGTGGCCGGGAAGCGTCGCCCGCTTCATCATCGAGACCCAGCGCTATCAGGGTGTCTCCGACCGGCTGCAAACCGAGGTCTGGCGCCGCCACGACCACATCGGCGGCTACTGCCTCACCGAGCTGACCGACGTCCCCCAGGAGCTGAACGGCTTGCTCGACCTGCACCGCCGGCCGAAGCGCATCGCGGTGGCCGAGATGACCCGTGCCAACCAGGTCGTGGTGCCCATGCTGGAGCTGGACAGCCTTGTCGTGTCAGCCGGCGGGATGCTGAGCGCACCGCTGCACGTGTCCAACGACGGGCCGGCCCTGGCCGACGTCACCGTGGAGGTCCGGTTCGGCGAGACCGCCCCCGCCACCCCGGTGGACAGCCTGCTGCGCCTCGGCAGCCAGGACCTTCCGGCGCGAACGGTGGCCGAGCGCTTCCGAGAGACGGTGTCGCTGGCCCGGCTGGGCGACGTTCCCGGCTGGACGCCGTCGTCCTACGGCACCGTGGAGGTGGCAGCACCCGACGTCCCCGGCACCCACGACCTCGTCGTGCGCCTGCGCGCCGGCGGCGAGCAGGTGTCGGAGAACCGGTACCCCGTGCACGTGGTCGCGCCGCTCCTCCCCGCCGGCGACGAGGGGCCGTTCGTCGTGGCCGAGGACGCCCTCGACGCGGCGATGGGGGCGGAGGCGCGTGAACGGCTCGAGCGGGGCGAGGTCGTGGTCATCCTGGCCCAGCCCATGGAGGCTGGCGAGCACTACCCGGTGCCCGTGGAGCTGGAGGCCCTCACGTCGGTGTGGGGATCCACCGTCTTCCGGTTCACCACCGACCACGGTGCGGTGCCCGCACTTCCCCGGCGCGCCGTCCTCGTCGCCGAGGACTCCACGGTGCAGTCGGCCAGCGTGGTGTCGCGCATCGAGGGCCGCCCGTTCCCCGACACCCCCGTCGTCATCGCCTACAAGCCGGTGCCGGGGGCGATGACCGGCACCGTGCTCGGCTCGCACGCCGTCGGCGCCGGTCGGTTGGTGCTGTGCCAGTACCGTCTCCGCGAGCGGGCGGCGGCGGGCGACGACGCGGCGTGCGCACTCCTCGCCGACGTGATCAGGTGGGCGACCGAGCCTCGTCCCGTCGTGCAGAAGGCCGAGTCGGTGAAGGACGACGGCCGGGCCCTGATCGCCTACTCCTGGCGAGATCTCGTGGCCCGATGACGGAACGGCGTTACGACCCCGTCAGCGGCGAGTGGCGGATGTTCGCCAGCCACCGCCAGGACCGCACGTTCCTTCCCCCGGACGCGTTCTGCCCGCTGTGCCCCACTCGTGACGGGGAACCGCCGACGGAGATCCCCCTGCCGGCGTTCGACGTGGTGGTCTTCGAGAACCGGTTCCCTTCCCTCGTCCGCAAGCCCCCGGCGCCGGCGGTCACCGCATCCGAGCTGTACCCCGTCGAGCGCTCGTTCGGGGCCAACGAGGTGGTCGTGTACTCCGACGACCACCGCCTCGGCCTGGGAGACATGACCGTCGAGCGCGTCGCCAAGGTCGTCGAGGTGTGGGCCGACCGCTACGCCGACGTCGGCCGACGCGACGAGGTGGCGTACGTCTTCATCTTCGAGAACCGTGGGGTGGCCGTGGGAGTCACCTTGCACCACCCCCACGGGCAGATCTACGCCTACCCCGAGATCCCGCCGCGGGTCCGGCGCAAGCTCGACGTGGCCACCGCCCACATCGCCGAGCGCGGCACCTGCGTCTACTGCGACGTGGTCGCCCGCGAACGCAGCGACGGTGTCCGGGTCATCGCCCACAACCGCAGCTTCCTCGCCTTCGTGCCGTTCGCGGCCCGGTTCCCCTACGAGGTGCAGATCCTCGCCCTCCGCCACGCGGCAAGCCTGCTCGACCTCACCGATCCCGAGCGCCTCGCCCTGGCCGACGTGATGCGGACGGTGGTCCGGGCCTACGACGGCCTCTTCGGCTTTGCCCTGCCCTACGTGATGTCCGTTCACCAGGCGCCGACCGACGACGGCGAGCACCAGCACATCAGCCATTTCCACATCGAGTTCACCCCGATGCACCGCACGGCCGAGAAGCTGAAGTACCTGGCGGGTTCAGAACTGGGTGCGGGGGCATTCATCAACGACACCGCACCAGAGGACACCGCCGCCCGCCTCCGGGCTGTGCTGTCGGCGGGAGGAGAGCCATGACCGACATCGACGTCGCATCCATCACCAACCCGCTGGGCCGCACCGACCTGTCCATCACCCGCGTCGGCCTCGGCGCATGGGCCATCGGTGGCGCCGGCTGGCAGGGCGGCTGGGGCGCGCAGGACGACGTCGAGTCGGTGGAGACCATCCGGCGGGCCGTCGACCTGGGCATCAACTGGGTCGACACCGCCCCGGCGTACGGGCTCGGCCACGCCGAGGAGGTCGTCGGTCGGGCCCTGGCCGAGATGCCCGAGGCCGACCGGCCGCTGGTGTTCACCAAGTGCGGCCTGGTGTGGGAGCCGGGCGGCACGACGGTGTCCAACGTCCTGGCGCCGGCATCCATCCGGAGGGAGTGCGAGGACTCGCTGCGCCGGCTCGGCGTCGAGACGATCGACCTGCTGCAGATCCACTGGCCCTCCACCGACGGCACGCCGATCGAGGAGTCCTGGGCCACGCTGGCCGCCCTCGTCGAGGAGGGCAAGGCCCGCTACCTGGGTGTCAGCAACTTCGGCGTGGACCTGCTGGAGGCGTGCGAGGCTGTCCGCCACGTCGACACCTGCCAGCCCGAGCTCAACCTCCTGGTCCGCGAGGCGGCGGCCGACGTCCTGCCTTGGTGCCAGGCGCACGGGACCGGGGTCATCGTCTACAGCCCGATGCGGTCCGGGCTGCTCAGCGGGCTCATGAGCCGGGAGCGGGCCCAGTCGCTGCCCGACGACGACTGGCGGTCGGGCCACCCTGACTTCCAGGGCGACGGCCTGGAGACCAACCTGGTGGTGGTCGACCGCCTGCGGGCCGTCGCCGGCGAGCTGGGGTGCACGTTGCCCGAGCTGGCCGTGGCCTGGGCCCTGGCCTGGCCGGCGGTCGACGGCGCCATCGTGGGCGCCCGCCGGCCGTCCCAGCTCGACGACTGGATCGGCGCCGGGAACGTCGCGCTCGACGCCGCCTGCCTCGACGAGATCGCCGCCCTGCTGGAGGAGACCGGCGCCGGCGCCGGTCCCGTGCGGCCGGCGTAAGGTCCGGGCGATGGAGTCCTCGCGGTGGCGGGTCGAGCCCGGGACCGACGTCCACCTCGCCGAGATCGACACCCGGAGCACCGACGGGGCACCCGGGGACAAGAAGAAGACCGACGCCGCGTCCAAGGACCTCCAGCACGAGATGCAGGGCCTCCAGGAGCGGCTGTACGCCGAGGACCAGCAGTCGCTGCTGGTCGTCCTCCAGGCCATCGACGCCGGCGGCAAGGACGGCACCATCAAGCACGTGTTCCGGGGGCTCAACCCCGCCGGCTGCAAGGTGGTGTCGTTCAAGGTGCCCTCCGAAGAGGAGCGCAGCCACGACTTCCTCTGGCGCGTCCACGCCAAGACGCCGGCCCAGGGCGAGGTCGTCGTCTTCAACCGGTCGCACTACGAGGACGTACTCGTCGTGCGGGTCCACGACATCGTCCCCGAGTCGGTGTGGCGGCCACGGTACGACCACATCAACGCCTTCGAGGCCAACGTGGCCGCCGCCGGGACCCGCATCGTCAAGCTGTACCTGCACATCTCGAAGGAGGAGCAGGCCCGGCGCTTCCAAGCCCGCCTCGACGACCCGTCCAAGCGGTGGAAGTTCCGCACGGGCGATCTCGACGAGCGGGCCCGCTGGGACGACTACGTCGCCGCCTTCGAGGAGGCCATCTCCCGCACGTCGACCGACGTGGCGCCCTGGTTCGTCGTGCCCGCCGACCGCAAGTGGTACCGCAACTGGGCCGTCAACCGCATCCTGGTGGAGACGCTGGCCGAGATGGACCCGCAGTACCCGCCGGCGGAGGACCTGACCGGCGTGGTCATCACCTCGGAGGCCGGTATCTGAGCGATCCGTACCGACGGCTGGAGACCTACCGCGCCAAGCGGGACTTCTCGGTCACCGCCGAGCCGGCGGGTACGGGCACGGCGCCCGCCGGCTCGAGCCGCTTCGTCGTCCAGCGCCACCGGGCCCGCCGGCTCCACTACGACCTTCGGCTGGAGATGGCCGGCGTGCTGGTCAGCTGGGCCGTTCCCCGGGGGCCGACGCTCGACCCGAAGGCCCGCCAGCTCGCCGTGCACGTCGAGGACCACCCGGTCGAGTACTTCGACTTCGAGGGCGTGATCCCCAAGGGCGAGTACGGCGGTGGCGACGTGATCGTCTGGGACTGGGGCACCTGGTCCCACGCCAAGCCCGGCGACCCGCTGGAGGCCATCGAGAAGGGCGACCTCCACTTCGACCTGGAAGGCCAGAAGCTGCGGGGCCGCTTCGTCCTCGTGCGGCGGGATCGAGACAGCTCGGGCAAGGAACAGTGGCTCCTCCTCCACAAGAACGACGATGCCGCCGTGGCGGGGTGGGATCCCGAGGACCACCCCCGTTCGGTGAAGACCGGCCTGACCAACGATCAGGTCGCCGCCGCGCCCGAGGCCCTGTGGCGCAGCGACCTGCCCGCGGCCGAGGCGTCGATCGCCATCGGGGCGACGGCGCGGCCGACGTGGGAGCCGCCTACCGAGGACGAGCTGGCCGCCCTCGACGCCCTGGGCGCCAAGGGCGGCACCTGGCACCTGCAGGGGCGCGACCTGAAGGTGACCAACCTCGACAAGGTGCTGTTCCCGGCCGGCGACGACGGCCGCCCCGTGACCAAGCGAGAGGTCATCCGCTACTACGCCGGGATCGCCCCGTGGATGCTCCCCTACATCTACGACCGGCCGCTCAACCTGAACCGCTTCCCGAACGGCGTCGACAAGCCCGGCTTCTGGCACAAGGAGGTGCCCAGCCATGCGCCGGGTTGGCTGCGACAGTGGCACAACACCGAGGCCGACCCCGGCGAGACCACGTGCTACGCGGTGGTCGACAGCGTGCCCGCGCTGGCGTGGATGGCGAACTACGGGGGCCTCGAGCTGCACGCCTGGACGTCGCGGCTGCCGGATGTCCATCAGCCGACGTGGGCGCTGATCGACATCGACCCGGGGACGACCACGACCTTCGACGACATCCTCTTGATGGCCCGTCTCTACCGGACGGCGCTCGAGCACTTGAGCGTCGTCGGCATGCCCAAGGTGACGGGGAAGCGCGGCATCCAGATCTGGATCCCCATCGCCGAGGGGTACAGCTTCTCCGACACCCGGGCATGGGTGGAGAAGGTCTCCAAGGCCGTGGGGCACACCGTGCCGGAGCTGGTCAGCTGGGAGTGGCACAAGACCCGGCGGGAGGGCCTGGCCCGGCTCGACTACACCCAGAACGCCATCAACAAGACGCTGGTCGCCCCGTTCAGCCCGCGGCCGGCGGCCGGCGCGCCGGTGTCGGTGCCCATCCGCTGGGACGAGCTCGACGACCCCGGCCTGCGCCCCGACCGCTGGACGATCCGCACCGTCCTCGACCGGCTGGCCACCGCGGGTGATCCCCTGGCCCCGCTCATCGGCCGCCACCAGCAGCTGCCCGAGCTTTAGGACTACTCCCGGCGGCGTAGGTCCGCCGCAGGAAGCCTCTCGTCGGCGTTCCGACAACGACGACGAAAGGTGCAGTGATGGAAGCCGGGGGGTAGGGGCCCGCCATGGAGAAAGACCGTGACCAACTGACTCCCGACGAGCCCGAGGACTGGGCCAAGCTCCAGCGCGCCCGGGGCCAGGGCACCGGCGGCACCGGCTACGACCGCCTCCCCGGCGAGGAGTCGCCGGCTGAGTTCCCCGCCGACGACGAGCAACCGTCGTGAGCGACTCGGGCACGCCGGAGTCCCACGGGGTCTACGGAGGAACCCAGCGCGAAGACGGGAAGATGCAGGAGGAGCCCAGCGGCACGGAGGATGTCGACGAGGTCGCCTGGGCCGAGCAGACGGAGACCGGCGGCGAGGCCACGTAGCAACACCGCCGGCTGGGTAGGAACTCACCCGTACGCCGACCAGGAGGTACCGACCGATGTTCCGCACGATCCGCAAGAAACTGTTCCGCCTCGCCTTCGTGTCGGGTGTCGGCGCCGCGGCCAGCTACTTCTTCGACAAGGAGAAGGGCGAGGAGCGCCGGGCGCAGGTCAAGGAGAAGGCCAACGGCATCATGGGGAAGTCGTCGGGCGGCGCCAGCTGGCAGCCCGAGGCCGAGCACACCGCCAACGGCTTCGAGCCGCAGGTCGTTGCCTCCTCGACGCCGCCGGCCAGCACACCGACGACCTCCGACGTCATCGCCGAGCCCATCGCCGGCGACACCATCACCGGCGACACCATCACCGGAACCGCCCCCGGCACGACGACGGCGCCGCGACCGGTCACCAGCTGAGCGTCCTGGCTGCCGGTTACTCCCGGACCCGGAGGGTCTGCACCACCTGGTTGACCAGGGGCATCATGTCGGCCCGGCCGGCGTGGCTGCCGAGCACGACGTAGAGGCAGAAGGCCCGCCCGTCGAGGGAGAAGAACCACTGGGCCGCCGTGCGCCCGGGGATGGCCCGTGGCATGGCCGTGGGACTGAAGTCGGTGGCCGCCAGGTCGGCGGGCAACCCCTCGTTGCGGAACAACCCCCGCCCGGCCCCGTCGGGGTCGAACTCGAGGAGCACGACGAGGACGTCGCCGGTCGTCATGGCCTCGACCGCGCCCACGGCGTAGTCGCCGAGGCCGGCGGGGAGGGCGAAGTTGGCTGCGTGCAGCGCCCGCCGGGTGACGGCTTCGGTGTCGGCCTCGCGGCGGTAGATGCGGGCGTCCCAGCCGTCGGGCAGCTCGATCTCCAGTCCCTGCCGGGTCAGCTTCTGCACGATGGGCTCCTCACTGGGTGATGACGACGGCGCCGGCCGCGACCAGGACGAGGGCCTGGACGGCGATGCCGGCGCGCTGGGACAGGGGCCGCCACGCCTGCACGTTGCGGAGGGCGAGGCGGAGCTGGTCGGGCCGGCGGACCCGGGCCACGACCAGGATCACCAGGGCCCGGACCAGTCCGAAGGTGGTCCCGACCACGGCGCCGGCGGCGACCGATCCGGTGAGCACGGCCAGGGCCAGGGTGAGGTACACCGCGGCGGTGTTGACGATGGTTACGACACCCAGGCCGAGCTGCACACCGAAACCGGCGCCGACCACCCACCCCCGGTAGCGGTCGAGCCAGTCCTTGTCCACCTGACGGTGCACGGTGGGCAGCCGGAAGGCGCCGAGGTCGGCGGCGAGGGCCAAGGCGCCGGCACCGGCGACGAGAGCCGCGGTCGAGCCGGGGCCCAGGGGCAGCAGAGCGCCCAGCGCGCCCAGGGCAGCGCCCAGCAGGGCGGCCGCCGCGGTGGAGCCCAGCAGGTAGGCGCCCACGGTCACTTCCCAACGGCGGTCACGGGCCCGCTCCCCGAGCGGGTGGATGCTGGCCAGCATCGACTCGCCTCAGGGCGACCACGTCGAGCGGATGGCGGCGACCGTCGCCACGCACACGCCGGCGACCAGCACGAGCCAGCCCGGCACTACGTGCGCCCTCGGTGGAGGCTCTCGTGGCCGGGGTGGATGCCCGCCTCGGTGAGCTCCCTGTCGGCCCGGGCCTCGCCCTTGCCGGCGTCGTCGGCGAGGGCCTGCGACCAGAGGGAGACGACCTGGTCCCACGTGCCCGCCGACCCCTCGCCGATGATCCGGCCGGAGGGGCCGTCGACGTAGACGAAGTACGGCGTGGCCGGAACGTTGTACTCCAACCACGCTTCCGTGGACATGACCACCGGCAACTGCCGGGGTGACAGCTCACGGATCCGGGACACGCTCTCGATCTCCGGGCCCTTGGTGACGACGACCAGGCGGGCGCCGCCGGGCACGTCGAGACGGCCGGCGGCGGCGAAGGTGTTCCAGAACTCCCCGCACGTGAGGCAGCCGCTGGAGAGGAAGGCCAGGACGGTGCTCTGGCGGGCGCCGACCACGCCGATGCGGATGGCTTCGTCGGCCGCCGTCACCCCCGCCACGTCGAAGCCGGTGGCGCGGCCCCGGCGGACCGGCGCAGGCACCGGGCTGGTGACGCCCGAGGGGGCGTCGGGATCGACGCCGGCGCCCAGGGCGTGCAGCTGGCGCAGGATCTCGGCGTGGCTGCGCAGCAGCCCCACGACGAGCAGGCCGAGCAGCACGATGGCCACCGTCTGGATGAGGAGTACCGCGGTCATCGGTTCGCGAACGGCCGCACTAGACGCTCTGGCGCCGCCAGCGCTGGTTCGGCCCCCCGTTCCAGGGCCACTGGATCACGTCGGCGCCGTCGGAGGCGGAGAGGCCGGCGACGTCGAGCACCTTGCCGCTGTGGCCGGCGGTGAAGCGGAACGTGCCGTCGCTGAGGTTCTCCATCTGCCAGCGCTGGTTCGCGCCGCCGTTCCACGGCCACTGGATCACCCGGGCGCCGTCGGCCATGGAGGCGCCGTTCACGTCGAGCACCCTGCCGCTGTGGCCGGCGACGAGGCGCACGCTGCCGTCACCCAGCGTCTCGATCGACCAACGCTGGTTGGTCCCCCCGTTGGGCGGCCACACGATGACGCCGGCGCCGTCGGCCATGGAGATGCCGGCCACGTCGAGCGCCTTGCCACTGT
>Ga0247719_1000613_pt1 | contig 19666 bp, 15 predicted proteins | sample 41E_DmetaG_FD_189046 | JGI IMG/M metagenome (GOLD analysis project Ga0247719, IMG submission 189046) | Soil microbial communities from hillslope of Landscape Evolution Observatory, University of Arizona, Oracle, AZ, United States - 4-1-E_D | ecosystem: Engineered > Artificial ecosystem >...
CCCCCTCGGCGATTCCCCCGCCGCGCCCGTCGCCGGCGCGGTGGCGGGTCTCGCCTTCCCGCCCTACCCGCGGGAATGGGCGCCTCAAAGCGGCAACACGGCCGAAGGACGCCTCGCGGAATATCAGGAGGCTTTCCTCCCGTGGATCGATCTCCTCCCGAAGTCCACGAATCCGGTCTGGCTCGCCTCCCTGTTCAGCGGACCGCTCGCCGGACGCAGCGTCGACGGCGCGCAATCGATGGCGCCCGGATTCTTCACGCTCGAGGCCTGGATCGGCCTCTGGAAGGACCTCGACCGGGACGGATACGTCGGCGACGCCCTCGACGAGGATCCCTACGAAGGCGGAACGCGACCGCTCCCGGACGACTATTCGGCGTCAGGCGGAGAGTTCATCGGGGCCTTCGCGCGATCGACGGCGGACCCCGCCTCGGGGACGAAAGCCACGATCGTCGCGACCCTCGTTCCGGACGACGACTGGGGCGTTCTCGGCGTCTACCCGGCGGTCTCCGAGATGCCGTTCGGCGCTCCCGCCTGGACGAGCTGCGAGCCCACCGAGCCCCTCTGCGCCGTGTTCGACGGCCCCATCGAACTCGTCCTCGGGATCGATCCGGCGACGCTCGGCCGCTATGCCGCGGGCGGCACCGTGTTCATGCCGCTCGGCTCGCCGGGTTTCACCGTGTGCACGGAAACCCTGTGGGTGAGACAGGTCCTGCACGGCGAATCGCTCACCGAGACCGTCCGCGACTGCGACCGCGTCGAGCGGTGGATGCGCTGACGAACGGCGCGAAAGATTAAGTCCCGCGACCGCACCGTTCCCCCACGGGAGGCTCCATGCGCCGCGTTCTCGTCATCCTCACGCTTCTCGCCCTGGCCCCGCCGATGGTTGCGGCCGACGACGACGTTCTCGTCGCGTTCGAAGCGGGCGAGCCCGGGCGCGCCGCGCTCGACGCGGCGGGCCAGCGGAACTGCATTCGGGAAGCCTCGCTTGCGACCCCGGATCCCTCCTGCCCGGTCGAGAAGACGCCGATCGCCTACCCGTCCTCGGGCGTACTCGTCCTGGACGATTTCGTGACCGGCCTCGGCGTCAAGGACCCCGAGCGGACGCGGGCGGCCATCGAGCGCGGCGACCCCACGTTCCACAACAAGGCCGTCGGCGGCATGAACACCGCGCGCGCCTCGCGCGGGCAGCTGCCCGACATGATCCTTCCCGGTCACCAGACCTTCGAGGCCTGGTTCGGCTGGTGGAACGACCTCAACGGGGATGGCAACATCCAGCTGCGCCAGAGCAACTTCGAATGGTCCCCCGGGAACGAATGGGCTCCGAAGAACAACGCGATCGTCGCGAGCTGGATCGACCCCGGAAGCCACCCGACGATGACGAACCAGGCAAGGCCCGACGCGCTCACGCCGGACCTGCGTTACTTCGATGCCCATACCAGGTACATCCTTCCCGACAGCGTCGTGTTCCTCGATGGCTCGCTCCTCCAGACCTACAGCGTCGTGACCGTCGCCGACGCGCTCCTCGCGCCCGATGGCGAAGGCAACCCGTTCACGACGCGGCCCGCGTCGCGCGTCGATCTCGACCGGTACGCGGCCGTCGTCCCGGGTCCGGTCGAGCTTCTTTACGCGCAGACGCTCGGGCCCCTCGTGAACGCGGTCGGCAGCCCCGGCTACAGCACGTGTCCGAACGCGTGCCGTCCCCACCCTCTCCCGACCTCCGGCCTGCCGGAGGGGGAAACGCTCGCGGAAACGCAGGGTCGAGTCTGGGCGCCGCACCCGCGCGAATGGGAGCCGGAAAGCGGCAACACCGCGGCGGGGCGGCTCGAGATGTACCGCGAGCGGTACGCGGGGTGGATCGACCTCCTCGCGCTTACCGCCTATCCGAGCTACTCCGCGTTCCCGCGCGCCGGGCCCCTCGTCGGCGAGACGCGCGACGGCGTCCACGTCTTCGGTCCCGGCTACCTCACCTTCGAGGCGCGCGTCGGCATCTGGAAGGATCTCACGGAGGACGGCGTCGTCGGCCTCGCCGCCGGTCCCGATCCCTACCAGGGCGGAACCCGACCGATGCCCGACGAATACGACAATCCCGCGGGCGAATTCGTCGGCGTGGAGGGTCGGCAAGGCGAGGATGCGCAATACGAGATGATCTTCATCCGCGTCACGCTCACGCCCGACGAAGCGTGGGGACCCAGCGGGATCTGGGGGATGCGGCAGGGCCAACCCACGTGCAGCCCCCATCAGGTGCCATGCCTGCCCACGACAGGTTCGACGCCGTTCACCCTCGGCCTCGGCCGCGACAGCTCCACCCTCGGTCTCTATTGGACGACGGTTTCCATCCTGATGCCCGAGGGCTCCGTCGCGTTCGAAGCCTGCACGGAAACCGTGCTCGTGCGTCACGACGCGAATGGCGGCGAGCGCGTCATCGACGAGGTCCGCGACTGCGATCGGTTCGCGGCGTGGGATCCCCAGCGACCCATGACGCGGCCATGATTGCGATGCCTGTCCGGGTCGGAATCCGGCCATGGATCGCGATGAGGAGGCCCGCGTGCGCTCGAAGCTCGCGAACGAGCGGACCTTCGCGGCCTGGATCCGGACGGGGCTCGCCGTCGTCGCGGTCGGAATCGCGATCGCGCGGTTCCTGCCCGGTCGCGCGCCCGCATCGCAGCTGGCCTTTCTCGGTCTCGGGATCGGGTTCGCCTTCGCGGGCGTCTTGCTCTTCGCCTTCGCCGCCTACGACTACAGCCGGGCGCGCTCGGAGATCCGGGACGAGCGCTACAACGCGCCGAATCGCTGGCTCGTCGCCATCGCGATCCTTGTTGGAGCGCTGAGCCTCGGCGTCGTCGCGGCGCTCGCCTTCGGTCTCTGATCGACGACGCGGCCGGACCGGTGAAGCGGCGACGCGGACACCCACATCCATGGCCGCCGCGCGACCGCTCGCCCGGAACGCCTACCCGGGCCTCAACGACTACGGCCTCGTCGGCGACGGCGTGAGCGCGGCGCTCGTCGGGAGCGAGGGAGGCGTCGACTGGTGGTGCCCCGATCGCTTCGACGCGCCAAGCGTGTTCGCGCGCATCCTCGACCTCGACCGCGGCGGTCACTTCACGATCGCGCCCCCGGTGCGCCACGCGCGGACGTTCGCGTACCTCGATGGAACGAACGTCCTCCGGACGCGCTTCCGCACGAGCGACGCGGACGTCCATCTCACGACCTTCATGCCCCACATCGAGGGCTCCGTCGACGCGTCCTCCGGGCCGCGCCGGATCGTGCGCCTCCTGGCCTGCGATCGGGGCGAGATCGACGTCACGATCGAGCTCGTCCCCGGGTTCGACTACGGGCGCCGACCGGCGGAGGCGAGGACGACGCGGAACGGCGTCGAGCTCTGGCCCGTGACGGGCGGGCGGGACGGCCTCGCGCTCGCGTCGACCGTGCCGCTCGAAGCGGGGCCGGGTCGAGTCGAGACGACGTTCCGCGCGCGGCCCGGCGAGCGCCACGCATTCGTCCTCGACTGGCGGACCCTCGACGAGCCCGCGCCGGCGGTCGATGCCCGCGCGCTCGCGCCGCGACTCCTCGACGAGGAGATCTCCTTCTGGAACCGGTGGCTTTCGCGATGCGCGTACCATGGCCCCTACCGCGCGGAGGTCGAGCGCAGCGCCCTCGCGCTGAAGCTCATGCAGCACGCCCCGACCGGCGCCTTCGTCGCCGCGCCGACGACCTCGCTCCCCGAATCGCTCGGCGGTTTTCGCAACTGGGACTATCGGTTCGCGTGGCTCAGGGACGGCGTCTTCATCGTCATGGCGTTCGAGACGCTCGGGTACAAGGACGAGGCGCGCCGCTTCAAGGAGTGGCTCGCCGCCATCCTCCGCCGCGACGCTCCGGACGACATCCAGATGCTCTATCAGGTCGACGGGGCCCGCGAGCTTGAGGAGATCCGCCTCGACCATCTCGAAGGCTATCGACGTTCGTCTCCCGTCCGCGTCGGGAACGCGGCCGCCGAGCAGCACCAGCTCGACACCTACGGCGAGGTGATGATGTGCTTCCACCGCGCGAAGCATGTCTTCGAGGGCGAGCACCGCGACGAGAACTGGCGCGCGATCCGGTCGCTCGTGGAATGGGTCCGCGAGCACTGGGAGCGCGGCGATTCGGGTCTCTGGGAGATGCGCGGCCGCCACCGCCATTACGTGTACTCGAAGATGATGGCCTGGTTCGCGCTCGACCACGGACTCAAGATCGCGGCGGAAAACGATCTCGACGCGCCGTTCGCGGCGTGGGACCGCGCGATGGACGCCGTGCGCGATCGCCTCATGACGTCCGGCTGGAGCGAGGATTTCGGCTCCTTCGTGCAGAGCGAGGAGCGCGCGGACGCGGACGCGTCGAACCTCCTGCTCCCCATCCTCGGGTTCATCGATTACGGCGATCCTCGGATGCGCGCCACCGTCTCCCGGATCGTCGAGGATCTCGGTCAGCACGGGCTCCTCCAGCGCTACGTCGTGGACGACGGCCTCGACGGATCCGAGGGCGCGTTCCTCGTCGGCTCGTTCTGGCTCGCCGAAAACCTCGCCGCGGTCGGCGACGTCGCGGGCGCGCGCGCCGCCATCGACGCCGCCCTCGATACGGCCGGCCCCCTCGGGCTTCTCGCCGAGGAAGCCGACCCGGTGAGCCGCGAGCCGCTCGGCAATTATCCCCAGGCGCTTTCGCACCTCGGCCTCATCCTCGCGGCCGTCGCGGTCCGCGACGCGCCCCGGGTCGGAGTTCCCGCTTCCCGACGCTCCGTCTGAGGCGCGGTTCAAGCCGACGCGCGTTCTCCCTCCTCCGATGGCCGTCCGTTGCGCCCACATGCCCGCCGCCGAGGTCGCGCCCCGCGCGAAGGCGTGCGAAGGATGCGGCTCCGGATTCAACCTCCGGAGCTGCCTCACGTGCGGGCATGTCGGATGCTGCGAATCGCAGCAGGGGCACAACACGACGCACGCGAAGGCCGAGGGCCACCCGCTCATCCGGGCCCTCACGCCGGCAGGCGACGGGTGGCTCTGGTGCTACGCGTGCCGCGATTACGTCGGCTGAGCGGTTTTCCACTCGAGGTAGGATTCGTACGGAGGCTCCTTGTCGATGCGCCAGAGCATGGCGAGCACTTCGCCCCGGTGGTGCGTCGCCTCGTTCACGACCTCGTGGAGGAGCGTCTCGAGCGTCGTTTTCGACGTCTTGCCGCCGCCCCAATGCAGCGTCACCTCCTTCGAGAGGTCCGCGGGCTTCCGGCCCTTGAGGAACGATTCCGTCTTCGCCGTCACCTCGCGCACGCGCGCCTGCATCGAAGGCGCGTCTCTGAAGCCGTCCCACTTGGGCCCGTCCCACTCCTTTCCGGGGAGCACGTAGTGCAGGAACCAGTCCTCCATGTTGATGGCGTGCATGCTCACGTTCGCGATCGATTGATGGCTCGTCTCGTGATTGTGGGACAGCTCCTCCCACGTGCACTTCTGGACGTAGAAGTCCGCGAAGCGCTTCCACAAGTGGTGGTTGTATCGGACGAGGTCGAGGGCGCTCATGACGGCGCGAACGCCTCCGGCGAGCATAGCACCATCGTCGCCGCAACCGATAAACCGGGTCCGACCGTCCGTCCCGCATGCGCCTCGTCGTCGCGCTCCTCGTCGTCACCGCCGCCCTCGCGGGCTGCGCCGCCCCCGAGGGGAGCGAGCCCCGCTCCGGGCCGACGCCGCCCACGGACGGCGGCAACGCCCCGAACGCCACCTTCCGGGAGCCCCGGATCGGGCTCGCCCCGTTCCTGAGCGGACTCTCGGGGCCCATCCTGATCACGCACGCCGGCGACGGAAGCGGCCGCCTCTTCGTCGTCGAGCAGGGAGGCCGTGTGAAGGTCGTGACCAACGGCACCGTCTCCCCGCTCCCCTTCCTCGACGTCTCCCCCCTCATCTCGACCGGCGGCGAGCGCGGCCTCCTCGGCCTCGCGTTCGCGCCCGACTTCGAGACAACGGGACGCTTCTTCGTGGACTACACCGACCGCGAGGGCGACACCGTCGTCGCGCGCTACAGGACCGCGGCCGCGAACCTCGCGGACCCCGCGAGCGCCACCACGATCCTCAGCGTGAAGCAGCCCTATCCCAACCACAACGGCGGGCATCTCGCCTTCGGGCCCGATGGATTCCTCTACGTCGGCCTCGGCGACGGGGGCTCGGGCGGCGATCCCGAGGGCCACGCGCAGGACAAGAATTCGCTCCTGGGCAAGATCCTGCGGCTCGACGTCAAGGGCGAGAAGTATGCAATCCCGCCGAACAACCCCTTCACGGCCGGCGCGGGCAGGCCCGAGATCTGGGCATGGGGACTCCGGAACCCGTGGCGGTTCAGCTTCGACCGCGAGACGGGCGACCTCTGGATCGCGGACGTGGGACAGCGCGAACGCGAGGAGGTCAACTTCCAGCCCGCGAAAAGCCTCGGCGGCGAGAACTACGGTTGGAACGTGTGGGAGGGCACGAAGCGCTTCAAGAGCGGCGAGGCCTCGGGCAACGTCGTGTTCCCCGTGGCCGAATACGACCACGGCGGAGGCCACTGCAGCGTCACGGGCGGATACGCCTATCGAGGCGGCAGGATTCCCGACCTCGTCGGCACGTTCGTCTACGGCGACTTCTGCAGCGGCACGATCTGGGGCACGCGCGCCGAGAACGGAACATGGGTCACGCGGAAGCTTCTCGACACCGATCACCGGATCGCGAGCTTCGGCGAGGACGAGGCGGGGGAGCTGTACGTCGTCGATATCGGGGGACGCGTGCTGCGGGTGATCAAGGCCTGAAGGGCGCGGCCCGGGTCACGGCGCGCGGGGACTGAACCGGCGCGACGTCGGGACGGCGTCCGCGAACGTCCGCTCACAGGCACAGGAGACTCAGCGCGAACCATTCCGCGGGATCGGTCCACGACTCGTGGAGGTGGAACCCGGCCCCGGTCGCGAGGTCCTCGATCATGGCGCGCGTGAACTTGTAGCTGTTCTCGGTGTGGATGCGCTCGCCCTTCGCAAAGGCGATGTCGAGCCCGAGCGCTTCGATGCGGACGGTCTGCGCCTCCGTCGATTCGAGCGAGATCTCGACGCGGTGCTCGGCGACGTTGTACTCGGCGACGTGCCGGAACCGACGGAGGTCGAAGTCGCCGCCGAGCTCGCGGTTGATGCGCGCGAGGACGTTCAGATTGAACGCGGCCGTGACCCCCTGCGGGTCGTCGTAGGCCGGCTCGACGATGAAGCGCTCCTTCTCGAGGTCCGTGCCGAGGAGGAGCGAGTCCATCGGGGACATGACTTCGCGCACGTCGACGAGGAACTTCCTGGCCTCGGCGGGGTCGAAGTTGCCGATGCTGCTGCCGATGAAGAGAACGACCTTGGGCGCGCCGTTCTCGCGGATCTGCTGCAAGCCCTGGCGGTAGCGCGCCGCAACGGGCTCGACGACGAGGCCCGTGTGGGTTCCGCGGAGCCTCCGGGCGGCCTCGTCGAGGGCGCTTTTCGAGATGTCGATCGGGCGGTACACGAGCTTGTCCTGCCGCCGCAGGATGGCCTCGATCATGAGCGAGGTCTTGCGGCTGCTTCCGGAACCCAGCTCGACCAGCTCGACGCCCTCGGGCAGCCGCGCGGCGATGCGGTCGGCGTGCATGCGCAGGATGGTCTCCTCGGTCCGCGTGAGGTAGTATTCGGGAAGGAGCGTGATGACCTCGAAGAGCGCGCTGCCCACGTCGTCGTAGAACCAGCGCGGGGGGAGCGACTTCGCCTTCGCGCCGAGGCCGAGGCGGACGTCGGAGGCGAACGCGGGATTGGGCGTCGCGGGTTCGAGGGCCGAGGTCATGGATCCACGTCCTTGGCGAGGCGGAAGCCGGCGAATTCCTGCTGATGATCGGGCTGGTGCCAATTGCGGAAGGCCGGGCGCGCGACGCTCGGCGCCGTCGCCCAGCTTCCGCCCTTGAGCACGAAGTAGCCGCCTTTCATGAAAGGTACGCTGTAGCCGTCGTACGGGAAGGCCTCGAAGCCGTCGTAAGGCTCGAACTCGCTCGCGGTCCATTCCCAGACGTCGCCCACCATCTGGTGCGCGCCGACGGCGGACACGCCGTCGGGATAGGCGCCGGCATCGGCGACGCCGAAGAGACGGGCGCCGAGATTCGCGCGGCGCGGCTCCCAGGGAGCGTCGCCCCAAGGGAACGCGCGCGTCGCGCCCGTCGCGGGGTCCCAACGCGCGGCCTTCTCCCACTCGGCCTCGGTCGGAAGGCGCGCGCCCGCGAAGCGCGCGTAGGCTTCCGCTTCATACCAGGAGACGTGGGTGACCGGGGCATCGAGCGGAAGCGGCGATTCGCGATCGAATTCCCGGAGCGTCCAGCCCTCCTCTCGCCTCGACCACGAGAGCGGGTGCCTCCATCCCCTCACGAGCTTCATCATCCAGCCGTCCTCGGACCAGAACTCCTCGCGGTCGTAACCGCCGGCTTCGACGAAGCGGAGATACTCGCCGTTCGTGACCGGCGCCCGGCCGATATTGAACGCGGGAACGTCGACCTCGTGCGCGGGCCATTCGTTGTCGTAGGTTCCGGCCGAACGCTGCGACCCCATCCTGAACGCGCCTGCGCGCACCCGCGCGAACCCGTCGGGCTTCGCTCCCGCGCGGCGGGGCTTCTCGCCCTCGCGCGGGGGGACGTAGCGCCCTTTGGGCATGAGGGCGAGCGTGATCAGCATCGTCTCCTGGTGCTGCGCCTCGTGGTTCAGGACCATGTGATGCACGAAGGCGTCGGCAAGGAGCGGGTCGGAGGCGTCGAGCGGGACCTTTTCGAGCGCCGCGAGCGCGGCGGCCCTCACGCGGGCCATCTCGCGCGTCGCCTCGTCGCGCGTCGGGAGGGCGAGCTTCGCGCGCTCGGGCTTGGCGTGGACGGCGGCGTCGAAGCGCGGATCGAGCCCTTCGGTCGCGCCTGCGTATCGCGCGCGGTCGGGCCCGGTGCGCTTCACGAGCCACAGCTCCTCGAAGCCGGGAACGTGGCCCACGTCCCACGCAAGGGGCCCCGCGAACGGCGAATGGAGCGCGGCGTAATCCTCGTCGGCCACCGGCGCGAGGAGCGCGAGGGTGCGGGCGCGGGTCTCGGCCAGGCGCTCCGCGATCGCCGGGCGCGGGTCGGATGACAACGGATCCGTGAGCCCGGGGCGGCGCTAATACCTGTCGCGCAGCCCGGGATCGGATTGATGCCTAAGCGATGCGACGTCGGCCCATCGCGAGCGCGAGGCCCGCGAGGATCGCGAGCGCGAGCGCGGGCGCGGGGGCGGGGATCGACTTGTTCGCGGGCAGGATCTCCTCGAGCCCTTCGCCGATGGCGCCGAGGATCGTCGAGGGGACCTGCCCCTCGCTGACGTCGAGCGTCCACGTGGCGGTCGGAGTCCCGACGGCGCGGAAGCCGTATTCGCCGTCCCGTTCGGGGAGGAACCCGACCGTGGCATGGCGCGTCCCGAGGCCGAACGGGCCCGAGATGTGCGCGAGCGGCTCGCCGGACGGGTCCAGGATCTCGAGCTGGAGGATGACGCCGCCGGTCGCGATGAGCGTCGCGCCCAGGGGCTTGCCCGTCGCGTTCTTGACCGGGAAGGTCCCGGTCGCCACGGGCGTCGTCCAGGAGCCCGCCTTCGTGACGTGCGCCGGCACGGGCGGCGTCTCGACCTCGGGCGTCGGCCGGTCGGCGCGCTCCGCCGCGAGGCGCACGGCCTTCAGGACGTCGATGCGGCCCGCGCCGTATTCGTTGTCGGGGCCGGGCGCGCCCCAGTCCTCGGCGGTCGCGGTGAGGATCTCGCGCACCGCGTCGGGCTCAAGCGCCGGGTTCGCGGCGAGAACGAGCGCGGCGGTGCCGGCCGCGAACGGCGCGGCCATCGAGGTGCCCGTCTTCTCGGTGTAGCCGTTGTCCTTCTCGGCGTCGGCCGCGTTGATGCGCGTGCCGGGCGCCGCGAGGTCGGGCTTCACGCGCCCGTCGGCCGTGGGGCCGCGGCTCGAGGAGGCTGTGAGCGAGAATCCGTACATGGCGCCGAACTCCTGGCTGACGACGCCGCCGGGAAGGGTCAGGCGGAGCGGCGAGCGGGAGGGGTCGAGCATGTTCCCGACCGAGATGATGCCGCGGGCGCCTCCGGGAATGGTGGTCGTCGAAGGGTCGGGACCCGAGTTGCCGTTGCTCTTGAACGTCACGATCCCCGCGTCCCAGGCGGCATCGACGGCGCGCTCGAGGGCGCTCGTTCCGTCCTTGGTCGTTCCGAAGCCGAAGCTCATCGTCGCGATCCGGATGCCGTAGACGTCGCGGTTCTTTACGACCCATTCATAGGCCGCGATCGCGTTCGCCTGCGTGTCCGGGTTCTTCGCGCCGGTGATCTTGAGCCCGACCATCGAGGCGCCGGGCGCGACCCCCGCGAACGTGCCGTTGCTCGCGGCTCCGGTTCCCACGGCGATGCCGGCGACGTGCGTGCCGTGGGTGGCGCCGTCGTAGTGCTCGTCATGGTTCTCGTCGCCGAGGTCGACGAACGCGAGGACCTTGCCCACGAGGTCGCGGTGCTGCGAGAACCCGGTGTCGAGGATCGCGATGGTGTTGTCCTTCGTCGAGAAGGTGGACGGGTCGCCATCGCCGTCGCCCGTGATGGAGAGGTTGAGCTGAACCGCGCGGGCGCCCGTGAAGACGGTCGCCGTGTCGAGCTCCGCGACGCCCGGACGGCTCCATTCGAGCTGGCGGACGTCGTCGCGCGCCGCGAGGGCGAGGACCTGGGGGAGGGTGAGGCGCGCCGCGAAGGCGGGGACGATCGTGAAGGTGCGGTGCGCCTCGAATCCGTGGGCGCGCTCGAGGGCGGGCGTGAGGCGCGTCGCGTCGGCCCGCGCGACGAAGCTCACGAGGACATCGATCGCGGGCGCGGCGAGGAAGGCCCGCTCGAGATCGTCGAACACCTTGTTGCCGTCCGCGTCGTTGACCGCGGTCGCGCGCGGCAGGAGCCGGACCGCTTCCCGCGCCGCCGCGTCGGAGGCCGGGGGCGCGGCGAGGGGCGCGAGCGGCGGAGGCGCCGTCAAGGGCGTCGGCGCGGCCGAGGCGGTGAGGATGGGCAGGGCGACGAGGGCAAGGGCGAGAACCAGGCTGAGACGGCGCACGGCGACCACCCGGTCTCTGTTCGCATGTACCTTGTGGCGCGCCGTCCACCCAGGGGGGCGGAGGAGGCTCCAGGGGGGGGCCTTTTCCCGTCCTGCCGTACAAACGATCCGCGGAACGTTAAATAGTCCGGAAGACCCCATAGGGTATGGGTGGAGCGTGGCCCAGATGCTGAAATTGTCCTCGGGCGCGGATTTCTCGCGGATGCTCAGGCAGCGCGGCCAGACCGCGGTCCTCTTCCTGCCGCGCGGTCATGGTCTCGACGAGGTCGAGGCGGCCGTGGAGCGCGCCGGCGACCACGCGGACGTGCACCTCGCGGCCGCTGAGATCGATCCGCTGAGCCCCCTCGCGCGTCAGTATCGCATCGGCGAGGAGCCCACCGTGATCCTTTTCGAGAATGGACGCGCCCAGCGCCGGCTGGACGCGGACAAGCCCGACGGCTTCAGCGAGGCCGCCGTGAGACGGTTCCTCCGGTAGGCCGGCTCGGCCAGGATTCCGATCCGAAACGGAGCGTCCGCTCCGCATTCTTGCTTTCGGGACAAAGCGCGCCCGCCTCGCGGCGGGCGCGGGCGCCCTCAGAGGGCGCGGGTCTTCGCCGCGAAGAAGTGAAGCGTGTTGCGCAGCTCCGCCGCGGGTCCCGCGTGCGAGACCGCCGCGTGGGACAGCGCCTCGCCGAGCGTGAAAACCGCCTGCTGGTGCGCGCGACGGTCCTTGTACACGTGGACCGGCGTGACGCCCAGGGAGTCGTACGTCGCGAACTCCTTCGCCGTCGCGAGGCCGTTCGCTTCGAGCGTTCGCCGCATCTGCAGCAACAGAGCGTGTAACCTAATGAGATCCTGCTTTCGCATGTGCATCCATCCCGTTGGCATATAACGCGGAGGGAATGTAAAAGGTTATCGGGCCGACGCGAACCCCCCATGGGCCGTCCGGGCTGCTCCCTACGTCCGCACGTGGGACGGGACGAGGATCGCGCGTCCGCCTTCCGCGTCGAAGCCCACGTCGGCGAGCGCGCGACGCGCCGTCTCGACCTCGAGCACGGGCCGGTCGTTCCATCGCGAGATCGTGACGAAGCGTCGCGCGCGCGCGGCCGGCGGCGCGTCGAGGAGGCGCGCGAGGGCGGCGACGGCCCGCGCGAGCGCGTCGGGACGGTCGTCCACCGTCGAGGTGACGCGCTCGCCGTGCCGCTCGGCGACGAGCGCGGGGGCCCCGCCTTCGAGGACCACGTAGGTGCTCGCGGACCGGCTGAACCTCGGGGTACCCTCGGGGGAGACGCCCGCGCCGTAGACGAGGGCGGGATCCGTGGCGTTGAGGAGCGTCGCGACGGGCTCCGATCCGCGCGCGCGGGCTTCCGCGAGCGCCTCGACGGCGTCGGGATGCGCGAACTGGAGGCCCGTGAGCCCCCGGACGAAATACCCTCTCCGCGCCTCGCCCGCCATCTCCATCCGCTTGAGCGCGTCGGCGACGGCGCTCCAGGGGACGCGTCCGCCTTCGCGGTCGTGCCATTCCTTGACGACCACGCCGTACCGGTCGAGGAGCGCGACCGCCACGCGGCGGGCGCGCGCGTCCGCGTCCTCCTCGGGTCCGAGCACCGCCGGGGACCGGGTGAGGGTCCATCGCCCCATCCACACGGGCGGCGCGGCGCGGCGTCCCCCGGGTCGCCGGGGCGGGCGCGCCCGGGACGGGGCCCGGGCGACCGCGGCGCCCCGCAACGCCGACTTGAGCGCGGCGAAGGAATCGTTCGTGACCTCGCCCGCGCGCACGAGTCCCGCGAGGGCCCGCGCCAGCCGCCCGTCGTCGAACCCCGTCGCGTGACGGAGGTCCGGGAAGAAGGAGGCGCCCTGGCGCTCGAGCGCGGCGCGCGTCGCCACGCGGTCGGACTGCGCTTGAACCTCGATTCCGCCCGGAGGCGCGACCCACGCGCCGGCTTCGCCGCGGGGCAGCAGGCGCAGCCGCCCGCGCTCGGCGCCCTCCTCGCCCGCGCCCACCCACACGTGCTCGCCGCTCGTCGTGAGGTCGGCGAGCGCGGCGGGATCGAAGCGATCGACCCTCGCGGGGAACGCGTCGCGATCCCAGACCTCGGCGGGGATCGCGGCGCCCGCGAGCTGGCGCGCGGCTTCCAGCAGGCCGGCGATGCCCGCGCGCCGCGTCTCGGGGTGGAGGCCCTGCCATCGCAGCAGGAAGGATTGGAACGTCTCGAGATCGACCGGCTCGACCTCCCGCCTGAGGAGCGCGAGCGTCCGGCGATGGACGCGCGCGAGGACGCCGCGGTCCGCGTATTCCCGCCGCGCGCCCCCGGGGCGGAATTCCCCGAGGGCCGCGGCGCCGTCCAGGACGAGGGCGTCGAGCGCGGCGCGGGCGCGATCCGGGCTCCACCCGCGGCGCCGGGCGAGCTCCTCGGCCGTCGACGCGGCGCGCGTCCGCAGGTGTCGGCGCGCGACGGCGACGTCGTCGCCCTCGTCCTCGGCCTCGCGCCAGCCGGGCTCGCCCGCGACCTCGACGGGCACGATGCGGCCGTCGCGGGCCAGGGCGTCGAGCCAGGGTCGCGGATCGGCGTCCGACCGCGCGCGGATCTCGGCTTCGTTGAGAGGCCCCAGGGCGAGGAACGTCTCCGCGAGCTCGTCGACCGACCGCGCGCGGCGTCCGGGGACGACGCGCTGCAGCTCGCCCTCCTCGGCCTCGATCGCTTCCGGCTTGAGGAGGTCCGCGAGCCGGCCGCGGTCGAGCGCGTCCTTGAGGGTCTCGCGCGAGACCGGCAGCGTCGCGGCGCCGCGCTCGGCCTTGGGCGTGTCCCATTCGTACAGGAACACGCCCGTGAACTGGAAGACGAGGCTCGACGCGAACGGCGACGGCACGTCCGTCGCGACGACGTGGGTCCGGATGCGGCCGGAGGCGAGGCCGTCGAGGACTTCGCGCAGGCGAGCGACGTCGAGAGCGCTGGTCAAGGCCTCCTTGTACGTCTCCACGACGATCGGAAAGTCCGGGATCGCGCGCACGACCTGCAGGAGGTCGCCGGCCTTGAGGCGCTGGAGCCAGAACGGCGTGCGCTTGCGGCCGCGCCTTCGCGGCAGGAGCAGGGCGCGCTCGGCGTTCTCGCGGAACAGGGCGCCAAAGAGCGGCGAGAGGCCGACGTCCTCGATCACGATGCGCTCGGCGTCGGCCGCGCGGAGCGCGAGAAGGTCTGCGTCGGGCGGAGCCGTCTCCTGATCGGGGAATCGGAGGATGATGCCGTCGTCGTTGTACTGCGTCTGGACCTCGACGCCGACGCGCTCGCCGAGCCTGCGCGAGAGGGCGAGCGCCCATGCGCCGTTCACGCGGCCGCCGAAGGGCGAATGCACCACGATGCGGGGATCCCCGATCTCGTCCCTGAAGCGCTCCACGACAAGCGTCTCGTCCGACGGGACGCGTCCCGTCGCCCGGCGCTGCGCCAGGAGGTATTCGTGAAGGTTCAGGGCCGCGTCCCGCGAGAGCCCGAACTCCGCGCGCATCCAATCGAGGACGCCGGCGTCGTCGAGGCGCGTCTCGATCTCGCGCCGCGCGGCGCCGATCTCGCGCCCCAGCTCGTAGGGTCGACCCACGCCCTCTCCGCGCCAGAACGGCATCCGGAGCGCCTCGCTCGGGTGAGCCTGCGAGACGAGGAGCCTGTCCCGCTCGATGGCCTGGATGCGCCAGGCGTGGCTGCCGAGGAGGAACACGTCGCCGATGCGGCTTTCGAACACGAATTCCTCGTCGAGCTCCCCGAGGCGGGTCTTGCCGTCCGAGAGGTAGACCGCGTACTGTCCGCGATCCGTGATGGTGCCGCCGTTCGAGAGCGCGAGCAGCCGCGTCCCGGGAAGCGCGTTGAGCCGCCCGTTCACGCGATCGTAGGAGACGCGCGCCTTGAGCTCCGCGTGGAGGCGCGCCGGATGCCGGCCCGAAACCATCTCGACGACGCCGAGGAAGGTGTCGCGATGGAGGTCCCGGAACGGGTGGGCGCGGCGCGCGAGGCGGTAGAGGGCCTCGACGTCGCGCGGCTCCTCGGCGACGGCGGCGACGATCTGCTGCGCGAGGACGTCGAGCGGATCGCGCGGCGCCCGCGTCTCCTCGACCCGGCCCGCGCGCATCGCCCGGCTCACGGCGGCGCTTTCGAGGAGGTCCGCGCGGTGGGTGGCCATGAAGCGCCCGACGCTCGTCTCGCCGACGGAGTGGCCCGCGCGGCCGACCCGCTGGAGCCCGCGCGCGACGCCCTTCGGGCTCTGCAGGAGGACCACGAGATCGATCGCGCCCACGTCGATGCCGAGCTCGAGGCTCGAGGTCGCGACGAGACACGGAAGTCGACCCTCCTTGAGGTCCGCTTCGACGAGAAGGCGGGATTCCTTGCTCATGCTTCCGTGGTGCGCGCGGGCGATCTCTTCGCCCGCGAGCGCGTTCAGCTCGCGCGCCACGCGCTCCGCGAGGCGTCGGTTGTTCGCGAAGACGAGCGTCGTGGTGTGGCGGCGCACGAGCTCGAGGAGCCGCTCGAAGGCGCCCGGCCACACGGTGCCCTCGGCGACGTCCGCGAGGTCCTTGACCGGCACGAGGACCTCGAGGTCGAGCTTCTTGGGGCGGCCGGCGTCGATGACCGCGACGGCCCGCTCCTCGAGCTCGCCGTCCTCGCCCCATGCGTGGCCGCCGAGGAAGCGCGCCACCTCGTCGAGCGGGCGCTGCGTCGCGGAGAGCCCGATCCGGACGGGGCCGCGGCCGCGCTGGACCTCCTCGAGCCGCTCGAGGCTGAGGGCGAGGTGCGCGCCGCGCTTCGTGCCCGCGAGCGCGTGGATCTCGTCCACGATCACGTAGCGGACGTCCCGGAGCGCCTCCCGCGATGCGGCCGAGGTGAGCATCAGATAGAGCGACTCGGGGGTCGTGATGAGGACGTGCGGCGGGTCGCGGGCCATGCGCGCGCGCGCCGACGAGGGCGTGTCGCCCGTGCGGATCGCGGTGCGGAGCACCGGCAGGCGCTCGCCGCTTCCTGCCGCCTCCTCGGGAATCTCGACGAGCGGCACCTGGAGGTTGCGCTGGATGTCGTGGCCGAGCGCCTTGAGCGGGGAGATGTAGAGGGTGTGCACGCCCACGTGCTCCCCGCCGGCGCGCCAGAGCTCGTCGAGGCACCAGAGGAAGGCGGCGAGCGTCTTGCCCGAGCCGGTGGGCGAGAGGATGAGCGTGTGGCGGCCTTTCGCGATGGCCGGCCACCCGAGCGCCTGGGGAGGGCTCGGTTCGCCGAGGCGTCGCCTGAACCAGCGGGCGACCGCGGGATGGAAGCGCGCGAGGACGTCCCCGGCCATGGCGTATCGTAGCCCGCGCGCGGGCAAAGGGCTTGCGGGGTCAGAGGAGGTCGCGAAGGCGCGCCGCGTTCTCCTCCTCTTCGAGGGCGAGCGCTTCGAGGGCCGTGGCGAGCCCGGGCGACGGAGCGAGGGCGGCGGCGTCGCGGAAGACGGCGGCCGACGACTCCTTGATCGCGAGCCAGCTTTCGACGAGCTCCCGCGGCGAGAGGGTGCGGACGCGGATCGGGACCGCGCGCGAAGGGCCGCTCTCGGATTCCCACTCCGCGACGATGGCGGCGAGCCGGAAGCCGATGTCGTCGGAGCCGCGGGCGACGTCCTCGAGCACCTCGCCGACGGCGCGCCCGCCGCCGTCGTCCGCAAGCGCGCCGGCCGGATCGAAGCGTCCGAGTTCGGTGTTGACGTCGAGGAGGGCCCGCAGGCGTGCGAGAGCCTCCTCGCCGGAGGCGAGCGTCGCGGAGCGAGGCATGATCCTCGACCACCCGGGCGACCGGGCTTAGCTTGTTTCGTACGAGCGCCGGACACGCGCGCGATGTACCAGCAACCCTTAACGGCCGGTCGCGGGCGCCCCGCCGATGCGCACGCGCCGCGTGGTTCCCGTCGCGCTCCTCGTTCCGACCCTTGTCCTCGCGGGGTGCCTCGATCTGCCGATTCCGGGCTGGCCGTCGGGCGACGAGGGTCCGCTCCACGCGACGCTGACCGTCGTCCTCACGGGTCCTCCGACGGCCGAGGTCGGCGAAGCCGCGCGCTTCACCGCCGAGGTCAAGGGCGCGCGCGACAACCACGCGTACTTCCTCTGGTCCTTCGGAGACGGCACGGAGGAAAAGGCGGTCGACCTCTCCGAAACGACCCACACGTTTGCCGAAGCCGGCCGCTACACGGTGAGGCTCGTCGCGGTCGACGCGGAAGGCGCGCGCGGCGAGGCGTCGACGACGCTCGGCGTCGCGCTCGATGCGCGCTACGCGGGGACGCTCGCGCCGCAGCCGGTGGGCGAGCCCGCGTGGTCCACGTCGTTCCCGGTCGCCGTCGGCGGCGGGCACGTCGCGGGCGAGGTCAATCTCACGCGGCCCGAGGGACCCGTCGCGAATGCGCTCCCCGCGGCCGCCGTGGTGCGGATCCACGCACCCGGCGGGCCCGGCCCGGGCGCGCCCGCCTTCGAGCGCCGCGTCGAAGTTCCCGCGAACGGCGCCGTCGTGACGTTCGAGATTCCCGCGCCTTCGGAGGGCGCGTGGACGCTTTCGGTCGCCCTCGACGGGAGCGGCGGGATGGCCGCGTTCGCGGCCGTGGTCCACGTCCCCTATGCCTAGCGTCCCCTCCGGGGGCGGTTAAATAACCGGCGGCGCAGACGAGCGGCGCCCCGGTGGAATCCTTGCGCCGCGCGTTTTTCGCCGTCTTCGTCCTCGCTCTCCTCGCCGCCGTCGCGACCGTGGGCGGGCTCGACCTCGTGCGCCCCGCGTCGGGCGTCGTCCTCTTCGACGACGTGCGACACGCGCACTTTGAGGCCACCGGCGTCAAGGTGAACAAGGGACCCGCGTCCCGCGATCCCCTGGTCCTCAGGGTCAAGCTCGCGGGCGACGGCGCCGACGCGGACCTCTCCGTCGCGAGGGCGTTCCTCGCCGAGCGGTGGAACGTCCGGCTCGTGGCGCATCCCGACGGCGTGCCGCTCTTCCTCACGCGGCAGGACCTGTGGGCGACGAGCGGGTCGGCCTCGCTCGGCGCGACGCTTCCGTCCGGCATCGCGGCCGAGGTCTCGAATCCCGCGCTCGCGCCTTGCGTCCTCGTGCACGAGCTCGGCCATCTCCTCGGCCTTCCTCACAGCGAGGACGAATCGAGCGTGATGTACGCGAAGTGCTCCCCCGGCAAGGTCGGCCGCGCGGCCGTGTCGAGCGACGAACGGTCCAGGGTGGATCGTGTGGAGTCGATCACCGCCCGCCTCCACGGCCGCGTCGTCACGTGGGCCGAGCGCGTCGGCTGACGCCCGCATAGGAAGGTCTTTATTGGTTCCAACCGCTTGTCTCCCGGGCACATGCTCACGCCTGGGATGGGACCGGCGGACAGGTGGGATCATCTTGTCCCACGCGACGCCCGGCACGTCCATCTCATCACGCGCGGCAACGTGGACGGCATCGTCTCGTCGGCCATCTTCTTCTCGAAGTTTCCCGACGCGCGCGTTTCGTACGTCCCGAGCGCGACCGCGGCGGTCGAAGTCCTTCGCAAGGATCTCTCGGCCCGCGTGTTCTACGTCATCGACATCGGCCTCACGCCGCAGCTCACCCGGACCTTGAACCTCAAGGCCAAGACGGGCCAACGCGTCGTCCTCATCGACCACCACCAGCAGTCCGCGATGCACGCCCATGAGCTGGGCGCCCACGTGGAGGTGGTCGTGGAGGAGGCCGGCTCCGCCGCCTCGGTGGCGCTCCGGCACATGTCCTCGCCCGGCGCGCATCTCGACGCCGACCTGGAGCACCTGGAACGGCTCGCGGCCGTCGCAGACCTGGTGGAATATGGCGTTTCTCCTTACTATTTCGAATCCCTCTCGCGCTACGGCGCCGACCGGCTGGAGGAGGAGGCCGTCCATCTGGACTTCTCCTGGCGGCTTGAGGTCGAGGACGACCGTTTCCGCGCGATGACCGGCCGGCGTCTCGCGCGCGGCGCGTGGCCGAGCGAGGTGCCGGAGGTCCGCCGACGGTATCTCACGATGGTCAACGAGAACCGGTGGCTCAAGGCGAAGGACCGCGTCCGCTCGCGTCTCGTGATCCGCAACGGGGTGGGTCTCCTCAATTTCGGGAAGCGCAAGCCGTCGCTCCTCGGCTTCGGAACGCGCGCGCTCACGTCCGTCGCGAAGGAGGAGGGCGCCTCGGTCGCGGTGCTCGTGAACCGCCGACGCGACATGGCCTCGCTCGCGCTCCGCCGCGTCGGCGAGAGCGAGCTGAACCTCGGCCTGTTCGTCGAGCGCTTCACGGCGGTCCACGGCGTCGTCGGCGGAGGACACCCCGCGAGCGCCGGCGCGAAGATCCTCGCGCGCGACTTCCCGCTCTTCATGCAGGAGGTCTACGCGCTCGCGTAGACCCTCGCACATTCTTATGGGACGACGCGTTTAGGCCCGCGTGCGCCCCGTCCTCGCGCTTCTCGTCACCCTCGCCGCCGTCCTCCCCATCGTAGAAGACGAAGAGCAGCGTCACGTTGCGGACGCGATCCGCGAGGACGCGCGCGAGCTCCACGAGCGCGCCCGTGCCCGCGGCGCCGTCGTT
>Ga0247719_1000614_pt1 | contig 19646 bp, 18 predicted proteins | sample 41E_DmetaG_FD_189046 | JGI IMG/M metagenome (GOLD analysis project Ga0247719, IMG submission 189046) | Soil microbial communities from hillslope of Landscape Evolution Observatory, University of Arizona, Oracle, AZ, United States - 4-1-E_D | ecosystem: Engineered > Artificial ecosystem >...
GAGTCGCCTCGACCGGGAAGAGGATGGTCTTGGCATTTGAAGAGCGCGCGAATTCGGCGACCGCCTCGACATATTTCTGCGCGACGAAATAGTTGATCGCCTGGGCATTGCCGCCGGCGATTGCGTTCGACACCAGCTCGGTCGCCTTGGCCTCGGCTTCGGCGCTGCGCTCGCGCGCTTCGGCCTCGCGGAAGGCGGCTTCCTTGCGCCCTTCGGCCTGGAGGATCTGGCTCTGCTTCTGCCCCTCGGCCTGGAGGATCGCGGCCGCGCGCAAACCCTCGGCTTCCAGGATCGCCGCGCGCTTCTCGCGCTCCGCCTTCATCTGCCGGGCCATCGAATCGGAAATGTCGCGTGGCGGCCGGATGTCCTTGACCTCGACTCGGGTGATCTTGACTCCCCACGGTTCGGTCGCGTGGTCGACGACGGCCAGCAGCCGCGCATTGATCTCATCGCGCTTCGACAAAGTTTCGTCGAGGTCCATCGACCCCATCACCGTGCGAAGGTTGGTGATCGAGAGCGCCATCAGCGCGGTGTACAGATCGCTGACCTCATAGGCCGCCTTGGCGGCGTCCATCACCTGGAAGAAGACGACGCCGTCGACCGCGACCATGGCATTGTCCTTGGTGATGATCTCCTGGCCCGGGATATCGAGCACCTGTTCCATCATGTTGATCTTGTGGCCGACGCGGTAGAAGAAGGGCGGGACGAAGTTGAATCCGGGCTGCGCCACCCGGACGAAGCGGCCGAAATGCTCGACTGTATAACGGTGGCCCTGGTGGACGATCTTGACGCCCATCATGACGAACAGAAGCGCCAGAACCGCGATTGCGATCATGAAATATGTCAGCATGCTCTTTCCCGTCCCGGTTGAACCGGGCCATGATGCTTCGCGCACGCTCAATGGGAAAGCGAAATCGGCATGATCATTGATCTGTTTTCGGTGCGGTCGGCACTGTTCCTGCCCGCCTCGAACCCGCGGGCAATCGCCAAGGCGCGCACGCTCGACGCCGACCTCGTCATCCTCGACCTCGAGGATGCGGTGAAGGCGGGCGACAAAGAGGCCGCCAGACAGGCCGTGGTCGATGCGCTCGCGCAAGGCTGGCCGATGCCGGTCGCGGTGCGCGTGAATGCCGCCGGCGGCCAGTGGTACGAGGCCGACGCCGAGGCTCTTTGCGATGCCGCTGCCGATGCGGTGGTGATTCCCAAGGTCGAGGAGCCGATGCTGGTCGAACGCGTCGCCGAGCGCTGGGGCAAGCCGGTTCTGGCGATGATCGAAACTGCTCGCGGCGTGTTGTTCGCTCCGCAGATTGCCGAGGCGCATGGCATCGCGGGGCTGGTTGCAGGCACCAACGATCTCGCGGCGAGCCTTCGGGTTCCGGGCGAAGGGAGCCGGGCAAGCCTTTCGGTCGCCCTCCAGACCATTGTGATTTCGGCGCGGGCGGCGGGAGTCGCCGCTTTCGACGGTGTGTTCAACAAGCTGGGCGATTCCGACGGGCTCGCCGCCGAATGCGAGGAGGGAAGGCGGCTGGGCTTTGACGGCAAGAGCCTGATCCATCCCGACCAGATCGATCCCTGCAACCGCGCGTTCTCGCCTTCGCCGGTAGAGGTCGATCGGGCTCGTCGGCTTGTAGCCGCATTCGATGGCGGCGCACAGCGATTCGAGGACGAGATGATCGAGGCGATGCATCTCGAGCAGGCCCGCCGGGTCCTGAAGCGCGCTGCCCGCGTTTGAATCCAAATGCCTTCATTTGTCCGAAATCTTGCCGATCGCCTGCTCGGCGTGGCCGCCCGCGGCGCACACGCGCTGCTCAAGTCTGTCTGGTTCGTCCGACGGCCAAAGACCTATGGCGCCCACGCCGTCGCATTGACCCCTGAGGACCGGTTGATCCTGGTTCGGCTGCGCTATTCGCCGGGCTGGCGGCTCCCCGGTGGCGGCAGGAAGGCGGACGAGGACCCGCGGGACGCCGCGCTGCGCGAGCTTCGCGAGGAGATCGGAATGACCGCCCACGGCGAGGTCAAATTCGCCGGCGAGCTCGAGGAATCGGTCGATTTCAAGCGCGACACGGCTTCGCTGGTCGTCGTTCGCGATGTCGAATATGCTCCGCGCTGGAGCTGGGAAGTGGAAGCAATCACCGAGGCGCTGATCGACGAACTGCCTGAAGGGCTGTCGCCGATCACGGCGCGCTGGCTGCAGTCGGTCCGGCCATGGCTGTAGCCGCCACTTGGCGAATCGCCCGATCCTTGGCATGGGCCGATATGGCCGACCTGTTTGCTAGCTCCGACATCCCGCTGGGCCTGACCTTCGACGATGTCCTTCTGCAGCCGCTCGAATCGAGCGTCCTTCCAAGCCAGGCCGACACGCGTACCCAGCTGACCCGCGAAATCGCCCTCAACATCCCGATCCTGTCGTCGGCGATGGACACGGTGACCGAATATGAAATGGCGATCGCCATCGCCCAGCTGGGCGGCATTGGCGTGCTTCATCGGAACCTGTCGGTCGAGGAGCAGGCGGCCGCGGTCCGCCAGGTCAAAAGGTTCGAAAGCGGGATGGTGGTCAACCCGATCACCATGACACCGGACCAGACGCTGGCCGAAGCGCTCGAATTGATGAGCGCCAATCGGATCAGCGGCATTCCGATCGTCGAACGATCCGGCAAGCTCGCAGGAATCCTCACCCACCGCGACGTGCGTTTCGCGGAAAATATGCGGCAGCCGGTGTCCGAGCTGATGACCCGGGAAAATCTCGCCACGGTGCCCATCGGCACCAGCGAGGCCGAAGCCAGGCGGATCCTCCACCAGCGGCGGATCGAAAAACTGCTGGTGGTCGACAACGACGATCATTGCGTCGGCCTGATCACGGTCAAGGACATCGAGAAATCGGTCGCGGCGCCGCTAGCCACCAAGGATGGCGAAGGCCGGCTCCGGGTCGCCGCCGCCTCCACCGTCGGCGACGCCGGTTTTGCCCGGTCCGAGGCCTTGATCGAGGCCGGTTGCGACTGCGTCGTCATCGACACGGCCCACGGCCACAATAGCGACGTCGGCCGAGCCGTCGAGCGGGTGAAGGCCCTGTCCAATTCGGTGCAGGTGATTGCCGGCAACGTCGCCACCGAAGCCGCGGCCAAGGCGCTTGCCGACGCCGGCGCCGACGCCATCAAGGTCGGCATCGGTCCCGGCTCGATTTGCACGACCCGGATCGTCGCCGGGGTCGGGGTGCCGCAGCTGACTGCGATCATGGCCGCGGCGGCAGGGGTGGCGAAAGCGGGAATTCCCGTCATCGCCGACGGCGGCATTCGCAGCAGCGGCGACGTCGCCAAGGCGCTCGCCGCGGGAGCCTCGACGGTGATGGTCGGCTCGCTGCTCGCCGGAACCGAGGAAGCGCCGGGCGAGACATTCCTCTACCAGGGCCGCTCCTACAAGAGCTACCGCGGGATGGGATCGGTCGGAGCGATGGCCCGCGGCTCGGCAGACCGCTATTTCCAGCAGGACATCCGCGATCATCTGAAGCTCGTTCCGGAAGGGATCGAAGGGCAGGTGCCCTACAAGGGGCCGGTACGCCAGATCGTCCATCAGCTAGTTGGCGGAGTGAAGGCAGCCATGGGATACACCGGTTCGCAGACGATCGCCGATCTGCAGAAGCGCGCTCAGTTCGTGCGGATCACCAATGCGGGCCTGAGCGAAAGCCATGTGCATGACGTCGCCATCACCCGCGAGGCGCCGAACTATCCGACGCGTTAAGCGGTGGGGCAACCCCTCTCACGGCCGTTCGTCCTGAGCTTGTCGAAGGGCAATGGCAGATGGGTAGTGCAATACGCCCTTCGACTGCGGTCCTTCGGACCTACGCCCGGGACGAACGGATAAGAAGGCGACCTCGTTAGTGACTCCCGCCGCACGCTTTCAGGCCGCAAGTGAAATCCTCGATGAGGTCATCGCCTCTGCGCGCGACGACGGCCCGCCGGCGGACAGTATCGTCACCCGCTATTTCAAGACCCGCCGCTACGCCGGCTCGAAGGATCGCAGGGCGGTTCGCGAGCTGGTGTTTCGCGCCATCCGCAGACACGCCGAGCGGCCCGAAAGCGGCCGATCCGCGATCTTCGGGCTCGCCCAGGATGATCGCGCTTTGCTCGACCTGTTCGGCGAGCTGCGCGGGCCTGATCCGGTTGCTGATGGCGAAGTTGCGCCGGAACCCGGTGCGGTTCCGAAATGGCTCGCCGGCGAGCTGTCGCCGCTAGTCGGCGAAGAGGAATGGCCGGCGCTGCTCGAGCGGGCGCCACTGGACCTCCGGGTCAACATTGCCCGTGCCTCCCGGGAAGAGCTGCTGGCGGATTTTCCGGGTTCCGAGCCGACCGTCCACAGCCCATGGGGAATCCGGCTGCCGCCTGATACCCGCGTCGACGACCATCCGGCGTTCCAGTCCGGCCTGGTCGAAGTCCAGGACGAAGGCAGCCAGCTGATCGCGCTCGCTTGTGCGCCGGAGTCAGGGGAGCGCATCCTCGACCTGTGCGCCGGCGCCGGGGGCAAGGCGCTGGCGCTTGCCGCGGCCGCACCTCAAGCCGAAATTCTCGCCGCCGATGCCAATCGCTCGCGGCTCTCGAAGCTTGCGCCGCGGGCCGAGCGGGGAGGGACCAGGATCGAAGCCCGACTGCTCAGCCCGCCCAAGGAGCTTGCCGAGCTGGCCGACTGGAAAGGTCGCGCCGACTTGGTCCTGGTCGATGCGCCATGCTCGGGCACCGGCACCTGGCGCCGCAACCCGGAAGGGCGCTGGCGGCTGACCCCCGAGCGGCTGGATCGGGTCGTCGTTCTTCAGGGACGGCTGCTCGACATCGCGGCCACGCTGGTCAGGCCGGGCGGCCGGCTGGTCTATGCCGTCTGCTCCTTGCTGTCCCGCGAAGGGGCAGGGCAGATCGAGCGCTTCCTCAGCCGCCATTCATCGTGGCAGGCGCAGGAAACGCCCGTGGCCGCCGGACGTTGTGATGGAAACGGCCGAATCGTGACCCCCGGCCACGATGGGACCGATGGCTTTTTCATCGCGCGGCTTTTGCGCCCGTGATAGGAGGCCGTTGGAGATTGGAGACCCGGATGCGCATGTTGCTTCGCGTTACGATGGTGGGGTTTGCGGCAACCCTCGTTGCCAGCCCGGTGGTCGGTCAGCGCGCCGACAGCCAGATCAATCCGCGCTCGGCCGAACTTCTCCGCCAGGGCGAGGCGCATCTCGCCGCGGGAAGGTTCAACGAAGCCGATGACGCGCTGGAAACGGCTCTCGCGGTCGATCCGCGCAACCGCGCGGCCTTCGTCGTGCTTGCCCGCGTCGCGAGCAAGCAGAAGCTTTACGGTCAGGCGATCCGCTTCACCAACCGCGCGCTGGCGCTGGAGCCGAACGACCTCGACGCGCTTGCCGTTCAGGGCGAAGCGATGGTCGAGCTTGGCGCGGTTGCGCGAGCGCAGCAGAATCTGGTCAAGCTGCAGAGGCTCTGCCCAAGCGGCTGCGGCCAGTTGTCGAGCCTCTCGGCGGCGATCTCGCGGGGGCAGACGGTGGCCGCCGCTACGCGAGTCCCACAGACCAAGAGCAACTAGCCGAGCGCCCTCGCGAGGGCGACGAAGTCCTCGACGCCGAGTGTTTCGGCCCGGCGTTGCGGGTCGATGCCCATTGCGACGAGCGAGTCGAGCGCCCCGTCGATGCCCTTGAGGCTCGACCGCAGCATTTTGCGGCGCTGCTGGAATGCGGCCGCCGTGATACGCTCGAGCGTTCGCGGATCTACACCTTGCGGCATTGGTGCCGGGAGGATGTGAACCACTGCCGAGGCGACCTTCGGCGGTGGCACGAACGCCGATCGGTGAACATTCAGCGCGATGCGTGGGCGTGCTCGCCACTGGGCAGCAATCGAAAGCCTGCCGTAATGCTCGCTCCCGGGCCGCGCGACGATCCGCTCCGCGACTTCCTTCTGGAACATCAGCGTCAGGGATCGCCACCATGGCGGCCAGGGGTCGGCTCCAAGCCAGCGCAGCAACAACGCCGTGCCGATATTATAGGGGAGGTTGGCGACAACGTGAGCGCCGTCGCCAGCCAGTTCGCGTTCGTCGACCTGAAGCGCATCCTCTTCGATCACCGTCAGCCGCCCCGAATGCCGTTGTTCCAGCTCCGCCAGGGCGGGCAGGCAGCGGCGGTCGCGCTCAACTGCGACGACGCTTGCGCCGGCATCGAGCAATGCACGGGTCAGGCCGCCCGGCCCGGGCCCGACTTCAAAGACGCTAGAGCCCGTAAGTGGTCCGGGGATCGCGGCGATCCGGCCGAGCAGCTGGCGATCGAGAATGAAATTCTGGCCGAGCGCCTTGCTTGCGCTTAGCCCATGGCGGGCAATGACGTCCCGCAGCGGCTCGTCGCTGCCATTCACCCGGAGTTGCGATTGAGCGTGCATTGCGCTGCCATCCGGATCGCCGCGGCCATTGCCCGCGGGTCGGCGCGGTCCTCGCCGGCAATGTCGAACGCCGTGCCGTGATCGGGCGCGGTTCGGACGATTGGCAGGCCGAGGGTCACGTTCACGCCCTCTTCGAAGTGCAGCGCCTTGACCGGGATCAGCGCCTGGTCGTGATACATGCACAGCGCCGCGTCATATCGCGCCCTGGCGCTGTCGTGGAACAGAGTGTCGGCGGGGTGGGGACCGCTGACCCGCCAACCCTCGGCGCGAAGGGCAGCGATCGCCGGCTCGATAATCTCGACTTCCTCGCGCCCAAGCGTGCCGCCCTCCCCGCAATGGGGGTTCAGCCCGGCGACCGCCAGGCGCGGGTCGGGAATTCCAAAGTTGCGCTGCAGGCCGCGCAGGGCGGAGCGGCCACGCGCTTCGATCAGCTGCGAGGACAGCGCAGCCGGCACTTGCGAAAGCGGCAGGTGAGTGGTCACCGGAACGGTCCTGAGCGAGGGCCCGACCATCATCATCGCGACATTGCCGGGAGCTACTCCGCAGCGTTCGGCGACGAACTCGGTCTGGCCGGGATGGGAGAAGCCGATCGCGTAGAGCTGCTCCTTGGCGACCGGGCCGGTGACGACGGCCGAGGCCGACCCCGACCGCGCGAGGCCGACAGCGAGCTCGAGCGAATCGAGCGAGCAATGGGCTCCGACCATGCTTGGCCTGCCCGGCAGATCGGACTCGGCAGCAGATAGCTGGATGAGGGGTAATGCGGCATCGAACGCCGAATCGGCCTGCTGCGGATCGTCGATCACCTCGATCGGTCCGTCCCAGACCGCCGCCAGCGATCGCCCGTCGCCGATCGCGACGAACGGCGGAAGGCCGAATCGATCCCGGTTGTCCCAGCATTTGGCGATCACTTCCGGTCCAATCCCGGCCGGATCACCCAGCGAGATCGCCAGTGGTTGGGGAGGCAGGCGTGTCATCCCGCCGGCTTGTAGTCCAGTGTCGCCTCTAGCGGAACTCGATCACCGCATCGCGCCTCAAATCGCGCAGGTAGCGGCGGGCGCGAAGGTTCACGCGTTCCTCGTTGAGCTGGCTGTAGACCTGGTCGAAGGTCGGTGCGCTGGGATCGACTTCGTCGCGGCCGCAAATGACGAGGATTCGAACCCCCTCCTCGATCGATCCGAAGGGCTGGGTCGCCTGGCCGACCTGCATCGGCAGCATGAGCTGCTGAAGGGCGACCGGAAGTTCGCGCAGACTGACCTGATCGCTCTGAACCAGCTCGGCCCTGAACTCCGCCGCGATCCGGTCCGCGCCGCCGCAGCCGCCGATGTTTCGCGCCGCATTGGCGAATCGGGCGACGATCGGTTCCGCCTGGGCCTGGGTCGTACCCGGCGCAAATTGCAGCGACACCTGTTTGAGGCTGAGCATAGCGTCGCGCGGATCGCGCGTCAGCACCCGCCGGGTGTCCTGCACGCCGAGGATGGAAAAGCCGCCCTGCACGCGGATCGGATGGCTGATGGTGCCCGGCCCCATCTGCCGAAGTGCCGCGGCAAGCGGCTCCGGCAATTGCTCGGGACGAACCCAGCCGAGATCGCCGCCGACAGCGGCGGTCGACGCTTCTGAATATTGGCGTGCGTAACCGGCGAACGAGGCGCCTTGTTTCAGCTGGTCGAGGATTCGGCTTGCCACCTGCATCGCCTGCTGCTCCGACCCGGCAGGGGCGGGGATGAAGATCTCGCCGACCCGATATTCCTCGGTACCCTTGGCCGCGTTCAGGCGGTCGAGAACCGCTTTCACCTCATCGTCGCCGACGCTGACGAAGCTCTCGATCTTCTTGCGCTGAAGCCTGCCCCAGGCGATCTCGCCTTCGATCTGGCGGCGCATGGTCCGAATGGAGGAGCCGTTTGCCTTCAAGAATTCGCCCAGCTGCTCCGGAGTTTGATTGATGTTGCTGGCGACTCGCGCCAGCGCACGGTCGATGTCGGCGGCGGGGATCTTGATATCCTCGGCCTTGGCCGCCTGGATCTGCAAGGTCTCATCGATCAGGTTGCGAAGGACCTGCTGACGCAGCCTATCGATTTCATCCGCGGGAATCTCGCCGCCGTTGGCGATTGCCAGCAGCGCGAGCCGGTGGTCGACATCGGTCTGGGTGATGATCTCGCCGTTGATCAGGGCAGTTGCCTTGACCACCGACGGCATGGCGGTGCCGAACAGCTGCGGATTTTCCGGCAGGCGAAGCGCGCTCGCGCTGTTCGAGGGGCTTCCAGGCCGCGCGTTCTGCGCCGTCGCCGCCGTGGCAAGCGCCAAGGCCATTGCGGCCGACGCGATTCCGGCGGGTCCCGAGAAGAGTTTGAAAGCTGCTGCCACCTTGGAAAATCCCTTGTTTACAGAAGAATGGGCGTAGGCCATTTATCAGCCCGGGCTGAACGCAGGCTTAGCGGCCGAGTCCCCTCAAGGACACTCTGAACGAGAAAGTGCTGCCCCTCCGGAAGTCACCGATCCGCTCATAGTCGCGACGCCACGATAGGCCAAGCTCCAGGCATTCGTCCTCGTAAGTCAGTCCGAGCCGATGACGGACCGGACGGAACCCGTCCGCAAGCGACAGCGGATCTTCGGCCTGGTCCGTCAGATCGAGGACCGTTGCTCCGAAGATCGACCAATATCGGTGGATCTTGAGGCGACCGGCAAGCCGCAATTCCTCCTTGTCCCGAAGATCCTCGATCGCCGGGCTGATGTCGCGATTCAGCCGAAGATAGCCGATCTGGCCGTAGCTCTCGTCGGTGCCGAAGGTGAGGTCGAACTCGTTTCGCCGGACCGCCAAATTGTCCTTGTCGAGGCGGAATCGGTGGGTGAGGTCGATCAGCCGGCCGTATCGGACCCGAGTCCTGCCGACGATGTCGGAAAACCGGTCGGTCAGCCCCGTGCCTTCCGGAAAGATCGCCGGATTGCGAGTGATCCGGTAGCTTTGGCCGATCGTCGTGGTGATCGACAGATTGGGTCGGTCGAGCGCCCAGTCGACTCCATATGTTATCCGCGACCCGTCCTCCCAGCGGTCGTAGCCCGGAAAGCGGCTCAGCGCGAACAGGTTGCTGTCTTCGAGGTCAACGGCGCGCGCGTCTTCATTCGGAATGACCAGGTTGGGCGTCGGCGGAGTGATGACCAGCTGCGCTCTTGGAACCAGCCTCTGTGTGCCGCCGAACAGCGGTCCGATCAACGGCCATTTGAGGTCGGCGGCAAGCGCGCCGATGCCCCGGAAGTGCCAACCGTCCTCGCCTCGATAGATCGGCACTGCGGTGCTTGCGGAATCATTGGTGTGATAGACGTCGCCGCGAGCCAGCGCGGTCAAGGTCAGTTCCTGGCCGAGGCGAGTGATCCTCCGCAGGTCCCAGCGGGCGCTGGCGAACGCGCGCTGCGTGTCCTGGCCGTCAAGCCTGAGGATCGACAGGCTGTTGCCCTGAAGCTCGATCATTCCGCCGAGCATCGGATCGGCGACCCGCCAGCGCGCGTCGATCGCCGGCAGGGCGATCGGGATTTGCCGTTGCACGTCGTCGACCCGCAATCCCTGGAAAGCCCACCCGGCAATCGAGATGTACGAATGGGGAGCGATCCGTTCGGCATTGACGAAATTGCGCAGCCGGTCGTCGCGCGTAATGTCGTAGCGCCGGGTCACGGTCTTGTCCGTCGCCACTCGGAGCGAGCTGGTGACGCTCCACAGCGGATCGAGCTGCGCCTTGCCGTTGCCTTCGAAATAGGCGCGGATTCCGTGCCGTCGCCGCCCCGGCGCATCATCCGCGTCGGCGTCCTCGATCCGGCCGTAGGTCGCAAATCCGCCGACCTGGAAGGCCCCCAGTCGGTTGAGCTGCCGGTAACGCGCCTCGAGTCCGGGCCAAGTCCCGGTGTACAAATGGGGGGTCAGTGTGAGGTCGCGATTGGGCGCGATCTGCCAGTGGTAGGGCGCTGCCAGCTCGAGGCCATTGCGGCTCGACAGATTGATGTCCGGCACCAGCCAGCCGGTCACCCCCTGCTGGCCGGTGCCGACGCTGAAGATCGGAAGCAGCGGCAGCGTCAGTCCCAGCAGCTGCAGCCGACCACCTTCGAACCGGACCCGTTCCTCGGCCGGATCGTGAATCACCCGGGCGGCAGTGATTCGCCAGCTCGGATTTCGCGGACAGCCGGCTTCGGTCAGCACCGGGCAGGGCGAATAGACAGCATTCTCGAGGATAGTGCGTTCGCCCGCTCGGACCCCGCGCTCGGCGGCGATTCGGCCGCCGCTCTCCAATACCACCAGCAAATTCTGAACCGTCCCGTCGCGAAGGGTCTCGGTGAGAACCACGTCGTCGCCGACCAGGCGGTCGCCTTCCGGGGTGAGGACGACGACATTGCCCTGTGCTCGAACCTCGCCGGTGCGGCGATTCCAGATCACTCGGTCGGCGGCGAGATAATGACCTTCCCGAGCCATCCGAACCGCGCCGGTCGCCTCGACGATCTCCCCGTCGCTGTCGTAGGTGATGGTGTCGGCACTGAACTCGACCAGATCGTCTTCGGGGTTTAGCGCCACTTCGGGTCCGGCCGGCGCGGACGCAGGTTGCGCGGCGACACCGGCCGGAAGAACGACCATCAGCGGCAGCGCCGACCAACAGAGCAACCTTCTACGCAAGACTGTAAATCGCCCGCTCACCCGTGAAATCCGCCTGGGGATGCCTATCGCACCTTGGCTGGACGGCGACAACTCGGCATTGCCTCGGTCTTTGCATTGCTGGAAGCGCCACCCTAAGAGCGCCGGATTCCATCTTTTCTTGAGGATTGCCCGCCGATGATCATCGAGTTCGCCGACCGCCGCCCACCGGGTGACTATGCGCTGGTGCTCCCAGTCGCCGGCAATGACCGCAGGGCATTCGACAGTCTCGGCGATGCCCGGCAGTCGGTCGAAGCGGCGCTGACCCGCCAGCGGTTCGACGGGGAATCGGCAAGCGTTGCCGAGCATTTCGTTGCGGACAACGGCAGCGCGCGCCGGCTTTTGATCGTTGGAACCGGCGGCGGCAAGCCGGCCGATTCGGCTGAAAAGCTCGGAGGGGCAGTGGCCGCGCGCCTGTTGAAATCGGGCGAGCGAGAGGCGGTCATCGACCTAAGCGGCCTTGGCTACGACGCAGACTCCGCCTGCCGGGTCGGCCTTGCCGCGGCGATGCGCGGGTGGAGCTATGACCGCTATCGCACCAGGCTCAAGGACAAGCAGAAGCCGACGCTCGATAAGGTGACCATCATTGGAGCGGCCGTCGCCGGGCAGCGGTGGGACGAGCGCTGGAAGCCGGTGCTCGACGGAATTGCCCTTACCCGCGAGCTGGTCACCGAGCCGGCCAACATCATCTACCCGGAAAGCTTCGCCGAGCGCTGCCAGGGGCTTACCGATCATGGCGTCGAAGTCGAGGTCCTGGACGGCGAGGCGATGCGCCAGCTCGGCATGGGAGCGTTGCTCGGCGTCGCCCAGGGCTCGATCCGCGATCCGCGCCTGCTGATCATGCGCTGGAACGGGGGTAAAGAGGGCGATGCTCCCCTGGCACTTCTCGGCAAGGGCGTCACTTTCGATTCCGGCGGAATCTCCATCAAGCCCGCGCAGGGCATGGAAGCAATGAAATGGGATATGGGCGGGGCAGGCGCGGTGGCCGGCGCCATGCTGGCCCTTGCCATGCGCAAGGCGAAGGCGAACGTCGTCGGCCTGTGCGGGCTGGTCGAGAACATGCCGTCGGGGACCGCGCAGCGCCCGGGCGACGTGGTGACCAGCATGTCTGGCCAGACCGTCGAGGTGATCAATACCGATGCCGAAGGGCGGCTGGTGCTGGCCGACATGCTTACCTATGCGCAGCGCACCTACAAGCCCAAGACCGTCGTCGACCTGGCGACCTTGACCGGGTCGATCATCGTCGGCCTTGGCCACGAATTCGCTGGCTTGTTCACGCCGGATGACGGCCTGGCCTCCGAGCTGCTCGAGGCAAGCAAGGCGTCGGGCGATCGCTTGTGGCGCATGCCGCTTGCCGAATCCTTTGACCGGCTGATCGACTCGCCGATCGCCGACATGAAGAATGTGGGACCGCGCGAAGGTGGCGCGATCACCGCCGCGCAATTCATTCAACGTTTCGTCGAAAATGGCGTCCGCTGGGCGCATCTCGACATTGCCGGAATGGTCTGGGCGGACAAGCCGGGAACCACCTACGATAAGGGCGCGACCGGCTTCGGCGTGCGCCTGATCGACCAGTTCGTGGAAACGGTCGCCGAACGCTAGGACGGCATTGCAGGTCGATTTCTACCAGCTCGGCACGCTGCCGCCCGAGGGGGTCATCGCCGGCCTTTGCGGCAAGCTGCTCGCCGAGGGCGGCCGGCTTCTGATCGTCGCGGAGGACGAGGGGCTTCTCGTCCGATTGGATCGCCAGCTTTGGGATCAGGGGCCGACCAGCTTCCTGCCGCATGGGCTCGCCGGGGGAAGCGACGATTCGCGCCAACCGATTCTTCTGTCGACCACCCCCGACGCTCCAAACCTCGCCCGCAACATCCTGATCGCCGACGGCGAGTGGCGCGATGCCGCGCTCGGCTACGACCGGGCCTTCTACCTGTTCGGCGCCGGCTCGGTCGATCCGGCCCGCGAGGCGTGGAGATCGCTCGCCGGCCGCGAAGGGATCACGCGCCGCCACTGGGTCCACGGCAGCAGCGGCTGGGTGCAAAAAAGCTGAGCCTTGCGGTCACTGCCGGTCGCGGCTAGGCGCTGCCGCCAATCCCAACCCCAATATTCAGGAGATCGCCCGGTCATGGCCGTGACGCGCACCTTTTCGATCATCAAGCCCGACGCAACCCGCCGGAATCTCACCGGTGCAATCATCAAGATGCTCGAGGAGGCAGGCCTCCGCGTCGTCGCGTCCAAGCGCATTCGCATGAGTCGGGAGCAAGCCGAGGGCTTCTATGCCGTGCACAAGGAAAGGCCCTTCTTCAACGACTTGTGCGCCTTCATGACCTCGGGTCCCGTCGTCGTGCAGGTGCTGGAAGGCGAGGATGCGGTGAAGCGCAACCGCGACGTGATGGGCGCGACCAACCCGGCTGACGCCGCCGAGGGAACGATCCGCAAAGCCTATGCCGAATCAATCGAGGCCAATTCGGTCCACGGGTCGGACAGCGACGAGAATGCCAGGATCGAGATCGATTTCTTCTTCGAGCCGGAAGAGATCGTCGGCTAAAGCGCTTTCGACCTGCCGCGAATGAAGTCGGCAAGGACCCTGGGATAAAGCTGGTGCTCTGCGGCGCGGACCCGCTGCTCGAGGATGGCCGCAGTATCGCCCGGCTCGATCGGCACTTCGGCCCGGCCGAGCACCTCGCCTGCGTCGAGCTCCTCGGTGACGATGTGGACGCTGCAGCCGCTCACCCGCTCGCCCGCGGCAATTGCTCGCGCATGGGTATCGAGGCCGCGATATTCGGGCAGCAGTGACGGGTGGATGTTCAGGATCCGGCCCCGCCAGCGCTCGGTGAAGCCTGCCGACAGCAGCCGCATGTAACCCGCCAGCGCGATGGTGCCGATACCATGGTCCTCGAGCGCCCTGCTCAGCGCCGAATCGAATCGTTCGCGTTCAATACCTTTGCTCTCCCACGCCCAGGCCGGAAGCCCATTGGCGCGCGCCCAGTCGATTGCCGGCGCCTGCGGCTTGTTGGTCGCCACCAGAACGACCTGATAGCCGTCTGCCTTGGCCACCAGTGCCTTGAGGTTGCTTCCGACGCCCGAGATGAGCACGGCGACCCGGCCCGGATCGGCTCCGGCCGGTTCAGGCATGGTGGGTCGCGTGCCAGTCCTCGGCCAGGCCCCACTGGTCGGCACGACCGGTGACCGTGCAGCCTCGCCGGCCCGCCTCGATTCGGCCGATCCGATAGGCCGCCTCGCCGCTCGCGACCAGCTCCGCCGTGACGGCATCGGAGTCAGCTTCGGCGACGATCGCGGCCATTCCGATACCGCAGTTGAAGGTGCGGAACATTTCCCCTGGAGCGACCGGCCCGGCCGCGTGCAGCAATTGGAAAATCTCCGGCATGGGCCAGCTGGAACTGTCTACGACCGCGTGGCAATCTTCTGGTAGAACTCTCGGAATATTCTCGAGTATTCCGCCCCCGGTGATATGCGACAGTCCCTTGATTCCACCCGACCGGATCACTGGCAAAAGCGAGCGCACATAGATTCGCGTCGGCTCCAGCAGCCGTTTGCCGAGGTCTTTTTCGTCAAGCTTGAGACCACCGTCGGCAAGAATCCGGCGGACCAGCGAGAAGCCGTTGCTGTGAACGCCCGAGCTGGCGAGGCCGAGGATGACGTCGCCGGGCGTGATCCGCGACCCGGTCAGAACATGCTCGCGCTCGACCGCGCCGACGCAGAAACCCGCCAGGTCATAGTCGCCTTGCGAGTACATTCCGGGCATTTCGGCCGTCTCGCCACCGATCAGGGCGCAGCCGGCTTGCCGGCATCCCTCGGCGATCGATTCGACGACCTTCTCGGCTACGACCAGGTCGAGCTTGCCGCTGGCGAAATAATCAAGGAAAAACAAAGGCTCGGCGCCCTGGACGATGAGGTCGTTGGCGCACATGGCGACAAGGTCGATGCCAACTCCGTCATGGCGGCCGAGCTCGATCGCCAGCTTGAGCTTGGTTCCGACACCGTCGTTGGCGGCCACCAGGATCGGATCGCTATAACCGGCGGCCTTGAGGTCGAAGAGGCCGCCGAACCCGCCAAGCTCCGCGTCGGCGCCGGGCCGGGCGGTCGACCTGGCCAGCGGGCCGATCGCCCTGACCAGGGCATTGCCGGCGTCGATCGACACGCCGGCATCGGCATAAGTGAGCGGTTCTCGCGGCATCGAGGCCGCGACTAGCCACAACGCGCTTGGATTTCCACGCCGTTGTCGGCAAAAGGCCGCATCAATGGCTCGCCGCCCGACGCTCATCCTTCTGGCTGCCCTGCTGACCGCGCTCGCGGTATCGGGGTCGCTTTACGCCCAGCTCGAAAGCGGGGAACGCGGGATCCTGCCGATCGACAGCGCCGGGACCCTGGAGATCACCGGCATTCGGGTGGATGCCGGCGGCCGGGACGCCCAGTCGGCTCGCCTGGCCGGGTGGCGAATGGCCCAGCGCGAAGGATTCAGGGCATTGTGGGCGAAAACCCATAATCGGCCGGTCAGCGAAGCCCCGACTCCATCCGATGCAATGCTCGACCAGATGGTCAGCTCGATCATCGTCGAGCGTGAGCAAATTGGGCCGAACCGCTACATCGCCCAGCTTGGAATATTGTTCGACCGGGCCCGCGCCGGCGAACTGCTCGGCTTTTCGGGCGAATATCGGCGCTCGGTGCCGATGCTGCTCGTGCCGGTGATGATCAGCGGCGGGACCGCGGTAAGCGTCGAGGTGCGAAACCCGTGGCAGCGCGCCTGGGCCCAGTTCCGAACCGCCCAGAGCCCGATCGACTATGTCCGGATCAGTGGGCTTGGAATCGACCCTTTGCTGGTCAACGCCGCCCAGACCAAGCGGCCCGGCCGCGGCTGGTGGCGCAATCTCATCGATCTCTATGGCGCCGCCGACATCCTCATCGCGGAAGTGGCGGTCAACCGGGCCTATCCCGGCGGACCGGCGGTTGCCCGCTTCATTGCCCGTCATGGCGCCGACGGAAGAATCATCGGCGGCTTTTCGCTCACCGCGCGGGACAGCGCTTCGCTTCCGGCGATGATGGACGAAGGCGTCAGGCGGATGGACGCCCTGTTCGCCCAGGCACATGCCGCCGGCCTGCTGGTCCGCGATCCGACTCTGGACATCCCGGAGCCGCCGCCACCACCGGTTGAGATCGTCGAGGAGGCTCCGGCTCCAAGGCAGACGGAGCCTGCCGCACCGTCGTGGGAATATCAGGTTCAGATCGTTTCGCCCGACGTGAACGTCTACAATTTCGCCATGGCGCACCTGCGGACGATGGCCGGTGTCGAGCAGGTAAGCCCTGTCCGAATTGCCCCGGGCGGGGTCAGCTACGTCAACATCACCTATCGCGGCGACCTCAATGTGCTGGGCTCAGGGCTCGCGGCGCGAGGCTGGAACGTCAGCCGCACCGGCTGGGTGCTTCGCCTGGAGAGTCCCGCGGCACAGCCGCCGCCGGTGCCGACTCCTTCGCCCGCGCCAGCGCCGCCTGCACAGCAGCAGCCGTCGCCGCCGGCCGCGCCGCCGCAGCAACAGCCTCCGCCGGGTCAGTCGCAATGAAACGCGGCGCGGACCAGATCGCGCTACCGCTCGACTGGCCGCAATCGCAGGGTGAAGCGCGCTTCATCCTGTCGGATTCCAACCGCGAGGCGTTCGAGCATTTTCGCAAATGGAGCTTGTGGCCGGTCAAGGCGACCATGCTGACCGGCCCGCGGCGGTCCGGTCGGTCATTGCTGGCGAGGAGTTTCGTCGAACGTGTCGGGGGACGCTTGTTCGACGGGGCCGAACGCCATGACGAGGAGGTGCTGTTCCACGCCTGGAACCAGGCTCAGGAGACCGGCCGGCCGCTCGTGCTGGTAGTCGACGAAGTGCCGCCTGCCTGGTCGCCGAGACTTCCCGACCTTAAAACCAGGCTCGCGGTCACTCCCGTCGCCCGGATCGAGCCGCCCGACGATGCGCTTTACGCAGCGCTGATCCAGCTGCTGTTCGCCGACCGCGGCCTCCATGTCCCGCCCGATGCGCTGCGGTTCATGACTCACCGGCTGTACCGCGACTATTGGACCGTCGAGCGGGCAGTCGAGGCGGTTGACCGCTATGCGATTTCGGAGCGGGCACGCCTCAGCTTGCCGACGATCCGCCGCGCTCTCGTTCAGGCAGGACTGATCGACGAAGCCTAGCCGCAGTTGACCCGTTCTACCCTATTGGCTCCGTCGAGCCAGACGTTCACCCGGTCTTCGCGAAGATCCATGGTGATCGCACCGTCCTTTGGCACCCAGCGGAGGGTTCCGGCGCCCGAGACTCGCAGGATTTCCGCGCCAAGCTCGCTTGTCGCCTGACGGCCGACAAACTGCGCCAAATTGCGATCGACGCATATCTTGCCGCTTCCCTGCTCGTAGATCGGCGGTTCGGACTGTCCGTTGCCCATGGTAGCGCACCCCGTTGCCGCGGCGGCGGCGATCAGCCAAGCGTAGCGCGAAATCATGCCGGCTCTTCCTCCTTTACGGCTCTCGTCATCTTCAGCTTGCCATTCTCGATGGCGAAGGCGAGCCGCCCCTCGACGAGGTCGAGAGCGTCGCGGCCGAACTCCTCAAACCGCCAGCCGGACAGAATGTTCAGACCCTTGCGAACGCCCGCCGCGAGGGCCTCGAGCTCGTCCGACCGCGCGATCAACCTCGGCGCCACTCCCGATTCCTTGGCCCGGATCTTGAGCAACAGCTTCAGCAGGTCGCTGACCAGCGCCGAGTCCTTCGACAGGCCGGGCCGGCGCGGCTCGCGGTCGGGCAATTCTTCCGGATCTAGCGGCTCGGCCGCGGCCAGCGCGGCCATCAGCCGGGCGCCGATGTCGTTGCTCTTCCACCCGGCCGAAAGGCCTCGGACGTTGCCGAGATCTTCCTGCTTCTTGGGCGGATGGATCGCGAGTTCGCCCAGCGTGTCGTCCTTGACGATTCGCCCTCGCGGGAGATTCTTGCCGCGGGCCTCGGTCTCGCGCCACGCCGCGAGCGCCTTCAAGCGCCCCAGGACCTGCGGATTGCGGCCGGGCAGCTTGAGGCGCTTCCACGCGTCCTCGGGCGCGAAGGCGAAGCTCGACGGGTCGGCGAGCCGCTCCATCTCCTCGTCGAGCCAGCCGCCGCGGCCGGTCCGCTTCAGCTTGTCGAGCAGCCTGGGGAAGATGGTCGCAAGGTGGGTGACGTCGGCGATCGCATAATCGATCTGCCTCTTGTCGAGCGGCCGGCGGCTCCAGTCGGTGAACCGTGCGCCCTTGTCGAGGCTGTGGCCGAGCATCGATTCGATGAGGTTGGAATATCCGACCTGCTCGCCATGGCCGAGGGCCATGGCCGCGACCTGGGTGTCGAACAGCGGGATCGGCACCCTGCCGGTCAAATGGTGGACAATCTCGAGATCCTGGCCGCCGGCGTGGAAAACCTTCAGCACGTCGTGGTTCTCGACGAGCAGGTCGAGCAACGGTTTCAAGTCGATATCGGCCTTGGGATCGATCGCCGCCGCTTCTTCGGGGGAGGCGACCTGGATCAGGCATAGGTCGGGCCAATAGCTGTTCTCGCGCATGAATTCGGTGTCCACGGCGACGAACGGGTGGGTGGAAAGACGCTGGACAAGCTCGGCGAGCTTCGCGGTGTCGGTGATGAGCGGGTGGATTTTCATTGGGTCTTGCGGGCGCCATAGCGGCGGACCCGCGCCTTGACAAAAGCCTTTGCGAAAGGGAAGCGGCGGCCCGCATTTCCCTTCGTTCCAGCCGACGAGCGCAAAGCATCATGCACGCCTACCGAACCCATAATTGCGCCGAACTTCGCTCCGCCGACGTCGGCTCGATCGTTCGCCTGTCGGGCTGGATCCACCGCAAGCGCGACCATGGCGGGGTCCTGTTCGTCGACCTTCGCGACCATTACGGCCTGACCCAGATCGTCGCCGCGACCGGCAGCGACATGCTCGACCAGCTCGATTCGCTTCGGCTCGAATCGGTGGTGACGATCACCGGCGAGGTGGTCGCCCGCGGCTCGGAGGCGGTAAATCCCAGGCTCGCGACCGGCGAGATCGAAGTGGTCGCCCGCGAGGTCGAGGTCCAGTCGTCGGCATCCGAGTTGCCAATGCCGGTCGCCGGCGAGGCCGATTATCCCGAGGATATCCGGCTCACCTATCGCTACCTCGATCTGCGCCGCGACCGGATCCATCGCAACATCATGCTTCGCTCGGCGGTCATCGCGTCGATCCGCCGGCGGATGATCGACCAGGGCTTCACCGAGTTCCAGACCCCGATCCTTACCGCCAGCTCACCCGAGGGCGCGCGCGACTATCTGGTGCCGAGCCGCGTCCATCCCGGCAAATTCTACGCGCTCCCGCAGGCGCCGCAGATGTTCAAGCAGCTGATCATGGTCGCCGGCTTCGACCGCTACTTCCAGATCGCCCCCTGCTTCCGCGACGAGGACGCCCGCGCCGACCGATCCCCGGGCGAATTCTACCAGCTCGACTTCGAGATGAGCTTCGTCACCCAGGACGACGTGTTCGCGGCGATCGAGCCGGTGCTGTCCGGAG
>Ga0247719_1000616_pt1 | contig 19630 bp, 16 predicted proteins | sample 41E_DmetaG_FD_189046 | JGI IMG/M metagenome (GOLD analysis project Ga0247719, IMG submission 189046) | Soil microbial communities from hillslope of Landscape Evolution Observatory, University of Arizona, Oracle, AZ, United States - 4-1-E_D | ecosystem: Engineered > Artificial ecosystem >...
AAGAAGCCCGCGCTTAAAAGCGCGCCGCCGCTCGCCGACGCCGAGAAGGCGGGCCGCGTGGAGGAGGCGCTCGTGGTCTTCTACACGGTGGAGAAGGACGACGAGAACCAGGGCGACGTCGTCGTCGCGAAGGCCGTCGCCGAGATCAACAACGTGAACGCGCAGGTGAAGGCGCCGAAGGTCGTCCTCTATCCGTACGCGCACCTCTCGTCGAGCCTCGCCTCGCCCGCGAAGGGCCGCGAGATCGGAAGCGCGCTCATCGCGGCGACGAGGGCGGCGGGCTACGACGTGACGGCCGCGCCGTTCGGCTACTACAAGGCCTTCAAGCTCCACGCGAAGGGGCACCCGCTTGCCGAGCTTTCGCGCCAGATCAAGGCCGAGGCCGGCGAAGCCGCCCCGGCGGCCCCCGCGGCGCCCGCGGTCGCGGGCGTGCCCGAGGCGCGCGAGTCGGAGGCCCTGAAGAAGGAGAAGAAGCTCGTGAGCCACTGGTACGTGCTGACCCCCGCGGGCGAGCTCGTCGCCGCGGACCAGTTCGACTTCAGGGGCCACGACAACCTCCGCGCGCTCTACCTCCACGAGACGAAGGGCACGCGCAAGGCGGGCGAGGAGCCGCCGCACGTGCGCCTCATGCGCGAGCTCGAGCTCGTCGACTACGAGCCCGGGTCCGACGCGGGCAACTTCCGCTGGTACCCGAAGGGCCAGCTCGTGAAGCGTCTCCTCGAGACGCGCGTCTCCGACATCGTCGCCGAGGCGGGCGGCATGCGCGTCGAGACGCCCATCATGTACGACTACGACCACCCCGCGCTCTCGAAGTACCTCAACCGCTTCCCCGCGCGGCAGTACGTCGTCAAGTCAGAGGACAAGGACTACTTCCTGCGCTTCGCCGCGTGCTTCGGTCAGTACCTGATCATGCACGACATGACCATCTCGTACAAGGACCTCCCCGTCCGGATCTACGAGCTGACGCACTACTCCTTCCGCCGCGAGCAGAGCGGCGAGCTCTCCGGCCTCCGCCGCCTCCGCACGTTCACGATGCCGGACATGCACACCCTCGTCGCCGACATGGAGCAGGCGAAGCGGGAGTTCAAGTCCCAATTCCAGCTGTCGATGCGCTGGATGAACGACCTCGGAACGCCGTACGACGCGGCCGTGCGCTTCGTCCGATCCTTCTTCGACGAGAACCGCCAGTTCGCGGTGGACCTCGCGAAGCTCCTCGACCGTCCGATCCTTCTCGAGATCTGGGACGAGCGCTTCTTCTACTTCGTCATGAAGTTCGAGTTCAACGCCGTCGACTCGCAGGGCAAGGCCTCCGCGCTCTCGACCGTGCAGATCGACGTCGAGAACACCGAGCGGTTCGACATCAACTTCACGAACGAGCAGGGCCAGAAGCAGCACCCGCTGCTCCTCCACGCCTCGCTCTCCGGCTCGATCGACCGCAACGTATACGCGCTCCTCGAGCGCGAGGCGATCAGGTCCGCCTCGGGGGCGAAGCCCGCCCTCCCGTTCTGGCTCTCTCCGACGCAGGTGCGGTTCGTGCCGGTCTCGGACGCCTACAAGGAGGCCTGCATCGGCTTCGCGAAGGAGCTCACGAACCGCGGCATCCGCGCGGACGTCGACGACCGCGACCACGGCGTCGGCCGCAAGATCCGCGACGCGGAGAAGGAATGGATCCCCGCGATCGTCGTCTACGGCGAGAAGGAGGCGGGCAAGGACCGCGTTCCCGTGCGCCTGCGCTCGGGCGAGCAGAAGGACCTCTCGACGACCGAGATCGCCGCGTGGGCCGACCGGGAGATCGGCGACCGGCCGCGCCTCAAGCTCCCGCTCGCGATGCGGATGAGCGAGCGCCCCGTGTTCCGCGGTTAGCGGGCAAACGTTGAAGCCGGGCCGGGGCCACTGCGCCACCGGAGGCTTAACCCTGCGCGCCATCCGCGTCCTCGTCGCGCTCGCCATCGTCCTCGCCTCGGCCGCCATCGCCGGTTGCCTCGGCGCCAAGGTGCCGCCGCCCGAGGACATCGTGCCCACGGTCGACCCCGTCGTCCCCGACCTCAAGGCCGTCTTCGCGATGGACCACGACCACACGGACCCGGCCGCGCACCCCGCGCCGTGGAATTTCCACGCCGTCGCGCACCTCGCGCCCGCCATCCCGGAGGTCGATTGGGTGACGCACAACGAGCTCGACCTCGCGGGCGACCTCCTCTACGCGGGCATCCGGACCGGCATGGCCGACGGCCGACGCGGGCCCTCGGGCTTCGCGGTCTACGACGTGTCGAACGCGAGCGCGCCCGTGTTCCTCCACTTCGAGAAGTCGCCCGCCGACGCGGACTGCGTCGGCGACGTGAAGGCCGGCCCCGGAGAGGGCCTCGTCGTGCTCGCGACGCAATGCGCGCGCAACGGACCCGTCGGGCGCGGCTTCGTCGTGTACGACGTGACGACGCCCACGGCGCCGAAGGTCGTCGCCCTCGCGCCGCTCGGCTTCTCGTGCCACATGGTGGACGTCGCCGTCGTCGGCGGGGAGCGTTACGTGTACTGCGCGGACACCTCGGGCCCGAGCGCGTGGCGCCTCGTTTCGACGCCGCTCGGCCTCACGCCCGTGATGATCAACACGAACCTCATCCAGGAGCCGCTCGCCGCGCGCAACGCCCCTCGGGCCGTCGCCGAGTTCGGCGTTTTCGGAACCCTTCTCCTCCAGGGCCCGCACGACATGACGACGCAGGCCGATCCGCTCACGGGCGACCCCGTCGTCGTCGTGTCCCACAGCTACGCGGGCGTGCGCATCCTCGACGGGAAGGACCCGACGCTCGGGCGCGTCCTCGGGGCCTGGAACGGGGACGGCGCGAAGGACTTCAGCTGGATCCACACCGCGGCCGCCGCGAAGATCCAGGACAAGCGCATCGTGGTCGCGGTGACCGAGAACGTCGTCGACACGCCCCCGCGCCTCTGGATCCTCGACTTCACGGACTACGCGAAGCCGAAGGTCCTCTCGGAGTACGCGCTCGCAGGCCACGACAACAGCCACGCGCTCGTCTTCAGCCTCCACAACTTCCAGATTGTCGGCGAGCGCCTCTACATCGCCGCCTACCACGGCGGCGTGTGGGCGCTCGACCTCGCGGACCTCGCGAACCCCGAACCGCTCGGGTACATCCTGCCGCACGGCGAGCACGGGTACAAGCCCGACCAGGGCACGTTCTACGGCATCGGGAACGACTGGACGACGCAGGTCTGGGACGTCGTCCTGAAGGACGGGTACGTGATCGCGAGCGACATGCTGAGCGGACTCCACGTGCTCCACTTCGCGCTCGATGCGAAGGGCGACCCCGCGCTCCGTTCGTTCGGCTAGCCGGGTCCGGCCGGCCGCGACCGCATGCGGCCGGACGCATGAGCCGCGCCGTCCAGAAAAAATCCTCGCGTCCGGTCGTATGATCGGAGATTCGCTCGCTTGTCGGTCGAACGCGCTCGAAAATCGCCCCCGTGCCACACCCGGAGAAAGCCTCAAGAAGGCATGTCACATTGCGACTAGCGACACGCATGGCGGAATACAAGGTGTTCCTCAACGGCCAGTTCGTGCCCGAGTCCGAAGCCAGGATCAGCGTCTACGATCACGGCTTCCTCTATGGCGACGGCGTCTTCGAGGGCATCCGCGCCTACAACGGCCGCGTCTTCCGCCTGACGGAGCACGTGGACCGCCTCTTCGAGTCCGCGAAGGCCATCGCGCTCACGATTCCCTATACGAAGGAGCAGTTCACGGAGCTGATCCTCGAGGCGTGCCGCGTGAACAACCTGCGCGACGCCTACATCCGCCCCATCGTGGCGCGCGGCCGCGGCGACCTCGGCCTCGACCCGAGGAAGTGCAAGGAGGCGACCGTCGTGATCCTCGCCCGCCAGATGGGCGCGCTCTACGGAGACGCCTACGAGCGCGGCCTCACGCTCGTCTCGGTGAGCACCCGCCGCAACTCGCCGCAGGTTCTCTCGCCGAACATCAAGTCCCTCAACTATCTGAACAACATCCTCGCGCGCATCGAGGTGAACGAGCGCGGGGCGGACGAGGGCATCATGCTCGACCTCCAGGGCTTCGTCTCGGAGGCGACGGCGGACAACATCTTCCTCGTCTCGAAGGGCGTGATCGTCACGCCGCCCACCTACAACTCGCTCAAGGGCATCACGCGCGGGGCCGTCATCGACGTGGCGCGCGCCGAGGGCTACGAGGTCCGCGAGGAGCCGATCACCATGTTCGACGTGTACGCCGCGGACGAGGTGTTCATCACGGGAACGGCCGCGGAGGTCGCCCCGTGCGTGAGCGTCGATGGCCGCGTCGTGGGGAACGGCAAGCCCGGACCCGTCACGAAGCAGCTCATGGCGGGCTTCCAGAAGCTCACGCACTCGACGGGCACCGCGATCCAGCCCGAAAAGCCGGTCAAGGTCACGACCTGAGCGCGTCTCCGCTCGCCCGCCGATGAAGTCGGACTACGAAGGTCCGAATTCATCAGCGGGTCGATAGTTTCTTGAAGGTCGCATTCATTCCCCGCCTCGGGTTTCCCAATGACCCGCACGATCACCGAGCCCTGCATCGGCGTGAAGTCCGGCGAGTGCGTGGACGTCTGCCCGGTGGATTGCATCCACCCCAAGAAGGACGAGCCCGACTTCGGCCCCGCCAAGATGCTCTACATCAACCCCGACGAATGCATCGACTGCGGTGCGTGCGAGGCCGTGTGCCCCGTGGAAGCCATTTTCCCGGACGACTCCGTCCCGGACCAGTGGAAGCTCTACACGCCCCTCAACAAGAAGTACTTCACCGACGGCCTCGACGCCGCGGCGCCCCCGTCCGGCTGATCGTCCTCGGGCTTTTTCTCCGCCGGTTCGCCGGCGGCCAACCTTTCGCGCACGAGCGGACGCGCCGCGTCGTAAACGGGAAGCGGCCGCCCGTCCTTGAGGCCGCGTGGCCATCCTCGTCGGCACCTCGGGCTGGAGCTACGAGGATTGGGTCGGCCGCGTCTACCCGGCGGGCCTCCCGCCGGCCGAACGGCTTCCGTTCCTCGCCGAGCGCCACCCGACGGTCGAGGTCAACAGCACGTTCTACCGGACGCCCCCGCCCGCCACCGTCCACGGGTGGGTCGCGAAGGTCAAGGACCGGCCCGGCTTCGAGCTCTCCGTCAAGGCCCCCCAGACGCTGACGCAGGACCTCCTCGCGACGGGCGCGGTCCCGGACGTCGCGCGCTACGCCCGCGAATGGGACACGGCCGTCCCCGAGCACCTCGCCGCGGCCGGGCGGCTCGGCGCGGTCCTCCTGCAGCTCGCCCCGAACGTCCTCGCGAACGACGCGACGCTCGCGCGCCTCGAGGCCGCGCTCGATGCCCTCGCGCACCGGAAGGTCGCGGTCGAGTTCCGCAATCCCACCTGGGTCCGCGACGACGCGCTCGACGCGCGGGCCCTCGCGCTCCTGGACGGGCGCGACGCCGCCCTCGTCGCGCTCGACGGGCCCTCGTTTCCCGTCCTCCTCGAGGGCGGCGCCTCGCACGCGTACGTCCGCTTCCACGGCCGCAACGCGGACGCGTGGTTCCGCGGCCGCGCCATCGAGGGGGACGCAGGCGACCCGCGCATGAACCGCTACGACTACGCGTACCGCGCCGAGGAGCTGCGACCGTGGGCGACGCGCCTTGCGGACCTCGCGACGCGCAAGCCGGTCGTGCGCGTCTATTTCAACAACCACCCGTACGGGAAAGCGCACGACGCGGCGGCGCTCCTCGACGGACTCCTCGCGGAGGCGGGATCGCCGTCCGTCCGCCCGCCGCCCGGGCCCCAGCGGCGCCTCGACGCCTTCCGGGAACCGCAAGAGCCATGATGAGGCGCGCGGGTGGACACGCGGGGTCGACCTCGTGCGGGAACGCGTGAAGCGGATCTACAAGAACCTCGAATCGAGCGTGGACGCGATCGTCCTCATGAACGCGGTCGATCCGCACCTCGACATGAGCTTCTTCCACGCGACCGACCTCGTGACGGGCGGCCTCTTCGAACGCTCCGCCGCGATCCTCTGGCCCGACGGCCGCGTCGAGGTCTTCACGAGCCGCCTCGAAGAGCCGTCCGCGCGCAAGGCCACGGAGATCGACCTCGTGGTCTACGAGACGAACGACGAGCGCAACGAGCACCTCGCGCGCCGCCTCTCGGGTCTCTCGAACGTCGGCGTCAACCCGAATGAATTGACCCACGCGGACCACCAGACCCTCAGCGCGACGATCAAGGGCCCGAAGCTCGTGGACGTGGGGAAGGCCGTCGCGCACGCGCGCCTCGTGAAGGACAAGAAGGAGCTCGACCGCATGCAGCGCGCCGCGGACATCGCGAGCCGTGTTGCGGACGAGATCCCCTCCATGCTCAAGGCCGGCATGATGGAGTACGAGCTTGCCGCGGAGATCAACTACCGCATGCAGCGCCTCGGGTCCTCCGGCCCGAGCTTCTCCACCATTGTCGGCTTCGGCGAGAACAGCGCGGAGCCGCACTACACGAGCGGCGAGCGCCGGCTCGCGGAGGGCGACTACGTGCTCTGCGACTTCGGCGCCTACTATCAGCACTACGCAAGCGACATCACGCGCACGTTCGTCTTCGGCAAGGCCTCGGCGAAGCACCGCGAGGTGTACGACATCGTGCTCGACGCGCAGCGCATCGGCCTCGAGGCGTGCCGCGCGGGCGCGAACGGCGGCGACGTGCACAAGGCCGTCGCGGCCCGCATCGACGCGACGCCGTACAAGGGTCGCTTCATCCACGGCACGGGCCACAGCCTCGGCCTCGCCGTGCACGATGGCCCCGGCCTCCACCCGAGGTGGAACCTCACGCTCGAGGAAGGCATGGTCATGACCGTCGAGCCGGGCATCTACCTCCCGGACTTCGGCGGCGTGCGCATCGAGGACGACGTCGTCATCACGCGCGACGGATGCCGCCTCCTCACGACCGCCAAGAAGGCGTTCGTGGAAGTGCACCCGTAGCTACGCGTGGAACGGGTTCTCCCGGGCGCGCCCGGGGGGCTCGCTCGGGCGGCCGGGGAATTCGCTCTCGATCATCGGGAAGACGTCCGCGTGTGGCATGACTCCCCATGGACGCTTCGCGAGCATGCTGACGCGGCGCGCGCGTGACCGGGTCAAGCCCGGACCCGGTCCCGAAGCTTCTTGTGCCGCCCGCGCGCTCGCGCCGGCATGACGCGGCTCAAGGGCGGCGCATGGCTCCTCTACGAGGGCAAGGGCGACGCCGTCGGCGAGGAATCCTGGGAGGTTGCGCACGGGCGCGACCTCTCGACGTGGCGCTCGACGGCGCGCCGCGCGAAACCCTTCCCGCACGAGACGCGCGTGACGCTCACGCTCGGCGCGGACGGCGCGTGGCGCGCGCTCGCCTTCGAGGTCGAGGCCGACGGCCGGCGCGTGCGCGCGTGGGAAGGCCGCCCCGGCGCGACCGCCGCTGCGCCCTGGCGCGTGCACGTCACGGACCGCGAAGGCGAATCGCGCGTCGCGCTCGACCTCGCCGGCGCGGAGCTCGACGGCCCGACGCCCCTCCTGGCGGGCGCGACGCTCCGCCGCCTCGGCCTCGCTCCCGGGGAGGAGCGCGCCGTCGAGACGGTCGTGCTCGCGCCCGTGACGCTCGAGCCCGCCCGCGTCGCGCGGCATTGGTCGAACCTCGGCCCCGCCGCGATCGACGCGCCGACCGGTCGCCTCAAGGCGACGCGCTGGCGCCTGCGCGAAGGGAACGCCCCGCCGCGCGACGTGCTCGTCGACGCCGACGGCAACGTCCTCCGCATCGAGGGCGCGGCGGAGATCGCGGGACTCGCGTGAAGCGGAGGGCGGCGGGCTAGCCCCGCAGGATCTTCTCGAGGGCCTTCCCCCGGGCGAGCTCGTCGACGAGCTTGTCCAGCCAGCGGATCTTCCGCATGAGGGGATCCTCGATCTCCTCCACGCGGACGCCGCACACGACCCCCGTGATGAGCGAGGCCTTCGGGTTCATCGCCGGGGCCTTGGCGAAGAAGGTCCGGAAGTCGCGCTCGTCCTTGAGGCACGCCGCGAGGCCCTTCGCGTCGTAGCCCGTGAGCCACGCGATGATCGCGTCGACCTCGGCCTTCGTGCGGCCCTTGCGCTCCGCCTTCGCCACGTAGAGAGGATAAACCTCGGCGAAGGACATCGAGAAGATGCGGTGCTCGCTCATATCGGGCTTCCCCGGATCGCAGGCTGACCGCCCGAGATCACAACCTTACCCTGCGCTCGAGCACGAGGCGCGGCCCGGGCTTGAAGCCGAGGCTATCGAAGTAGCGCACGAGCTCCGACCCGGGCTCGACGAGCGTGCTCATGTGCTCGACGCCGAGGCGGCGGAACTCCTCGATCACGCGCTCCGCCATCCGGCGCCCGAGCTTGTGCCCCTTGAACGCGGGGTCCACCCCGACCGCGATGATCCACCCGACCGGGTCGCGCGCGCCGAACTCCCACGGGCGCACGTCCGCGAGAATGAACCCCACGAGCTTCCCATCGGCCTCCGCGCCGAAGGACGTCGTGGACTCGCCGATGAGGCGCCACAGGTCCATGTCCTTGCGCTCCGCGGCGTGCTTCGTGTTCGCCTCGTCGATCGCGGCGATGGCCTTCACGTCCTCGTAGCGCAACGCGCGGATCACGGGCTCCCGGGCGGACATGATTCCGGCCAAGGGCGTGCTGGTATACCATGGTTGCGGGCGGAGGGCGAAGGGGTTTTTCCACCCGCGGGTCGTCTTGGAACGCATGGTCCAGGCGCTTTCGCCGAAGGAGCTCGCGTCCGCCCTCGCCCGATTGCCGCGATGGCGCGAGGAGGACGGGGCCATCGCGCGCGACTTCACGTTCAAGGACTTCGCGGCGGCGCTCGCGTTCGTGAACCGCGTCGGAGCCCTCGCCGAGGAATGGGAGCACCATCCCGACTTCGAGATCCACTACAACCGCGTCACGCTGCGGCTGTGGACGCATTCCGAGGAGGCCATCACGGAATGGGACACGGGGTTGGCGGAAGCCATCGACCGACTCCCTTCGCCTCCATGAGGAGGCGCGCGTGAAGGCGGAAGCGCGCGTGGTGGGGTTCGACGACGGGCCGTTCTCCTTCGGCGACGCGCGGGCCCCGGTCGCGGCCGTGGTGACCCGCGGGGCCTGGTACGTCGAAGGCATGTTCCGCACCTCGGTCGCGGTGGACGGGACCGACGCGACCGAGCGCCTCGCGGACGCCTTGCTCTCGTCCCGTTTCGGGCACGAGGTCCGGCTCGTGTTCCTCGACGGCGTCACGTACGGGGGGTTCAACGTGGTGGACGTCGAGGCGCTGCATCGCCGCCTGGGGGTGCCCGTGCTCGCGGTCTCCGCCGGGGTGCCCGATCTCGAGGCCATGCGCGCGGCGATGGAAAGGCACGTCGGGGAATGGCGGCGCCCGTGGGAGGCGCTCGAGCGATGCCGATTCTCGCTGCTCGAGACGGCGGAGGGCCCGCTGGCCTGGACCGGCGCCGGGATATCCGCCGACGACGTTCCGCGGACGCTCGCCCAATACACCGTGCTCGGCTACCGGCCGGAGGCCTTGAGATTGGCCGGCCTCGTGGCGCGAGCGTGACCGATCCGACCGGCGACGCCATCCCCCGCGCGTCGCGCGCGGCCGCGGGAAGGGCGTTACGATCCCGCCCACGGAAGCCCATACGCCGCCCCCAAAAAGGCTTAATCACCGCCCACCCCTGACCGGATCGCGGAGGCTCTTACATGCACGCAGCCAAGGTCGGCGTCATCGTCGTCCTCGCGCTTCTCACCCTCGCGGGCGCGAGCGCGACGCCCGCTCCGGAAACCCACACGCGGGCCCATCCGCCGATCGTCATCGTCGGCGACGCGGGCTTCCTCCTGCCTGGGTCGGGCGTGCGGTCCGGGTCCGGCACGGAGGCCGACCCCTTCGTGATCGCGCACTGGACGATCGCGCAGCCAACGGCGCTCACGGGCGCGCTCGGCATCGTCCTCATGGGCACGAGCGCGCATGTCCTCGTGAAGGACGTCGAGATCCTCGGCCCGGCCTGCCAGGTCGAGTGCCCTTTCTACGAGGCCGTCCGCATCGAAGGCGCCCGCAACGTCGTCCTCGAGGACGTTCGCGTGCACCACTTCGAGATCGGCCTCACGATCCTCGATTCGCGAGACGTCGCGGTCGACGGGTTCTCCCACCGCGGCGGCCCGGACCCCCGCTTCTTCGGCGACGCGAACCGCGTCCTGAACAGCGCCGACGTGACGCTCGCGGGCCTCCACACCGAATCGCTCGGCTGGCGCAACCTCCTCATCCAGGACTCGTCCGGCGTCGCGGTGGCGGGCGCGCGGTTCGGCCCGTCCGCGTATCCGAACTGGGACGCCGGGACGGTCACGGTCGCGCGCTCGACGGACGTCGCGTTCCGGGGCAGCGAGTTCCGCGGCGCCGACCTCACGCTCGGCCGAGGCGTCGACAAGCTCGTCGTGGAAACAACGCGTTCATCGACGGCGGACAATTCTACGCGTGGTCCTCCGAATCCACGAGCGCGCACGGCGCGCTCGCCTTCTGCGGCAACCGCTTCGCGTCCTCGGGCGACCCCGCGCTCGAGGTCCAGGGCGCGACCTCCGTGCTCGTGAAGGGCAACGACTTCCAGGACAACGTCTGGCACGCGCGCATCCAGCTCCACCATGTCGAACCCGTGCCCGACACCCCCTTCTCGCGCGTCGTCCTCACCGGGACCCTCCGGCTCGAAGACAACCGCTTCGGCGATGCCTCGTGGGGCGGCGCCACGATCTCCGCCGCCAACGCGACGGCGGTCGGCAACCGCTTCGAAGGCGCGAACGCGTGGCTCGCCCTCCGCGCCCACCACGGCTCCGCCGTCGGCAACTGGTGGGGCCACCCGAGCGGGCCGAGCGGCGCCGGAACGGGCGACGGGAACCGGTACGCGCCGTACGGGGCGAACCTCGCGTACGAGCCGTGGCTCGCGGAGGCGCCCGCGTTCGAGCGTGTCGGGTGCGGGGGGTAGGGGGCGCGTTAAGCGTGAACGGCCGCGCTGCGGCGCGTCGGTCGTGATTGCGGCGGGCGCGCCGAAGGGCTCGCTTAACAAGCAGCCCCTGGAATCGACGCGCGAGGCGAGGGAACGGCACGTCGAGGGTGGCAGACGAGGGACAGGGCTCTCGAGGTTTTCTCTTTTTAAGACCGCCGAAGGTCCGTTGACTTGGACGGGGGCCGAGCTATCCGGGGAGAATGTTCCGCGGGTGTGGCGCAGTACACTGTGCTCGGGCATCGGCCGGAGGCGATGAGGTTGGCGGCATGATAGCGCGGGTGGGGGACGGGGGGTCAGGCCCGCCCTCCAATAGACTCGTGATTCCCAGGGCCGGGGCACGAAATAAATTAGCCTCGTAAATCAACATCAAATCTATATCCATCCAAGTTTCTCACGGCATACTCGGCGCTTACCTCGTGCATCGGGACCGTCACTCAACATGACCTCTCGAGGCGATTCTGTGCGTGGATAGCCCCGGGTGCTTCAGGGGGCTCCTCATGAGCGCACTCCAGTCATGCTGCACGCGACCGTCCCGCATGTCCTTGCTTGCGGACGGTCGACAAATGGCGATCTGTAGGGTCTGTGGCGACGCCCAGCTGCTCACAGGGCTGCCCTTGCAAATTCCGCCCATTGAGGTATATCGCGATTACCTGACGAAGGAAATTGAAGCGGCCGCTGCCGAAGACAAGAAAATACGATGGTTCAAAGTCCGCGCGCTGGACTACGCGAGAGAGACTCGGATCAAGGCGCGGCTTGAACTCGAGGTTCAATCGAATCAGTATTTCAACATCGACATTGGAGAGAACTGCGAGATCAAGTTTGGATCGATCATTAAGCTGGGGTTTGTGACCGCCTTCTCGGGGAGTCGCCTCACCCTGTCAACGGAATTGTTTCCCGAGAACATTATTGAGGCAACCGAGTTAGAGGTTCGAAGAGTTAAGAGCCTTGACCTGGCCCGAACACTCCTTCAGGCCTTCGAGGCCGTCTGCACGCATACAAGTGATGCAGATGGCTTCCTCGACCCTACCGACTTGCTGTCGATCACCCCTCCGGAGGTCGATGAGGTTCATGGCTTAGACGACTTGAACGAGGAACAGGTCCGTGCCGTCTGCCATGCTCGCCGCGTTGCACAACAGGGAGTCGCGCTCATTCAAGGACCTCCAGGAACAGGCAAGACGACCGTGATTGCCCACTTGATCCGCCTCCTGAGAGAATCGAATCAAACGGTCCTCGTAACGGCGCACACTCACGTGGCCATCGATAACGCGCTCGAGCGCGCAATCGGACTTGCACCGCACCTCAAGGACGAACTGGTGCGACTTGGAACGGCTGCCAAGATCAGCGACGCCATGGAGCCCTACTATCGCTCTCGCGAAGAATTGGAAAGGACGGAAGGGGAAGGGCCCCTCGATGCGATTCTTGCTGAGCACCCCCTTGTCGGCATGACGCTCTCGAGCCTCGCGGGCCGAATGAAGCACCTGACCGCAGGTGAGTACACTCCATTCGATTTCGTCATCGTCGACGAGGCAAGCATGAACCTCCTTCCGTCGACCCTCATCGCCCGGGCTGCCGGGCACAAACTGATTCTTGTCGGGGACCATATGCAACTCCCCCCCATCATCAAGGATCCGACCTACGCCTCGCGGCCGGGCTTCTCACGCAGTTCTTTCGAACAGATTGCGCTGAAAAGGCCCGACCTCGTCGTCACTCTGCGAGTTCAATACAGAAGCCTTCCAGGAATCATGGCGTGGTCGAATCACGTACTCTATCAGGACCGCCTTGTCGACCACGATACCGAAGGCACCGTCGATGCGAAGCTTTTCGGCGTTCAATTGGAGCAGACGGTTGCATGGATCGATACTACGAAACTGGAAAGGAATCAGCACCTTCCCCGCTGGCTTCCGGGTGCTGCTTCTGCTTCGTATGGCAACGCGCGCCATGTCGCTCTCGCGCTGCATATCGTTCGAGATTTGTGCCCTCAAGGACTTGAATTAAATCAATTAGGTTACATCGCCCCCTATCGGCTCCAGACCGCTGTGTTCCGCCGACTCGCACACCGACACCTGGAAGGAGGGTACCGCATCGAATCCAGCACCGTTGATGCGTTCCAGGGTCGCGAGAAGGACGTCATTATCTACGACTTCACCACGACCGAGCCGCAGAAAAGTCACGATAGCCCAAATCGCCTCAATGTCAGTCTGACCCGTGCGCGTCATCTCACAATCATCATAGGGTCGAAATCCTTCGCAACGGGCCCGGCTAACAATCCATCCTATTGGTCACTGCAGAAGTGGCCACGGATTCAAAAGATCGAGGCGATGATTTCGCTTGATCCTACATGGGTTAACGAAGCGGACGTCGCCATCCGAACTGGGGATGCCGCGCCTCTGACCCGTCTGACGAGCCTGTCAGATCTCATCGACCGGCTTACATTCACGGCCGAACATGCCCGAATGTTGGCATCGGCTTTCGAAAAACGCCACGACAAGAACACTTGCCATCAGAAGCTTTGGCAGATTGTGACACAAGTCGCTCCGGGAACGAACGTGTCGGCACTGTACGATGAGCTCCTCAAAAGACCGACGGCCCCCGAGGATGAGAATCGAGACGTGAAAAACGCCATCCTCAGCATCAAGCAAGTGTTCGAAGCCTCCCAGGACCCAACACGACGCCGCCTAATCCTCATGGCCAAGAAGAACGGGCTTGACGCTGCGCTCAAGCGCGAACCATCGATGAGCCCTGGCTTGACCGTCGAGGTTGCTAGAATTCAAAAGCAGCTTCACGAGGTCGGCCTATGACAGCACCTTCGCGGAGGTCTAGCCAATCCTGCGACGGACTCCAGTGGATACGAGATTCTGTTCGACCTTCGCCTGAAGGTGACGCAAATTGACCCTTGGCGCCCTCGAAGTCGCAATCATCGTCGCGACCATTCTCGCAATCTATGCCTTGTTTCGATTGGTTGAACGCCGTAGAATCGAAGAAATCGCAGCGGCTGTGCCTCGAGCCGAGATAACTCTCTCATCGGTCTCAGCTACGATTAAAAAAACTCGCGAAGCATCACGCTACATGACCCAGCGGTTGGAGAAAGAGCTGGCAAGCCAGCTGGATGCCGCTCGGAAGGACCTATCATCCGCATCAACGCGAATTCCGCGTCGACTCCCCGCGGACTTGCGCGGACGCCTTGAGGCGGCAACCGCTCACGAGGTAATACTTCGCAAGCGACTCTCTGAATTCAACACGGAACACATTCAGATCGAACTCAAGCGGCACGAGGCGCTCCTGAGGATCGATCATGGACTGAATGACGAGCAGGTCGAAGCCGTCCTGCGCGACGACGAGCGCAACCTCGTCATCGCGGGCGCCGGTGCAGGAAAAACTCGTGTGCTCATCGCGCGCATGGAGTACCTCACGAAGCGAGTCGCCCGGGTCGAGCCCAGTCGGATCCTCGCCGTGAGTTACACCCGCGAAGCAGCGGGCGAGATTCAGGAGCGCTTAAAGGCCAGAGGCATCGATGGGACGCACGCTTCGACTCTGCATGCGCTCGGGAGGCAGATTGTAGCAGAGGCGCGAGGCTATGTCCCAGCCGTCATCGACGAGGAGAAGCTCAAGGATCTCATTCGCCGCTCGATTGAGAATGCGAAATCCGGGAAGGACCTGCACTTCGAGAAGCTCTATCTTCGGGTGCTGGCGAATTATTTCCGTTCCCATCGTGAGGACGTCCCCTCCCAACCACCGGATCAACTCTACCGCACGCTGAACGGAGAACGAGTCCGGTCCCTCGGAGAACGGATCATTGCCGATCACCTTTTCTTGAACGGTATCCGGTATGTGCATGAGGATATCGCACGCTGGGCGCCACGAACACAGGGGAAGGGCCCGTACAGGCCCGACTTCTATCTCGTAGACCACAATGCCTACATCGAGCATTGGGGAATCGACGAGGATGGGGAGGTGCCCGCCTGGTTCAACCAGACGACTGAGCAATACCGAGAAAAGATGGTTTGGGCACGACGCGTCTTCGAGGAAAAAGGGTACCGGCTCATCGAGACTTACGATCACCAGCGGAAAGATGGAATCCTCGAAGATTCACTTCAGGAGGAACTCGAGGACGCTGGAATCGTCGGGAATCCGATTGACCTGAAGACCCTTTCTGAGCAGATTCGTGAATTTAAACGCATAGACGCCGACCTCGCAAAGATGTTCGGGGCCTTCGTGACGAACGCCCGAGCCCTGCAACTCTCTTCCGCCGATGTACCCATTAGACTGATCGGACACACGCCTCGCGTCATCGCCTTTGGTGAATGCGCGACAGAGATCTTGCGTCGATACGAAGGGCTCCTTTCGAAAGACGATGCAATTGATTTCAGCGATATGCTCTACGAGGCCGCCGAGGCTCTCGAATCAGATAAGGTCGGCGAGCTATTCACATTTGACCAAGTCCTTGTAGATGAATTCCAAGACGTGTCTCCTGACAAGGCGCGTCTGATCCAAGCCCTTGTGAATGAGAACACGAAGCTCTTCGCCGTCGGAGATGATTATCAAGGGATTTTTGCATTCTCCGGAGGCGACATTGGGTATATCGTCGACTTCGAGAATCACTTTGGGCCAGCGACGACGACATTCCTCACGACCAACTACCGCTCACCCGAATTAATCGTCGAGGCCGGAAAATCAGTCATCGCCCACAATACCCGGCAGATCAAGAAGAAGCTGCACGCGGCAAACAAGTCAGAGGCCGAAGCCACGATCCACATTGTCGCAGCTGCGCTGGAAGAGCTCCTCGCCAAAGTGGTCGAATTGGTCGTCGCGGAATTAAAACGGGTGGATGACCCGCACGAGATCCTGCTCATCTCCCGTGTGAATTGGCCGTTCGACCACCTTCGACCGATGCTCCGCCGTCAACGAGTTCCCGTAGACGGGCCAAAGGGAGTTCGATTGCAGAGCGCGCACAAATCGAAGGGTACGGAAGCGGCCGTGGTGATTGTCCTCGACGCGAGTGAGGACCTATACGGGTTCCCGCCTCAAGTCGAAGATCCGGACGTGCTGGCACCGGTACGATTGGGCGGTGAAGATCCGCTCGCCGAAGAGCGACGCCTGTTCTACGTCGCTCTCACCCGTGCCATGCAACGCCTCCATCTGGTCGTCCGAGACGGCCGCCGGTCGCGGTTCATCGATGAGATCGAAGGGGTGGAGGCCGATCAGATCGTGAAGACGGATTCGCTTGAAGCGGGCCAACGAGTTTCTGGCACCCTTCGTGTGGATCGGATCTATTCACTCACTCCACGACAAGCTGAAACACGCATGCATCAGACGGGCCTACTGAACAACGGCCGAGAGAGTGTGCGTTTCGCGTCCTGGGCCACAAATTTTCCGGCGACAGTGGAGGCCGGGAGGAAATATGCCTTCACCAATCTCCTCGTGACCGAATACCAGGGCCAGCCTCAGTTTGAGATTGATGGCCAGACAAAGGTGATGGAGACTGTGGATGCGATGGCAGGGGACGAAAAGGCTGGTTCTCGCCCATTGCGCGTGCGCCGTGTGGAAGATTGAATCGACTGGCCGGTGAACGACGTCGCAATCCGGTGCCGGCGGTGGAAGCGACACAGGTCACGCGAGGGTCCATCGCGAACGCCCCTCCCTCACCCTCCCCTCATGCTCTAGCTTCCTCAGATGCGCCTCCAGCGAACGCGCAGCCAACCCCCAGACGGAAGCATCCACATCCGAGTACACCAGCGGCAGCATCTCCTCCACCGTCGCCGCCCCGGCCTTGAGCGCCTCCACGACCTTCGCCTCCCGGCCGCGCCGGTGCTCGAGCGTCCCCGTCAGCAACCGCGCCCCAGCCACGGCAGGCCCATGTCCCGGGATCACGATCGACGGACTTAGGTCGGCAAGACGAGAAAGAGACCTCATGTAGGCCCCCATGTCCCCGCCATCCGCCGGGTCCACCACGATCGTGCTCACGGAAGACGCGAGGTCACCGACGACCATGGCACCGAACCGGTTGTCCAGGAGCGAGATCGATCCCTTCGTGTGCCCCGCCGTGTGGAGCACGCGAATGCGCCAGTTCTTGCCCACGTTCTCGTCGCGCCCCAACTCGAGGATGTCGCCATCCCCGAGCCGTCGATCCACCGGGAAGGACACGCGCTTCGCCGTCTCCGCATGCGCCATCACGGGGAACCCGAACCGCTCCTTCAGGAACGGTACCCCGGCCACGTGGTCCGGGTGGTGGTGCGTCAGCACGATCCCTTCGACGGCCGACCCCTCGTCAAGAATCCCGCGGACGTACGCTTCGAGCACCGCGAGCCCTTCGCGATCGCCGCATCCCGGGTCGACGAGCAGCACCCGCTCGCGCCCGATGCACACGAAGTTGGTCGTCGTCGCGGGAGCCAACGTCGGCGTCCGCAGCGGCAGCACATGAATCCCCGGGTGGAACCACACGCGGAAGCGCTCGTGGTGCGGCTTCCCGTCCTCGGCCCGCATCCGAGCGGCCGCTTCCTCGAGCCCGTGCTCCGCGAGCGCGGTCAGGATGGCGATGGCGGGCGGCGCGATCAGCATCTCGTGCCGAGCCCACCGCGCGAGCGCCTCGGCGGGCGCGAACCACGCGCCGTCCACGAGCTCCCCCGGCACGATAGAGGGCATCTCGCCCGGCGGGAGCCAAGCGGCGTAGAACTGCGTGTCGTAGCGCGCCGGCGAGAACTCGGGCGTCACGAGCCGCGCGGCCGGCACGAGCCGCCCGGCCGCGAGCGAGCCCCCCGCGCCCGCGAGCATCGCCGCGAACCCCTCCGCGTCGCCCGCCAACAGCGCGCCGCGCGCCTTCTCCCGGTCCAGCGCGGCCGGCACGGAGGACGCGAGCCAGACGCCCGTCTCCTCGACCATCTCCCGCAGCGCGGCCTGGGCGAAGTCCTCCCCCTCGTCGAGGGTCCCGCCCGGGAACGCCCAGTAGTCGGGGAAGAACTTCTGCTCGGGGGACCGTCGCACGAGGTACACTTCGAGCGGGTCGCGGCGCGCGAGGACGACCGCGGACGCGCGGCGGAGGCGGGGCACGGCCGTTCCAAGGGGGCCGGGGTATTTGTGGGTCGCGGCCGGCCTCGCCTGTTGCGCTGACGGCGACGAAAGAGTAGATGACCTACCGCACAAGTCAAACCCCGTTGGCGAACAGGGAGCCGGACAAGGTCGCATGGCAATGGATCGTCCAGCTCGGGCGGAATTCCTCGACCTACAAGCTCGCGCTCGCGTCGGAGCTCCTGCGGCATGCGAACGCGGGGCTCGACCGGATCCCGCTTTCGGATCTCGCCGCCGGATTCCGGGACGCCTATCGCGACCGGGTCGCCCGCGGCCGCCCCCAGCAGCCGATCGCGGGCCGGTGGACCGTGGTCGAGCGCAACATCCTCCAGCAGGATGCCAACGCGAGCCTCGACCTCGTGCGCGAAGAGGCGCTAAGGAACATGGTCCTTCAGAAGTTCCACAACCTGGACCGTGGCGTCCAAGCGCCCCGCTTCTTCGAGGACCCGGAGGACGGCAACGTGCTGTTGCTTACGCCTCGTCTCCTGGGTCTCGTGGATGGGGAGGCCGAGATGCTGCGGCGGGAAGCGCTGAGTCGTTGGGACCTGCTGGAACACGCCTTCACCGCGGCGAACCCGGAGGCCGTGACCGCGAACGAGCTCTTGGGAAGCATCGAGACTCGCCAGGGGCGTGTATCGCTCACGCACCTCATTCCGGCGCTGAGTCCCTACCAGCGTGATCGATGCTTCTACTGCGGCGGCGAACTCGATCGCATCCACGTCGACCACGTCCTGCCGCACGCCCTCGTGGGGCACAACGAGCTTTGGAACCTCGTGCTCGCCGACGACGTCTGCAACGGGAACAAGAGCGACCAACTGCCGACGCGGCCGATGATCGATCGATTGGTCTCGCGGAACGAGGCGCTGATTCGGAGCATGAATCCGCTCCGCAACAGCCTCATCGACGCGCTCGGCAATACCGGAGAAAGGCGATCGAAGACGATGCTCGCAGCCTACGCGCGCTGTCTGAAGATGAGCCCACGCATCTGGACAGGCGGGCGTGATGACTCGATGACGATGCTCCAGGAGTACGCTGCCTACGTTCGGTCGCGTTCTGGGTGACTCGTGAGGTAATTCCCTTTCGCTGGGATGACGTGCCGCACCCCGCCTCGAGGGTCCGGGACGTCCCCTGTATAACGCGGGATCACGTGGACGTGGAAATGCGGCACGGTCTGGCCGGCCGCCAGCCCCGCGTTGTGCCCGATGTTGTAGGCATCCGGATTCCACTTCGCTCCCAGGACGTTGCGCGCTCGCCGGATGGCTTCGAGCAAGTCCTTCTCCTCGCTGGTGGAGAGATCCCACCACGTGGCGACGTGCCGACGCGTGACGAGAAGGAGATGACCCGGATTCACTGGGAAGCGATCATAGATGGCGCGGATCGAGCCGACCTCGAATACGCTGTCGAGATTCGTGCAGAAGGGGCACGCTTCCTCGCCGCGCGGCGAACCCGGGTGATCCACATAACCCGAAGTCCGCGCGCCCTCTAAATACCGATCCGGTGAACAAGGTCGCAACTCAGGGGCGCGAATTGGCCGCGTGCTCACCCCTACCC
>Ga0247719_1000619_pt1 | contig 19551 bp, 19 predicted proteins | sample 41E_DmetaG_FD_189046 | JGI IMG/M metagenome (GOLD analysis project Ga0247719, IMG submission 189046) | Soil microbial communities from hillslope of Landscape Evolution Observatory, University of Arizona, Oracle, AZ, United States - 4-1-E_D | ecosystem: Engineered > Artificial ecosystem >...
GTAGGCGCCCTGATATTCGGCGACCTCCTCGCCCATCACGAAAACGCGCTCGTCGCGGCGCATTTCCTCGGCCATGGCATCGCGCAGCGCCTCGCGCACGGTCAGCCGGACCAGCGCCGTCCCTTCCGGAACTTCGGGGTCGGCGGCGATGCGCGGCGCCGCCGGGGTCAGCTGGGCGGTCCCGGTCTCGGCATTCTCCTTGCCGCCCGTTTCGATCGGGCTCTGCTCGGTCTTCTGGTCGGACGGGGTTTCGCTTTGGGCTTTCTCCTCGGCCTCAGGCGGCGGCGCGGCCTCCGCCGCTTCCCCGTCGCCGGCCAGCAGCGCGATCGGCTGCCCGACCTTCACGCCGTCCGTTCCTTCCGGGACCAAAATCTTGGCGATCTTGCCCTCGTCCACCGCCTCGAACTCCATCGTCGCCTTGTCGGTCTCGATCTCGGCGAGGATGTCGCCCGATCGGACCTCGTCGCCTTCCTTGACCAGCCACTTGGCGAGTGTCCCCTCCTCCATGGTCGGGGAAAGCGCGGGCATCTTGAGCTCGATCCCCATCAGTAGCTCTCCACCAGCACATCGGTGGTGAGCTCGGCGGGGTCGGGCTCGGGCGCTTCTTCGGCAAACTTCGCAGCTTCGACCACGATCGCCTTGATCTCCTTGTCGATGCTTTTGAGCTCGTCCTCCTCGACGCCCAGCGCATGCAGGTCGCGCTCGGCGTGGACGATCGGGTCGCGGGTCTCGCGAATCTCCTGCACCTCCTCGCGGGTGCGGTACTTGGCCGGGTCGGACATCGAGTGACCGCGGTAGCGGTAGGTGTTGAACTCGAGGATGATCGGTCCCTTGCCGCCGCGCGTCCATTCGAGCGCGACTTCGGCCGCGCCGCGCACCGCGAGCACGTCCATGCCATCGACCTGCAGGCCTGGGATGCGGAAGCTTTCGCCGCGGCGGTAGAGCAGAGGCTCGCTGTGCGAGCGCTCGATGCTCGTGCCCATCGCATATTTGTTGTTCTCGATCGCGTAGATCACCGGCAGGTTCCACAGCTTGGCCATGTTGAAGGCCTCGTACACCTGCCCCTGGTTGACCGCGCCGTCGCCGAGATAGGCAAGGCACACCCCGCCGTCCTCGCTATATTTGTGCTTGAAGGCGAGGCCGGTGCCGAGCGGCACCTGCGCGCCGACGATGCCGTGACCGCCGTAAAAGCCGTGCTCGACGCTGAACATGTGCATCGAGCCGCCCTTGCCCTTGGAAATGCCGGCGGCGCGGCCGGTCAGCTCGGCCATGATCACCTTGGGGTCGATTCCGTAGGCAAGCATGTGGCCGTGGTCGCGGTAGCCGGTAATCACGCTGTCCTTGCCGACGGTCATCGCCGACTGCAGCCCGACCGCCACCGCTTCCTGGCCGATGTAGAGATGGCAAAAGCCGCCGATCAGCCCGAGCCCGTAAAGCTGCCCGGCCCGCTCCTCAAAGCGGCGGATGAGCAGCATCTCGCGGTAGAAATCGAGCAGCTCCTGCTTCGACGCCTGATAGCGCTGCGGCGCGGCGGGGCGCTCGATCTGCGGCTCCTGCTGCCCCTTTGCGGCGGCAGCCTTCTTGGCGGTTTTCGCCACGGCAATCTCTCTTCTGTCTGAAGCGCCGCTGCCTATAGGAGGCGGTTCGCCGAGCGGCAACTAGTCGAGCGGGACGATCACCTCGTCGGGGCGGACCAGGCCGAGGTCCTTTCGGACCAGCTCGTCGGCCATGTCGGGATCGGCCCTGCGCGGGTCGAGCAAGGCCGAGCGGTGCTGGAGCTGGGCCTTCTCGCGCTCGAGCCGGGCAAGTTCGGCCTGCCGCTCCTGCAGCGCGCGGTGATAGCCGCCCCAGGCGAGGATGCCGTTCGGCCCGGCGACCGCATGGCCTGCGAACGTGCCGACGATGATGAGAGCAAGCGCGGGCATCGCCGACCGGCGAATGAGCTCGAAGATGCGTTTCCCACCCCGCATGGACAAAGAAGAATCACGAAGGAGTCACACGTGCAAGCGAAAAGAATACTTTGGTGGATATGCTTGGGATAAAGTTGTGGATCAGGCGCGGCGATAGGCCTTCACCGCGGCGCGTCCGGCATAGCGCGCCGTTTCGCCCAGCTCCTCCTCGATCCTCAGCAGCTGGTTGTATTTCGCGGTCCGATCGGAGCGCGCCAGGCTTCCCGTCTTGATCTGGCCGCAGCTGAGCGCGACGGCGAGGTCGGCGATGGTCGAATCCTCGGTCTCGCCCGAACGGTGCGACATGACCGCAGTATAGCCCGCGCTCTGCGCCATCCGCACCGCGCTGATCGTCTCGGTCAGCGACCCGATCTGGTTGACCTTGACCAGGATCGAGTTGGCGATGCCGTCGGCGATTCCCTGTTCGAGGCGCTTGACGTTGGTGACGAACAGGTCGTCGCCGACCAGCTGGACGCGGCCCTCGAGCCGCTCGGTCAGCAGCCGCCAGCCGCGCATGTCGTCCTCGGCCATGCCGTCCTCGATGGAAGCGATCGGATAATCGGCCGCCAATCCGGCGAGATAGTCCGCCATCTGCTCGGGCGAGAGGGTCTGCCCCTCCCCCTCCATGCGATAGGCGCCCTCGCCGAAGAATTCGGTCGAAGCGCAATCGAGCGCCAGCAGCACGTCATCGCCGAGACGATAACCGGAAGCCTCGACGGCGCTGGCGATCAGGTCGAGCGCCTCGCGCGCACTGCCGATCGCCGGAGCGAAACCCCCTTCGTCCCCGACCGAGGTCGACAGGCCGGCCTTGTGCAGCGCGCTCTTCAGGGCGTGGAAAATCTCGGCGCCGCAGCGCAGCGCTTCGGAAAAATCGGGCGCGCCGACCGGCATCACCATGAATTCCTGGAAGTCGATCGCATTATCGGCATGGGCGCCGCCGTTCAGAATGTTCATCATCGGCACCGGCAGCAAATTCGCCTCGACCCCGCCGACATAACGATAGAGCGGCAGGCCGAGCGCGTCGGCCGCGGCCTTCGCCGTTGCAAGGCTGACGCCGAGGATGGCGTTGGCGCCGAGCCGGCCCTTGTTATCGCTGCCGTCGAGTGCGAGTAGCGCGGCGTCGATCGCTGCCTGGTCTTCGGCCTCGAGGCCGACCACTTCTTCCGCGATCGCGCCATTCACCGCCTCGACCGCCCTCGAAACGCCCTTGCCGCCCCAGCGGCTCTTGTCGCCATCGCGCAGCTCGACCGCCTCGTGCGCGCCGGTCGAGGCTCCCGACGGTACCGCTGCCCGGCCCATGCTGCCGTCCTCGAGCGTCACGTCCACCTCGACCGTCGGATTCCCGCGGCTGTCGAGAATCTGCCGGGCGTGGACGTCGATAATCGCGGTCATGGCTTTCCTTCTTGCGCAGGCGTAACAATATCGGGGCGTAGATGGCCTCATATCGCAGGCGTCCGGGCGTGCAACATTCGCGCTCGAACCGCCGGAACGAAGGGTCGCGGGGCCGGTTGAATCCGGCAAAGGAGGAACTGGCCAATGCAAGCGACAACAGACCGAAGCAATTCCGACCTGCCCGAGGGCACCGATACCGTGATCGCGGGTGCATCGAGCGGCGGGGACACCGTCATCGTCGAAGACACGGCGCTCGTCACCGAGCGGGAGATCCCCGCCCCTTCCGGTCTCGCCGAGCGCCCGGTAACCAGCAGCGGAAGCGCCGAAACCGGACTTGCGGGTCGTCTCCGCGACGGCGGCGAGCGGATCGCCAGCCAGGCCGGCGACAAGGCCCGCGGTCTCGTCTCCCAGGGCCTCGAACGCACTTCCGAAGCGCTCGCCAACGTTTCGAAGATGGTCGGCGACACCGCCGATGGCATTGAGGAGCGCCTTGGCCCCGAATATGGCGACTATGCGCGCCGCGCCGCCGGAGCGATCGAGAATGTCGCCAACACGATCGCCGAGAAGAATCCCGACGAGCTGATCGACGACACGCGCAATTTCGTTCGCAACTCCCCGGGTGTCGCGCTCGCCGGCGCCGCCGTGGTCGGCTTCGTCGTTGCTCGCCTGCTCAAGAGCGGTCTTGCCGCCGCGAGGAACGAGGACGAAGACGAAGACGAGGACGATCGCGGCTGAAGGACCCGACCCGATGCTGAAGCCGGCCGACCCCGGACCGCCCCCGCCCGAGCGCCCGATCGGTGAGCTCGTCCACGAGCTGATCGAGGAGGGCAAGGCCTATGCGCGTGCCGAGCTTGGCCTGGCGAAAGCGATTGCCGCAGCCAAGGGCAAGGCGCTCGCCTGGCCGGCGGCGCTGTTCGGGATCGCCTTCATCCTCGCCCTTGCCGCTGTTACCGCGCTTGCGCTGGGCGTCGTACTCGCCTTGGCCAAGTTTCTCGGGCCCTTGCTCGCCGGCATCGCCGGAATGCTGATTTTCGCCGGAGTCGCCGGCGGGCTGGCCTGGTACGGCTACCAGCGGCTGAGGCGCGACCTGTGAGGGACACTCCGGAAATCGCCGCCGCGCGCATCGAGACCGAACGTTCGCGCGCGCGGCTGATGGCGACCGCGCAGGAGCTGCAGGAACGGCTCAGCCCCAAAACCCTCGCCCGCGGCGCCTGGCAAGGCGCGAAGGAGAAAGGCGCCGACCTCACGGAAAATGCGGTGGATGCGGTCCGCGCCCGTCCGCTGGCCGCGACCGGCATCGTTGCCGCGATCACCATGTTCCTCGCCCGCGAGCCGCTGATGGACCTCGCGAGCAGGCTGATCGACGGCGCAAGCGACAATCGAAAGAACAAAAAGGCTCGCAAAGCCACGAAGAAACAGGAAGATACGGAGAAGGCTTGATATGGAAAACCAGGACACCGGCCGCGCCGACACCGGCGCTCGCAGCACCAGCCCCCGCCAGCGCGCGATCGACGCTTATGAAAGCGCCCGCGAACGCACGACCGACACGCTCGCCGAGGCTCCGCTGATCGCGCTCGCCGGCGGAATCGCCGCGGGCGCCTTGATCGCCGCCCTGCTGCCGCGCACGCAGAGCGAAACGCGTCTCGTCCGGCCGACCGCGCGGCGCGTGAAGACCGCAGCGGGTGCCGCCTATCAGGCGGCGCGGGAGACCGGCAGCCGCCAGCTAGACGAGCTCGGCATCAACCGCGCCAAGGGCGAGGAAACCATCCGCAGCCTGTTTCAGGGCGTCACCGACGCGGCCAAGGCGTCGGCCAGCGCCGCCCTCGACGCTGCCCGCAAGCAGGGCTGACTTGGGCGCTCAAAAGCTGCTAGCGCGTCGCCCATGAGCAAGCTCCACCTCGTGTTCGGCGGGCGGGTCAAGGACCCGCGCGGCCTCGACTTCGCCAATCTCGACGAAATCGACCTGGTCGGCGTGTACGACAGCTATGCTGCGGCCGAAGATGCCTGGCGCGGCAAGGCCCAGCGCACCGTCGACGATGCCGAGATGAAATATGTGATCGTCCACCTGCACCGCTTGCTCGAGCCGGAGGGGGACGGAATCCGGCGGCCGCAGGCGGAACCTCAGGCCGAGCGATAGCGCCAGAGCAGGAGCGGCCGCTGCAGCAGCAGGCCGGCGACAAATCCGCCGACGTGGGCGGGGATGGCGAGGAGATAGCCCCCCGCCTCGGCGAGATAGCCCATCATCAGCTGCAGCACGACCCAGGCGGCGAGCAGCCAGAAGATATTGATCCAGCGGTTGACGACCAGCGACCCGGTCAGCCGCCGCGCGCGGCCGAAGCTCAAGGCGTAGGCGCCGATCACCGCGCTGACCGCGCCGCTGGCGCCGATCATCGGCACCGTGCCGTGCGGCTCGGTCGCATATTGCGCGCCCGCCGCAGCGAATGCGCCGACCACGTAGAGCAGCACCAGCCCGCTTTTGCCGAGCACGCGCTCGACCTGGGAACCGCACCAGATGAAGACCAGCAGGTTGAAGCCGAGGTGCACGATGCCGGAGTGGACCAGCGTCGCCGTCAGCGGCGTCAGGAATGCGGGAGCCGCCAGCCATGGCACCGGCGGCACGCTGAACCGCGCAGGGATGAAGCCGAACCCGTAGGCAGCCTCGTTGGAATAGCCGCTAAGCGCTGCCAGCACCCAGGCCAGAGCAGTGACGGCTGCAATGGCGAGGGTCGCGGTACGCGGGATCCGCTCCATCGCGTTTAGATGAACTCGATCTTGGCGATCTCGTAATAGCGGTCGCCCGACGGCGTCGACACCTCGACCTCCTCGCCCTTCTGGCGGCCGATGAGCGCGCGGCCGAGCGGCGAATTGTAGCTGATCCGCCCCTGGTTGGCGTCGGCTTCGACCTGGCCGACGAGCTGGTATTTCACCTTCTTGTCGTCCTCGTCGAGCAAGGTGACGGTTGCGCCGAACACCACCTTGTCGCCGCCAAGCGTCGTCGGGTCGATCACCATCGCCCGGCTGAGCTGGTCCTCGAGGTCGGCGATGCTCGCCTCGATCTGGCCCTGGCGCTCCTTGGCCGCATGATATTCGGCATTTTCCGAAAGGTCGCCGTGCGCGCGCGCCAGTTCGATCGCCTCGACGATTTCGGGGCGCTCGCTCTTCAGCCGCTTCAGATCCTCGGTCAGCTTGCGGTGGCCCTCGGCCAGCATCGGCACCTTTTCCGCAGTCGCCATTTTACATCAATCCCTTGTTTCAAAACCTCGCCCCGGCGTGCGCATGGCCCGCGAAATGGAGCTGATTGTGGTGGAAGCGTCTAGCCTGGGGAGCCGGAATAATAGGACTGGAGCGACGCGACTTCAAGCGCGCGTCCCCGCACAGCCTCGATCGCCCGCGCCGCGGCGAGGCTAGCCGGCGCAGTGGTGAAATAGGGCACCTTCTTGCCCAGCGCCGTCGCCCGGATCGAATGGCTGTCCTTCAGCGACTGCCAGCCCTCGGTGGTGTTGAACACGAGGTCGACATCACCGTCGAGCAGCTTGTCGACGATGTGCGGACGACCTTGCGCGACCTTGTTGACCGTCTCCACCGGCAGGCCCTTCGCCTTGAGGTGGGCCGCGGTGCCGCCGGTGGCGATGATCGCAAAACCGAGCTCGACCATCTTCTCGACCGCCGGCACGATATTGTCCTTGTCGGCATCCTTGACCGACACGAAGGCCGTCCCGGACTGCGGCAGAACCATGCCCGATCCGAGCAGCGCCTTGCTGAAGGCAAGGTCGAAATCGCGATCGATTCCCATGACTTCGCCGGTGCTCTTCATTTCCGGTCCAAGCACCGGGTCGGTGCCGGGGAAACGGGCGAACGGGAAGACCGATTCCTTGACCGCAATATAGTCGAGCTCGCGCGGCAGCGGCTCGAAGCCGCCGAGCGGCTCCCCGGCCATCACCCGCGCGGCGATCTTGGCGATCGGCCGCCCGATCGCCTTGGCGACGAACGGCACGGTGCGGCTCGCGCGCGGGTTGACCTCGATCAGATAAACCTCGGCGCCTGCCCCGGCGTCCGAGCCGGGGTCCTTGACCGCGAACTGGACGTTCATCAGCCCGCGCACTTTGAGCGCCAGCGCCAGCTCGCGCGTCTGGCGCTCGATCTCGGCGACGACCTCGCGCCCGAGCGTATAGGGCGGGATCGAGCAGGCGCTATCGCCCGAATGGACGCCCGCTTCCTCGATATGCTGGAGAACGCCGCAGACGACGACCTCGCGACCGTCGCAGATCGCATCGACGTCGACCTCGATCGCGTCGCGCAAATAGCGGTCGATCAGCACCGGGCTGCGGCCCGACACCTGGACCGCGGTCGCGATATAATGGTCGAGCTGCGCGGGCCCGTCGACGACCTCCATGCCCCTTCCGCCGAGGACGTAGGACGGGCGCAAGAGCACGGGGTAGCCGATCCGCTCGGCCACGCGCAGCGCCTCGTCGCGGCTGCGGGCGATGCCGTTGGCGGGCTGCTTGAGCCCGAGCCTGGCAACCAGCGCCGCGAAGCGCTCGCGGTCCTCGGCGAGGTCTATGCTGTCCGGCGAGGTGCCTAGGATCGGCACGCCTGCCGCCTGCAGCTCCTCGGCGAGCTTCAGCGGAGTCTGCCCGCCAAGCTGGACGATCACGCCCAGAAGATCGCCCTTCTCCTGCTCGCGGCGGACGATCTCGAGCACGTCCTCGGCGGTCAGCGGCTCGAAATAGAGCCGGTCCGACGTGTCCGGGTCGGTCGACACCGTCTCCGGGTTGCAATTGACCATGATCACTTCGAAGCCCGCGCCCGCCGCGCCTTCGCGGTCGCGCCCCAGAGCGAAGGCCGCGTGGCAGCAGCAATAGTCGAACTCGATCCCCTGGCCGATGCGGTTCGGCCCGCCGCCGAGGATCATCACCTTGCGGCGGTCCGAGACGTCGGCCTCGTCCTCCGGCTCGCCGAACAAGGGCGCTTCATAGGTCGAATAGAGATAGGGCGTGGCCGCATCGAACTCGGCCGCGCAGCTGTCGATGCGCTTGAACACCGGCCGCACGCCGAGCCGGAGGCGGTGCGCGCGCACCTCGGCTTCGGTGATGCCCCCGGTCATCGCCCGCACCGCGCTGTGCACGGTGCCCGACCCGCCGGCCGCCACCGCTTCGCCCATCGCCCGGTCGAGGTGGGCCGAGCGAAGCGCGAGCTGCGCCAGCCGCGTATCGGAAAAGCCGAGCGCCTTGAGCCGCCGCATCCCGCGCGCATCGCTCGGCAGGCCATTGACCCGAACCTCCTCCTCGGCCGCGACGATCTCGGCCAGCCGCTGCAGGAACCACGGGTCGAACCCCGCGATCTGATGGATCCGCTCGACCGTGAAGCCCTGGCGCAGCGCCTCGGCCGCGACCAGCAGCCGGTCGGGCGTCGCTCGCGCCAGCGCGCTTTCGATCTCCGCCGGGTCCGCATCCTCATATTCGCGCACCCGGTCGAGCCCGGTCAGCCCGGTCTCCAGCCCGCGCAGCGCTTTCTGCAGGCTTTCGTGAAAGCTGCGGCCGATCGCCATCACTTCCCCGACCGACTTCATCGAGGTCGAGAGCAGAGCGTCCGCGCCCTTGAACTTCTCGAAGGCGAAGCGCGGGATCTTGGTCACCACATAATCGATCGTCGGCTCGAAGCTCGCGGGGGTCGCGCCGCCGGTGATGTCGTTGGCGATCTCGTCCAGCGTGTAGCCGACCGCGAGGCGCGCCGCGACCTTGGCGATCGGGAAGCCGGTCGCCTTGGACGCCAGCGCCGATGACCGCGAGACGCGCGGGTTCATCTCGATCACCACCATCCGCCCGGTCTTGGGATCGACTGCGAACTGGACGTTGGAACCGCCTGTTTCCACGCCGATTTCCCGCAGCACCGCGATACTCGCCGAGCGCATCCTTTGATATTCCTTGTCGGTCAGCGTCAGCGCCGGTGCGACGGTGATCGAATCCCCCGTGTGCACCCCCATCGGGTCGACATTCTCGATCGAACAAATGATGATCGCATTGTCGGCGCGGTCGCGCACGACTTCCATCTCATATTCCTTCCAGCCGAGCACCGATTCCTCGATCAGCACTTCGGTCGTGGGCGAAGCCTCAAGCCCGCCGGTCACGATCTGGACGAACTCGTCGCGGTTGTAGGCGATCCCGCCCCCGGTGCCGCCGAGCGTGAAGCTCGGACGGATGATCGTCGGCAGCCCGACGAACTCCAGCGCCTCGAGCGCTTCCTCGAGCGTATGCGCGATCCGCGAGCGCGGGCTTTCGAGCCCGATCTTGTCCATCGCCTCGCGGAACTTGAGGCGGTCCTCGGCCTTCTCGATTGCCTCGGCATTGGCGCCGATCAGCTCGATCCCGAGGCGGCCCAGCGTGCCGTCCTTGAACAATGCCAGCGCGGTGTTGAGCGCGGTCTGCCCGCCCATGGTCGGAAGAACCGCGTCGGGCCGCTCCTTTTCGAGGATCTTGGCGACGATCTCGGGCGTGATCGGCTCGATATAGGTCGCGTCGGCGAGCTCGGGGTCGGTCATGATCGTCGCCGGGTTCGAATTGACGACGATCACCCGGTAGCCCTCGGCCTTCAGCGCCTTGACCGCCTGGCTCCCCGAATAATCGAACTCGGCCGCCTGGCCGATGACGATGGGCCCGGCGCCGATGATCAGGATCGAATTGATGTCGGTGCGCTTGGGCATCAGCTCTCGAAACTCATGTGGAGGAAGACCGGCTTGAGGCCGTTGCGCTTGGCCCATTGGGCGACGCAGGCGCGCTGCTCGGCGCTGGGATTGTCGCGGATCAGCAGCACCAGCCGTTTCTCGCTCTCGTCCTGGATCAGCTCGCCAAGCGCCAGCCCGCAGCCGAGCGCGACGCTGTTGAGCTGCGCCTGGTCATGCATCCGCGCCGTCGTCGCGCAGGCGGACAGGGTCAACGCCGCGGCGGCAGGGATGGCGAACCTCAAGGCTAAGACTTGCGGCGCCGAATACCGTGCCGCCCCCATCAGCCCTGCCTCGACAGACAAATGGGACTTGCCGGAACATGCTCACCGCTGCCGAGGGTGATGGGCTGATCCGCCGCACCGCCAAGCTCGCACCTCTCAAATGTTTTCTCAATCCGAAGATAGGGAGGTCTACTGGCCTCGGTCAGGCAGTTGAACGCATCATCCGAAAGCGCAGCAAGTCTCGTGTACCATCGAGCAGAGGAATTGACATCGGTGACGCCCGCATTGTCTTCGAGATGATAGGCTGTAATGCGGCAGCGCCGCGCAACTTCGACAAGATACGGCGTTGGCTCCTTCGTCGGAGCAGGGTCCGATACACCTTTGAAACTCACATTCTCAAAGGGACCATCAGGTTTGGTGTAGGTCACCGCGAGGAGCGAAGCGGGCTGTTTCGTTTGCGGAGACTGGTCTTTGAGAACACGAGCCGCGACCATAGACGCGGATACCAGCGCAGCGCCGACTAGCGTGCCGAGCAAAAATGATCTCCTCACTTCATCGCCCCGACGAACTTTTCAAACAAATAGAAGCTGTCCTGCGGCCCGGGGCTCGCCTCGGGGTGGTACTGCACGCTGAAGGCGGGGCGGTCGGTCAGCTCGATCCCGCAATTGCTGCCGTCGAACAGGCTGACGTGGGTCTCGCGGACATTGTCCGGCAGCCCTTCCCTCTCGACCGCGAAGCCGTGGTTCATGCTGGTGATCTCGACCCGCCCGTCGTCGAGGCGCTTGACCGGGTGGTTGGCGCCGCGGTGGCCCTGGAACATCTTTGACGTCTTGCCGCCAACCGCGAGCGCCAGCAGCTGGTGGCCGAGGCAGATGCCGAACAGGGGCTTGCCCGTCTCCAGCATCGCCCGGATCACCGGAACCGCATATTCGCCGGTCGCGGCCGGGTCGCCGGGACCGTTCGACAGGAAGAAGCCGTCCGGCTCGTGGGCCATGATCTCGTCGAAGCTGGCGCTCGCCGGCACCACCGTCACCCGCGCGCCCGCCTCGCACAGCAAGCGGAAGATGTTGCGCTTGTTGCCATAATCGACCGCGACGACATGCGGGCGGCTCTCGTCGTCGCCGCCAAGCTGATAGCCCTGCCCCCACGCCCACTTGCCCCCGGTCCAGCGCTCGACCTGCAGGCGGCTGACCTCCATCGCCAGGTCCATGCCCTCGAGGCCGGGCCAGTCGGCGGCCAGGCGCTGAAGCTTGTCGAGGTCGAACTCGCCCTTCGCATTATGCGCGATGGCGATGTTCGGCGGCCCCTGCTCGCGCACCAGCTTGGTCAGCGCCCGCGTATCCACCCCGGCGATTCCGATCCGGCCCCATTTCGCCATCCATTCGCCAAAGCTCTGGCTCGCGCGATAATTGCTCGGCTCGGTCACCGCCTCGCGCACCAGGCAGCCGAGCGCATGCGCGTTCCCGGCCTCGATGTCCTCGTCATTGGCGCCGACATTGCCGATGTGCGGGAAAGTGAAAGCGATCACCTGCTTGGCGTAGCTCGGGTCGGTCATCACTTCCTGGTAACCGGTCATCGCCGTGTTGAAGCACAGCTCGCCGACCGCCTCGCCCTCGGCCCCGAACCCTTCGCCCCAGATGGTACGTCCGTCGGAGAAAACCACGACTCCCGTCGCGCCCGGAGGTTGGGGCGCAGACGAGGGTCTAGGATCGGCCAAGAGGGGCTCCCGCGGATGAAATTACGGCGATGTCGCTAAGGCATTTCCGCTATGCGCTTTGCCGCCGCCGGTCAACGCTGGCCAGCCAAGAAATCCACAGCTAGTGCCGAACGCATGATCAGGGACGACATCAAGGCCGCGACCATCGCCGCGATGAAAGGCGGCGACAAGGAGACCACCGCGACGCTGCGCATGGTCTCCGCCGCGATCAAGAACCGCGACATCGAGGCGCGCACCGGCGGCGCTCCCAAGGACGACGATGCACTCGTGACCGAAGTGCTGCAGAAAATGGTCAAGCAGCGCCGCGAATCCGCCGACCTCTACCGCAAGGGCGGCCGCGACGACCGCGCCGCAGCCGAGGAAGCCGAGATCGCGGTGATCGAGCGCTTCCTTCCGCAGCAGCTGAGCGACGAGGAAGCGACCGCCAGGATCCGCGAGATCATCGCCGAGACCGGCGCCAGCTCGATGAAGGACATGGGCCGGGTGATGGCGCTGGTGAAGGAACGGCTCGGCCCGTCGATCGAGCCCGCCCGCGCGTCGGCGCTGGTCAAGGCCGAGCTGTCCTAAAGAAAAAGGGCCCCGCCGCTGGGAAGCGGCGGAGCCGAAAAGGAACGCTCGAAACTATCTCGCGGCGGCGGCTGCCGTGCCCGAGCTTTCGCTCGAGGTGAGGCCGGTCACGCCTTCCATCACCAGTTCGTAGAGGAAAATGGCCATGGCCGTGGCAAGCGCCCCGGCTGCGCCAAGCTGGAGATTGGCGGCGACGGCGGTCAATTGCGCGCCGACGGCCGGCAGAGTGCCGAGCGCGGCTCCAACGATCGGGAGCGCGATCACCAGCGCTGCGAGCAGCAGCAACCGGTCCCGCGGCACGGCGAGGCCGGCGACCAGGCCGAGCACGACCAGCACCAGCGGAACGTTCATCATCGTCAGCGCGACAAAGCCGGCGACGATGGCGAGGACGATGTAGAGAGCGCGGGCAAGCCCGCCGATCTTCTTGAGCATATATCCCTCCCGTTGTTTCCGCCCGGCGGTTCTTGTGCCGCCATGTTCGGAAGGCCGACAGATTAACCCTGTTGAGCTCGTTTCGAGCATGGAATGAATCCTTCGAAATCAAGCGGATCGGGACTTACCCACGTTAAATATTCACCAAGGGGTTCGGCAGGAGGCACGCCGGCGCCCCGATTCGCACCTGTGGATAAATCCGCTCTGGCCGCTTGCGGGCGAATCGCGCCGGACTAGGGTCGATCTCGTGACCCTCTCGACCGCCTGGCTCGACGAACTTCGCGCGCGCACGACCCTGTCGGCGGTCATCGCGCCAAGCGTGAAGCTGATCCGCGCCGGCCGCGAGTGGAAGGCCTGCTGCCCGTTCCACAAGGAGAAAACGCCGAGCTTCACCGTCAACGACGACAAGGGCTTCTACCATTGCTTTGGCTGCGGCGCCCACGGCGACGCGATCCGCTTTCTGACCGACCATGGCGGCCTGCCCTTCATGGACGCCGTCAAGGAGCTTGCCGCCAAGGCCGGGATGGACGTCCCCGCGCCCGACCCGCAGGCGAAGGAACGCGCCGACCGTACCGCCAGCCTCTCCGACGTGATGGCCGAAGTGCAGGCCTGGTACGCCGACCAGCTCCAGGGCCTCGAAGGCGCGGCCGCGCGCGAATATTTGAAGGGCCGCGGCATCGATCAGGACGTGATCGCGCGCTTCGGCCTCGGCTTCGCGCCCGACGGGCGCACGAAGCTCAAGCAGGCGCTCGCCCACCTCGGCGAGGACAGACTGGTCGAGACCGGCATGGTCATTCAGCCAGACGAGGGCGCCGCCAGCTACGACCGCTTTCGCGGCCGGCTGATGTTCCCGATCCGCGACCCGCGCGGCCGCGTGATCGCCTTCGGCGGCCGGATCATGGGCCAGGGCGAACCCAAATATTTGAACTCCCCCGACACGATCCTCTTCGACAAGGGCCGCACCCTCTACAATCTCGACCGTGCCGCCCCCGCCAGCCGCGCCGCCAAGCGGCTGATCGTGGTCGAAGGCTATATGGACGTGATCGCGCTCGACCGCGCCGGCATCGCCGAAACCGTCGCGCCCAACGGCACCGCGCTGACCGAGGCCCAGCTCGAGCGGCTGTGGCGGCTCGACCCGTCGCCGATCCTCTGCTTCGACGGCGACGCGGCCGGGCAGAAAGCGGCGATCCGCGCGGCAACCCGCGCTTTGCCCCACCTCCGTCCCGACCGCACCCTGCGCTTCGTCGAGCTCCCCGCCGGCCAGGACCCGGACGACGTTGTGCGAAACGGCGGCCGCGAGGCGTTCGAGGCGCTGCTCGCCAGCCCCGAGCCGCTCGACGCGCGGCTGTGGCGGCACGAGCTTGGCGCCGAGGCGCTGACCACGCCCGAAGCCTGGGCCGGCCTTAAGCAGCGGCTGCTCGGCCATGCCGCGGCGATCGGCCACGGCGACCTTGCCCGGATGTACCGCGAGGACTGGCTCCAGCGCTTTTACGAACAGCGAAGGCCGGCCGCTGCCGAGCGCCGCTCCGATGTCCCCTTCCGCCGCGGCAGCTTCAAGAATGGCCGCTTCGTGCCCCCGGCGCCGCCGGTCCAGGCCCAGGCGCGGACCATCGCCTCGACCGGGATCGACGTGCCCACGGCCCGCGCGCTGGTCCTCGGCTTCGCTTATTACCCGGAGGAGCTCCCCCTCCACTGCGAGCAGCTCGCCAGCCTTCCCATCGCCGACAAGGGTACCGCGCAAATGCGCGACGCGCTGGTCAACGCCGCCTTTTCCGGCGCGGCGCTTGATCAGGAGGGCATTGCCACCATATTGGGCGCCGATGGAGCATCGGGCGGAAAAGGCCCGCGCCCCATGGGCTTTTCCTTCACCCGCCGCGACAGCGATCCCGACCGCGCCCGAAGCGATCTGGCGGCTGCCGTGGAGATCATCGCTGCGGCGGAGGAAGTGGGACGGGCCCTCGAGGATGCAACGGAACGGCTGAAGCGGGATTTCACCGACGAGGCCCTGGAGGAACAGCAGCGCCTGATCGCGGCGCAGCGCGGGTTGAGGCAGAGGCTGGCGCAGCTCGCCGGCACCGATTAGGCGGCTTGGAACTTATGGCGAAGAACGACACCAACGACGTCGATGCGGCCGAGGCGGGCGATGCCCCGCTGATCGACCTTAACGACGCTTCGATCAAGAAGCTGATCGCCCGCGCCAAGAAGCGCGGCTTCGTCACTTATGACGAAATCAACGAGGCGCTGCCCCAGGACCAGATGAGCTCCGAGCAGATCGAGGACATCATGTCCGCGATCAACGAGATGGGCATCAACGTCGTCGAGAATGAGGAAGCGGCCGAGGACGACGAGGACAAGGAGCCCGAGCCGGCGATCGACGAGGAGGTCGACCCGCTCGACGACGGCGGCCCCCGCCCCGCCGCCGCGACCAAGAAAGAGCCGACCGACCGCACCGACGACCCGGTGCGCATGTACCTGCGCGAAATGGGCGCGGTCGAGCTTCTCAGCCGCGAGGGCGAGATCGCCATCGCCAAGCGCATCGAGGCCGGCCGCGACACGATGATCTGGGGCCTGTGCGAATCCCCCATCACCTTCAACGCCATCATCGGCTGGTCGAACGCCCTCAACGAAGGCCGCATGCAGCTGCGCGAGATCCTCGACCTCGAGGCCATGCTCAGCAAGGGCCCGACGGCCGAGCAGCTGACCGAGGCCGAGGAAGGCGGCGAAGGGGCCGAAGGCGAGATCAGCGAGAAGGTCGCCGGCCCGACCATCAAGGAAGAGGAAGAGGTCGCCGACGAGCCCGAGGCCGCGTCCGAGGACGAGGACGAGGACATGGTCGAACGGCGCGCCAAGCCGCAGGCCGAGGACGATGACGAGGACAATGCCTTGTCGCTCGCCCAGATGGAGGAGACCCTAAAGCCCCAGGCGCTCGAGAAATTCGCGCAGATCACCTCGATCTTCAAGAAATTCTCGAAGGTCCAGGCGGCGCGGATGGACGCGCTCCAGGCCGGCCAGGACTTCCCCCCCTCGGACGAGAAGAAATATCACAAGCTCCGCGAGCAGCTCACCGCCGAGGTCGAGAGCGTCCAGTTCCACGGCAGCAAGATCGAATATCTGGTCGAGGCGCTCTACGCCTACAACAAAAGGCTGATGGCGCTGGGCGGCCAGATGCTCCGCCTCGCCGAGCGGCACCGCGTTCCTCGCCGCGCCTTCCTCGAAGCTTATACCGGCCGAGAGCTCGACGAGAATTGGCTCGCCGACGTCGCCAAGCTCGACAAGAAATGGGCCGCCTTCGCTTCGGCCGAGAAGGACACGGTCGAGCGCATCCGCTCCGAAATCAGCGACATCGCCCAGTCGACCGGCACCTCGCTCACCGAGTTCCGCCGCATCGTCAACATGGTCCAGAAGGGCGAGCGCGAGGCGCGCATCGCCAAGAAGGAAATGGTCGAGGCCAACCTCCGCCTCGTCATCTCGATCGCCAAGAAATACACCAACCGCGGCCTGCAGTTCCTCGACCTCATCCAGGAAGGCAATATCGGCCTGATGAAGGCGGTCGATAAGTTCGAATATCGCCGCGGCTACAAGTTCAGCACCTACGCGACCTGGTGGATCCGCCAGGCGATCACCCGCTCGATCGCCGACCAGGCGCGCACCATCCGCATCCCGGTGCACATGATCGAGACGATCAACAAGCTCGTGCGCACCGGGCGCCAGTTCCTCCACGAGACCGGTCGCGAAGCGACCCCCGAGGAGCTTGCGGAGCGCCTCTCCATGCCGCTCGAAAAGGTGCGCAAGGTTTTGAAGATCGCCAAGGAGCCGATCAGCCTCGAAACCCCGATCGGCGACGAGGAAGACAGCCACCTCGGCGACTTCATCGAGGACAAGAACGCCGTCATCCCGGTCGACGCCGCGATCCAGGCGAATTTGAAAGAGACCGTCACCCGCGTGCTGGCGTCACTCACCCCGCGCGAGGAGCGCGTGCTGCGCATGCGCTTCGGCATCGGCATGAACACCGATCACACGCTGGAGGAAGTCGGGCAGCAGTTTTCGGTGACCCGCGAGCGTATCCGGCAGATCGAGGCGAAGGCGCTGCGGAAGCTCAAGCATCCGTCGCGGTCGCGGAAGATGCGGTCCTTCCTGGACCAGTGAGCTGACGCTCACTGGCGCGAGACAAAAGCCGTCTCTTCCGGTTGTCCTGCGATGCGTGTTTAACAGCTAGGGAATCGCTCACGATCAGGGGCTCCTGCGAAATAGGAGCACCCTCTGCTAAGCAGAATTTGAGCTGACGCGATTGAACACTTCGCACTGACTAGGTCAGTACCGTCGATCGGTGTCATCGCTTTCGAACCTCGTCACCCCGGACTTGATCCGGGGTCCAGCTTATTAGTTTCTTGCTCGGCGCGGCGAGACTGTCCCCGCGTTAGTTTCCCATTGAATTCAAGTCAGATGCGTGTTCCCTTCCAGTGGCTCGGGAGCATTGCGTTCGATTGGAATCCACCACTGTGCGGTTCCTCGATCGTGCAGTGTTGGGGGTTCGGATTATGGACGTCGGGATGGCATTCGTGGTGCTATGGCTGCTGCTGCCATTGCCCTTGGCAGTCGCAGTTTGGATCGTGTCTAGGCGTCTAAAGCGAAGCCGAAACGAACTGCGGAACACGCAGGAAGAAGCGGAGAGAGCCCAAGAACAGCTTCGTGAAGAGTTCGAGCGCGCCAAGGAGCGGTTCTCCGGAATTATTGACGCTGACCAGGAGGAGGCGCGCGTCCGCGCTGATACAGCCAAAGCCATAGGCGAGCTGGAGGAGCTAAGAGCTTCTTATGCCGAGAAGAAGGCGATTTACGACCGCCTGTTGCATGAGATTGCGATCTTCGATGAGCGCCTCTCATTCGCGGAAATGGGGGTCTACGAACCGCACTTCGAATTCTCGGACAGCGAAGAATACAAAGAACAAATTTTGCTCGTCCGCGAGCAGCAAAAGGCGATGGTTTCGGCAAAAACAGCAGTTTATTGCACGACGCAGTGGCACGTTGATGGCAGTCTGTCAAAGGGACAGACAATGACCAATCGGAACATTCGACTCACGTTGCGAGCGTTCAACAACGAATGCGACGCGGCTATTGCGAATACTAGATGGAACAATGTCAACGCGATGGAGAAACGAATACTCCGGGCCCATCAACAAATCGACAACATGAATGCGTCCAACACGACATATATCTCGACGGACTATCTGCGCCTCAAACTGGAAGAGCTTTATCTCACGCACGAGTATCGAGAGAAGTTGAAGGCCGAGCGCGAAGAGCGGGCTGAAGCAGCGCGGCTGGCGCGCGAAGAGCAAAAGCTGCTGCGGGACCTCGAGCGCGCTGAAGAGGAAGAGGCGTATTATGCAAAGCTGCTCGAAAAGGCGAAAAGTGAAGCACGAGCGATAGTGGGGCCGCAGCTGAAAGCCTTCGAGCAACAGATTACCATGCTCGAAAAGGATCTGGCGGCCGCGCACGCGAAAGCGGAACGAGCTAAGGCGATGGCCGAACGTACCCGATCGGGTTACGTCTACATCATCTCAAACATAGGATCCTTTGGAGACGGCGTGGTCAAAATCGGCCTGACGCGCCGGTTAGACCCCGTAGATCGTGTACGCGAGCTCGGCGACGCAAGCGTCCCATTCACCTTCGACACTCACGCGATGATTTACAGCGATGATGCCCCAGCTCTCGAACGAGCCCTCCACAATGAGTTCGAAAGCACACGGATCAACGTTCAAAATATGCGTAAGGAGTTCTTCAGGGCGTCCCTTGAAGAAGTGGAAGCCGCCGTAAAGCGACTCGCTCCCGAGGCCCAATTTTTCAGGGACATCGAAGCGCAAGAGTATCGCGAGACGCTCGCCCGTCGCCAAAGCAACCTTGAGCGTGAAGTCCTGCTGGAATCACTGGAATTCCCAGCCGAGATTTAGCTCGCCAAGCTATGGCGCCACCCTGACACACCGAGATTCCGATTACGGTGACGATTACGGTGACAGGACGATTACGGTGACACGGATTAGATTACGAGATTACGCGAGATTACGGTGGAGATTACGGTGGGAGATTACGGTGTTAAGATTACGGTGACAGTTACCGATTTGCAGGTAACTCCCCAGCCGCCATCAGCAGAGAATCAAGATAGGGGCGGGAAGCATCTCGCCTCCCGCCCCTCTCGTTTACGCCTAAAACGCGCCTAGAACGTCTCGGCCGTCGTCCGCTGCCGGCTCGCATTATGGCCGCCGTTGCGGAACAGGATCTCGCGCACCGTGTCGGGCGAGGGGCCGGAATTGTCGGTCTCGACCGACAGGAAGTATCCGCCGGCCTTGATGCGGTCCTCATAGTAGCGCGCGTCCTCGTCGCTGATGCCGTGGCCGGTGAGCAGGCCGGTCAGGCCGCCGGCGAGCGCTCCGGCCCCGGCGCCGATCGCAGCCGCGCCGGGGATCGCGCCCGAGGCGATCGCGCCCGCGGCCGCGAGCGGGCCGACTCCGGGGATGGCGAGCGCGGCAACGCCGAGCAGCCCGCCGGCGACCGCGCCGC
>Ga0247719_1000622_pt1 | contig 19488 bp, 23 predicted proteins | sample 41E_DmetaG_FD_189046 | JGI IMG/M metagenome (GOLD analysis project Ga0247719, IMG submission 189046) | Soil microbial communities from hillslope of Landscape Evolution Observatory, University of Arizona, Oracle, AZ, United States - 4-1-E_D | ecosystem: Engineered > Artificial ecosystem >...
TCCATCAATTGCGGGGTCTTGACCTCCTGGTAGCCGGCCGCGTCGAGCCGACGGCGCATATAAGCTTCCAGCTCGCGCCAGATGAGATAGCCCTTGGGGTGCCAGAAGATGCTGCCATGCGCCTCGGCCTGAAGGTGGAACAGGTCCATCTCCTGGCCGATCTTGCGATGGTCGCGCTTGGCCGCTTCCTCGAGCCGCCGCAAATGCTCGTCGAGCTGCTTCTTGTTGAGCCAGGCGGTGCCGTAGATCCGGCTCAGCATCGGGTTCTTGGGATCGCCGCGCCAATAGGCGCCGGACACCCGAGTCAGCTTGAAGGCCTGCGGGTCGAGCTTGCCCGTGGAGGCGAGGTGCGGTCCGCGGCACAGGTCGATCCAGCTGTCCTCGGCCGTGCCCGAGCGATACATGGTGATCGGCTCGCCCTCGGGTAGCTCCATCACCCATTCGGCCTTGAATTTCTCGCCGGTTCTTTCGAAGAAGTCCCGCACCTGCTCGCGGCTCCACACCTCGCGCACCAGCGGCTCGTCGCGGGCGATGATCCGCCGCATCTCCTCCTCGATCGCCGGCAAATCTTCGTCGGTGAACGGTCCGCGATCGGGCGCAGGCGCGAAGTCGTAATAGAAGCCGTCGTCGGTCGCCGGGCCGAAGGTGATCTGGGTTCCGGGGAAGAGCGTCTGAACCGCCTCGGCGAGGATGTGCGCGAAGTCGTGGCGGACGAGCTCGAGCGCGGCCTTCTCGTCGCGTGAGGTCACCAGCTCCAGCCGGGCGTCGCCCTCGAACGGTCGAGTGAGGTCGCGAAGCTCGCCGTCAATCTTGGCGGCGAGCGCGGCCTTGGCCAGGCCGGGGCCGATCGCGGCGGCAAGGTCCGCCGGCGTCGAGCCCTCGGGCATGTCCTTCACCGAGCCGTCGGGAAGCGCGATCTTGAACATCTTGGTCATTGAGCGCGCCATGTAGCGACGGGGGGCCCGCGCCTCAACCGCGCGCGAACAGTAGTCAAATGTAATGTTTGCTTGACATCGTGGCCTGTGCCCAGCAGCAAAGTCAGTGGAACTGTAAAGGAGCCTTTTCATCGAAAACCGGTTGAAGAACCTCCGGTCGGAACGGAATTGGAGCCAGGCCGATCTGGCGCGACGGCTCGAAGTGTCGCGCCAAAGCGTCAACGCGATCGAGACCGGGAGGTACGACCCGTCGCTGCCGCTCGCCTTTCGGATCGCCGAGCTGTTCGGACTGACCATCGAGGAGGTGTTCGTCTCTCCGTCCCAGCGAAGTTCCAGGGCGGTTTGACGCTCAGCTTTCGACGGACGGCGAATCAGCTTGTGCGCGAAACGCAGTTCCGGTGCGATTGTCCGCAGCCTGCAGAGCGAGGGGGAGTCCCGGCGGCGCGAAACGGAATTTGCCGGGCAGGGCGAGCTTTTGCGACTCCTGAGAGGGATGCAGTGGCACCCCTTCGTAGCTGAGCTGAGCAGTGGCCCACGCCTCTCCCGGGCTGCCGCCGACGATGTGGCCGTCGACGATCGCCAGCTTCAGCCCTCCGAAGTGGGCCGCAACCGACAGTGTGAACTTGAGCTCCACGCACGGGCAGGATGCAATCGTGACGGCGATGACCGGATGGAGTTCGCGCTTCACCTGATGCTCGCCGATCTCGACGACATTGCGTTCGCCGGGCGGGTGCTTGGCGGGGTCGGCATAGTCGCTCAGGAGGCGCGCCTTGGCCCAGCCCTTGGCGAGGATCTCGAGCAGATCGCAGTCGAGCGCCGACCGAAGAGCCCCCTCGAGTTCGCGAGCGATGAGGTCCCAGGCGAGTTTCATGCAGCCGATTTCTTCGTTTTCGCACAACGCGGACTTCGCCCGCTCGCCGATGGAATCGAGGCGCTCCGGAAGCAGATCGGTCAGCTTGACCACTTCAACCATGGGCGGCTCCCATTTCGAGCCTCGCTCGGATCTTCGCCGACGGTCCGGCGAAACTGAGGGGGCTTAGACACGCTTCGCCGTCATCCGCGTCGAGCGAGTGACCCAAGGCCAAGGCGTCGCGAGTCCGGACAAGACGGGCGCGGCGGTCGACGCGCTGCGCTGCCAGCGCGCCCAACCCCACGGAGGCAAGGACCAGCAGTATCGCCCACCAATAGCGGAAGCTGGCTGTGTCGCTCGTGGCGGCGGGCTGCGGCCCCTTACTTCCAGCGATCGAGCCGGTGAAGCTGTCGACGGCAACGCTCTCAACCGCTTCCTGATCCGAATCCCCGGCCCCGGCCGGCGTTGCGGCCTGCGCCGATTGCGCGGCCGGCGACGTTCCCGGAGCGGCGGCCGCCTCATGCGGGATCACTGGCGATTGAGCCGGGGTCCCGGGCGTTGCCGCGGTCTCCATCGATGGCGCCCCGCCGCTCGGCGCCGGCGAATCCAGCGGTACCGGAGCGCCCGTGACCGAGCCCGGCGCGGCGTCGAGGGTCCCTGCGAGCGGCGACGATGCGGGCGACTGACTGGGCGAAAGCAGCGACTTAACCAAGCCTTCGATCTGGTCGCGGCGGCTGGGTCGCGGATTGGGTTTCACCGGCTCCTCGGACGCCTCAGCGCCCGCCGCCGTGCCTGAGGTCGCTGCATTGTCCGCAGCCTCCCGCTCCTGGCTCAGCGCGGGCACGGCCATAGCTCCCAGCAACCCAGTCGCAATTGCGGCGATCACACGCATCGGTCCCTCCCATCGCCTGGGGCAGGATCACCACAGCTTTCCCCTCGGCTGTCAAGCCGGCATCGAGGCGGGGCAGGATCCCTACCAGCCGATCGTCAGGAACCAGATGGCTGCGATCAGGAGCGTCGTTGCGGCGCTCATCGTCCAGGCGATGGCTCGCAAGTTCATCGCCCCGAAGGCCGTGACCTTGTGCGCATCGAGCCGGTCGGTGACACGGCACGCCCGCCGAGTCGCCGCATGGAAGACGAATATCCCGACGAGGAGGAACGCCGTGGCGATCGCCTTGGGCACCCAGTCGGGGTCCATTCGCGCGAACAAGGCATGAAAACCAAGGCCGATGGCGACGCACGACAGGCCGGTGCGCATCCAGCCGGCGAAAGTGCGCTCATTGGCGAGCAATGTCCGGTCCTCGGCAAGCTCGGTTCGGCTCTCGGCGAGGCCCGCCCGATCCTGATTCTCGATATCCATCGGCGGAAACAACGGTGAAGTCGCGGCTTGGCTGCAATCCTCCCGGCTTGCCCCGGCCCTTGCCGCACACTAGCCGCAGCGCATGAACGCCCTCGCCTATCTCGACGGCCCCGGCGGCAAGGGGCTTGCCTACAGGCTGCGCCCGGGCCGCTCGCCGACGATCCTGTTTCTGCCCGGCTATGCCTCCGACATGGAAGGCGCGAAAGCGGTTGCGCTCGACGGTTTCGCGGCGCGCCGAGGCCTCGCCATGCTGCGCTTCGATTATTCGGGCACCGGCTCGTCCGAGGGTACGTTCGAGGAAGGGACGCTTCACGGCTGGCTGGACGAGACCTTGCTGGTGATCGACCGGCTTACCAAGGGACCGCTGATCCTCGTCGGCTCGTCGATGGGCGGCTGGCTGGCTTTGTGGGCGGCGCTCCGGCGTCCAGACCGGGTCGCCGCGCTGGTCGGAATCGCTGCCGCCCCAGACTTTACCGACTGGGGGTTTAACGACGAGCAGAAGGACGCGTTGCGTAACAATGGCCGGCTCGAGCGGCCAAATCCTTACGGCGATGCACCGCAAGTGACGTCGCGCGCCTTCTGGCAATCGGGCGATTCCCTTCGCCTCCTCGAATCGGCGATCGAACTCGATTGCCCGGTCCGGCTGATCCACGGCGATGCCGACGAGGACGTGCCTATTGAAATCGCCTTCCGACTGCTGCGCCAGCTGCGTTCAGCCGATGTCCAGCTACTCACCATCAAAGGGGGCGGCCACCGACTGTCGGAGCCGAACGAGATCGACGCGATCCGGCGGACGGTCGCCGCACTAACGGAGCCCAGCGAATGATTATTGCCCTTGCCGCAGCCGTCGCGGGCGCTTCGCCGGCGTTCAGCTGTCCGAACGTGCTCACTCCGGAGGCCTTCGTCTGCCGCGGAGTCGAGGCAAGCGAGGCCAGCCGTTTCGAGGATTCAGCACGAGCGTTCGAGCAAGCCGCGGAGGCAACATCGGCCCGCGATCCGGCCAGCTCGCGCATGTGGGCGGCGGCTGGGAACATGTGGATCGCTGCCGGCCAGCCGGGCAAGGCTGCTCTGGCGCTCGACCGGGCGCTTGCGGGGGTCGGATTGCAGGCGGAGCAGCGCGGCGAGGCCCTCCTCGACCGAGCCCGTGCCGCCGAGGCGCAAAACGACCTGAAAACCGCCCGGGCCAAGGTCAAGGAGGCGGAAGCGACGATCTCGGCCGATCCCTTCCTGTGGTATTTCTCCGCGGCACTTGCCATCCGCGAAGGCGACGCCGAAACCGCCAAGGCGGCCATTGCCCGGGCCTTGATGCTCGAGCCCAACGATCCGACCGTCCTGTTCCAGGCCGGCCACGTCCATCATTTCGCCGGGGACGACACGAAGGCTCGCGATTTCTGGAATCGCGCTTCGGCGGCCGATCCCAAGGGCGCGAGCGGCCATGCGGCGCGGGAGGCCCTGGCGATGCTGGGCGCGGCGCCGGTGCAAAATTCGACTGGAGCCACTAAATAGCGCGCATGCGCTATCTCCATACCATGCTCAGGGTCGCGGACCCGGAGGCAACCATCCGCTTCTTCAAGCTGCTCGGGCTCGAGGAAAGGCGCCGCAAGGATGTGCCGCAGGGTCGCTTCACCCTGATCTTCCTCGGCGTGCCGGGCGACGAGGCCGAGGTTGAGCTCACTCACAATTGGGACGAAAGCGACTATGCCGGCGGCCGGAATTTCGGCCACCTCGCCTATCAGGTTGACGACATCTACGAAAGCTGCCGGCGCTTGATGGATGCGGGAGTCACCATCAACCGGCCTCCGCGCGATGGTAAAATGGCGTTCGTCCGATCGCCTGACGCCATTTCGGTCGAGCTGCTCCAGAAAGGCGAGGCTTTGCCGCCGTGCGAACCCTGGGCCTCGATGCCCAATACCGGCGAATGGTGATGCTCGAGATTGTCCCCGTTCCGGCCTTTACCGACAATTACATCTGGCTGGTGCATGATCGCGGCAGCGGCGAGACCGCCGTCGTCGACCCGGGCGACGCCAAGCCCGCATTGGCTGAAGCCGAGCGCCGAGGCTGGACGATCGGCCAGGTGTGGAACACCCACAAGCACTGGGACCACACCAACGGCAATGCTGCGGTCAAGGACGCAACCGGCTGCATCGTCTCGGGCCCGGCGGGGGAGGAGGTTCCGGCGCTCGACGTCGCCCTCGCCGAAGGGAGCGAAATCCGCATCGGCGAGCACGCCGGCCGAGTGATCGAAATTCCCGGCCATACGCTCGGCCACATCGCGCTGATTTTCGAGGAGCAGCGCGCTGCATTCGTCGGCGACACCTTGTTCGCCATGGGCTGCGGCCGCCTGTTCGAAGGCACTGCGGAGCAGATGTACAATTCGCTTCAGCGGCTCATGGAACTGCCCGCGGACACCGCTTTCTATTGCGGGCATGAGTACACGCTTTCGAACGCGCGCTTCGCGGCCCATGCCGAGCCGGACAACCAGACGATCGCGCGGCGTCTGGCGGAGGTCCAAGCCCTTCGGGACAAGGGAGAAATCACGCTTCCCACCAGCGTCGCGGAGGAACGCGCGACCAACCCCTTCATTCGGTCTTCGGACTGGCAGGAATTCGCGCGGCTTCGGGCGGCGAAAGACAGCTTTGGTTAATCTGACCCGGCGCTGAATGACAGACTCAAGGTCAGTCCGAAGGAGCCTTGGTATGCGGTACCTTTCCCTTGTCCCGATCGCCCCGCTGTTGGCATCGTGCGCGATGGCCGTGGAACCGCCTGCGCGCAGCGAGCGCGCCGAGGCGCAGCTTCAGAGCATGATCGCCGGAAAAGTCGCCGGTCAGCCTGTCAGCTGCTTGCCGTCGCATCAGTCAGGCGGAATGGTCGCGATCGACGATCACACCATCGTTTTCGGCAGCGGGTCGAAGCGGGTTTACGTCAACAACACCCGCGGCGGTTGCAGCAATCTCAAATCCGGCCATTATGCGCTGGTGACCCGAAGCATCGGCGGCATGGGCCCGTGCAGCGGCGACATCGCACAGGTCGCCGACGTCAGCACGGGAGTGGTCGTCGGCAGCTGCGCGCTTGGCGACTTCGTGCCCTATACGAGCACGAGCTGAGCCGTCACTTCCTGTAGAGCGCGTCGAGGCGCTCGCCATAGATCTGCTTGAGCACGTGGCGCCGGATCTTCATGGACGGCGTCATCTGCTCGTTTTCGGTCGTGAACGGCTGGTCGGCGACGATAAACCGCCTGACCCTTTCGATCACCGACAGGTCGGAGTTCACTTTGTCGACCGCACGCGCCAGGCGTTCCTGGAGGTTCGGTTCGCCGACGACCTCGGGATCGGCAACCAGCAGCGCGACGAGGTACGGCCGGCGGTCGCCATAGACCATGGCTTGGGCGATCTCCGGTTGCAGCGTGAGCATGCCTTCGACGCGCTGCGGCGAGACATTGTCGCCCTTGTCGTTGACGATCAGATCCTTCTTGCGGTCGGTAATGACGATCCGTCCGCCTTCGTCGATATGGCCGACATCCCCGGTATGGAGCCATCCGTCTTTCAGAACGCGCGCCGTCTCCTCGGGATTTTGCCAGTAGCCGTGCATCACCAGCTCCCCGCGGACGAGGATCTCGCCATCCTCGGCGATCCGCACCTCGGTATTCTTGAGCGGCGGGCCGACGGTCTCCATGCGGACTCCGGCGCTGGGACGGTTGCAGCTAATCACGGGTCCCGCCTCGGTTTGGCCGTAGCCCTGGAGGAGGGTTAGCCCCAGCGAATGAAAGAACAGGCCGACCTCCGGATTGAGCGGAGCGCCGCCGGAGACCATTGCCTTGATTCGGCCGCCGAAGCGGCCGCGGACTTTGCGGCGAAGAGTCAGCGACAGGACGCCGTCCATGGGCAAATCCCAGGGTTTGATGCGGCCCTCATAGCGGTCGGCGCCGATCTCCAGCGCCCGTTTCAGCAGATAGTTTGACAATCCTCCGCCTTCGCCGATCGCTTTGAGGATGCGCGCACGAAGCATTTCGAACAGCCTCGGCACGACGACCATGATCGTTGGCCGCACTTCCTCGATGTTGGCGGCAAGCTTCTCGAGGCTTTCTGCATAATAAATCTGCCCGCCGAGTCCGATTGGGAAATGCTGGCCGCCGGTGTGCTCGTAAGCGTGGCTCGCGGGCAGGAAGGACAGGAACAACTCGTCGCCCCAGCCGAAATCCGTCGAAATGACGTCGACGCACCCTTCGATATTGTGGAGGATGGCACCGTGATGCTGCCGGACGCCACGCGGCGCACCGCCCGTGCCGCTGGTGTAGATCAGGCAGGCAAGGTCGTCGCGGGAGATCGACTCGCAGCGCCTTGCAACCCCCGGGACGTCGCCAGCTCCGGCGACCAGCTCGTCCCATTGGTGGAAAATTGCGCTTTCGACCGACTGGCCGGTGCGAATGTCTTCGATGCCGATGATGTGATGGCATTCCGAGCCGAACAGCACGGCTGGAACCAATGACTTCGCCAGCTTCTGGGTCGACACGATCACGGCCTTGGCGCCGGAATTGCCCAGGATGTGTCCGTGATCCCGGCTGGTGTTGGTGGTGTAGGCCGGCACCGTCACGCAGCCCGCGGCCATGATGCCGAGGTCGGCGATCAACCATTCGGGGCGGTTCTCGCTGACGAGCATCACCCGGTCGCCCGGTCGCAGACCCATGCGTATCAGGCTTTCGGCGAACACCGCGACCTGACGGGCCGCTTCGTTCCAGCTCGTCGGTCGCCATTCGCCGGCGCGCTTGGCCCATAGGAACGGTTTGTCCGCCCTTTCCGCGGCGCGCCGGAAGAACATGGTGACGAGATTCGGGAAATGTTCGAGCTGCCGGGCCATCACCAGTCCTTCGATCTATTCGGCGACCGACGCACCTTCGCTGCGCGGGTCGGCGGCACCGATCCACCGGCCGCCGCGCCATTCGACCGCATTCGCCTTGAACCCGTCGCGCGGCTGAATGCGTGTGTGGCCAAGCGCCTGAAGGGCCGGGGCCATGGCTTCGAGCCAGGTGCCGCGCTCGACGAAAACCGTATCCCCAGGAGCGAAGATAACAGGCAGGGCGAGTGCCTCCGATGCCGGCAGATCCCAGTCGATCACGGCGATGATCGACTTCGCCGTCTGGGCGATGATCGTCGCTCCGCCGGCGGCGCCGACAGCGAGCCGCACCTTTCCGTCCGGGCCATAGACTATCGTTGGGCTCATGGAGCTTCGCGGACGCTTGCCGGGCTCGACTCGGTTCGCGATCGGCAAGCCGTTCCGTTCGGGCAGGAAGCTGAAGTCGGTCAGCTCGTTGTTGAGGTAATAGCCGTTCACGACCAGGCCGGACCCGAACACGCTTTCGATCGTCGAGGTCAGCGACGCGACATTACCCCAGCGGTCGGTTGCGACGAAATGCGAAGTCCCGGCTTCCTCCACTTCCAGGGCCTTGGCCACTCGCCGCGCTCCCGCGGGTATGCCGGGAGCGACGGTGGTCATGGCCCGGTCGGGGGCTATTAGTGCCGAGCGCTGGGCGAGATAGCCGCGGTCGACCATCCCTGCGGCCGGGACAGCGACGAAGTCCGGATCGGCGACGTAGTGGTCGCGGTCGGCAAAGGCGAGCCGCATCGATTCGGCGATGAGGTGCCAACTGGTGGTTGAACGTGGCCCAAGCGAGCGCATGTCGAACCGCTCGAGCTGGCCGAGGATCTGCAGCACTGCGATGCCGCCCGAGGATGGCGGGCCCATGCCGCAGATTCGGTGCCGACGGTATTCGCCGCACACCGGCGAGCGCTCCTTCGCCGGATAAGCGGCGAGATCGCCGGCGGTCATTCGCGACGGGTTTCGGGACGCATTGTTGACGGTAGCGACGATCGCCCGGGCGTTCGGGCCGACGTAGAAGCTGTCGGCCCCGAGCTGCGCGAGCTGCTGCAGGTAGGATGCCAGGGCCGGGTTGCGGACAGTGGTGCCGACGGGGTGCGGGTTGCCGTCCGCGCCGTAAAACAACGCCCGCCCTTCGGCGGACAGAGCGCCGGTTGCCTTCGAGCGACCGAGCATTTCGAAGAGTCGGGGAGTTATGACGAAACCGTCGCGCGCAAGGCGGATGGCGGGGTCGAACAGCCGCGCCCAGGGAAGGCGCCCATGCTCGCGGTGAGCGAGCGCCATCATCCTGATATTGCCCGGAATTCCGACGCTCTTGCCGCCGGGAATGGCCTCGCCGATCGGCATCGGCTCGCCGTTACGGAAGAACCAGTCGGGGCGCGCCGCCATCGGCGCAGTCTCACGCCCGTCATAGGTGCGCAGCTGCGCTCCGGAATCATGGTAGACGAGAAATCCTCCACCGCCGATGCCCGAGCTTTGCGGCTCGACCACGGTCAGCGCCAGCAGGGTGGCGAAGGCGGCGTCGGCCGCGCTTCCGCCCTGGCGCAACATTTCGACTCCGGCTCCGGCGGCGCGGGGATCGGCGGCACTGACGACGCCGGACGCGGAACCGGGCTGTGCTGCAGGAGTGGCGCAGCCGGCAAGGCCGAGCACGGCCGCCAGCGGCAATAGGAAACGCAGAGGCATGCCGGTGGGGCTAGCCGCTGCCGACCGCCTCGGCAATGTCCGCAAATCCTTCGCGCTCGAGCCGATCGGCGAGTCCGACGGCAATGCGGCGGGCAATGCCCGGCCCATCATAGACCATGGCGCTATACAGCTGGACGAGGCTGGCGCCGGCGCGAATGCGTTCCCAAGCGTCGTCGGCAGTGGCGATTCCGCCAACTCCGACCAGTGGAATCTCGCCGCCTGCGGCGCTCCGGAAGTCGCGCAGCGCGGCGAGCGCGAGCGGCTTCAGCGGCTTGCCTGACAAGCCGCCGGACTCACCGCCAAAACGCGACTTGAGCGGCGGGCGGGCGACGGTTGTATTGGCGACGATCAGCGCGTCGACGCGATGGTCGATGGCGGCGCGGACGATCCGGTCGGCATCGCCCTTGCCGAGGTCCGGAGCGACCTTCAGGAACACGGGTGGACCACCTTCGCCGCGCGCGTTACCAACGGCAGAGAGCAGGGCTTCGAGCTCGCCGGCGTCCTGAAGCGCTCGCAGTCCTGGCGTATTGGGCGACGAAATGTTGATGGTCAGATAGTCGGCGACCGATGCCATCGACCGCACGCCCGAAACATAATCGGCGATGCGGTCGGTGCTGTCCTTGTTGGCGCCTACATTGGCTCCCACCGGCCCCAATCGGCGGCAGCGCTGGAGCCGCGCGAATGCCGCCGGCTGACCGCGATTGTTGAAGCCCATCCGGTTGATTACCGCTTGGTCCTCGGCAAGCCGGAACAGGCGGGGCCTGGGGTTTCCCGGCTGCGGCCGCGGGGTCACGGTGCCAACCTCGACGAAACCGAAGCCGAGACCGAGCATCGCATCGACGACCTCGGCATCCTTGTCGAAGCCGGCGGCAAGTCCGACGGGCGAGGGAAAATCAACGCCGGCAAGCCGGACCCGGAGCGCGTTTGGAAAATCCGGAGGCCGCCGGATCGGCATCGCCTTCAACGCCGCGATCGTCGCCCGGTGCGCCGTCTCGGCGTCGAGCGCGAAGATCAGGGGCCTCAGCAGTTGGTAGGGACGCATGCCGCCGTTCGTAGAATAAGGTCATGCCGGACTTGATCCGGCATTCGCCTTCTCCTTGAACAAAGCCAGACCCCGGCTCAAGGGCCGGAGTGACGAGTTCTTTGTCGAAAGGCCTCACCAGTGAATCGCATCGTCTTACTCCTGTCGACTGTTTCGCTCGCCGCTTGCGCAACGACCCCGGTCGAGCCGCTGCCGATGCCGGCATCCGCGGCCGGCGCGGAGTTTCCGCCCGGGAGTATTTTCGTGCCCGCCCGAAACGCGCAGCTGGCGCAGCTGTTCGAAGCCCATGACCGCGCCAATCTCGCCCATTCGCCGATGGGCAAGGCCTATCGGGCGATCCGCGACGAGCATTACGGCCGATGGGACGACATGTCCGACGCCGCCAGCGTCGCGTCGCAAGAGCGGCTGCAGGCGACGGCGCGGACGATGCGGGCCTTGTTCGACCCGGCGACGCTGTCGCCCGACGACGCCCTTTCCTACCGCCTGTTCGACCGGCTGGCGCAACGGTCGGCGCGGGCATTCCCCTTTCGCGAGTTCGGCTACATCTTCGACCAGATGAACGGCGCCCAGAGCCAGCTGCCGGCATTTCTGATCAACATCCACAGTATCGCCGATCGCGAGCAGGCCGAGGCCTACGTGTCGCGACTCGCCGGACTCGGAGCCGCGCTCGACCAGCTGGCGGCGGAATCGCGCGAGCGGGCGGCCAGGGGCGTGATGCCGCCGAAGTGGGTCTATGCCTATGTCATCGACGACATCGACAATCTCTTGAACGCGGGTACCGGCGCCAGGCTCAGCGGACATCCGATCCTCGACGATTTCCGCGCCAAGGTCGGCCGGCTCGACCTCGCCGCCCAGCAGAAGGCGGAGCTGGAATCGCGCGCGGTCGCGGCATGGCGAGACAGCGCCGCTCCGGCCTATCGGCGGCTGCGCACCGAGATGGTCCGGCAGCAGGCCCTTGCCGGCAGCGACGACGGCGTCTGGCGCTTCCCTCAGGGCGACGCTTATTACGACACGCTTCTCGCCAACTACACGACCACCGACCTCACCGCCGACCAGACCCACGAGCTCGGCCTTCGCGAAACGCAGCGCATTCATGAGCAGATGCGCGTGATCATGCAGCAAGTGGGCTTCACCGGCAGTTTGCAGCATTTCTTCGAATTCACTCGCACCGATCCCCGCTTCTACGCCAAGAGCCGGGAGGAATATCTGTCCAAGGTCGATGTCGTGATGAAGGCGATGGAGGCCAAGCTTCCCGAATATTTCAGCACGCTGCCCAAGGACCCGCTGGTGGTAAAGCCGGTCGAGGCGTTTCGCGAAAAGAGTGCCGGCAAGGCCTTCTATTCGCGACCGGCGCCAGACGGCTCGCGGCCCGGCACCTATTATGTCAACCTCTACGATTTGCGGAGCATGTCGCTCAACGAGCTCGAGGCGCTCGCCTATCACGAGGGCGTCCCGGGCCATCACCTGCAGCTGTCGATCCAGACTGGCCTCGGCGACGTTCCGCCGTTCCGGCGCTTCGGCGGAGTCACCGCCTACAGCGAGGGCTGGGGTCTCTATTCGGAGGAGCTCGGCAAGGACATGGGCTTCTACACCGATCCCTATTCGGACTTCGGCCGGCTGCAGATGGAGCTTTGGCGCGCCGGCCGGCTGGTCGTCGACACCGGAATCCATCGCAAGCGCTGGAGCCGCGAGCAGGCCATCCAGTGGCTGAAGGACAACACGCCCAATCCCGAGGGCGACATTGTCAAGGCGATCGAGCGCTACATCGTCTACCCGGGCCAGGCGACCGCCTACACGATCGGCAAGCTGAAGATCGTCGAGCTCCGCGAGAAAGCGCGCGCGGAGCTGGGCGACCGCTTCGACATCAAGGCCTTTCATGACGTTGTGCTTCTGTCCGGACCGGTTCCGCTCGACGTGATGGAAGAGAATGTCGAGGCCTGGATCGCAAGCGTGAAGGCGGGCTGATCGTTCGCCCGCGGTTCATCGCCGGGCGCTAAGCACTCGCTCCACCGGAAGGAATGTTCGTGAAACAGCTGATCCTCGTTGCCATTCTGCTGACCGCCAGCGCCTGCGCGACACGCAAGGTCGATCCCTTGCTGCTGCCGCCCGAGCACGACGCGCATCCGAATACCAACAGCGGCGGCTGAACCGGCGCGCCCTGCCGGCGGTTGAGTTTTGCAGTGCAGCATCCTAAATCGGACTTGAACGGTCCGATTTACGAACATGCGCCTGACCCACCTTGCTGATTATGCGGTCGTGATCATGACTGCCGCCGCCCGCCGAGCGTCGGGCGAACGGCTGTCCGCGACCGATCTTGCCGACGAGACGGGCCTGCCCCTGCCGACCACGCAGAAGCTTCTCGGCCGCCTCGCAGGAGCCGGCCTGCTCAATAGCGCCCGCGGTGCGGGCGGCGGCTTCGCCCTGACGCGACCGGCGAGCGAGATCAGCCTCGCCGATATCGTCGAGGCGGTCGAGGGGCCGATTGCTCTGACCATGTGCGCCGACGGCGTCAATCACGACTGCGCTCTCGACGCCCATTGTCGGGTCAAGCCGCACATGGGCATCGTCGGCGATGCGGTGCGCGGGGCGCTGGGCGCGGTGAAGTTGATTACGCTGGCGAAGGCTCCCTCTGCCGTTCGCCCCGAGCCTGTCGAGGGGCTGCCCTTCTCGTCCGCCGCTAAGGAACAGCAGGCCCCTTCGACGCCGCCTGCGGCGTCGCTCAGGACAGGCTCCGACAAGCTCAGGCCGAACGGTGTTGGTACGGAGGCGGCGCGATGACCGACGACGTCCGCAACCGCGAGGTCCAAGAACTCGTCTCCCGCGATTACGAATGGGGCTTCACGTCCGACGTCGAGCAGGAGTTCGCGCCCAAGGGCCTCAATGAGGACACGGTCCGATTCATCTCGGGCAAGAAGAACGAGCCCGAGTGGATGCTCGACTGGCGGCTCAAGGCCTATCGCGCCTGGCTGGAGATGGAGGAGGTCAGCTGGGCCAAGCTCGACATCCCCAAGATCGATTACCAGGACGCTTATTATTATGCCGAGCCCAAGAAGCGGCCCAAGCTCGGCTCGCTGGACGAGGTCGATCCCGAAATCCTGCGAGTCTATGAAAAGCTCGGGATCCCGATCGAGGAGCAGAAGGTGCTCGCCGGGGTCGAGGGCGCGCGCAAGGTCGCGGTCGATGCGGTGTTCGACAGCGTCTCCGTCGCAACCACTTTCCGCGAGGAATTGAAGAAGGCCGGAGTCGTCTTCCTTTCGATCAGCGAGGCGATCCGCGAGCATCCCGAGCTGGTCCGCAAATATCTCGGATCGGTCGTGCCCCAGCGCGACAATTACTTTGCCTGCTTGAACTCGGCGGTGTTTTCCGACGGCACCTTCGTCTACATTCCCGAGGGCGTGCGCTGCCCGATGGAGCTGTCGACCTATTTCCGCATCAATGCCGAGAATACCGGCCAGTTCGAGCGCACCCTGATCGTCGCCGACAAGGGGTCGTACGTTTCCTACCTCGAAGGCTGCACCGCGCCGATGCGCGACGAGAACCAGCTTCACGCCGCGGTGGTCGAGATCTTCGCGCACGAGGACGCCGAGGTAAAGTACAGCACCGTCCAGAATTGGTATCCGGGCGACAAGGAAGGGCGCGGCGGAATCTTCAACTTCGTGACCAAGCGCGCGCTGTGCGCCGGCGCCCGCTCGAAGGTCAGCTGGACGCAGGTCGAGACCGGAAGCGCGATCACCTGGAAATATCCGAGCTGCATTTTGAAGGGCGAAGGCAGCGTCGGCGAATTCTATTCGGTCGCGCTGACCAACAACCGCCAGCAGGCCGACACCGGCACCAAGATGGTGCACATCGGCGCCAACACCCGCTCGACCATCGTCTCCAAGGGCATCAGTGCGGGCAAGTCGAACAATACCTATCGCGGCCTGGTACGAGTGCTCCCCAATGCCGAGAACGTGCGCAATTTCACCCAGTGCGATTCGCTGCTGCTCGGCGACAAGTGCGGCGCCCACACCGTGCCTTACATCGAGGTCAAGAACCCGAGCGCGCAGATCGAGCATGAGGCGACGACCTCCAAGATCAGCGAGGACCAGCTCTTCTACGCGATGAGCCGCGGACTCGATGCAGAAAGCGCGGTGGCGCTGATCGTCAACGGCTTCGCCCGCGAGGTATTGAAGCAGCTGCCGATGGAGTTCGCCGTCGAGGCGCAGAAGCTGCTGGGGATTTCGTTGGAGGGCTCGGTCGGATGATCACGCTCTTCCGTCATGCTGAACTTGTTGCAGCATCCATCCCGGAGACCTCTCTGCGGGTGGAGAGATGGACCCCGAAACAAGTTCAGGGTGACAGCTGCGGGTTCGCGGTCGAGGCACAGAAATTGCTGGGGATCAGTCTTGAGGGGAGCGTCGGATGATCTTGGCTTTCATGGCTTTGTTGATCAATTCCGAGCCGGAGGTCTCACTCCAGCAGACGCCGAACCTTTTGGCTCATTATTTCTGCGTAGCGGATCTAGTCGAGCACCGCGGCCGTACATCTGCTGACGAGAAGCGCGATAACGTGCTGATAGATGCTGCTTTGAAATCATGCGCTCCAATGCGCCCAGCAGCGGTGGCTGAGTTCCGAGAAATGGTCTTGAGAGAGCAGGAGACTCTCGAGGTCATAAAGGGAAAATCAGATGACGAAGTGACTGCATACGTCGAGCACGGCTTCGACGCTTCGCTACGGAGTCAGCTCAAGAAGATCTTGGCACGAACGCGACAGGAAAATGATGCTTCGAATTGAAAGCCTTCACGCGACGGTCGCCGACAAGCCGATCCTCAACGGCGTGTCGCTGCACGTTCCGGCGGGCGAGGTGCACGCGATCATGGGCCCCAACGGCTCGGGCAAGTCGACGCTCGCTTACGTGCTTGCGGGGCGGCCCGACTATGAAGTCACCGAAGGTGGCGCGAGTTTCGACGGGCAGGACCTGCTCGCCCTCGAACCGCACGAGCGCGCTGCCGCCGGCCTGTTCCTCGGCTTCCAATATCCGGTCGAGATCCCCGGCGTGTCGATGCTCCAGTTCCTGCGCGAGAGCCTGAACGCCCAGCGCCGCGCTCGCGGCGAACCCGAGCTGTCGGGCGGCGAGTTCATCAAGCTCGCGCGCGAGCAGGCGAAGTTGCTCGACATGGACGCCGAAATGCTCAAGCGGCCGGTCAACGTTGGCTTTTCGGGCGGCGAGAAAAAGCGCGCCGAGATGGTCCAGATGGGCATCATGGACCCGCGCTTCGCGGTTCTCGACGAGACCGACAGCGGCCTCGACATCGACGCGCTCAGGATCGTCGGCGAGGGCATCAACCGGATCATGCGAGCGCCGGACAAGGGCGTGCTTCTGATCACCCATTACGAGCGGCTGCTCGAGCATGTCCGCCCCGACCGCGTGCACGTGCTCCAGGCGGGTCGGATCACCCGCTCGGGCGACATCGAGCTCGCGCGCGAGCTCGAGCGCCAGGGCTATGCGGAGGCGGCGGCGTGACGACGATCGCAGTCATCACCTCGTGCATCGCTTTGGTGATCCTGCTCGGCGCAGTCCGCGGCAAGGCAGGCCGCGGAATCGCCGACACGGCGCTGCTGGTGATCGTGTTCGGACTGCTGGCGATCGCCGATTTCATCCTCAGCCGATTTGTCGACACAGGCGACGTTGCGGTCTGGGTCGCGATCGTCCTCGCCGCCGGTCTCGCGCTCGATGCAATTTACGGGCTGATGGCCCCTGAGCGGCAGCGCCAACGCGACAGGAAGCTGCGACGGTTGATGAGGAGGCGCGCATGACCGCGCCCTTCCCCACCAGGAAACAGGAGGAGTGGCGCTACGCCGACCTCGAGGCGCTGCAGCCGCTGTGGGAACATCTCGGCGAGGTCGAGCGGCTTGACGTTGCTGCGGGCGACAGCCTCGAGCTGGTCTGGTTGCCCAGCGACGATGCGGTGCAGGTGCGGCGCGTGCACCTGACGTTGAGCGCGGGCGCCAGGGCGCGCATTTTCGCGCTCAACACGGCCGCGCAATATGGGCGGGTCGAGCTCCAGGCCGACCTTGCTGAGGGCGCGGATTTCGAGCTCTACGGCGCCAACATTGGTGGCGGCGAAGCGAACAACGAGTTCGTGACCAACATCCGCCATCTCGAACCGAACGGCCGCTCGCGCCAGACCATCCGCTCCGTGCTCGGCGGCAAGGCAATCGGCTCCTACCTTGGCCGGGTCGAGGTCGCGCGGGGCGCGCAGCAAACCGACGGCGAGCAATCGGTCAAGGCGATGCTGCTGGACCGCGGAGCGACGGCCAATTGCAAGCCCGAGCTCGAAATCTATGCCGACGACGTCAAATGCGCGCACGGCGCCAGCGTCGGCGAGCTCGATCCCGTGCAATTGTTCTACGCGCAGAGCCGCGGGCTCGATCCGGCGGCGGCGCGGGCGCTGCTGCTCGAAGGCTTCGTCATGGGCCTGTGGGACGAAGTCGCCGACGACGCGCAGCGCGGCGCGATCGCGCACGCCGCGCGCGAGGCGCTGCGGAGGGTCGCATGAACGTCGAGACCGCCATCCACTCGACGCTCGACGTGCGCGGAGAATTCCCCGGGATCGCCGACTGGCACTATCTCGACAGCGCGGCGACGGCGCAGAAGCCCAAGGCGGTGATCGACGCGATCGCCCGCGCCTATGGCCCCGATTATGCGACCGTTCACCGCGGAGTCTACCAGCGCTCATCAGATATGACCGGCCGCTACGAAGCGGCTCGGGCGGCGGCGGCGAGTTTCATCGGCGGGAAGCCGGAAGAGCTTGTCTTCACCCGCGGAGCGACCGAGGCGATCAACCTCGTCGCGCGCTCGCTGCCCAGGCAGGGACGGGGCCGCGTGCTGCTGTCGGTGCTCGAGCATCACAGCAACATCGTTTCCTGGCAGCTCGCCGGCTACGAGGTCGACGCGGTGCCGCTGACCGAGGACGGCAGGATCGACCTCGATGCGGCGGAAGCGATGATCAGCGAGCAGCATCGCATCGTCGCCTTCGCCCATGTGTCAAACGTGCTCGGAAGCGTGCTCGACGCCAGGCGCGCGGCCGAGATCGCGCATTCCAAGGGCGCATTGCTTCTGCTCGACGGCTGCCAGGCGGTGCCGAGGCTGCCGGTCGACGTCGCCGAGATCGGCTGCGACTTCTACGCTTATTCCGGCCACAAGCTTTACGGACCAACCGGCATCGGCTGCCTGTGGGGCCGCTCCGAGCTGCTCGACTCGATGACTCCGTGGCAGGGCGGCGGGTCGATGATCGACCGGGTGACCTTCGCCGAAACCACCTACCTCGACCCCCCGATGCGCTTCGAGGCGGGGACTCCGCACATCGTCGGAGCGATCGGGCTCCATGCGGCCATCGACTGGGTCGAGAGCGTCGGCCTCGAGGCGATCCGGGCGCACGAATGCGCGCTCGCCGCCGAGTGCCGCGAAGCGCTTCGAAGCATCAACAGCGTCCGGCTGTACGGGCCCGAGGACAGCGCCGGGATCGTCAGCTTCAATATCGAGGGGGTGCACGCGCACGACACCGCCACCATATTGGACGATGCCGGAGTGGCGGTTCGCGCCGGCCACCATTGCGCCCAGCCGCTGATGGAGTGGCTGGGGGCCGAGGCGACGGCGCGGGCGAGCTTCGCCGCGCACAGCGATGGCTCCGACATCGAGGCGTTGGTCAAGGGAATCGAGCAGGTCAGGCGGATCTTCAAGTGAACGAGGAACGGAAGATCGAGACGGAAGAAGTGGACTCGGTGGCCAGGCCGCCGCGCGCCCGAGTGCCCGAAAGCGCGGTGGCCAAGCTCGGCCGCAAGCGGGACTATCTCGCCGGCTTTCTTTCCGGCGAGACCGAGCAGGCTGAACCGGCCGATGCCGGCCCCGGAGGCGATTTGCAGGCATCCGTGGTCGAGGCGATGAAGTCGATCTACGACCCCGAAATCCCGGTCGACATCTACGAGCTCGGCCTCATTTACGACGTCGACGTGTCGGCGGACGGCGACGCGACCATCACAATGACCCTGACCACCCCGCACTGCCCGGTCGCCGAATCCCTGCCGCAGGAGGTCGAGCTTCGGGCGATGGCGGTGCCGGGCATCCGCGACGCGGTGGTCAACCTCGTCTGGGATCCGCCGTGGGACCCGTCGAAGATGAGCGACGAGGCGCGGCTCGAATTGGGAATGTTATGAACGAGCAGACGAAAGTCCGCGCGCGGCCAGCCGCGATAATCCTTACGCCGGCGGCCGAGAAGCGCATCGCCGAGCTGATGGCGCGGGCGCCGGAAGGCGCGATCGGAGTCAAATTGTCGACTCCGCGCCGCGGCTGCTCCGGCCTTGCCTATTCGGTCGATTATGTGACGGCCGAAAACCCGCTCGACGAGAAGATCGAGACGCCCGGCGGCATCTTCTACGTCGACGGCGCGTCGGTGCTCTACCTGGTCGGAAGCACGATGGACTGGCGCGAGGACGATTTCGCCGCCGGCTTCACCTTCGACAATCCCAATGCCACCGGCAGCTGCGGCTGCGGCGAGAGCTTCACCGTTTGATCGTCCGCGAGGCGACCGCCGCTGAACATCCGATCTGGGCGGAAATGCTCGCGAAGCTTCACGGCTGGGGCGACGAGGCGGAATTCATCGCCGAAATTCCATCCTGGCTGGCGCTCGAAGACCCGATGGTCTGTTTCCTTGCCTTCACCGACTCCGGCCAGCCGATCGGGATGGTCGATGCGCGGGTGCGC
>Ga0247719_1000624_pt1 | contig 19455 bp, 18 predicted proteins | sample 41E_DmetaG_FD_189046 | JGI IMG/M metagenome (GOLD analysis project Ga0247719, IMG submission 189046) | Soil microbial communities from hillslope of Landscape Evolution Observatory, University of Arizona, Oracle, AZ, United States - 4-1-E_D | ecosystem: Engineered > Artificial ecosystem >...
TGGTCGAGTAGTAGTCGTCGACCCAGTGCTTGGCCTCCTCGGCCTCGACGAACGAGAAGCTGAGGGCGCCGATGCCCTTCGTGGCCGCGAGGTGGATGGTGTCGCGCCGGCTGCACGCGACCCACAGGGGCGGGTGGGGCTTCTGGAACGGCTTCGGCACGACGTTGCGCGGCGGCATCTTCACCCACTGGCCGTCGTAGCCGGCGAAGGGCACCTCGACGAGCATGCGGGTGACCGCGTCGAGGGCCTCCGTCCACTGCGCCCGCTTCTCCTTCGGATCGATGTTGAACCCGCCGAGCTCGGTCTCGCTGCCGGCCTCGCCGGTGCCGAACTCGACGCGCCCGTCGGAGATCAGGTCGAGCGTCGCGATGCGCTCCGCGATGCGCGCGGTCGGGTTGAAGTTGACCGGCAGCTGCACGATCCCATGCCCGATGCGGATGCGCTTCGTGCGCTGGCTGCACGCGGCGAGGAAGACCTCGGGCGCGCTCGAGTGCGAGTACTCCTCGAGGAAGTGGTGCTCGACCTCCCACACGTAGTCGAAGCCGAGCGAGTCGGCGAGCTCCACCTGGTCGAGCGCGTCCTTGAGGAGCTTGTGCTCGCTGTCCTCGGCCCACGGGCGAGGCAGTTGGTGCTCGTAGAAGATGCCGAACTTCATTGGTTCCCCCTGGTGGTCATGCAGTCGATCGAGGATCGTCAGACGAGTGATGCGATGGCGTCGTCGAACGACGCCCGGAACAGCGCGGGCCTTCCCTGGCCCTTGCGGATGGCGAGCGCGAGCCGCCTCGACGCGAGCAGCAGCTCGCGCGCCTGGCGGCCCGGCCACGGACGCGGGAGCAGCTCCGGCGGCAGCAGCGGGTCGTCGCGGAAGCACTCCTGGAACGCGACGCCCATCGCGAGCGCGCCGGGAAGGAAGTGCGCGTCGGGCAGCCGCTCGTGCTTCTCCCGCATCGAGGTGAGGCGATCGGGCACCGCGGCGTAGCGCTCGTTGAACGCGGCGTAGCGGGCTGACAGATCGTCGAGAGGCCACAGCGTCGCCGCCAGCCTGCGGGGATCGCGCTCGCCCCCCACCTCGAGGTCGTCGGCGGTCGCCACGGTGACGACGTCGAGGATCCCGAGCCGCTCCGCCTCCGCCACGACGTCCTTGTGCCACGGATGTGGGCTCACGTAGAGCCCGCCCTGGATCGCTGCGCCACCCAGCTCGATGAGGTGATCGCGGAACGCGTCGCGGGCCGCTCGGTCCTTCTCGGGGACGGCGAACGCCACGAGGCGCCACTGCCTGTCCCACCCGCGACCCGCGGTGTCCTGGACGTACGCCAGCCGTGTCCGCTCGACGCTCATCCCGAGCTCGGCGAGGCCGCGAGCGGTGGCGACGAACCGCGTCGCGCGGCCTTGCCCGTCGCGGACGAACAGCCCCTCGGACACGAGGCGGCGGAGGCAGCTGCGAACCTGGTCGGGCGTGAGCCCGCACGCGGACGCGACCGGGAGCAGCTCCTCGCTGACGATCGTCCCGTCCTCGTGCGCCATGCCGAGGACCAGGACCCTGGTCGGAATCGACACGGTCGTTCCCCCCACGACCGCATTCTTGACCGACCGGTCAAGCAGGCGCAAGCGGCGGGCGTCGGTTTGCCGCCGGACCCGAGGATCAGGCAGATTCGTAAGGTGCACCTAACAAGAAGATTTGGGAGCGCCGTACTCGCAGTGATCCTCGCCGCCGCGCTGCTCGCGGCGTGCGGCAACGGGAACGGCAACGGGTCGGAGAACGGCAGCGGCAGCGGAGGCAGCGGCGAAGAACTCGTCGTCTACAGCGGCCGGAGCGAGTCGCTGGTCGATCCGATCCTGAAGCAGTTCGAGAAGGACAGCGGCATCAAGCTGCGCATCCAGTACGCCGACACGAGCGAGCTCACCCCGACGCTCCTCGAGGAGGGCGAGAACTCCCCCGCCGACCTCTTCTTCAGCCAGGACGCCGGTGCGCTCGCCGCGCTCGCCAACGAGGGTCTGCTGGCCGACCTGCCCGCGGATGCAGTCGAGAGCGTCGACGAGCGCTTCCGCGACCCTGGCGCGACGTGGGTCGGTGTCACCGGCCGGGCGAGGGTCATCGGCTACAACACCGACAAGGTCACCGAGGCCGACCTGCCGAAGAGCGTCTTCGACGTCACCGACCCGAAGTGGAAGGGCCGCGTCGGCTTCCCGCCGACGAACGCGTCGTTCGTGTCGTTCGTCTCGGCGCTGATCGAGTCCGTCGGGCGCGACCGGACGAAGCAGTTCCTCGAAGGGCTGAAGGCGAACGACGCCAAGCGCTACGACAACAACGTCCTCGCGCTGAAGGCGGTCGCCGCAGGCGAGGTCGATCTCGCGCTCGTGAACCACTACTACCTCTACGCGAACTTCAAGGATCAGCCGAACGCGCCCCTCGCCAACCACTACCCCGGCCAGGACGAGGGCGGCGAGGGCACGTTCGTCAACGTCGCCGGCGTCGGGGTGCTCGAGTCGTCGAAGAAGAAGGACGCTGCGCTGAAGCTCGTGCGCTACCTGCTCGACGTCAAGGCGCAGGAGTACTTCCGCGACAAGACCTCGGAGTACCCGCTGCGCTCGGGGATCGACCCGATCGCGGAGCTGCCGCCCCTCGCGAACCTGAAGACGATCGACGTTCCCCTCACCGAGCTCGGCCGTGACCTGCGGGCGTCGACGGAGCTTCTGAAGGAAGTCGGGCTCACCTGACGGCCGGCGTTCTTCGAGGCGGGCGGGAACGCACCCCGATCAGCCTCGCGATCGCATCGGCCGCGGTGGCCGGTGCGGTCGCGATCCCACTGGTCCACCTCGTCGTTCGCGCGCTCGAGTCGGAGCGCGCGCTCGACGAGCTGTTCACCGGGCGCGTAGCCCGCTTCGTGACGACGACGGTGACGCTCGCCGCGGTCACCACGGCGATCGGGGTCTTCGTCGGCGTCGGCGCGGCATGGCTCGTCGAACGGACGAACGTCGCCGGCCGAGGCGTGCTTCGGGTGCTCGCGGTGCTGCCCCTCGCAGTTCCGACCTACGTGAGCGCGCTCACGATCCTCGCCGCGTTCGGACCACAGGGCATCGTCGCCGACATCCCCGCGCTCGTCGGCTTCTGGGGCAGCGCCATCGTGCTGACGCTGTCGACGTATCCCTACGTCTTCCTCATCTCACTCGGCGTCCTGCGCCAGATGGACCCCGCGATCGAGGAGGCCGCGACCACACTCGGCGACTCGCCGTGGGTCGTCTTCCACCGCGTCGTCCTCCCCCAGCTGCGGCCGGCGATGACGGGCGGCGGGCTCCTGATCTTCCTCTACGTGCTGAGCGACTTCGGAGCGGTGTCGATCATGCGGATCGACACCCTGACCAGGGCGATCTTCCTCGAGTACCGCTCGTCGTTCGACCGGGCGACCGCCGCGTTGCTCGGTCTGGTGCTCGTGGCGCTGACCCTCGCCGCGATCAGCGGCGAGCGGGCGCTGCGCGGACGAACGGCGCCGGCCCGAGCGGTCGCCGGTGCGCGCATCGCTGCGCCGGTTCCCCTGCGGCAGGCACGCTGGCCGCTGGGCCTCGGCGTCGCGGCGCTCGGCGTCGTCGGGTCGGTGCTGCCGGTCGCGGTGCTCGTCCACTGGGCCGTCAGCGGCGAGGCGGGTGTCGAGGCGGGTTCGATCACCGCTCGGGCCGCGGCGGTGTCGGTCCAGGTGTCGGTCGCAGCCGCGGTCGTCGCGGTCGTCGCTGCCACGCCGATCGCGTTCCTCTCGGTGCGCCACCGCTCGTGGTTCGCTCGCGTGACCGAGACCGTCTCGGTGTCCGGGTACGCCCTGCCCGGGCTGGTGATCGCGCTGGCGATGGTGTTCGCGGCCACCCAGATGGTGCCGGCGCTCTACCACACGCTCACCCTCGTCGTGATCGCGTACGTCATCCGGTTCCTGCCCGAGTCGCTGGGTGCGGTCCGAGCGTCGCTCGGTCAGGTCGATCCCGCGCTCGAGGAGGCGGCAAGGTCGCTCGGACGCACCCGCTTCCAGGCGGTGCTCTCGGTGACGGTGCCGTTGGTGCGCAGCGGCGCGCTGAGCGGGGCGGCGCTCGTCTTCCTCACCGCGATGAAGGAGCTGCCGGCGACGTTGCTCCTCCGCCCGCCCGGCTACGACACCCTCGCGACGCGGGTGTGGACGGCCGCGTCGCAGGGCACCTACGGAAGGGCTGCTCCGGCCGCGCTCCTGCTCGTCGCGGTGTCGGCCGTCGCGTTGTGGCCGCTGCAGATTCGCCGGGCTCGCCAGGTCGCGTCCAAGGTGGGCGGGTGAGCGTCGACGCGGTCGCGGTCGAGAAGCGCTTCGGTGCGGTCGAGGCGGTGCGGGCGGCGAACCTGCACGCGCCGGCCGGGCTGCTCACCGCGATCCTCGGGCCCAGCGGCTGCGGCAAGACGACGTTGCTCCGCCTGATCGCCGGGTTCGAGCGCCCCGATCGCGGCGCCATCTCCATCGCCGGCACGACGGTGGCCGATCCTTCGGGCAACGTCTTCGTCCCGACGGAGCGGCGCCGAGTGGGGATGGTGTTCCAGCAGCTCGCGCTGTTCCCCCACCTGGACGTGTCCGGCAACATCGCGTACGGGTTGAGGGGCGCGTCGAGGGCAGAGCGCTCGGCACGCGTTCGCGAGCTGCTCGACCTCGTCGACCTCGCCGGAATGGAGCGGCGCTACCCCGACCAGCTGTCGGGCGGGCAGGCCCAGCGGATCGCGCTCGCCCGCGCCCTCGCACCTCGTCCGCAGGTGGTGCTCCTCGACGAGCCGTTCTCGAGCCTCGACGTCTCGTTGCGAGCGGGCGTCCGGACCGAGGTCCGCGACATCCTCAAACGCGAAGGCGTCACCGCGATCCTCGTCACCCACGACCAGGACGAGGCGCTCGCACTGGGCGATCGTGTCGCCGTGATGCTCGAGGGAAGGGTGGCCCAACTGGGCACCCCCGAGGAGGTGTATCGCCGGCCGGCGTCGCCCGAGGTCGGCGCGTTCCTCGGCGACACGAACCTCCTCGAGGGCAAGGTCAGCCGTGGGTTGATCACGACGGAGGTGGGCGAGGCGCCGGTCACCGCTTCGGCCGACGGCGACGCCTACGCGCTCGTGCGGGCCGAAGACCTCGATCTCGTCGTCGACGGCGACGCACGGGTGGTCGGCGCGGAGTACTTCGGGCACGACCAGTTGGTGACCGTCGTCCTCCCCTCGGGGACGACGCTGCGAGCGCGCCTCCACGCCCGCCGCCGCCTCGACCCGGGAACGGCGGTGTCGGTGCGGCTCACCGCCACCGACGTGGTCGCGTTCCCGCGCCGCTGAAGGCCGCCCGTTTCGGGCGGTTCGTTCCGGGTACGTTCACTCCGTGGCGGTGCGCGAGCTTCCCGACGACGAGTCCCTCGATCCCTTCGTCGTCGTGGCGATCGTCTTCCTCAGCGCCATCATGGCGACGGGCGTGGTGTTCGCCGTCCTCGTCAACGCCGTCGGCTGACGTCGCACGCGTCGAGCACCACGCGGCCCCGCCCGTCGTGCTCCGCCGTCGCGTCAGGTAGCCGCGCCGCGGCGTCGGCAACGGCTCCCGCCGTGGCAACAACCGCGGCACCGGCGATCGCGAACGCGATGCGGAGGCACGCCGTGCCGTCGGCGCGCCCGTAGTGGGTCGCCGCGCTGCCCCGCCACGAGCGGCCGGCCGCAGCCGCCCGCTCGTCGCCGACGTGCGGCGCGAGCACCGTCTCGAGCGTGATCGCGCCGACGTCGGACGCTTCCGCCGTCCGCCGCTCCGTCTCGCGCAACGCCGGAGCATCTACGTGCACCGGGCGCTCGCCGGCGAGGAACGTCTCCGGCCAGCGAACCTGCTTCTCCGACACCGGCGGCATCCGCAGCAGGTCGTCGATCACGCCGGGGCTCTGGGGGCGTGTCGCCGCGACGGCGTCGACGAACGTGCGGCCCGCGACGTAGGGCATCGCGAGCAGCCGCGCCGCACCGTCGTGCTTCGTGCGCGCCCGACGCCGAGCCTCGAGCTCTCGGTCGTGCGCGTCACGATCGGCCTGGCTCATCGCGTCGAGGTAGGCGCGCTCGACGAGCAACGCGGACGCTTCGATCACGGCCCGTCGTGCGAAGCGCTCGCCGTCCGTCTCGGCTCTCGATCCACCGAGACGCGCGAGGTCGTGGTGCTGGTCGTCGAGGGCGTGGGTGAGCTCGTGGACGAGCGTCGCCCGAGCCGCCGGCGAAGCCATGAGCGAAGGCGTCGACGCGGGAGCCGATCGCGCGGCCCGGACGACGATCCGACCGGTGGAAGGCCGGTACATGCCGACGTACCGGTCGGCTGCCACGTTCGCCAGCGTCCCGCTGTCGTGGCCGCTGGTCAGCCCCAGCGCGCGCAGCTCGGCTGCCTGGCGTCCGTCGTCCGCATCGGCCGATCGCGCCGCCCGCCCCACCTCGGCCGCGAATTCGTCGTCCCTCAGCACCGCGACCGGCACCGGGTGCTCGAACCGCAGGCCCCTCTCGGCCTCGACGAACGCGACGAGGTCGACGACGGCGGGGTCCCACTCCGCGGCGTTGCCGCCGATCGCGCCGGACACGCCCGCACCGACTCCGACGAGGAGCAGCGCGGCCGCGACGCAAGTGAGGAGACGGCGGGCCACGTCCGCGAAGTCGGCAGGCCGTCGCCGTTCTTGACAACGTGGCTAGACCATCATGTCGACTCCGGGCCGGTCCGCAGCATCGCCGGATGGAGCACCACCGCGGTCCCCCGCCGGTAGAGCTCGGCCGGGCGGCCGCCGTCGCTCGCCTTCGCCTTCTCGCCGATGGGCTCGACGAAGCCGGGCGTCGACAGCACCTTGCGCCGGAAGTTCCCGACGTGGAGCGGCGTGCCCCACACCGCCTCGTAGACCCGGCGCAGCTCGGTGAGGGTGAAGGGCTCTTCGGTGAAGCTCGCGGCGAGCGGCGTGTACTCGAGCTTCGCCCGGGCCCGTTCGACCGCGTCGCGAAGGATCTGCTCGTGGTCGAACGCGAGCGACGGTCCTTCGTCGAGATCGTCGACCGCCCACCACCGAGCGGCCGCCGCGTCCGACCCGGCCGCCGGCGTCGGCAGGTCGGGCATGAAGCCGACGTACGCGACCGAAACGACCCGCCGCCTCGGGTCACGCCCCGGTGCGCCGTAGGTTCGCAGTTGCTCGAGGTGGCCGGCGAAGGCCTCGAGTCCCGTCTCCTCGAGCAGCTCACGGGCGGCCGCGGCATCGAGGTCTTCGTCGTCGTGCACGAACCCTCCGGGAAGAGCCCAGTCGCCCGCGAACGGCTCGGCGGCGCGCTGCACGAGCAACACCGACAGCTGGCCGGACCGGATGGTCAGCAGCACGACGTCGACCGTGACCGCGATCGACTGACGTTCGGGGCTCACCCCGGCGCGCTCGCCGAGGTCGTGACGTCGACGCCCGCCGCGGCGAGTTCCTCGAGCGCCCGCTCCGTGCTCTCGGGAGCTACGCCGGCTGCGAGGTCGGTCAGCAGCCGGACCCGGAACCCGTTCGCGACCGCGTCGAGGGCCGTCGCCCGGTCGCAGTAGTCGGTGGCGATGCCGACGACGTCGACCTCGTCGACGTCCCGAGCCCGTAGGTAGTCGGCGAGCGGTTCGTCGGTCTCGCTGTGGCGGCCCTCGAAGCCTGAGTACGCCGCTTCGTACCGTCCCTTGAGGAACACCGCGTCGATGCCGGACGGGTCGAGGTTCGGGTGGAACTCGGCTCCTTCGGTCTCGGCGACGCAGTGGGCCGGCCACGTCGCCGCGAAATCCGGCACCGCACCCGTAGAGGCGAAGTGGGCCCCGGGATCGACGTGCCAGTCCTTCGTCGCCACCACGACGGCGTAGCGATCGCGGTTGGCGGCGAGGTACTCGCTGATGCCAGCCGCCACGCCGGCGCCGCCGGCGACCGCCAGGCTCCCGCCCTCGCAGAAGTCGTTCTGGACGTCGACGATCACGAGCGCTCTCGTCATGGGTGCTCCTCCTCGGATGCTGGTGAGATCGTGGGGTCGGTGACGACGAAGGCGGGCTCGCCCGCAACCGTCATGCGCGCCATGTGATCGAGCTCGGCCACCGACTCGCGGTGCCGGGCGCGGATGTCGTCGTTCGACGGATCGTGCAGTCGTCGACCGCCGCGGATGGCGAGCACCTGCAGCGGGCGCCCGTGGCGACCGTCGTGCTCGTCGGCTTCGTCGAAGCGTTCCGGCCACGCGGCGACGTGCTCGGCGCGTGCGGTGCCGTCGACGACGTCGCGCCACGCCCGCTTCCGTCCGCCGACGGTGGCCTTGCCCGCGCTGCGCTTCGCGACGGGGCGGCCGTCGATCGCCACGAGCTTGTAGACGAAGCTCGCAGTGGGATGACCGGAGCCGGAGACGACACGTGTGCCGACGCCGAAGCTGTCGATGGGCGCCCGGCACTCCACGAGCTCTTCGATCACGTACTCGTCGAGATCGCCGGACACGACGATGCGGGTGTCGTACGCGCCGAGCTCGTCGAGCAGGGCCCGGGCGCGGCGGGTCTCGTCGACGAGGTCGCCGGAGTCGATCCGGATCGCGCCGGGTCCGGTCGCGCCGCGGCCGCGGGCGAGGTCGACCGCGGTGCGGATCGCGGTCGGGATGTCGTAGGTGTCGACCAGCAGCGTTGTGCCGACGCCGAGCGCGTCGAGCTGGCTGGCGAACGCAGCCCGCTCGTCGTCGTGGGCCAGCGTGAACGCGTGCGCGGCGGTGCCCGCGGTCGGGATGCCGTAGCGGCGGCTCGCCTCGAGGTTCGACGTGGCGTCGAACCCGGCGACGAAGGCGGCTCGCGCCGCGGCGACCGCGGCGAACTCGTGGGTGCGGCGGCCGCCCATCTCGAGGAGCCGCCGGCCATCGGCCGCGCCCACCATGCGAGACGCGGCCGACGCAACCGCCGTGTCGTGGTTGAGGATCGACAGGATCAGCGTTTCGAGCAGCACGGCCTCGGCGAACGACGCCTCGACGGTCAGCACCGGCGACCACGGGACGTACACCTCGCCCTCGCGGTAGGAGACGACGTCGCCCTCGAACCGGTAGCCGTCGAGGAACTCGAGCGTCGCCTCGTCGAGGAACCCGCGCCGGCGGAGGAACGAGAGCTCGTCGCGACCGAACTTGAAGTCGTCGATCGCGTCGAGGAGCCGTCCGAGCCCCGCGAAGACGCCGTACCTCCGGCCCCGCGGCAGTGACCGGGCGAAGACCTCGAACACCGCTGGCCGGTGCGCCATCCCGTCTCGAAGCGATGCCGCGAGCATCGTGAGCTCGTAGTGGTCGGTCAGAAGGGCGGTGCTGCCGCGATCAGCCATTATGCTCAAACTGAGTATTACCCTGTTCGCCGGACACCGCAACCACTCGGAGCGGACGAATCGTCCTCCGCGTGGGTGCTGAATCTGGAAAAATGAACCTGTTTCACGACGGATGACCCGCTCGACGGGCGGGTACCGCCGAAATAGGCGTACCCTTGTCCCTTTGCCCCCGCAGAGCAGCGGGGGATCTCGGAGGCGTATCTGTGGCGAAGCGCGATCAACTGCCGGATGAAGACCTCGTCCGGCTGTACCTGACCGACATCGGCAAGCATGCCCTGCTGACGAAGGACGACGAGGCCCGCCTCGCCGAAGCTCGTCGCGTCGGGCTGGAGGCTGCCGAGGAGCTGAGGAACACGAAGCCCGATGCCGCCCGGCGTCGGCAGCTCCGTCGCCTCGTCCAGGAGGGCGAAGACGCGGAGCGCCAGTTCGTGGAGTCGAACCTCCGCCTCGTCGTGTCGATCGCCAAGAAGTACCAGGCGTCGGGTGTGCCGCTCCTCGACCTTGTCCAGGAGGGCAACCTCGGCCTGATGCACGCGGTCGAGAAGTTCGACCACCGCAAGGGCTTCAAGTTCTCCACGTACGCGACGTGGTGGATCCGCCAGTCGATCACCCGCGGCATCGCAAACACGGGTCGCTCGATCCGCCTGCCCGTCCACGCCGGCGACATGATCAAGCAGCTCCAGCGCACCCGGGCGGAGCTGGAGGATCAGCTCGGCCGCGGCCCGACCACGGCAGAGATCGCCGAGGCGATGGACGAGCCGTTCGACAAGATCCGCACGCTCCTCCTCCACCTGCAGGAGCCGACGTCGCTGTCGGCCCCGCTGCGGGAGGACTCCGACGCGGAGATGGCCGACATCGTCAAGGACGAGTCGGCGGTGTCGCCCGAGGATGCGGCGCTCGAAGGCGCCCTGGTCGACGAGGTCGAGCAGATCCTCTCGTCGCTCGACGAGAGGGAGCGCTCGATCCTCCGCCTGCGCTTCGGCCTCGACGGCGGCGAGCCCCGCACGCTCGACGACGTCGGCCAGCACTTCTCCCTCACCCGGGAGCGCATCCGCCAGATCGAGTCGAAGGCGATGTCGAAGCTGCGCCACCCGTCGCGGGACGGCGCGTTCAGCCTTTCCTAGACCCACCCCTTTCGTTCTGGAGGCGGTTTGTGGGCCCTCGGGCCACGTTCCGCCTCCAGAGTCGCGTCTGGCCATGGCACAAATCGGTTGACACTTCCGTCAACTCATGTGAAGGTATTCACAAGCGACCTTGGGGAGGCCGGCATGACCCTGCAGCTGGCGATCGAACGTCTTCTCGCACCCCGCACGTGGGCGGACGGGAGGATCTCGGTGCAGTACCGGCCCGGCCTCGCCCCCAGCGCGATGGTGAGTCGCGTGCGAGTCGTGCCGTTCCTCGACGACGGCCGGTGCGTCCTCACCCGGTCGGCGGAGTGGGGATGGATGGTGCCCGGTGGTACCAGGGAGCCGGGCGAGACGCCGCTCGAGACGGCGGTGCGCGAGATGCGGGAGGAGATCGGCGGCACGCTCCTGTCGTACCGGCCCTTCGGGACCGACTGGTGCGTCGACAGCGCGCCGGAGCCGTGGCGACCGCATCTCCCCCACCCGCAGTTCTGCATGCTCTACGGCTGGGGCGACGTGGAGCTCGACGGTGTGCCGGAGCCTTGCGACGGTGAGACGATCGTGGAGGTGAAGCCGATGCCCGTGTGCGACGCGATCGACCTCTTCCTCGACGCCGGCCACGAGGAAGGCGCCGCCGTCGTCCGGTTGGCCGCGGGCGACCGGGCGATGTTGCGGGTGGAGGCCTTCTGATGACGGAGCGCAAGCCGCCGAACATGCGGTTCGAGACCTGGATCGACCAGCAGATCCGAGAGGCGCAGGAGCGGGGCGAGTTCGAGAACCTGCCCGGCAAGGGGAAGCCGATCAGCGACCTCGATCGTCCGTACGACGAGATGTGGTGGATCCGCCAGAAGCTCCAGCGGGAGGAACTGTCGTTCGTCCCGCCGTCGGTCGCGCTGACTCGGAAGGTCGACGCCGCGAAGGAGGCGCTGCGGGCAGCCCGTTCGGAGGAGGAGGTGCGGGCGATCGTCGAGGCGGTCAACCCGGAGATCCGGGAGGCGAACCGCAAGCCGCTGGAGGGACCTCCGACGGCGATCATGCCCTTCGACGTCGAACGCACCGTCGCCAGGTGGCGCGAGCGCCAGGCGTCCGCCGGCGGTTGACCGCTTGAACGCTTCCGTCACCGATGGGATCGTCACGCTTCGGCCGTCGAGCGGGGCAGACGTGCCGCTGTTGATCGCTGGGCGGGACGACGTGTCGCGCCGGTGGCTCGGGGAGGGCTCTGCCGAGCCGGCACCGACGGCCGTCGTCACCCTCGCTGCGACGGGCGACGTCGTCGGATGGGTCGACTACGACACCGACCGGTCGTGGCTCCTCGACGGCGAGGTCAACCTCGGCTACAGCGTCTTCCCCCAGCACCGGGGCCACGGCTACGCCACGCGAGCCGTGCAACTGCTGCTGCACCACCTGGCGACGGCCACGTCGTACACGGTCGCAACGCTGCTGATCGGCGCGGGGAACGAGCGCTCGCTCGCGTTGGCGCGCCGAGCGGGGTTCCCGCAGGTCGGCGATCTCGACGCCAATCCGTACTTCAAGCGCCCCGTCCCGCCGCTCTCATACACCGACGGCGTCGTCACGATCCGCCCTCACACGAGCGACGACCTCGACGCCCACATCGCCGCGATAGACGACGAGCAGATCGACTGGCTCTGGCTCCCGGGGCATCGGGAGTCATGGGAGGCGATGTCGCCGGACGAGCAGCGAGAGCACCAGCGGCGGTGGCTGCAGTCGGTGATCGACGCGTTCGGCCGAGGTCCGAAGTGGTCGTTCGCCGTCGACACCGTCGACCCGCCGCAGCGCTACGTCGCCTACGTCGACTGCGACCTCGCGAACGACGGCGTGCCGGCGGGCGAGGCGAACATCTCGTACTCCTGCGCGGCCGCCCACCGGGGCATGGGCTACGTCGGCCGCGCCGTCCGGCTGATCACGCAGTTCGTGCGCGACCACACCGGAGCGCGCGAGGCGCACATCGGGGTCGACGCGGAGAACGTTGGGTCGCTACGCGTCGCGGCCAGCGCGGGCGCCGTCGAGACCGAGCGGTGGGTGAACGAGCGGGGCCGGCTGATGGTCCGCCACGTGCTCAGCGTGCGCCCATGAGGTGCTCCAGCGCGAGCTGATCGAGGCGGGTGGCGCCGTGCGGTCGCCGTCCCTTCGCTCCCGCGTCGAACGCCTCGAACGCGGTGTGATCGGCGAGCAGGTCGTCGAAGGTCTCGCCCTCGCCGAGGGTAGGCGTCGCCAGGTCGGGGACACCGGCTGCGGCCATCGCCTCCTGCACCTCGGGATCGGAGCGGAACGCCTTCGCCCGCTCCTTCAACAGGAGGTAGGTGCGCATGTTCGCCGCTGCTGAGGTCCACACGCCGTCGAAGGCCTCGGTGCGCAGCGGCTTGTAGTCGAAGTGACGCGGCCCGTCGTAGGCCGGTCCGCCACCGGGCCCGCCGTTCTCGAGCAGGTCGACGAGCGCGAACGCGCTCAGCAGATCGCCGTGCCCGAACACGAGGTCCTGGTCGAACTTCGGACCGTGCTGGCCGTTGAGGTCGATGTGGAAGAGCTTCCCGTGCCACAGCGCCTGCGCGACCGCATGCACGAAGTTGAGGTTCGACATCTGCTCGTGACCGACCTCGGGATTGAGCCCGACGATGTCGCTGTGCTCGAGCGAGGAGATGAAGGCGAGTGCGTGGCCGACGGTCGGCAGGAAGATGTCGCCGCGAGGCTCGTTCGGTTTCGGCTCGAGCGCGAACCGGATGGCGTATCCCCGGGCCTTGACGTACGCCGCGAGGGTGTCGATCGCCTCCCGGTAGCGGTCGAGGGCCGCGCGCAGGTCCTTGGCCACGTCGACCTCCGCACCCTCACGCCCGCCCCAGAAGACGTACGTCTGCGCGCCGATCTCGGCGGCCAGGTCGAGGTTCCGCATCACCTTCCGCAGCGCGAATCGGCGGACCTCACGATCGTTGGCGGTGAACGCGCCCTCCTTGAACACGGGGTGGGTGAACAGGTTCGTGGTCACCATCGGTACGACGAGTCCGACGTCGTCGAGCGCCCTGCGAAAGCGCCTCAGGTGGTGCTCCCGCTCGGTCGCATCGCTGCCGAACGGAACCACGTCGTCGTCGTGGAACGTGACGCCGTACGCCCCGAGCGCGGCCAGCGTGTTGACCGTCTCCACCGGATCGAGCGCGTCTCGCGTCGGGTCGCCGAAGGGATCGCGCGCCTGCCATCCGACGGTCCAGAGGCCGAACGAGAACTTGTCGTCGCGGGTCGGGATTGGCCCGCTGCGATCTGCCGTGGTCACACGCCCTCCTCGAGCTCGGTAGCCATGTTGCGCAGCGTCATCACGGTGCGCCAGTTGCGGACGGTCATCGGCACGCCGAGCACACGCGCGACGTACGGCGGCGTCTTGGCCCGCCCCATGCCGTTCGGCAGGTGGAAGTACAGCTCCGTCTTCGCGATCGCCACCGCTTCGGGCGGGTACTTCGACGGCTCGACCTGGTCGGAGGTCGCTTTCGTCAGCGGCTTCGCGACGAACGCGACGTGGACGTCGTCGGCGTGGTGCGGGAAGGGGTTGCCGTCGACCACCTTCCGCAGGTCACGAGCCGATCTGACGATGACGGCGATGTCGAGGCCGAGGGCGTCCGACAGCGCCTTCTCGATCGTCTCGGTCTTCGGCTTGCTGCGGCTCCCGAAGACGACGTTGCCGCTCTGGATGTACGTCGCGACGTCGTCGAAGCCGAGCCGCCCGAAGATCGCCCGAAGGGCCGGCATCTTCACCTGGGCCCTGCCCCCCACGTTGATGCCTCGCAACAGCGCGACGTAGGAGCTCACCGCACGTTCACACTCGTCGCGACCACCTCGCGCTGGCGGTACTCGGCCACCTCGCCGCCGAGCGTGACGGCGGCGTGGTTCGTGGCGCGGTCCGACGCTCCGCCGACGGAGAAGCGGAACGACCCGGGCTCGACGACGAAGCGCATCTGCTCGTCGTAGAACGCGAGCCGGCTCGGGTGGACGTCGAAGGTGACGGTGGCTGTGGCGCCGGCGTCGAGCGGGACGCGGACGAACCCGATCAGCTGCTGGTACGGCCGCGCCACGGAGGCGACGTCGTCGCGCACGTACAGCTGCACGACTTCCGTGCCCGCCCTGGCTCCCGTGTTCGAGACCTCGACTCGCAGCACCACAGGCTCCGCCGTGGTGCCGCTGCTCACCGCCTCGAGATCGCCGTAGTCGAAGGACGTGTAGGTCAGCCCGTGGCCGAACGCGTACAAGGGTGATGTCGGCTCGTTCACGTAGTCGCCCCAGAACATGGCGCGCCCACCCCCGGTGCGATACGCGTGGTGGATCGGCACCTGGCCGACCGACCGCGGCATCGTGATCGGCAGCCGCCCGCCCGGCTCGCTGCGCCCGAGGAGAACGTCGGCGATCGCGTTCCCTCCTTCCTCACCCGGCAGCCACGCGTTGAGGACGGCTGCCGCGCGTCCGCTGATCGTCGGGATGGCGTGGACGCGTCCGCTGACGAGCACGACCACCGTCGGCGTCCCGGTCGCGATGACCTCGTCGACGAGTTGCTGCTGGACGCCCGGTAGCCCGAGATCGCTTGCGTCCCGGCCCTCGCCGACGGTCGAGGTGGTCGTGAGGCCGGACTTGCCGCCGACGAAGACGAGGGCGACGTCGGCCGATCGCGCGGCGTCGACCGCAGCCGCGATGCCTCCGGCGTCGTCGCCGGTGATCGCGCAGCCCCGCTCGTGCACGATGTCGGCGGCTGAGCCCGCGGCGGCGAGCGCCGCACGCAGTCCTGCGAGCGGCGTGACGTGCTCGACGAAGTGGGGGCCGGCTTCGAACGCACCTCCCGAATCGGGCAGGTACTCCTGACCGGTCATGGGCGCCGGACCGTCGGCGTCGCCGGTGTCGCCGAACCCCTGGCCCGCCTCGAAGCTCATCTCGAGGTGGGCCGGGTAGTGGTAGTCGCCCTGCAGCAGGCGGCGATCGTCGGCCGCCGGCCCGAGCACCGCGATGCGTCCCACCGCCGAGAGGTCGAGCGGCAGCAGGCCGTCGTTCTCGAGGAGCACGAGCGACTGCTCGGCCGCCCGCCGGGCGAGCGCACGATCGCGGGGCGTGTCGAACACCGTTGCCGCTGCGCCCTCGTCGACGTAGGGATCGTCGAACAACCCGGTCTGGAACTTCGAGCGGAGCACGCGGCGCACGGCGCGATCGACCGCCTCGACAGGCAGACGCCCATCAGCGAGAAGCACCTTGAGGGGCGCGCCGTAGCACTCGCGGCCGGGAAGCTCGACGTCGAGCCCCGCCTGCAAGGCACGCGCTCCGGCCTCCCCTGGATCCCGTGCGACGCGGTGGTGGGTGATCAGAAGGCGGACGGAGTAGTAGTCGGCGACGACGACACCGTCGAACCCGAGCTCTCGGCGCAAGAGGTCGTCGAGCATCGCGGAGCTGGCCGCCACCGGCACGCCGTCGACCGACGAGTACGAGTTCATGATCGACGCGAGGCCGGCATCGCGGATCGCTGCGGCGAACGGCTCGGCGTACACCTCGCGGAGCTCGCGCGGACCGAGGTGGACCGGGGCGTGGTTCATCCCGCCCTCCGGCAGGCCGTAGCCGAGGAAGTGCTTCCCGGTCGCTATCACGCCGTCCGTCAAGGCGCCCTGCAACCCCCGCACGTACGCCGAGCCGATGCGCCCGACGAGGTACGGGTCTTCGCCGTAGGTCTCCTCGACGCGTCCCCACCTCGGGTCACGGGCGACGTCGAGCACCGGCGACAGCGAGTGTCGGGCGCCCACCGCGACCATCTGCGTGCGAATCGCAACGGCGACCTCCTCGACAAGCGCTTCGTCCCACGTCGACGCGAGGCCGATCGCCTGCGGGAACTGGGTCGCCTCGCGTGCGCAGTAACCGGCGACCGCCTCCTCGTGGACCATCACCGGGATGCCGAGCCTCGTCTGCTCGACAGCGATTCGCTGGATCTGGTTCATGAGCCGCGCGCTGGCTTCGGGGCGCAGCCCCGTCGACGCTCCGATGCGGGTGACGTGGCCGATCCCGTGCTCGAGCTTGCGGCGGACGTGCTCTTCGTCGAACCGATCACTGCGCACGAGCGACGTCAGCCAGATGCTCCCGATCTGGGCGAGCTTCTCGTCGAGCGTCATCCGATCGAGGAGATCGTCGACACGCTCGTCGATGACCGCCGCCTCCGTCGCCATCGGTGCAGCGTAGAGGGCGTGGGTCGCAGGAACCCCGGTCGTATCAGGGCTTCGAGAGCACGACCCGGAACTCCGCTACTCCGCCGCCGACGTCGGCAGCGGTGATGGTGAGGCGGTAGGCGCCGTCGGACCACCTGGCGCGCAGCGCGCCTGCGTCATCGGGGCGAGGCGCCTCGACGACCGTCCAGCCGACCAGGGCGTCGACGTAGAACTCGAGGACGGTGTCGGCGGACGCATCCGCCGCGCGGAACGCTCGAGTGAGCCCGGACGACGAGCTCGTCGCGGGACCTGTTGGTTCGCTCCTGGGGTAGCGCGGCAGTTCGACGAAGCGCCCATAGACCTGGTCGGCCGCGGCGCTCACCGCTGCCGGACCTCGCACGTCGTCCGTAGCGCCGCACCCGCCCGCGGCGGGCGCGACGAACGCCAGCAGCACAGCGACGAGGGAGACCGACCGTCCCACACGAACCGTGGTAGCAGCGGGCTCGTCCGGCGGCGACGCGTTCGGACCATCTGTTTCCGAGTTGATACCGATTCGACGCCCGATCGTGGCCTCGGCCGTCGAGGATGGCCTCATGGCTTCGGCAACCGACTACCGGCTGGTCGTTCGCAGCGATGGCGATGCGCTGCTCGTGACGGTGGAAGGCGGCCTCGGAACGGCGGCCGGTCGCCACGTCCGTGAGGTCGCCGACGCCGCCGCGAAGATGGGGATCCCTGTGCGGATCGCGGCTTCCGAGGGAGCCGCTACAGCCCAGTTCGTCACAGAAGGGTCACACCGCATCCCTCCCACGTGAGCTGAGCCGGCCTCCGGGAACACGGGTGTCCGTACAGACACCCGAAGGAGGCCACGGCCATCACCCGACGATCGCTCCGGCGACTACGACGCAGCGGCAAGGCCATGCTCGTGACGGTCGCGGCCGTGGCGCTGGTCGCGGCCACGCTGGCCGCGATCGGCCGCACGACCGTCTCTCTTGCTTCCACCGCGCTCTCGACACTCGTTGCGACGGAGCTTCCCGAGCCGCTCGAGGATGCCGTGGAGGCCGACCTGTCGCTGCCGACGATCGTCACCGGCGCGGACGGTACCGAGATCGGCCGCTTCCGACCAGAGACGCTGCAGCGTCCGGTGCGTTGGGATGAGATCCCGGAATCGGTTCGGGTCGCGATCGTCGCGGCCGAAGACTCCGACTTCTGGACCCACGTCGGCGTCGACGTCCGCGCCGCGGCGCGCGCGTTCGTCGCCAACGCTCGGCGGGGTGAGATCGTGCAGGGCGGGTCGACGATCACGCAGCAGCTCGCGAAGAACCTGTACACGTCGGGCGACCGCTCGATCGACCGCAAGCTCGACGAGTTCCGCCTCGCGCTCGAACTCGAACGCCAGTACACCAAGCAGGAGATCTTCACGGCCTACGTCAACACGGTGTATCTCGGTGAGAACGCCATCGGGATCGGCGCCGCTGCCCGCACCTACTTCCGCAAGGCCGTGTCGGACCTGACCCTCTCGGAGGCAGCGCTGCTCGCTGGAGTCATTCCGGCTCCGAGCATCTACAGCCCTCGCGTCGACCCCGAACTGGCTGAGCAGCGCCGGCTGCTCGTCCTCGATCGAGTCGAGGCCACCGGCGGTCTGCCGCCGGAAGAGGTCGCTGCGGCTCGCCACGCGCCGCCCGAGGTGAAGCCGGCGAGACACTCGTCGGCGCGTTATCCGTACGCCGTCGACTACGTGCGGCGGTGGTTGCTCGACGTTGCCGGCGTCGCACCTCGCGACCTCTTCGGAGGCGGGCTGCGGATCGAGACGACGATTGACCCCCGGATCCAGGATGCCGCGCGTGACGTCGTGAAGCGCCACCTCCCCGAGCCGCACAACCCGTCTGCCGCGGTCGTCGTGCTCGACCCCGCGACCGGGCACGTGCGCGCGCTCGTCGGTGGCCGCGACTGGGACACGTCGAGCGTGAACCTCGCACTGGGGGCTCGGGGTGGTGGAACCGGCCGCCAGCCCGGGTCGTCGTTCAAGCCGTTCGTGCTCGCCACCGCGTTCGAGCACGGCGTCTCGCCGCTCGATCGCATCGAAGCACCCGAGACGTACACGCCTCGAGGAACCGACGCCGTCGTTCACAACTACACGCGGCGTGGGTACGCGCCGATGACGTTGGCCGAGGCGACCAAGCGCTCGATCAACACCTCGTTCGTATCGCTCACCGACTTCGTGGGACCCAACGCGGTCGCCGAGATGGCCCGCGCGACCGGACTCGGCGTTCCGGAAGACGTAGGACCGAGCATCGGCATCGGCACCTACGAGGTGTCTCCACTCGGCATGGCCGCTGCGTACGGATCGTTCGCCGTCGACGGGCGCCGGGTCGATCCCTCCCCGGTGGCGGCGGTGAAGACGGCGAGCGGTGAGACCCTCGATCTCGGCGTCCACGTCGGACCCGGTGACGAGGCGATGTCGAGTGACACCGCGCGGCTGGTGACGTCGACGCTGCGAGGCGTCGCGCAACCTGGCGGCACCGGCCGAGCCGCGGACATCGGCCGCCCGCTCGCTGGGAAGACGGGCACGACGAACGACTACACGAACGCGTGGTTCGTCGGCTACACGCCGCAGCTCGTGGCCGCGGTGTGGGTCGGATTCGAGGAGGGGGCCATCCCCATGCGCGACATCAACGGCGTTGCGCGGGTCACGGGCGGGTCGTTCCCGGCGCGCATCTGGCACGACGTGATGCAGGTCGCACACGACGGCCTCCCCGTCGCCGATTTCGCGCCCGCACCGCATCGTCCGCCTGCGACCACGACGACGATCGCACCGACGACCACGCTGCGTCCCGAGC
>Ga0247719_1000626_pt1 | contig 19441 bp, 22 predicted proteins | sample 41E_DmetaG_FD_189046 | JGI IMG/M metagenome (GOLD analysis project Ga0247719, IMG submission 189046) | Soil microbial communities from hillslope of Landscape Evolution Observatory, University of Arizona, Oracle, AZ, United States - 4-1-E_D | ecosystem: Engineered > Artificial ecosystem >...
GGCGTCGGCCGGCGCCGACGGGGTGACGACCGTCGCCGATCCCCGCCGGCTCGACGCCATCGTGGCCAACCTGGTCGGGAACGCCCTCGAGCACGGCCGCCCTCCGGTCAGGGTGCTGGTGACCGCCAGCGCCGACGAGGTCGTCGTCGTGGTGAACGACGCCGGAGACGGCATCCCCCCCGACCACCTGCCGAGGGTCTTCGACCGCTTCTACAAGGCCGATCCCGCCCGTCCCGGAGGCCGGGGCTCGGGCCTCGGCCTGGCCATCGCCCGGGAGAACGCCCGGCTCCACGGAGGCGACGTCACGGTTACCAGCCCGCCGGGCGCCGGCGCCACCTTCACGGTGCGCATCCCGCGCCGTGTTGCCGAACCGTTACCTGCCCGCGACCCCACGGTGACCACCGCGCGTCACGATCGGGTGCCATGAGGAGAACCATGGCCGTGCTGGCGATGTTGGGACTCGTGGCCGTCGCGTGCGGGAACGACGGCGCGATGGATGCCGGGCCGGTGCCCGGACGGCCGGAGACCACCGTCACCGCCGAGGCCGCCACCCCGACGACCACCGCCGGGTCGGGGTCGGCGACCACTGCGCCTGCTTCCACTCAGGTCTCGGTGTGGTTGGTCAAGGGCGAGACCCTCGAGTCGGTCAACCGCACCGTGCCCAAGGTGCCGGGGATCGGCGCCGAGGCCGTCAAGGCCCTGCTGGCCGGGCCGACCGCCGAGGAGACCCAGGCCGGGTTCACCACCGCCATCCCCAAGGACACCCGCTTCTTGGGGCTGGTGATCGACGCCGCCGGCATCGCCAAGGTCGACCTGTCGCGCACCTTCGAGTCCGGCGGCGGGAGCCTCGGCCTGACCATGCGGCTCGCCCAGGTCACCTGCACGCTCGGCCAGTTCCCCACGGTCAAGGGCGTGCGCTTCGCCCTGGCCGGCGAGCTCGTCAGCGTCTTCTCGGGGAACGGCATCGTGATCGACAAGCCCGTCACCTGCGAGAGCTACCGGGAGCTCCTCGCCCGACCCGGAACGCAGGCCGCCTTCGCCGGCATCTGGCCCTTCGCCACCCAGTCCGAGCTCGACGCCTACGCGGCGAGCTCGGAGCGGACCTACCGCGATCCTGTGACCACCGCCCGTGACTTCATGACCAAGTACGTGGGCATGGACAATCCGGTCGACTTCCCGACCCGGACCACCGGCCCCGGCACCGTCGAGGTCCCCATGGGCCCGCGCTACGGGGAGGGCCGCACGCCCCTGGCCAACCCTCGAGCCCGCTTCACGGTGGTCGTCCGTCAGCTCGGCGGGCAAGGCTCGTCGGGTCCGTGGACGGTGGTCGAGGTGGTGGCCCCCGACATCGTGATCACGACGCCGAAGGCGCTCGACCGGATCACCTCCCCCGTGCGCCTCACCGGCCAGGCCCACGCCTTCGAGGGCACCGTGAACGTCGAGGTCCGCGAGGACGGCATGCTCGCAGGGCAGTCGCTCGGCAAGGGATTCGTCACCGGTGGCGGCGACAGGCGCGCGCCTTACAGCGGTGCCATCGCCTTCCGCACCCCGACCAAGCCGGCCGGCGCCGTCGTGCACATCGAGAGAAGCGCCGCCGACGGCCAGGGCGTCCTCCAGGTCGCAGTCGTCCGCGTGCGCTTCTGATCGGGCGGGCTGGGGTTCAGTTCGCCCGCACCGAGGCCGGCGCTGTCACTTGCGCATCCAGGGGGGCGGCGTGCGGAACTCCTCGGCCTCGGTGATGGCGGCCCAGGCCTTGGCGTTGGCCGCCTGCCAGGACCAGAACGACACGCCCTGGGCACCGTTGGCCTCGGCGAAGCGCATGAAGCGCCACAGCTCCTCGGGCGGCGGCACGCCCGGCCGGCCGCCCTCGGGGGCGCCGTCGTAGGCCTGGCCGATCGGGAACACCGGCTTGTTGAACTGGGCCAGGTCGCGGAGGGCGCCGGCCACGTCGGTGTCGGGCTGGCGGTTCAGCCAGTAGACCATCGGGGCGATGGCGTCGAAGGACTCCACCACCTCGGCGTAGGGGAAGTTCTGCTTCGCCGACGGCCGGGGGACGGTGGCGATGAGCGGGAACGACGACCCCACCTCGGCGCGGAGGCGGCGGCCGTACTCGGCGGCGGCGTGGGCGGTGATGTGGGTGCCCTCGCTCATGGTCTCGATGTCGGCCGAGAACCCGTCGATGCGGTGCTTGCCCGGCGCCCGGTGGTCGATGGCCGCCTTGGCCCGCCGGACGTCGTCCTCCACGGAGATGAGGCGGGGGAAGTCCCAGCCGTAGACCATCAGGTTGGCCTCGTGGGCCGCCGGAAGGAGCTGGTCGAGGAACGGGCCGGCGTAGAAGCCGCTCCAGCTCGACCCGGTGCGCACGTACAGGTGGCTGAGCCCTGCGGCCTTGGCCTTGGCCACGATGGCGGTCACGTTGCCGCCCTCGGTCTTGTCCGGCTCGTACAGCCACATGCCCTTCCCGTAGGGGAGGAGCTCGCCGACGGGGGGGCGCTTGGCGGCCGTGTCGTCGGAATCAAGGAGCCCGAGGCTGTTGCCGATGAACCGCCCGACCGCCACGGGTGCCTCGAGCGGTTGGAAACCGGTGGCCGCTCCCACGCTGGTGATCGTCAGGATGACCGCGGTGACCAGGTTGGCGCCGGCCAGCCGGCGCTCCTGCGACCGGGTCCAGAGCCCGGTGCGCTGATGGCGGACCCGTGGCCGGGCGTCGGCGTCGCCCCGGGAGACCTGTCCCAACCCCCCGCCGGCCGAGGGCTTTTCCGCCGCCGGCCGTTCCTGCAGTTCGAGCATGCGCTACTGAGAACCCGTCGTCGGCGCCCCCTCCCCACGCTCTCCGTGGTTCATACGCGCGCTGAGCGTGGTCTCCCTCCCTGGGCTACCTAGTTCTCCGCGGGTGGGCGGCGTCCCTGCCGGAATTCCGGGAAATCAGGTTTGGCGCCGAGGCCGGCCGGGTAGAGAAATCGGCTCTACTTGAACCACAGGCGTTGGTAGTCCCGGCTCTGGGGGTGCAGGAGCAGCGCGACCAGGGCGATCTCGAACATGAGGCCGATGAGGTTGCCCGACGCAACGGGGTTGCCTGTGTCGGCGAAGCGGAGCACGAACGGCAGGACGGCCACGACGAGGGCCAGGATGTAGGCCCACTTGAACTCGTTGGAGATCCCCCAGCCGGCGAGGAAGCCGCCGGCGACCAGGGCGAGGTACAGCAGCGGGAAGGCGCCGTTCACGAGGAGGAAGAAGAGGAGGAAACCCGCGTGGAAATAGAGCAGGTACACGGCGATGACCAGCGTCTGCGGCTGCGCGGGGTTCAAGAAGCGGCGACGTTGCATGGCGGTCATTCTGTCAGGGCCGCTCAGGCGACAGGTGGTTGCCCTCCCGCGGCCAGCTGGCCGCACGCCGCGGCGATGTCGGTGCCGCGGTTCCGGCGGATCGTGGCGTTGACGCCGGCGGCCACCAGCCGGTCGCGGAACGCCCGTACGCCGGCCGGCGGGGTGCCGCGGGTGAGGTAGCCGGGCGTCGGGTTCAGCGGGATCAGGTTGACGTGGGCGGCGAGCGGCCGGGCGATGGCCGCCAGCTCCCCGGCGTCGGACGGGCGGTCGTTGATCCCGTCGATCAGTGCCCACTCGAACGACAGCCGGCGGTTCCTCGACGCCACCCACGCCTCGCAGGCCTCGACGACCGCGCCAAGCGGGTAGCGGCGGTTGATCGGCACGAGAGAGTCCCGGAGGTCGTCGTTGGCCGCGTGCAGGGACACGGCCAGGTTCACCGGCAGCTTCTCCTCGGCGAGGCGGAGGATGCCGGGGACGATCCCCACGGTCGAGACGGTGAGGTGGCGGGCGGACAGGCCCACGTCGCCGTGCAGCCGCTCGACCGCGGCCCACGTCGCCTGGTAGTTCGCCAGGGGCTCTCCCATGCCCATGAACACGACGTTGCTGACCCGGCCCGTCTTCGACGCACGGCCGGCTCTCACCACCTGCTCGACGATCTCGCCGGCGGTGAGATGGCGCTGGAACCCGGCTTGGCCGGTGGCGCAGAACGAGCACGCCATCGCGCACCCCGCCTGGGTGGACACGCACACCGTCACCCGGCCCGACGGGTAGGCCATGAGGACGGTCTCCACCCGGGCGCCGTCGGCCAGGGTCCACAGCCACTTGGTGGTGTCGCCCTCCGCGCTCACCGAGGTGGTGGCGGGGCGGAGGGCCGGGGGCAGGTCTTCGGTGAGGCGGGACCGCAGTGACCGTGGCAGGTCGGTCATCTCCTCTGGCTCCCGGCCCTGGTACAGGCTGCGCCACACCTGGCGCGTGCGGTACGCCGGCTCGCCGGCAAGGACGGCGGACAGGTCCTCGAGGCTGAGGTCGAACCGTCCGGGCACCTCTCAAGGGTACGTTGGTGGCGCGATGTCCGATCCGCTGCCGCCGGTGCCGGAGAAGCACCATCGCGACGTCCAGGGCGGTGCGGCCCGGGCGGCGGTCTTCGGCGTCAGCGACGGGCTGGTCTCCAATGTCGCCATCGTCCTCGGCTTCGCGGGCGCCAACCCGGGGCCCGGGCTCGTCCGCCTGGCCGGGCTCGCCGGGCTCATCGGCGGGGCGGTCTCCATGGCCGCGGGGGAGTACGTCTCCATGACGGCCCAGGCCGAGCTGCTCGAGCGGGAGCTGGAGATGGAGCGGCTCGAGCTCCGGCGCCGCCCGGAGGCCGAACGCCGGGAGCTGGCCCAGATCTACCGATCGCGCGGGGTGGACGAGGACACCGCCGAGCAGCTGGCCGCCGCCCTGAGCCAGGATCCCGATCTAGCCCTGCAGACCCATGCCCGCGAGGAGCTCGGCATCGACCCCGACAGCCTGGGGGAGCCCGTCAAGGCCGCCCTGTCGTCGTTCGTGACCTTCTCGGTCGGGGCGTCGATCCCCCTGGTGCCCTACTTCTTCGCCACCGGCACGGCGGCGCTGACCGCCGCCGTCGTCCTCGGCGTGCTCGCCGCCCTGGCGGTGGGCGCCTTCCTCGCCCGGTTCACGGGGCGGCCCATGGGCCGCTCCGCCGGCCGCCAGCTCCTCTTCTCGGCCGTGCCCGCGGCCATCACCTACGCCATCGGGTCGGCGGTAGGGGTCACCGGGATCGGCTAGGAGCGGGAGACGTCGCCCACGTACGCCCGGTCGACGTGGTCGGTGGCGAACCCCAGCTCTTGGTACAGGCGGCGGGCGCCGATGTTGTCGGAGTCGACGTAGAGCATGGCCGTCGTCAGCCCTCGGCGGCCCAGGTGGTCGAGCCCGGCCACCACCATCGCCCGGCCCAGGCCGAGCCCCCTGAAGCCGGGATCGACGGCGACGACGTAGATCTCGCCCAGCGGCGGGTCGTGGTGGGTGTGGACCTTGGTCCAGCAGAACGCGGCCAGCTTGTCGTCCCGCTCGTGGAGCAGGAAGCCCGACGGGTCGAACCACGGCTGTGCCTCGCGGTTCAGCAGGGTCTCGAGGTCCCAGCCGCCCTGCTCGGGATGCCAGTGGAACGCCCGGTTGTTGACCTCCAGCCAGGCCGTCTCGTCCTGACCGGGAACGAAGGGGCGCACGGCGACGGTGGGCTTCACGTCGACGGGCAGGGGCCGGCGCAGCTGGCGGAGCTCACGACCGCGACGCAGGCCGACGGACGCGGCCAAGGCGTCGGAGGCCTCCGTGGGCTTCGGGACCCACATGTGGACATGGCCCCCGCCGGCCTCGGCGACGAGACGGACCGCGGCGTCGAGCAGCGTTCGGGCGATGCCGAGGTCGGGCCGGCGGTGGTGGGGGTCCACCACGTACTCGAGCGCCCAGGTGGGCGGGTGGGTGGCTGACTCCTCCCGGGTGACCTGGGCGTAACCGACGGGGTGGCCGTGGCCCGGCTCCCAGGCCACCAGGCCGGCGAAGTCGTGGCGGCCGCCGTGGACGAGGTCGAGCCACTGGTGCTCGTCGAGGGGTGGGTGCCCGTCGACCTCGGCCGCCACCTGGAGGAGCTCGGAGACGGCGGCGACATCCGACCTGCCCATCTGCCTCTTGATTTCAAGGCGGGCCATGCGGCCACGGTACCCGCCGGCTCTACGCTCGTCGGCCATGGGACTGCCCCGCACGCCGAAGGGTCGGGCCCGGGAGACCGTGGCCATCCTGGCTCAGGAGTACCCGGGGACGGCCAAGGAGCTCTGCGCGCTCGTCCACGACTCGCCCTACCAGCTGCTGGCGGCCACCATCCTGTCGGCCCAGACGACCGACGAGGCGGTCAACTCGGTCACACCCGCCCTGTTCGCCCGCTACCCGACGCCGGCGGACCTGGCCGGCGCCGACCCGGAGGAAGTGGAGCGGCTGATCCATCCCACCGGGTTCTTCCGGGCCAAGACCCGCAGCCTGCTGGGCATGGCCGCCGCCCTCCAGGAGCGCTTCGACGGGGAGGTCCCCACGCGTATGGCGGAGCTGGTGACCATCCCCGGCGTCGGCCGCAAGACGGCGAACGTCGTGCGGAGCGTGGGCTTCGGGCTGCCGGGGCTGGCGGTCGACACCCATGTCGGCCGGCTGTCCCGCCGGCTCGGGCTCACGGCCGAGACCGACCCGGTCAAGGTCGAAGCCGAGCTCGACGCGATCGTCCCCGCACCCGAACGCGGAGGCTTCAGCCTCCGTTTGATCTTGCACGGCCGGCGGATCTGCCAGGCCCGCAAGCCGGCCTGCGATCGCTGCGTGCTGGCCCACTTCTGCCCCAAGGTCGGGGTGGTTGAAATGCCCGCCAGCTGGGAACAAAGTCAGGGAGCTAGTACGTTCTAGCGTAGAGGGATCAGGTTCCCGCCACCTGGATCCCCTAGGCGGTACTGGGTTCCGCCGCCCGGACCGCCCCCCGATGGCGCCCCAACGGGGCGCCATCGGCCGTTTTACCAGCTTGGCGCGACCACAGGTGCCCGGGCGGGGGTTGCCTGGTCCCGCAGCGGTCACCCTTGCCGTCGTACCCGCTCGTTGAGGGTGCTCAGCCGGCGGTGGCCGGCCCGGAGGGACCGCTCGACGGCGAACAGGTCCTGTGCGGCCCAGTCGGCGTCGGTATTGGCCAGGCCCTCGGCGATGGCGGTCACCCGCTTGGTGAGATCCTCGAGGGCGGTCGCCAGCGAGGACAGTTCGGGAGCCGGAACGGGCACGGGGGCGGGCACGGTCTCCGGTTTATCCCACGATGGGCCTCTCGGCCCCCCGGTACCATCGGTGCATGCTCAGCCGCCTCGACCTGCGGGGTGCGGGCGGCGACCTCGGTTCCCGCCTGCCCCGCCCGGTCCCCTCGGGGCCGCCGCCCATCGACGCCGTCCGGGAGATCCTGGCCGAGGTGCGAAAGCGGGGCGACGACGCTGTCCGCGAGTACACCCGCCGCTTCGACAAGGCCGACCTCGACGACCTCCGTGTCCCCCCCGAGGAGCTGCAGGCCGCCCTCAAGGCCACGCCGCCGGCGCTGCGGATCGCCCTGGAGGCGGCCCACGGGTCGATCACCGCCTTCCACCGCACCCAGCTGCACGACGAGGCGCGCTACGAGCGCGACGGCATCGTGGTCCGCGAGATGCGCCGGCCGGTGGACCGGGCGGGCGTGTACGTGCCCGGCGGACGGGCCGGCTACCCGTCGACCGTCCTCATGACCGCCCTGCCCGCCCGGGTCGCCGGCGTGAAGGAGGTCGTCCTCTGCGTGCCCCCCCGCGCCGACGGCACTGTGGGTCCGCCCACCCTGGCCGCGGCCGCGCTCGCCGGCGTGTCGGAGGTGTACCGGATCGGTGGTGCCCAGGCCATCGGGGCCATGGCCTACGGCACCGACACCATCCGCCCGGTCGACGTCATCGTGGGGCCGGGCAACGTCTATGTCGCCCTGGCCCAGCGGGAGGTGGCGGCCGAGGGGGCGGTGGGCGTGTCGTCGGCCTTCGCCGGGCCCTCCGAGGTCGTCGTCGTCGCCGACGCCACGACCCCGGTCGAGTGGGCGGCCATCGACGTCATCGTCCAGGCCGAGCACGGTCCCGACGGCCTGGCCTGGCTCATCACCTGGGACGACGCGGTGGCCGATGCCGTCACCGAGGCCGTCACCCGGCTGGTGGCCGAGTCGCCCCGCCGAGCCGACATCGAGGCGACGCTCGCCGTCGGCGGCTACTGCGCGGTGGTCGAGGGCCCGGAGCAGGCGCTGGAGGTGGCCAACCTCATCGCCCCGGAGCACCTCGAGCTGATGTGCGAACGTCCGGAGTCGCTGCTGCCGCTGGTCCGCCACGCCGGCGCGGTGTTCTGCGGGCCGTGGGCGCCGGCGTCGGTCGGTGACTACCTGGCCGGTCCGAGCCACGTGCTGCCCACCTACGGCTCGGCCCGCTTCGCCGGGGGCCTCCGGGTCGACGACTTCCTGCGCCACATCCACGCCATCGCCCTGGACTCCGATGCCCTGGCCGGCGTGGCCCGCAGCGTGGCCGCCATCGCCGAGGCCGAGGGGCTGGCCGCCCACGCCGAGTCCGTGCGCATGAGAACCCGCCCATGATCGCGGTCCGGGAGGATCTGGCCGAGCTCGAGGGTTACCACTCGGCCCAGGTCACCGTCGACGTCCGGCTCAACACCAACGAGTCGCCCTACCCACCGCCGCCGGCGTGGCGGGAGGCATTCCTGGACGAGCTGGCCACCGTCCCTTTCCACCGCTATCCCGACCGGCAGGCCAAGGCGCTACGGACGGCCATCGGCGAGCTGCACGGCGTGGGCCCGGAGCAGATCCTGGCCGGCAACGGGTCGAACGAGGTCATCCAGGCCCTCTGCCTGGCCTACGGCGGCGCGGGGCGCACCGTGGCCGTCTTCGAGCCCACCTATGCGCTCCACTCCCACATCCCCCGCATCACCGCCACCGGCGTGGCCGTGGGGGAGCGGCGGGAGGATTTCACCCTCGACCCGGTGGAGGTCGACCGTCTGCTCGGCGAGGCCCAGCCGGCGATCACCTTCCTGTGCTCGCCCAACAACCCGACCGGCGTCATCGACTCCACCGAGGTGGTCGAGGCGGCGTTGGCCGCCGCCCCCGGTCTGGTGGTCGTCGACGAGGCCTATGGTCAGTTCACCTCGACCTCGGCCATGCCCCTCGTCGCCGACGACCGCCCCCTCGTCGTCACCCGGACGTTCTCCAAGACCTGGTCGATGGCCGGCTGCCGGCTGGGGTACCTGGTGGCGCCGGCCGAGATCGTCGCTGCCGCCGAGCGGGCCGTCCTGCCCTACCACCTCGACTGGGCCACCCAGATCGCCGGCCGCCTGGCCCTCCGTTTCACCGCCGAGATGGAGGCCCGTGTGGCCGCCCTGGTGGCCGAGCGTGACCGCCTGGCCGCGGCCCTGGCCGCCCTGCCCGTCGACAGCTGGCCCTCCGGCGCCAACTTCGTGCTGTTCCGCCCCCACGACGTCGACGCCACGACCGTCTGGAAGGGCCTGGTCGAGCGCTCGGTCCTCGTCCGCGACTGCTCGTCGTGGGCCCGCCTCGACGGTTGCCTCCGGGTCACCGTCGGCACCCCGGCCGAGGACGACACCTTCCTCGCCGCCCTCACGGAGGTCCTGCGCTGAGAACGGCAACCCAGTCACGTGTCACCAAGGAGACGTCCATCGAGATCCGCCTCGACCTCGACGGCACCGGCCAGACAAAGGTCAGCACCGGGCTGCCCTTCTTCGACCACATGGTCGACCAGCTCGGCCGCCACGGCGGGTTCGACCTGGAGCTCACGGCCACCGGCGACCTGCACGTCGACGCCCACCACACCGTCGAGGACGTCGGCATCGCCCTGGGGGAGTGCCTCCGGGAGGCCTTGGGCGACAAGGCCGGTGTGCGCCGGTTCGCCTCCATGTCGCTGCCTCTCGACGAGGCCCTGGTCGAAGTGGCCCTCGACCTCTCCGGCCGGCCCTACCTGCACTACGAGGTCGAGCCGGGCTCAGAGCCCTTGGGCGACCCACCGTTCGACCCCCAGCTGGCCGAGGAGTTCTGGCGGGCCTTCTCCACCTCCGCCCTCATCACCCTCCACCTCGACCTGAAGCGGGGAAAGAACTCCCACCACATCCTCGAAGCGTCGTTCAAGGCCGTGGCCCGGGCGCTGCGGGACGCGGTCCGGGTGGAGGGGAGCGGCGTGCCTTCCACCAAGGGCACGCTTTGATCACCGTTCTCGACTACGGGATCGGCAACCTGCGCTCGGCCCAGAAGGCGCTGGAGAAGGTCGGCGCCGACGCGGTCCTGACCACGGATCCGGCGGCCGTCGAGGCCGCCGCCGGCGTGGTCCTGCCTGGGGTGGGCCACGTCGGCCGGTGCCTGGAGGCGCTGCGGGAGAGTGGGCTGGAGGAGCCGGCCAAGGCCGCCATCGACGCCGGCAAGCCCTTCATCGCCATCTGCGTCGGTATGCAGATGCTCTACGACGGCTCCGACGAGGCGCCCGACGTGAAGGGCATGGGCGTGCTTCCGGGCCACGTGCGACTGCTACCCGACACCGTCAAGCGCCCGCAGATGCAGTGGAACGTCCTCGACCACCGGCCCACGCCCATGCTGGCCGGCATGGAGGACCCGATCTGGATGTACTTCGTCCACTCCTACGCCGCGGAGCCGTCCGCCGACGTGGTCGCCACCTGTGACTACGGCGGTTCGCTCGTCGCCGCCGTAGTGCGGGACAACCTCTGGGCCACCCAGTTCCACCCCGAGAAGTCCGGCGTCGCCGGCCTCCAGCTGCTGGCCAACTTCGTCGCGTGCTGCTCTACCCGGCGATCGACCTGAGGGCCGGCCGGGTTGTCCGGCTGTACCAAGGGGACTTCGACAAGGAGACGGTCTACGGGATGGACCCGGTCGCGGTGGCCGAGGCCTACGCCGCCGCCGGCGCCCGCTGGATCCACGTCGTCGACCTCGACGCCGCCCGCACCGGCGCCCCGGAGAACCGGCCGGTCATCGCCGCCATCGCCTCGGCGCTGGATATCGGCGTCCAGGCCAGCGGTGGTGTGCGCGACCAGGCGTCGGCCGAGGAGCTGCTGGCGTGCGGCGTCGATCGGGTGGTCATCGGAACGGCCGCCGTGGAGTTCCCCGAGCTGGTGCGCGAGCTGGCCAGCCATCATCGAGTCGCCGTGGGCATCGACACACGGGGCCGTGACGTCGCCGTGCGCGGCTGGACCGAGGGCTCCGGCGTCGACCTGTTCGAGCTGCTGTCCCGCTACGCCGGCAGCGGTGTGGCTGCGGTGATCGTCACCGACATCAGCCGCGACAGCACGCTCGAAGGCCCCGACATCGAGGGCTTGGCCGCCGTCCTCGACGCCACCGACATACCGGTGATCGCGTCCGGCGGCGTGGGCACCCTCGCCGACCTGGAGGCCCTGGCCACCCTGAATGCGAGCGGCCGCACCCTCGAGGGCGCGATCGTCGGCAAGGCGCTCTACGAGGGCAACTTCACCGTCGAGGAGGCGATCAGCGCGTGCGGGCAGTGAGGGTGATCCCCTGCCTCGACGTCGACGCCGGCCGGGTGGTCAAGGGTGTGAACTTCGTCGACCTGGTCGACGCCGGCGACCCCGTGGAGCTCGGGGCCCGCTACGACGCCGAGGGGGCAGACGAGCTCGTCTTCCTCGACATCACCGCCAGCTCCGATGCCCGCAACACCATGGTCGACGTGGCCCGGCGCACGGCGGAGACGGTGTTCATCCCCTTCGCAGTGGGTGGCGGCATCCGCAGCGTCGACGACGCCCGCGCTCTGCTCCGGGCCGGCGCCGACAAGGTCGGCGTCAACACGGCCGCGGTCGAGCGCCCTCAGCTCATAGCCGAGCTGGCCGCCGAGTTCGGGGCCCAGTGCGTGGTCGTGGCCATCGACGCCAAGGACAGGCAGGTGTTCACCCACGGGGGGCGCACGCCGACCGGCCTCGACGCCGTGGCCTGGGCCGAGGAGAGCGAGCGCCTGGGCGCCGGCGAGATCCTCCTCACCTCCATGGACCGCGACGGCACCCGCGGCGGCTACGACCTGCAGATGACCCGGGCGGTGTGTGACGCCACCGGCATCCCGGTCATCGCCAGCGGCGGCGTGGGCACTCTCGACCACCTGGCCGACGGGGCGCTGGCCGGGGGGGCGGATGCCGTGCTGGCCGCGTCGATCTTCCACTTCGGTGAGCACAGCATCCGGGAGGCCAAGGACCACCTGACGGCGAGGGGCGTGCCGGTCCGACCCGCGTGACGCGAGAACTACGCTCGGGTGAGTGGCAGCCGAACCTCGGATCCTCTCCATCGTGCTCGCCGGCGGAGAAGGCAAGCGACTGTTCCCACTCACGGCCGACAGGGCCAAGCCTGCGGTTCCCTTCGCCGGCCACTACCGGCTGATCGACTTCGCCCTGTCGAACCTGGCCAACGCCGGGTATCTCCGGATGGTCGTGCTCACCCAGTACAAGAGCCACAGCCTCGGCCAGCACCTGTCCCGCACCTGGCGGCTGTCCACCCTGCTCGACACCTACGTCACCATGGTGCCGGCCCAGATGCGCCATGGACCCCACTGGTTCGCGGGCTCGGCCGACGCCATCTTCCAGAACCTGAACCTGATCGGTGACGACCGGCCGGACTACATCTGCGTCTTCGGTGCCGACCACATCTACCGGATGGACCCCAAGCAGATGGTGGAGGCCCACATCGCGTCTGGCGCCGGCGTGACCGTCGCCGGCATCCGGGCACCGCGCGCCGAGGCCTCGGCGTTCGGGGTGATCGATCCCGGTGTGGGCACCAAGATCGAGGCCTTCCTGGAGAAGCCGGAGGATCCGCCCGGCCTGTCCGACGCGCCCGATCAGGTCTTCGCGTCCATGGGCAACTACGTCTTCACCACCAAGACGCTGGTCGACGCCGTCACCGAGGACGCCGAGGACGAGGACTCCCGACACGACATCGGCGGCGACATCATCCCGGCCATGGTGAAGGCCGGCGAGGCCCACGTCTATGACTTCAACACCAACGAGGTGCCTGGGGCGACCGATCGAGACCGGGCCTACTGGCGCGACGTCGGGACGCTCGACAGCTACTACGACTCCCACCGCGACCTGGTGTCGGTCTATCCGGTGTTCAACCTGTACAACCACAAGTGGCCCATCTACACCTCGGTGCCTCAGATGCCGCCGGCCAAGTTCGTCCTGGAGGACGGCGGCCGCACGGGTCAGGCGTTCAACTCCCTGGTCAGTACCGGGTCGATCATCTCCGGAGCCACGGTGCGGAACTCGGTGCTGTCGCCGGGCGTGATCGTCGACTCCCACGCGCTGGTCGAGGACTCCGTCCTCATGCACGACGTGGTCGTCGGGGAGGGTGCGGTCGTGCGCCGGTCGATCATCGACAAGCACGTCGTCATCCCGCCGCGGGCCAGCATCGGTTGTGACCCCGAGGCCGATGGGCGCCGCTTCACGCTCTCGCCGAACGGGATCACCGTGCTCGGCAAGGGTCACGTCGTCACCGACCCTTGAGGGTCGCCCTCCTGACCCGGGAGTACCCGCCCGAGGTCTACGGCGGCGCAGGGGTCCACGTCACCCATCTCGTCGAGCAGCTGGCCAAGCTCGTCGACGTCGAGGTCCAGTGCTTCGGCGCGCCGCGCGCCGAAGTGGGTGTGCGGGCCTACCGGCCGTGGGAGGCCATCCCCGCCGACCGGGCCGACGAGACCGCGCTGCAGGCCGTCTCCGTCGACCTGCTCATGGCCTCGGGGTGCCGGGGAACCGACCTGGTCCACAGCCACACCTGGTACGCCAACCTGGGCGGCCACCTGGCCAGCCTGTTGCACCGCATCCCCCACGTGATGACCGCACACTCACTCGAGCCGCTGCGGCCGTGGAAGCGGGAGCAGCTCGGCGGCGGCTACGAGCTGGCGCTGTTCTGTGAGCGCACCGCGGTGCACGGGGCGGCGGCCATCGTCGCCGTCTCGGCCGGCATGCGGGGCGACCTCCTGGCCACCTACCCGGCGGTCGACCCGGACCGGGTGGTGGTCATCCACAACGGGATCGACACCGACGCCTGGCGGCCGGCGCCCGACACGGGTGCGCTGGCCCGGCTGGGCATCGACGGGGCCCGGCCGTCGGTGGTGTTCGTCGGCCGGATCACCCGGCAGAAGGGCGTCGACCACGCCCTGGCCGCGGCGGAGTCGATCTCACGGGAGGCGCAGGTCGTGCTGTGCGCCGGTGCCCCCGACACGCCGGAGATCGGTGCCGAGATGCGCCAGCTGGCCGCCTCGGTGGCTGCCCGCCGGGGCGGAATCGTGTGGATCGAGGAGATGCTGTCCCCCGACGACCTGCGACAGGTCCTGACCGCGGCCACGGTGTTCATCTGCCCGTCGGCATACGAGCCCTTCGGGCTCACCAACCTCGAGGCCATGGCCTGTGAGACGGCGGTCGTCGCCAGTGCGGTCGGCGGCATCCCGGAGATCGTCGTGGAGGACGAGACCGGCCATCTCGTGCCCTACGTGGGTGACCATGTCGCCTTCGCCGCCGCCGTCGCCGGCCGGGTCAACGCCCTTCTGGCCGACCCCGACCGCGCCGCGGCGATGGGCCGCGCCGGCCGCCTACGGGCCATCGAGCACTTCGGCTGGCCGGCGGTCGGGGCCCGTACCGTCCAGCTCTACGAGACACTGGTCTCATGAGCAAGCAGCCGATCACCATGCTCAACGACCGGCTGCTGGTGCAGGTGCCCCAGACCGAGGGCGAGCGGGCCAGCAGGGGCGGCATCCTGATCCCGGCGACCGCCCAGGTGTCGAAGCGGCTGGCGTGGGCCGAGGTAGTGGCCATCGGCCCCCACGTGCGCAACGTCCAGCCCGGCGACTCCGTGCTCTTCAACCCCGAGGACCGCTACGAGGTCGAGGTCCGGGATCAGGACTACCTCATCCTGCGCGAGCGGGACATCCATGCCGTGGCGTCGGAAAGGATCGAGGGCGGGACGGGGCTCTACTTGTAGGGTGGATCCCGTGCCGGTAGCTACGCCCATCTCCGCCCCCGACTCCGATCTCGCCAACGTCACGTTCAACGCCGAGGGCCTCGTACCCGCCATCGTGCAGGAGCACGGGACGGGCCAGGTCCTGATGATGGCCTGGATGAACGAGGACTCCCTGCGCCGAACGCTGGAGACGGGCCGGACGTGGTTCTGGAGCCGGTCCCGGCAGGAGCACTGGTGCAAGGGCGAGACCTCGGGCGATCGCCAGTTCGTCCGCCAGGCCTACTACGACTGCGACGGCGACACGCTGCTGCTCGTGGTCGAGCAGGAGGGCCGCGGCGCATGCCACACCGGCGAGCGGACGTGTTTCTACAGAGCCTTCGGCGGTCCCTCTGAACGGCGTGCTCTTGGTGCAGCCGAGTAGGGCGGACTTCCACGCACTGGCGGCGGCCAGCACGGTGGTGCCCGTCTGGCGCGAAGTCGTCGCCGATCTCGAGACGCCGGTCTCGGCGTTCCTGAAGCTGGTCGGGCCGACGGGGAGCGGGTTCCTGCTCGAGTCGGTGGAGAACGGCGACACGTGGGGCCGGTTCTCCTTCGTGGGGCGCGACCCGTCGCTCGTCCTGGTCGCCCGCGGCGGCACGATCGAGGTGGACGGCCGGCTGCCGGCGGGAGTGGCCCTCGACCGCGGCGTGCTCGCCGCGCTGGAAGCCCTGCTGTCGGTGTACCGGTCGCCGGCGCTCCCCGACCTGCCGCCACTGCACGGCGGGGTCGTCGGGTTCCTGGGCTACGACGTCGTGCGGGAGGTCGAGCGCCTGCCCGCCCCGCCGCCGGACGACCTCGGCCTTCCCGACGCCGTCCTGTCGGTCATCGGCCACCTGGCCGCCTTCGACCACTGGCGCCAGCGGGTGTGGCTGATCGAGAACGTGCTCGTGCCGCCGGATGCCACGCCGGCCGAGCTCGACCTGGCCTACGACCTGGCCGGCGCCCGCCTCGACGCCTCCGCCGCCGACCTGGGCCGGCCGCTGGCCTACCGGCCGGCGCAGCCCCCGGACGCCTCCGACCCGCTGCCCGAGGTGCGCTCGACGGTGGGCACCCGGTCGTACTGCGACGCGGTGGAGGTGGCCAAGGAGCACATCCTCGCCGGCGACATCTTCCAGGTCGTGCTGTCCCAGCGCTTCGACCTCGACCTCGACGCCGATCCCTTCGACGTCTACCGGGTCCTGCGCCAGGTCAACCCCAGCCCGTACATGTACTTCCTGCGCCACCCGGACGTGACCGTCGTCGGCTCGTCGCCCGAGCCCATGGTCCAGCTGCGGGACGGCAAGGTCGTGTCCCGGCCCATCGCCGGCACCCGCCGTCGGGGGCGCACGCCCGAGGAGGACCGCCGCCTGGCCGGCGAGCTGGTGGAGCACCCCAAGGAGGTGGCCGAGCACATCATGCTCGTCGACCTGGCCCGCAACGACGTGGGACGGGTGGTGCGCTTCGGCACCGAGACGGTCGACGAGCTGATGACCCTGGAGCGCTACAGCCACGTCATGCACCTGACCTCCCAGGTGTCGGGGGAGCTGAAGCCGGGCAAGGGCCCGATCGACGTGCTCCGGGCCACCCTGCCCGCGGGCACCGTCTCAGGGGCTCCCAAGGTGCGGGCCATGGAGATCATCGACTCCCTGGAGCCCACCAAGCGCGGCCCGTACGCCGGCGTCGTCGGCTACCTCGACTTCTCGGGGAACCTCGACACCGCCATCGCCATCCGGACCATGCTGGTGGCCGGCGACGGGCGGGCGTCGGTGCAGGCCGGCGCCGGCATCGTCGCCGACAGCGACCCCGGGGCCGAGGACGAGGAGTGCCGCAACAAGGCGGCCGCCCTGCTGGCTGCCGTCCCGGCGGCCCGACGGATGCGAGTAGAGGAGCCGGCTGGTGCCCCCTGACCTGACCACCGACTACGAGGCGTTCCGGACCTCGGCCGGGGCCGTCGAGCTGCCTCGCGACTTCGTGCGCGCCGCCGGCCCCGACGTCAACGCCTTCCTCCAGGGCCAGCTGTCCCAAGACGTCGCCCGCCTGGGGGTGGGCGCCTCCACCTGGGCCCTGCTCCTTCAGCCCCAGGGCAAGGTGGTGGCCTTCCTGCGGGTGCTGCGGGTCGGCGACGATGATGTCGTGCTCGAGACCGACGCCGGCTTCGGACCGGCCGTGATCGAGCGCCTCAACCGGTTCAAGCTCCGGATCAAGTGCGACCTCGACCCGCTGGCGTGGCGGTGCATCGCCGTGCGAGGTCCGAAGGCCCACGAGCTGGTCCTGGCCGGCGTGGTCGCCGACTGGCCCGGCCTGCCGGGGTCCGACCTGGTCGGGGAGTCGCCGGTGGCGCCGGCGGGCGTGCCCATGTGCGCCATGGACGCCTACGAGGCCGTGCGGATCGAGGCGGGCATCCCGGTGATGGGCCGGGAGATGGACGAGGGCACCATCCCGGCCGAGGCCGGCGTCGTGGACATGTCGGTGAGCTTCACCAAGGGCTGCTACACCGGCCAGGAGCTCGTGGCCCGGATCGACTCGCGGGGTGGCAACGTCCCCCGCAGGCTGCGGGGCGTGGTCATCGACGACGGGCCGGCGCCGGTGGGCGCCACGGTGCAGGCTGACGGCAAGGAGGCCGGCCGTCTCACGAGCGTGGCCTTCTCGCCCCGTCTGGGCGCCACCGTGGCCCTGGCCTACGTGCGCCGCTCCGTCGAGCCGCCGACCGACGTGGTCGTGGCCTGGGCCGGTGGTTCGTCGACGGCGCTGGTCGAGGCTCTGCCGCTGGTGCCGTGACGCTGCGCCGCCTGTCCCTCGTCCTGCTGGTGTTGCTCGCCGGCGCCTGCACCAGCTCCGGGGGCTCGGCCGCGCCCGACCCGACCGCTGTTCAACAGTCGACGACGACGACGACGGCGCCCGCCCCTTCGACGACGGCGCGGCCGACGACCACGTCCTCCACCCTCAAGCCCACCACGACGGTGACCACCATGCTGGCCCTGGGGCCTGGCAACGCCAGCATCGTCGGCACGGTCAGCGGGCCAGCGGGCCCGATCGACGGTGCCATCGTGCGCATCGAGCGCCTGGTGGGCAAGAACGTCGCCGCCACCGAAGTCACCACCTCGGGGGGCGGGACCTTCCAACTTCCCGAGATCCTGGGCGGCTCCTACCGGGTGCACGCCTTGCGCCCTCCGGACTTCGGGGCCTCTCCGGTGGAGGCCTTCTTCCTGGCCGCCAACGACCGCAAGACCGTCGACCTCAAGCTGCCGCCGGCGGGCGGCGTGCGGCTCACGGCCACCGTCATCCCCAACCCTCCGAGGCTCGACCAGCAGGCCACCCTCAGGGTGCAGTACGGCACCGGCCGGGTCGACGACCAGGGCCGTGCCGCGCTGACCCCGATCCCGAACGTGCTGATGACCCTTACGCCGGGCGCGGGCATCGTGCTGGAGTCCATCGCCCAGGTGCGCACCGACTCCACCGGCACGGGGCAATGGTTCATCCGGTGCACGGTGGAGGGGGCCAGCGCGCTCTCCCTCACCGTCGGCGACGGTGTGACACCGGTGAACCTGCCGCCGTGTGGCCCGCCCGCCGCGGCGTCGCCGGGCACGACCCGCCCGCGGTAGACCTTCTGTGAAGGACCGTGTGCGCCAGGACGCCGCGGTCGGTCTCCACGGCGCCCCAGCGGAGCAGGGGGGTGTGACAACTACGATCCTCGCCAATGGGAACCGTGCTGGACCGTATCGTCGCCGCCCACCGGGAAGCGGCCGCGGCCGACCCTCGGGACCCGGCGAAGCTGAGGGAGCAGGCGGAGGCCTCCCCGGCGCCCCGCAGGTTCCGCAAGTCGATGGGGCGCTGGGGCCTCGACGTCATCGCCGAGATCAAGCGGCGGTCGCCGTCGAAGGGAGACCTGGCGCCGGACCTGGATCCGGCCGCGCTGGCCCAGGCCTACGCCGACGGCGGCGCGGTCGCCCTCTCCGTGCTCACCGACAAGGAGTTCTTCGGCGGTTCGCCGGAGGACCTGGCCGCGGCCCGCGACGCGGTGAACCTGCCGGTGATGCGCAAGGACTTCACCGTCGACGAGCGGGACATCTACGACGCCCGCATCATGGGCGCCGACGCCGTCCTGCTCATCGTGGCCGCCCTGAGCGAGGAGGAGCTCAAGCGGTTCCGCGCCCTGGCCCACGACCTGGGCCTGGCCGCTCTGGTGGAGGTCCACGACCATGACGAGATCAAGCGGTCACTGCCGGCCCACCCCGACATGATCGGGGTGAACCAGCGCGACCTGCGCACCTTCGAGGTCGACAAGACCCGCGCCGTGCGCCTGGCCCGCACCATCCCGAGCGGCATGCTGAAGGTGGCCGAGTCGGGCATCGAGACCGCCGAGGACCTGGTCCGGCTGCGCGACGCCGGCTACGACGGCGCCCTGGTCGGCGAGCGCCTCGTCACCGACCCCGACCCCGCCGAAGCCCTACGGCGGCTGCGGCAAGAGATCGCTTGAGCGTCACCGTCCCGGAGGCGTGGTTCAACGTCGTTCCCCGCCTGCCCACCCCTCTGCAGCCGCCCCTGCACC
>Ga0247719_1000627_pt1 | contig 19429 bp, 17 predicted proteins | sample 41E_DmetaG_FD_189046 | JGI IMG/M metagenome (GOLD analysis project Ga0247719, IMG submission 189046) | Soil microbial communities from hillslope of Landscape Evolution Observatory, University of Arizona, Oracle, AZ, United States - 4-1-E_D | ecosystem: Engineered > Artificial ecosystem >...
GAGTACTGCCGTGCCCGGCGAGGATCAGGACCCGCCCCTTGGTTTCCTTGTCGCCGTCGACGACGGCGGGCAGCGGATGCAGGTCGAGCGCGGCGCGGTCGAGCGGCGCGCTGTTCATCGGGTCCCGGCCATCGCATCCGGCGCCGACGTCTTCGGCGCGCCTTCGGCCTCGAGCGGAGCGCCGTGGTTCCACAGCGACAGCTGCGGCACGCAAAGCCCCTTGGCGTCCGGCTCGAAGTCATAGGCGCAAATGCCGCAGTTGAGCACGTCGGCTTCCTTGTCGATGCCGAGGATCTGATGCTCGTCGAGCTCTTCCAAAATGTAGCGCATGCACAGCACGACGACCTGGTGGCAGACGACGAGCACGCGCCGGTCGCAATAATGAAGATTGATCGTGTTGAGCATCGAGCGGAGCCGGAGGATCACGTCGGCCCAGCTCTCGCCGCCGGGCGGGCGATGATAGAATTTGCCGAGCCGCCGGCGGTGCTCGGCTTCCTCCGGGAAACGGTCGCGGATGCCGAGCGTGGTCAGCCGGTCGAAGATTCCGAATTCGCGCTCGCGAAGCCGCTCGTCGACGATGGTCCGGGCGGGGCCGCCGGCAAGCGCGCCCTCCTTGCAGATGATTTCCGCCGTCTGCCGCGCCCGGACGTAGGGCGAGGACAGGATGATCTCGGGCCGCTCGCCGCGCGGCAGCGCGGCAAACCAGCGGCCCGCGGCCTTGGCCTGGTCGACGCCGAGCGACGATAGCGGCACATCGACGTCGCGAAGGTCGATGTCGATCTCGTGCGCGCCGGCCTCGTCCGCCGCGTCGCGCGCGACATTGCCCTGGCTCTGCCCATGACGGACCAGCCACAAGCGCTCCGGCCAATTCTGGCGCATCGTCAGCTGAAATCTCCTTCAGGGCGAGAAAGCGCGAATCCGGGTTAAGGTTCAACGCAGGAGTGTGCGGACTGCCGTCCCGGCAGGAATCAATATTCGCCCTCGAGCAGGCCTTCGATCACGTGGTGCTGGATGACCGGCTCCAGCTCGTCGGCGACGCGATAGATCAGATGATCGCGCACCCTCGCCGGAAGCGATTCGAGATAGGCGCGCGTGACCTGCAGATCATGGTGGTTGGAGTTGGACGCGTCGGGTGCGTCGACGCCGACCACTAGCACCGGGCGGGGCTCGTTCGATCGATTGGCAGTGCCGCGATGGATCGTCAGGGCCGAGCGCGCCGAAATGTCGCCGCGCTGCGGCAGCTTGGGCACCGCGCGCTCGATATAGCGAGGCCACAATTCCCTGGGCGGAAACATGTCGTCGCGGGAGCCGCGGATGTCGTCCCACTGCGTTCCAAGCGCAATCTCGAACGCGCCATGCTCGGGCCGCGTATCGACCGTGGTGAGGTTGAAGGCGAGCGAGTTGAGGCGGCGGCCCTCGAGCGTCGCCGGCGGCGCCGGAAAGTCGCGGTGCCACGGCTGGTCCTGGGCACCCGGGAACGGGATATCGAAGCCGATCTCGACGATCTTGTACTGCGGCCCGAGCACCGCTTCGCACACCGCGACGAACCAGGGGTGAGTGGCGATGTCAACGAAGCCGCCGATCCGCTCGGGCTGCACCTCGACGTACCAGCGTTCGGGGCCGCGCGGCAGCGCGCCGCCGGGCACCGCCTTCGCCTCCTCGAACAAGGCCATGATGTCCTGGTAGAGCTGGTCGGCCCAATCGGGCGCGAAGGCGCCCTTCAGCGCGATGATCCCGTCGCCGTAGAGGCCGCCCATGAGCGCGGCCGCGTCATAATCCTGGTCGAAGCTCACGTCCGTCCTTTTCGCCCGAGTCCCGGCGACCAGATTAGCAGCTTCGTATCAGAGATTTAGGGGGTAATCGCGCTTCGCGCCTGCTGAACGAAATCGTCGAGGGCGCGATCGAGCGGGCGCAGCAATAGCCCGCGAGTGCTCGACAGGCTTGTGTCGCACGGCTCTTCTTCTTGTTCGGGCGCGATGATCCGCGCGGAGTCGAGCTTCGCCCGGTCGGCAATCTCGCAGGCGAGGTCGTGCCAGCTGACCGCGCCCTGGTTGGTCAGGTGCCAAATCCCCTTTTCCTGGTCGAGCAGCAGGTCCAGCGTCGCTTGCACGAGCTCCGGCACATAGGTCGGAGAAACAACGGTCTTGTCGCTGGCAAGCACGTCTTCGCCGCGGCGCAGCCGCTCGACCGTGTTGAAGAGGAAGTTGTAGCGATCCCAAGGGCCGAAGAACGCACTGGTGCGGATGATGAGGGCGTCGGCATCGAGGGAAAGAAGCCGCTGCTCCGCTTCGGCCTTGCTCTTGCCATAGGCGCAGGCCGGCGCCGGGCGGTCAGGCTCGACATAAGGACGCCCCGCCTTGCCGTCGAACACCAGGTCGGACGAGAAAGTGACCAGCGGGATACCCGCCGCCTTGCAGGCGCGTCCGAGCAGCTCCGGCCCGGTCGCATTGGCGGCGAGGCATTCGTCGAACTTCGCATCGGCTTCCCACGTGCGCACGAAGCCGGCGGCGTTGATGACCGCCCAAGGCTTGAACCGCTCGAGCGCCGCCGCGATCGACTCTTCGTTGCAGATGTCGAGCTCGGCGCGGCTGGTGAGCACATGGGGCAGCCCGCGGTGCGCGCAAATCTTCGCGAAGGCCTGGCCGAGCGTGCCCGTGGCGCCGGTAATGAGAATTGGGCGCGCCTTGCTGCAGTCGCGCGGAAGCATCTCGAATGACGGCCGGCCGTAGCAGCGGCCGGGCCGGCGCCACCAGCCGGGCAGGTCGAGAACGGGATGGTCGAGCTTCTCGCCGCGGCCGAGCTTCGCGGCGGCCTTGGCGATGAGCGTCGGTCGCGGATCGCCGCCGCGAGTATCGAAAACGCCTGGGTCGTAGATGTTCTCGCGACGGGTGAGGAGCGAGCGCCAGTCCACCGCGCCGAACATCGACCACAAGGTGACCGCCCTGATATCGGCGCCGCGCTTGCGTTCCTTCTCGCACGCACGCCACACCTCGACCAGCCAGCGCAGCTGCTCGTCGCGGCTGCAGCCGTGGTGAACTTCGGTATAGGCGAGGGGGATCTGATATCGCTCCCATGCTTCACGAAGGCGCTTCGCCGGCCCGACCTCGTGCTTGAGGTGAGACATGCGGACCGCTTCGACGTCGCAATAGACGTCGATGCCGTTCGAGCCCGGCTCGACGTCCGGGTAGCGCTCGACGCGATGATCGAGGAAACGCTCGCTGGTCAGATAATGGTTGATGCCGATGATGTCGGGCTTGCCCTCGCCTGACGCGAGATCCTGCAGGGCCGCTTCGGTCACCCCGCTCTTCAACAGCCAATTGTAAAAGGCGTGGCCCGGCGCGAGCCGTCCGTCGAGCAAGTCGAGGCTCAGCCAGCGGCGATCGTTCTCGTGCGCGGCCTGATAGGCCAGCTTCTCCGTCGAGAAGGTCTTGCCGAGATCCTCGGTCACCAGCAACTGCGCATCCGGGACGATGTCGCGGATCGCCCGCATCGACAGCAGCGTGCCATGGCATTCATGGGCGAGCGCGAGGAACATCGACTCGATATCGCGCGTGTGCGGGTACCAGTGTCCGTACAGGCACGAGAAACGCGCAGTCGTCAGCGGCTCGTTGACCGGCGTCCAGGTGTCGATCCAGGGATAGCGGCGCGCGACCCTGGCCGCATAATCGGCGAGCAGATGCGGGAATTGAGGGTCGAGCAGGCTGGTGTAGCGCGGGCCCGAACCATGGTGGACAAGCCCGCCGATGACGCGGATGCCGAGCTCGCGCAGCCGCTCGAGCCGCTTGTCGTGCCATGAAAAGTCGAGCTCGGTCGGAGTTTCGGGGGCGACCGTTTCCCACACGATGGGATAGCGGACCGCCTTGACCCCGAGCTCGGCCATGGCGTCGAGATCGCTCATGCGCGCGGCATGACCGGTCTCGACGAGCTGGTTGCGGAACTCGTCGCCGATCCGGACGACGGTACACTCGACCCCGCCCCACAGCTCCAGCGGTGGAGCGGCAGTCATTATTCGGCTGCAACCGCCGTCGCCGGCGGCCTTTCATGCTTGCGCCTATCGTCCATGCGGCGGAAGGCCGCCAGTGCCTGGCCGACGATCTGGTCCATATTGTAATAGCGGTAGGTGGCGAGCCTCCCGACGAAGGTCACGCCCTCGGTCTCGTCGGCCAGCGCCTCATATTTCTTGAACAGCGCCTGGTTCTCGGGCCGCGGGATCGGATAATAAGGATCGCCCTCGGCCGACGGATATTCATAGGTGATCGTCGTCACCGGCGCCTGCTGTCCGGTGAGATGCTTATACTCGCTGATGCGCGTGTAGGGCACCTGCTCGTCCGGATAGTTCACCACCGCGACCGGCTGGTGCCATTCCTGGTCGAGCGTCTGGTGGTCGAACTTGAGGCTGCGGTAGGGCAGCTTGCCGAAGCGGAAGTCGAAATATTCGTCGATCGGCCCGGTATAGATGATGTGGTCGGCGATCTCGTTGGCCCGATCCTTGAAGTCGCGGAAGTCCGTGCCGAGCCGCTTCTCGATCAACGGATGGTCGAGCATCTTCTCGAACATCTTGGTGTAACCGTGGAGCGGCATCGCCTGGTAGGTGTCGCTGAAATAGCGATCGTCGGTGTTGGTCCGGGTCGGGATGCGGCTGGTCACCTGCTTGTCGAGCTCGCTCGGGTCCAAGCCCCATTGCTTGCGCGTGTAGCCGCGGAAGAAGAGCTCGTAGAGCTCGCGGCCGACGGCATTGATGACCACGTCCTCGGAGGTCGTGATCTCGTCGACCGGCTCGGCGCGCGAGGCGAGATATTCGGCCGCTTCCTCGTCGGTCTGAAGGTCGAGCCCGAACAGCTGGTTGAGCGTCGTGCGGTTGATCGGGATCGGCACCAGCTGGCCGCGCACGACCGCGCGGACGCGGTGCTCGTACGGGCGCCACTCGGTGAACTGCGACAGATAATCCCACACCTGCTGGCTGTTGGTGTGGAAGATGTGCGGCCCGTATTTGTGATAGAGAATGCCGGCCTCGTCCGGCTCGTCATAGGCATTGCCGCCGATATGCGGCCGGCGGTCGATCAGCAGGACGCGCGCGCCGTGCTGCGACGCCAGCCGCTCAGCAAGAACGGAGCCGGCAAAACCGGCTCCGACGATCAGATAGTCATAGCGGCCCTCGCGGCGCTCGAGGCTGCTCATTCGGCCGCCACCAGCATTGCCGGAGTGCCAGCCGCGCTGCGCGTCCCGAGCACGTCGGCGATCAGGCCCGACATGCGCGCCTGGGTCACATCCCAGCTCGACGCGGACAGCATCAGATCGGCCTCCGCCAGCCAACCGCTTTCGGGCTTGCGCGCGAGCTCGAGCGCCTGCTCGCAGGCGGCGACGAACTCGTCCGCGGTGGACGCGATCTGGACGCCTTCGAGGCCGCCGTAGGTGCGCACCACGTCCCGCACCGGCGTCGACACCACGGGCCTGCCGCCGGCGAGATATTCGGGCGTCTTGGTCGGCGAAATGAACTCGGTCGATTCGTTCATCGCGAACGGCATCAGCGCAACGTCCCACCCCGAAAGGTAGCAGGGCAGTTCTTCGTACGTCTTGCTTCCGAGATAATGGATGTTGGGCCGCTTCGGCAGGTCTTCGGGAGCGATCTTGACCACCGGGCCGACCATCACGAACGACCAGTGCGGGCGCATCTGCGCGATCCGGTCGAGCAGCTCGATGTCGAAGCGCTCGTCGATCACCCCGTAGAAGCCGAGCCGCGGGCGCGGCAAATCTTCCTGGTCGGCCGGGTCGAACTGGCGCGCGCGCGCCTTGCAGAAATGCGCGCGGTCGACCGACGACGGGAAGCAGTGGACATTGTGGTGACGGTCCTTCTTCGCCTCGAACAGGCTGGCGCCGCCAGTGAACACCACGTCGGCGCGGTCGATCAGCTCCTGCTCGTAGCTGAGCAGATGCTCGGGCGCGAACTTGAATTTCGACAGCTCGTCCATCGCGTCATAGACGGTGACGTCCGGTGTGACGTGTTTGGAAAAGGGCAGCATCATCGGCGTGTAATACCAGGCGACCAGGGGGCCGCGGACGGTCGCGAGATGGGCGTCGAGAAGGCGCTTGAGCGCAGCTTCGCGCGCCTCTTCCGGCATGCCCTGCGGGAGGTGCGGAACGACGACCCGGACGTTCTGCGCATCCGCGGCCTCACGCACCTGGAGGTACGCGGTCTCCTTGGGGCCGATGTCCATCGGTTCCTCCCAGAAGATCACCGGCATTTCGCGGGCGAAGCGGCTCATCAGATGCTGCGGCCGCTGGAACACGAAGTTCCACCGCAGGTGCGAAAAGCAAATGAGGGTAGCGGAGTCCGGATCCGGCGCCGAGGGCTCGGCTTCAGACGTTACTGGCTCCCCGACGCGAGTCAGCATTTTGCGTTTTACCTCCGTGTTGTTGGTTGCCCGCGGATGAACGGCGCTGGAGGCATTACGGTTCCGCAACACTGATCGATGTTAATGGGAATTGCGCCTTGCTGCACCGCAGCAGCGCCAGTGCGCCCGATTGACCCGACGAACCGCGCGTGGAAGGAGCGGGCGCCAAGGGAGACGCAGCCTTGGCGACGACGATCGAGGAACTGGAAAAGCGGCGCGAGCTGGCCCGGCTCGGCGGCGGCGAGAAGCGCATTGCGGCGCAGCATGCGAAAGGCCGGCTGACCGCGCGCGAGCGCTTGTCCGTGCTGCTCGATCCGGGAAGCTTCGAAGAATATGACATGTTCGTCGAGCACAATTGCTCCGACTTCGGGATGGACCAGCAGAAGATCCCGGGCGACGGCGTCGTCACCGGGTCAGGCACGATCAACGGCCGCCTGGTCTATGTCTTCGCGCAGGACTTCACCGTGTTCGGCGGCTCGTTGAGCGAGCGGCACGCGCAGAAGATCTGCAAGGTCATGGACATGGCGATGAAGGTCGGAGCGCCGCTGATCGGCCTCAACGACAGCGGTGGCGCGCGCATCCAGGAAGGCGTCGCCAGCCTCGGCGGCTATGCCGAGGTGTTTCAGCGCAACGTGCTCGCTTCGGGGGTGATCCCCCAGATCAGCCTGATCATGGGCCCGTGCGCGGGCGGCGCCGTCTATTCGCCGGCGATGACCGACTTCATCTTCATGGTGAAGGATTCCAGCTACATGTTCGTCACCGGCCCCGAGGTGGTGAAGACCGTGACCAACGAGGTGGTCACGCAGGACGAGCTTGGCGGAGCGGTCACCCATACGACCAAGTCCGGCGTTGCCGACGTCGCGTTCGAGAATGACATCGACGCGCTTCTGGCGACCCGCGAGTTCTTCGATTTCCTGCCGCTCAGCAATCGCCACGACCTGCCCGAACGGCCGAGCGAGGACCCGGCCGACCGCATCGAGGACAGCCTCGACACTTTGATCCCGCCGAGCGCCAGCCAGCCCTATGACATGCACGAGCTGATCCGGAAGGTGGCGGACGAGGGCGACTTCTTCGAGCTGCAGCCGGCGCATGCCGCGAACATCATCATCGGCTTCATCCGCATCGAGGGGCGCACCGTCGGCGTGGTCGCCAACCAGCCGATGGTGCTCGCCGGAGTGCTCGACATCGCGAGCAGTAAGAAGGGCGCGCGCTTCGTCCGCTTTTGCGACGCCTTCGACATCCCGATCCTGACCTTCGTCGACGTGCCCGGCTTCCTCCCTGGCGTCGCGCAGGAGCATAACGGCATCATCAAGAACGGCGCGAAGCTGCTGTTCGCTTATGCCGAGGCGACGGTGCCCAAGATCACCGTCATTACCCGCAAGGCCTATGGCGGCGCCTACGACGTGATGGCGTCAAAGCACCTTCGCGGCGACCTCAACTATGCCTGGCCGACCGCCGAGATCGCGGTGATGGGGGCGAAAGGCGCGGTCGAGATCATCTTCCGGGGGAAGACGCCCGAGGAAATTGCCGAGCGGACGCGCGAATATGAAGAGCGCTTCGCCAACCCGTTCGTCGCCGCGAGCAAGGGCTTCATCGACGAAGTGATCATGCCGCATTCGACGCGGCGCCGCGTGGCGATGGGCCTGCGCAAGCTCAGGAACAAGCAGCTCGAGAACCCGTGGAAGAAGCACGACAACATTCCGCTGTGAGGTGCGACTGAAATGGGTTTGTGGGAGTCAGCGCTAGCGACAGCAATCCTCGCAGGGCTGCTATACATCGTCGACCGGGGAATTGCCTTTCACGTGGGCTTGTACTCGGCGATTGCGTCCGGCCGCAAATTTGCGGCGGAACAGGCGTATCGAGAGATGGATAACCCCTTTGCCACAGCCCCAAAGCTCCTCTCAGGCGCAACTTTTTTGGCAGTCGCAATAGTCTTGGGTCTGGACGGGATTCGATCTGATTGGGAAGTCATCGTCATTGTCGGCTTCGCCGTGATTTATGCATATCTGTGCTGGTCGGCAGCGACAAAGGCCTTCCAGAAGACGTCGTTTGGCAACTGGATGAACGAATGAGCACCTACAGCGCCACCATCCGCTGGACCCGCGGCGAGGGCGACTTCACAAAAGGGCAGTACAGCCGCGCGCACGAGTGGAGCTTCGACGGCGGGCTGACCGTGCCGGCGGGCCCGAGCCCGCACATCGTCCCTGAGCCGTGGGGCAACCCTGCTGGCGTCGATCCCGAGGAAGCGTTCATCGCTTCGCTGTCGTCCTGCCACATGCTGTTCTTCATCGATTTCGCGCGGCGCGCGGGGCTGGTGGTCGACAGCTATGTCGATGAGGCGGAAGGCGTGCTCGGCAAGGCCGACGGCGGGAAGATGGCGATGACCAGGGTCACGCTGCGCCCGCGCATCGCCTGGGGCGGCGACGCTCCCGATGAAGCGACCATCGCCGAGCTCCACCACAAGGCGCACGAGGCCTGCTTCATCGCCAATTCGGTGACGACCGAGGTGACGGTCGAGCCCTAGTCGACCCCCGTCATGCTGAACTTGTTTCAGCATCCATTTTGTTCATAGGGCAGCGCATTGTCCGCACAATGGACCCTGAAACACGTTCAGGGTGACGGAGGAAGGAATGCCCCTCGGCCGCCTCAACCATGTCGGCGTGGCCACGCCGTCGATCGAGCAGAGCCTTGCGCTCTATAAGCGCATGTTCGGCGCGGAGCCGCACGCGGCGCCGTTCGAGTTGCCCGCGCAGGGCGTGCGCGTCTGCTTCGTCGATACGCCCAACAGCCAGATCGAGCTGATCGAGCCGCTCGGGCAGGACTCGCCGATCGTGAAATTCCTCGAGAAGAATCCGCTCGGCGGCCAGCATCATGTCTGCTTCGAGGTGCCCGACATCCACGCCGCCAAGGCCGAGTTCGAAGAGAAAGGCGCGCGGGTGCTCGGCGAGCCGCGCATCGGCGCGCACGGCACATTGGTGTTTTTCGTGCACCCGAAGGACATGGGCGGGGTGCTGACCGAGATCATGGAAACTCCGGCGCACTAATGTGCAACCTCTACACCCAGACCAAATCGGTCGACGAGGTCGCGCGGGTGTTCAGCGACCTGCAGATGCCGCTCGGGTTTCCCGAAGGCGCGCCCAACCTCCAGGCGAGAGACATTTGCATCACCGACCCGGCGCCGATCGTGCGCAGTGGCGACAACGGGCCGGAGCTGGTCGTGCGGCGGTGGAGCTGGCCGGGGCCCGGCGGGAAGCCGGTGTTCAATTTCCGCTCGGACGGGCGGGACTTCCCCGAAGGGCGGTGCATCGCCATCGCCGACGGCTTCTACGAATTCACCGCGCCCCAGGACCCCAAGGCCAAGCGCAAGCACAAGTGGCGCTTCAGCCTGAAAGGCGCGCCCTTGTTCGGCATCGCTGCATTGTGCCGCAACGATCCCAAGGTCGGCGAGGCCTTCACGCTTCTGACCACCGAACCGAGCGAGGACGTGCGCCCGTACCACCACCGCCAGATCGCCTTGCTCGCGCCGCAGGATTTCGCGCGCTGGCTCGACCCCGCAGTGCCGTCGGCGGAGCTGCTGAAGCCGCTTCCGCCGGGCAGCCTGGAGGTCGAGCAGATCTGCTGAGCGGACTGTTCCCCGGCGAAGGCCGGGGCCCAGGCGGCGCAACCGCGCCGTTTTTCGTTTTGGGCTGGACCCCGGCCTTCGCCGGGGTACACGGTGCCGCTTATGTCATCTGACAAACGCGAAGACTGGGAAAAGCTCGCCGCGAAGGAGTCGCGCGGCAGCGACCTGACGCGCGAGACGGCCGAGGGCATCCGCCTCGCCAATGTCTACGGCCCGGAGGACGCGGCGGGGATCGACAGCGGCTGGCCGGGCCTGCCGCCTTTCACGCGCGGTCCCTATACCACGATGTATGCCGGGCGGCCGTGGACCATCCGGCAGTACGCGGGCTTCTCGACCGCGGAAGAGTCCAATGCCTTCTACCGCCGCAATCTCGCCGCGGGGCAGAAGGGGCTGAGCGTCGCTTTCGACCTCGCCACCCACCGCGGCTACGACAGCGACAATCCGCGCGTCGCGGGCGATGTCGGCATGGCGGGCGTGGCGATCGACAGCGTCGAGGACATGAAATTGCTGTTCGACGGAATCCCGCTTGGCGAGATGTCGGTCAGCATGACCATGAACGGCGCGGTGCTTCCGGTCATGGCCTTTTTCATTGTCGCCGGAGAGGAGCAGGGCGTTCCGCACGGGCAGCTCACCGGCACCATCCAGAACGACATTCTGAAAGAGTTCGCGGTCCGCAACACCTACATCTACCCGCCCGAGCCGAGCATGCGGATCGTCAGCGACGTGATCGCCTATTGCGCGCGCGAGATGCCGAAGTTCAACTCGATCTCGATCAGCGGCTATCACATGCACGAGGCCGGGGCGACGGCGGTGCAGGAGCTCGCCTATACGCTCGCCGACGGCATGGAATATGTGCGCGCGGCTTGTACGCAGGGGCTCGAGATTGACGCCTTTGCGGGGCGCCTCAGCTTCTTCTTCGGCATCGGCATGAACCTGTTCATGGAGGTCGCGAAGCTGCGCGCCGCGCGCACTTTGTGGCACCGGATCATGACTGACCTCGGCGCCAAGAACGACCGGTCGAAGATGCTGCGCACCCACTGCCAGACCAGCGGCGTCAGCCTGACCGAGCAGGACCCGTACAACAATATCGTCCGCACCACGGTCGAGGCGCTGGCCGCGGTGCTCGGCGGCACGCAGTCGCTGCACACCAACAGCTTCGACGAGGCGATCGCGCTGCCGACCGATTTTTCCGCGCGTATCGCCCGCAACACGCAACTGATCCTGGCGGAGGAAAGCGGGGTCACCGCCGTCGCCGATCCTTTGGGCGGCAGCTGGTATGTCGAGAAATTGACGCGCGAGCTGGAGGAAAAAGCCTGGGCCCTGATCGAGGAGGTCGAGGCCCATGGCGGAATGACCAAGGCGGTCGCCGAAGGACTGCCCAAGCACCGCATCGAGGAAGCGGCCGCGGCGCGGGCGGCGAAGGTCGATACCGGCGAGACGGTGATCGTCGGGGTCAATCGCTACCGGCTCGACAACGAGCCGCCGGTCGACATTCTCGAGGTCGACAATGCCAAGGTGCGCGCCAGCCAGATCGGGCGGATCGAAAAGGTGCGTGCGAGCAGGGATGAGCGACAAGTGCGCGCCGCGCTGGAGGCGCTGGAGGCCGGGGCGCGCGGCGATGCCAATCTGCTGGCGCTGAGCGTCGAAGCGGCGCGGGCGCGGGCGACGCTGGGCGAAATCTCGGATGCGCTCGAGCGGGCGTTCGGGCGCTACGGAACCAAGCCCGAGCCGGTGCGCGGGATCTACGGCACGGCGCGGCGCGACGGGCGCTGGAAAGCGGCGGAAGAAGGCACCCGCGCCGTCGCGGATCGGCTCGGCCGCAAGCCGCGCATCATGGTGGCCAAGATGGGCCAGGACGGGCATGACCGCGGCGCCAACCTCGTGTCGTCGGCGTTCACCGACCTCGGCTTCGAAGTGATCCCCGGACCCTTGTTCCAGATCCCGCGCGAAACCGCGCAAATGGCGGTCGAGCATGACGTCGACGTGGTCGGCGCAAGCTCGCTCGCCGCGGGACATCGGACGCTAATCCCGGAGATGATCGAGGCGTTGAAGGAGATGGGCCGCGCCGACATCAAGGTGGTCGCGGGCGGAGTCATCCCGCCGCAGGATTATGCGATGCTGCGCGCCGCCGGCGTGCAGGCGATCTTCGGCCCCGGCACCAACCTCGCCGACGCCGCCGACGAGGTGCTAAGGCTGCTCGGCCACAATAAGCCGCCGCTCGACGAGGCTGCCGAGTGAGCGGCAAGGTCTATCTGATTGCCTGGCTCACGATTGAGTGGCTCGCCACTGGCCTGTTGGCGGCAGCCATCTTCTTCATGTTCTTCACCGACGTGCACGGACTGCCGACTGCGGGCTGGACCATCTGTCTGGCGGTTTTCGGCTTGGCCACCGTAGGATACGTCGTTGCTCTTCGTTACGTCTCATCTCTGCGAGTAGATCGCTGATGTTCTCAAAAATCCTCATCGCCAACCGGGGCGAGATTGCGTGCCGGGTGATCCGCACCGCTCGGCGTATGGGCATCAAGACAGTCGCCGTTTATTCCGACGCGGACGCGCGGGCGCCGCATGTGAAGATGGCTGACGAGAGCGTGCGGCTGGGGCCGCCGCCGGCGAGCGAATCCTATTTGAAGGCCGAGCTGATCATCGATGCCTGCAAGGCAACTGGGGCCGAGGCCGTGCACCCGGGCTACGGCTTCCTGTCGGAGCGCGAGAGCTTCGCCAAGGCGCTGGCGAAGAACAAGATCGCCTTCATCGGCCCGCCGCCCAAGGCGATTGCGGCGATGGGCGACAAGATCGAATCCAAGAAGCTCGCGCAAAAGGCCGGGGTCAACGTGGTCCCCGGCTATCTCGGCGACATCGCGACGACCGACGAGGCGGTGAAGATCGCGGCCGACATCGGCTATCCGGTGATGATGAAGGCCTCGGCCGGCGGCGGCGGCAAGGGCATGCGGCTGGCCTACTCGGAAAAGGACGTGCGCGAGGGGTTCGAGGCCACCAAGCGCGAAGGCCTGTCGAGTTTCGGCGACGACCGCGTGTTCATCGAGAAGTTCATTGAGCAGCCGCGCCACATCGAGATCCAGGTGCTCGGCGACCAGCATGGCAACATCGTCTATCTGGGCGAGCGCGAATGCTCGATCCAGCGCCGCCACCAGAAGGTGGTCGAGGAAGCGCCCTCGCCCTTCGTCACGCCCGAAATGCGCAAGGCGATGGGCGAGCAGGCGGTCGCGCTGGCGCGGGCGGTCGGATATTATAGCGCGGGCACGGTCGAGCTGATCGTCTCGGGCGCGGACCCGACCGGAAAAAGCTTCTACTTCCTCGAAATGAACACCCGGCTGCAGGTCGAGCATCCGGTGACCGAGGAGGTGACCGGGCTCGACCTTGTCGAACAGATGATCCGCGTCGCGGCCGGCGAGAAGCTTGCCTTCACGCAGGACGATGTGAGGCTCGACGGCTGGTCGGTCGAGACGCGCGTCTATGCCGAGGACCCGTACAGGCATTTCCTGCCGTCAACTGGCAGGCTCGTTCGGTACTGGCCGCCGCGCGCCTTCACCTCCCCTGAAGGGGGCGTGAAGGTTCGCGTTGACGACGGGGTCGCCGACGGCGGCGAAGTCTCGATGTTCTACGACCCGATGATCGCCAAGCTCGTCACCTGGGCTCCCACCCGCGAGGCAGCGATCGACGCCCAGGTGGACGCGCTCGACCAGTTCGTGATCGATGGCATTTCCGACAATGTCGATTTCCTCTCCGCCTTGATGCAGCACCCGCGCTACCGCAGCGGCGAGATCACCACCGGCTTCATCGCCGAGGAATATCCCGAAGGGTTTGAAGGCGCGCCGGCGGACGAGCAGCTGCTCGCCGACCTCGCGGCGATCGCGGGCATGGTCGCGGTGATCGGCGACGAGCGAGCGGCCGAGATCGACGGCCAGCTCGGCCCGCCGCTGCACGTCGCCTGCGAGCGCGTGGTCTGTTTTGCGGACCGCAAACACACGGTTCGGATCAAGCCCTACAAGGGCGGTACTCTGGCCGTGCTCGACGGACACGGGCCGATCGACATCGTCGGCCGCTGGGTGCCGGGGCAGCGATTGCTCGGCGTCACGATCGACGGCCGCCAGCGCATCGTCCAGGTGCGCCGCGCCGGCCGCGACTGGGAGCTGCAGACGCGCGGCCGGACCCACAAGGTGCAGGTGCTCAGCCCGCACGTTGCCGAGCTCGCCAGGCACATGATCGAAAAGCCCGCGCCGGACCTGTCGCGGCTGCTCCTGGCGCCAATGCCCGGGCTTCTGACGCGGCTCGACGTCAAGGTCGGGGACAAGGTCGAGCCGGGCCAGCCGGTCGCCGTGATGGAAGCGATGAAGATGGAGAATATCCTCCGCGCCGGCCGCGCGGCGACGGTCAAGGCAACGCCGGCCAAGGCCGGCGACAGCCTCGCCGTCGATCAGGTCATCGTCGAGTTCGAGTAAGCCTAGCCGCGCCGCTGCGCGATATAGGCGTCGACCAGTTCTTCGAGCACGTCGAGCGGGACCGATCCGTTCTCCAGAACCACCGCGTGGAAATCGCGAATGTCGAAGCGCGGCCCGAGCGTGCGCTGCGCTTTGTCGCGAAGCTCGAGGATCTTCAGCTGCCCGATCATGTAGCTGGTCGCCTGCCCGGGCCAGTTGAAATAGCGCTCCACCTCCTTGGCCGCGTCGGCGCGCGACAGCGGCGCATTATCGAGGAAATATTGGATCGCCTGCTCGCGGCTCCACTGCTTCGAGTGGATGCCGGTGTCGACGACCAGCCGCACCGCGCGCCAGACCTGGGTCGAGCGAAGGCCGAATTCGCTGATGGGGTCCTGGTAGAAGCCCATTTCCTTGCCCAGGCCCTCGGCGTAAAGGCCCCAGCCTTCGGCGTAAGCGCCATAGCCGCCGAAGCGCCGGAACTTTGGCACGTCGGGAAGCTCCCGCGCCAGCGCGGCCTGGAAATGGTGTCCCGGCGCGCCTTCGTGATAGCTGCGTGCTTCGAGCTGCGGCTTGGACACGTCGGCCATGTTGGCGAGGTTCGAATAATATATGCCGGGCCGGCTGCCGTCTTCCGACGGCGCGTTGTAGAACGCGATCGGCGCGGTGGCCTCGCGCCATTTCTCGACCGCGCGCACTTCGAGCTCGGCCTTGGGCAGGCGACGGAACCATTGCGGCGCTTTCGCCATCACCTGCGCGACATAAGCGCGCGCGTCGCGCAGATATTCCTCGCGGCCGGCGTCGGTGTTCGGATAGCGATATTTCGGATTGGTGCGCAGCTCCTCGAAGAACTGCTTGAGCGTTCCCGTGAAGCCGACCTGGTTCTTGATCCGCTCCATATCGCCGTGGATGCGCGCGACCTGCTCGAGCCCGATCTGGTGGATCTGCTCGGCACTCAAGTCGGTCGTCGTCGATTCCTTCAGGCGGTGCGCGTAAAAAGGGCCGCCCTCGGGCAGGCTCCACGCGCCGCGATTGCCCTGGCTCTGCGTCTCGAGCACGTCCCAGGTCATAAGGAAGGTGCGATAGCCGCGCTGGAACGGACCGGTCAGCGCTTCCCGCGCGCTCGCCAACAGCCGATCCTTCTCGGCCTGCGGCACGTCGAGCTTGGCGACCTTGGTCTTGAAGTCCGCGAACACCGGCGTGTCATTGCCTGGCGCGAATGGCGCGCCGGCGAGCACGCGCTGCGCATCGGCGCGGACCGGCGCGAAGTTGAAGCGCGAGGGGACGATGCCCATTCCCGCCTGCGTACGCATGTTGGCGGTGATCTCGGTCATCACGCGCTCGACCTCGCGCAGCCGCGCGACATAGGCCTCGGCGTCGGCGACGCTCGACACGCGATGCTGGTTGATCAGGAAGACCGGGATCGAGCCCGCCGGGCTGCCGTTGGTGCTGGCCGGGAAGCCGTGGCGGCGCCAGCGGAAGGCTTCGACGTTGTCCTCGACCTCCTTCTCGAACAGGCGGTAGCTGAGGCGGCCGGCGGGCGTCAGGTTGGCCGGGTTGAACTGCGCGCGGAGGTCCGCGAGCTGGCGCTGCGCGAGCGCCAGGCCCTGCTGCTGATGTTCGTCGGTGTAGATGTTGAGCCGGTCGTATTGATCCTTCCGTCCGAGCCCGGTCAGCGCCTGCGGCGACCGCGCGAGCTGCTCCTCGAACGCGGCGTCGAGGAACGCCGTGAGGCGCTGGTCCTCGGACGCCGGGTCGACCGCCGGCTGCACCGCGACCGGCGCGAGCGGAGCCGCGACTTGCGGCGGCGGTGGGGCCACGCAGGCCGTGGTTGCAACGAAAAAGGCGAGCGGAAGAGTGTGCTTCATCGGGCCGACCTCCGAACGATGCCGATGCCGTCGGCTAGCGCCGGGCAGGGCGCGGGTCTAGAGCGGGGAGCAGCTCGCGGTCGACCAGGTCATCGTGCGAATAGGTGGAGAGAAACGTGCTTCACTCGAAACAATTCAACCTTGCGCGGTTGCGCGGCGCGTTTTCTGATCAGTTCACGGCATGGGAGCTCGCAGCTCAGAGAAACGACATGGCCGCCGCTCGCGCAGCCCGCGCGGGCATTAGGCATGTCGCTTTTGACGGTCTGGCTGAACCCCCCGCTACGCTGGGCGGGTTCTATTTGTTCGTTGATTTAGAGAAAGAGGGCCTGTCCGGGCTTAACTACATTGGCATCGCTGACACGATGCAGAGATCGATTGGTCGGCGGATCGTTGATCGCCTCCGCGATGATAGCGCACTTGATGTAGCTCTAGATCGACTTTCTGATGATGAAGCACGTTCCATTATCCTGCGGCGCTTGCTTTGCGCCCTTCCAAAGAGCGGCCACAACTACGTCAACAAGCACATCAGGGTTGGTCACCTGTTCCGCCGGTCGCCTGTTGTCATTTTGATCGGATCGGACGCGGAAAAGCCATTCATCCGCGAAACCGAGAAAGTGCTCATCAGTAGTGCTGCCGCAGCTGGTGCGCCACTAGCGAACAGGCAGCATGTGAATTTCCGCGGTAGCGTAGGCGATCCTGCACTAAAGCTCGCTCGCGCCGTAATCCGTCAAGCCGTTGCGGAGGGACTACCGGAGGAGGGCGCGCTTATGTGGATCGAGAATTTGCGTGGCGTAACTCAACCCGCCTGAGCTTGCCTGTCGCCGTCTTGGGCAGCGCGTCGACGAATTCGATCTCGCGCGGATATTTGTACGGCGCGATCCGCTCCTTGGTGAAATCCTGCAGCCCTTTCACCAGCTCGTCGCTCGGCTCGGCGAAGCCGGCCAGCACCACGAACGCTTTCACCTTCTGCCCGCGCTCGGCGCACAGCACCCCGATCACCGCGCATTCGGCGACGGCCGGGTGCGCGAGCAGCGCATTCTCCACTTCCGGGGCGCCGATATTGTAGCCGGAGCTGACGATCATGTCGTCGCTGCGCGCGAGGTACCAATAATAGCCGTCGCCGTCGCGGCGGTAGGTGTCGCCGGTGACGTTCCAGCCATCGACCACATAGTCGCGCTGGCGCGGGTCATCGAGGTAACGGCAGCCGGTCGGGCCCTTGATGGCTAGCCGGCCGGTGCCTTCGTCCATCGGCTGCCCATTGTCGTCGAGCACGGTCGCGACATAGCCGGGCACCGCCTTGCCGGTCGCTCCGGGGCGGATCTCGTCGCCTGCGGCGGAGATGAAGATGTGCATCAGCTCGGTCGAGCCGATGCCGTCGGTGATCGCGATGCCCGTCCGTTCATGCCACGCGCGCCAGGTCGCCTCGGGGAGGTGCTCGCCAGCGGACAGGCAGTAGCGCAGGGTCTTGAGCGCTTGGTCGAGCCCCGGCTGCGACAGCATCGCCTTGTAAGCGGTCGGCGCGGTGGCGAGGTGGGTGATGCCGTGTTTGGCGATGGCCTCGAGCATCGCGGGCGGGCTCGGCTGCTCGATGGTCGCGCAGGCCGCGCCGGCGCGCAGCGGGAAGAGGAAGGCCGCGCCGAGGCCGAAGGTGAAAGCGAGTGGCGCGCTGGTCAGCGCGATGTCGCGGGCCTTCATGCCGATCAGATGCTTCGCGAAGCTGTCGCACGGCGCGAGGATGTCGCGGTGGAACTGGACGCAGCCCTTCGGCACGCCGGTGGTGCCGCTGGTGAACGCGATCAGCGCGGGGTCGTCGCGGCCGGTGTCCACCGGCGGGAGCGGAGACAGCGAGGCGGCGCGGGTCTCGAGCTCGCCCTGCCCGTAATCGCCGTCATATTTGATCACGTGCTTGATGAAGCGGGTTTGCTCGGCGCCTTGCCGGAAGTCGCCGATGAAGCGGCTGTCGACGATCGCATGGCTTATCTCGGCGCGGTCGATCACGGTCGCGATCTCGCCCGGACGAAGCAAAGGCATGGTTGCGACCACCACGCCGCCGGCCTTGAGGACGCCCAGCCAGGCGGCAAACAACGTGTAGCCGTTCGGCCCGCGCAGGAGCACGCGGTTGCCGGGGATTAGCCCGTGCTGCTCGACCAGCAGCCGCGCGATCCGGCCGCTGAAGTGGTCGAGGTCGGCATAGGTCCAGCGGCCGTGGTCGTTGACGAACGCCAAGGCGTCAGGCGCGCCGTTGAGCAGCTCCGCCGCCGCGTTGAGCCGTTCGGGATATTGCAGCTCGGGCAGGTCGAAGCGGAACTCCGGCAGAAGCTCCGCCGGCGGCAGGCGGTCGCGGACGAAGGGGTCGTACGTCATTGCGAGGAGCCGCAGGCTAGGCGGCAATCCATCATCTGGATTGCTTCGCTATGCTCGCAATGACGGTTCCGCATCATTCGTCCTCCACCACCGCGGTCGTTTCGATCTCGACCTTGGCCGCGGTTTCGACCAGGCCCTTCACTTCAAGCAGCGCCATCGCCGGATAATTGGGACCCATGATCTCCCGCCACGCCGCGCCGATCTCGTCGCGCGAGCTCAGATATTCGTGACGGTCGGTGACGTAGCAGGTCATGCGCACCACGTGTTGCGGGCCGGCGCCGTCCTCGGCGAGGATTTGCAGCGTGTTGCGAAGCGCCTGGGCGAACTGGCCGTGCAGGCTGTACTCGGTGAAATTCTCCTTCTCGTCCCACCCGATAACGCCGGCGGTGAAGATCATCCGACCCCGCGCGGAAATGCCGTTGGCATAGCCTTTGGGTCGCGGCCAGTTTGAGGGTTGCAGGATTTTCATGTGCCGCTCCATTGCGCGAATTTGCCGAGAAGCAAGAGGAAGCCGAACAGCCCGAGGGCGATCAGGCAGCCCGTCCCGACGCCTTCGCGGAACGGGCTGGCGCTCACGGCCGCCGGTCCCGCAGCAGGTCGCGGGCGATGATCTGGCGCTGCACCTCGCTCGCGCCCTCGTAAATGCGCAGCGCACGGATGTCGCGGTACAGCTCCTCGACCTTCACGCCGCGCGTCACTCCCGCGCCGCCGTGCATTTGCACGGCCGCGTCGATGACCTGCTGAGCAC
>Ga0247719_1000628_pt1 | contig 19428 bp, 16 predicted proteins | sample 41E_DmetaG_FD_189046 | JGI IMG/M metagenome (GOLD analysis project Ga0247719, IMG submission 189046) | Soil microbial communities from hillslope of Landscape Evolution Observatory, University of Arizona, Oracle, AZ, United States - 4-1-E_D | ecosystem: Engineered > Artificial ecosystem >...
GCCCAGGTTCGGGCCCCGCCCTGACGCTCGCGACCGACTTCTAGCGGCGAGCGTACCGGCCATTGCCGGTCGGGGGTCTCCGCCTTAGTCCTCTAGGCTCGCATGGACATCTACCTCCCGATCGCCGGCCAGTCGGTCAACGCATTGTTCATCGTCGTCCTCGGCTTCGTCGTGGGCCTCTTGTCCGGCATGTTCGGCGTCGGCGGCGGCTTCCTGACCACGCCGCTGCTGATGTTCTACGGGATCCCGCCGACTGTGGCGGTGGCTTCCGCGGCGACCCAGATCACCGGGGCAAGCGTGTCCGGCGTCATGGTCCACCTGCGCCGCGGCGGCGTCGACACCAAGATGGGAACCGTGATGATCGTCGGCGGCCTAATCGGCTCGCTCGCCGGCGCGGCGATGTTCCGGCTGCTGCAGACGAGCGGCCAGGTCGATCTGGTCATCGGCCTGCTCTACGTCGTCATCCTCGGCTGGATCGGCGCGCTGATGCTCAAGGATTCGCTGGTTTCGCTCGGTTACGTCCAGAAGGACGCGCCCGAGGGGCCGGCGCCGCGGCACAACCGCTGGGTTGCCTCGCTTCCGCTCAGATGGCGCTTCTACGCGTCCGGCCTCTACATCTCGCCGGTCGCACCGCTCGCCCTCGGCTTCCTCGCCGGCACGCTGACCGTTTTCCTCGGCATCGGCGGGGGGTTCATCCTCGTCCCGGCCATGATCTATTTGCTCGGAATGCCGGCGCGGGTGGTGATCGGCACCAGCCTGTTCATGGTTCTCGTGGTCAGCGCCGGTACCACCATGGTCCATGCGATGACGACGCGCGCGGTCGACGTCGTGCTTGCCGGGCTGCTGCTCGTCGGCGGCGTGATCGGCGCGCAATATGGCGCGCTGCTCGCCCTTCGCATCAAGCCTGACCTGCTGCGCTTCGCCCTGGCGATCATCATCCTGCTGGTCGCGATCCGGATGCTGCTCGGTCTCGCCTGGCGGCCCGACGAAATTTTTTCGATCGAGTATCTATGAAGGGCCGGCTGCGCCCCCTGCTGATCGCGCTCGTCGCTCCGCTGCTGATCGCGGCCGACACGCCGGTCCTGGTGCCCGACATTTCCGCCCGCCAGGTCGAGATCCGCTACAGCTTCACCGGCGCCCAGCTGCTGCTTTTCGGCGCGGTCGTCTATCCCGGCGGGCGGCCGCCGGACCGGCCGACCGACATCGCCGTCGTCCTGCGCGGACCGGTGCAGCCGATCCTCGTGCGCGAGAAGAAGAAGATTGCGGGCATCTGGATGAATGCCGATTCCAACCGTTTCCGCTCCGCGCCCTCCTTCTATGCGGTCGCCTCGTCGCGGCCGATCGCCGAGCTGATCGACGACCGTACGGCCGCCATTTACGAGCTCGGCCTGCGCAACCTGCAGCTTTCGCCCGGCGGCGGCGCCTTGCCCGAAAAGGACCGGCGCTTCGAAGCCGGCCTGCTCGACCTGCGCTCGCGGGAAGGCCTTTATTCCGAAAATCCGCGCGGCGTGGAGATCACCGACGGCGTCCTTTACCGCGCCGCGATCAGGATCCCGAGCCAGGTCCCGGTCGGGACGTACACGGCAGAAACCTTCCTGATCGACCGCGGCCGGGTGATCGCCGCCGCGACCCGCGACATTCAGATCGGCAAGGCCGGCTTCGAGCGGTTCGTCGCCCTGGCCGCCCGCCGTCACAGCTTTCTTTACGGACTTACCTGCGTTCTGCTCTCGCTGCTGCTCGGCTGGGCCGCCGCTGCGATCTTCCGCCGCCGCTTCTAGGCGGAGGCTTGCCCTAAGTTAATGTTAACCGCCCCGCGCTAGCGTCCGCGCAGCACGAAGACCGGGGAGTGGGCCAAAACCATGGACGAACAGCCGAACCTGCACGAATTTCTGAGCCAGGTCAGCAGCTTCACAGAGGACGAGCAAGCGGCGAAGCCGGAGGTGAAGGCGGACGTTCTGGGCGCAATCGGCCAGGTTGCCGAGATCGCCGGCTCAGGCTCGCAAATCCGCGTGAACGCCGCGGCGTTGACTGCGCTGCAGTCGCACAAGGATCCGTCCGTCGCCATGTCGGGCCAGGTCGGCAGCCAAGTGAAGATGAGCGTCGGCAACGCCTGGCTGATCGCCAACGTGCGTACGCTTCGCGCCGACCCCGGCGGAGAGCTGGTCGCCCATGTCGACTTCCTCGGTGAAGGAAGCAGGGATACCAAGGGCCAGCTCAGCAATTTCCGCCGCGGCGTCACCCGCTATCCGATTCCCGGCGCCGAGGTCTTCCCAGTGACCACCGACGATCTGCGCTCGGTGTTCGCCGCGAGCGACGAGGCGCACATCGAAATCGGCACGGTCTATCCGACCGACGACATTCGCGGCGCCCTGTACGTCGATCCGATGCTGTCCAAGCATTTTGCCATCCTCGGCTCGACCGGCACCGGCAAATCGACCTCGGTGGCGCTGATCCTGCACCGCATCTCGCAGCTATCGCCCGAAGGTCACATTCTGATGATCGACCCGCACGGCGAATATTCAGCCGCTTTCAAGAATTGCGGTGAGCTGTTCAACGTCGACAATCTCCAGCTGCCCTATTGGCTGATGAATTTCGAGGAGCATTGCGAAGTGCTCCTCACCACTCAGGGGCAGGAGCGTCAGCGCGACGCCGACATCCTTGCCAAATGCCTGCTCGCCGCCCGCACCAAGGGCAAGGACATGAGCCAGTTCGGCAAGGTCACGGTCGACAGCCCGATTCCCTACCTGCTGACCGACCTCAACGCGATCATCGTCAACGAAATGGGCAAGCTCGACCGCGCCGGCGACACCTTGCCGTTCCAGCGCTTGAAGACCAAGCTCGACGAGCTTCGCGCCGATCCCCGTTACACCTTCATGTTCTCGGGGATGTTGGTGTCGGATTCGATGCCGACGCTGCTCGCCAAGCTGTTCCGCCTCCCCAGCCAGGGCCGGCCGATTTCCATCGTCGACGTCTCGGGCGTCCCTTCGGAGATCACCTCGGTGGTCGTGTCGATCCTTGCCCGCATGGTGTTCGACTATGCGATCTGGTCGCGGACCGAAGCGCAGCGGCCGTTGCTGCTCGTCTGCGAAGAGGCGCACCGTTACGTGCCGAAGGACGAGCATGCCGATGGCCAGGCGGTGCGCAAGATCCTCGAGCGCATCGCCAAGGAAGGCCGCAAATATGGCGTTTCGCTGGGGCTGATCACGCAGCGACCCTCCGACCTTGCCGAAGGTGTTCTCTCCCAGTGCGGCACGATCGTGTCGATGCGCCTCAACAACGACCGCGACCAGGCCTGCGTCCGTGCTGCGATGCCCGAGGGCGCGCGCGGCTTCCTCGACGCCATCCCGGCGCTTCGCAACCGCGAATGCATTGTCTGCGGCGAAGGCGTGGCGATCCCGATCCGCGTGCGCTTCGACGATCTCGAGCCGGAAAAGCGCCCCGCTTCGTCGGACCCGAGCTTCGCCCGCCTGTGGCGCGAGACCGGCGATGAAGCCGGGATCATCTCGCGCACGATCAAGCGCTGGCGCGGCCACGGCAGGTAGAACCAGCCCAAACAGGCGTGCCCCGGAGGCCATCGCCCTGTAGTGCGGGGCTGATGAATGATTCGCGTGGAAAAGTAACTGCTGCGGCAGCGGCATCTGCCGGGACTGACGGGCCGCTGCCTTTGTCGCAGCTGCTGGCCCAGATCCTCGACAGCCACACCGGGGACCGGCTGCGCCTGTCCGAGCTTTCCGGGCTGCTCCGCGACCGCGCCTGGGGCGGGCTGCTGCTCATCTTTGCCGCGATCAACATCCTTCCGCTGCCGCCAGGGACAACCACGATCACCGGGATCCCGCTGATCGTGCTGACCGCGCAGATGACGATCGGGCGAGCCACGCCGTGGTTCCCGAAACGCCTCGACCGGCGCGGTATCACCAAGAGCGAGATCAACCGGCTGATGGACAAGCTGCTGCCGTGGGAGCGGCGGATCGAGCGCATCTTCAAGCCGCGGCTGTGCGCCCTCACCAACCACCGCGCAGCCCGGGTGATCGGCCTCGTCAGCCTGATCCTGTCGGTCATCCTGTGGCTGCCGATCCCGCTCGGCAACCACGCACCGGCCGTGTCGATGACCTTGTTCGCGGCGGCCCTGATCTACCGCGACGGTGTTCTGGTGCTGCTCGGCGGGCTTGCGACCTTGGCCAGCTTCGCGCTCGTCAGCGTGACGATCGGCGCGGGGTGGTTGGCCTTCCTGGCCGTCGTCAACCACTTCTTCCCGGCCTGACGGCGCGAGACCTCAGGCGCCTTTCGCGCCCACGCTGAGCAGCGCCTTGAGCCGCGCCTTGACGGCCTCAGCGACCCGAGGATCGGTTGCGGCCGCGCCTGCGCTTGCGAGCCGCACGCTCAAGGGATCGACCGGCGTTCCGTCCCGGATCACCTCGAAATGGAGATGCGGCCCGGTCGAGAGGCCGGACGAGCCGACATAGCCGATCAGCTGCCCGCGACGGACATAGCTTCCCGGCGCGGCAACGATCTCGCTCATGTGGCTGTAGGTCGTCACAAGTCCCGCGCCGTGCCAGATGCGCACTTGACGCCCGTAGCCGCCGGACCAGCCGGCGGCGGCGACCTGCCCGTCGGCGGCGGCGACGATCGGGCTGCCCCAGCCGGCCGCGAAATCCACGCCCGAATGGAAGCGTGTGAAACGCAGGATCGGGTGATAGCGATAGCCGAAGTGGGACGTGATGCGCCCGGCGACCGGCCAGGCGGCCGTCTCGTAGCTCGGAGCCGGCTTTTCCGCTCCGGCGGCATCGATCCATTCCGTGCGGCCGGCCGCGGTCCACCGCACGAGCTGCAGCGGCGCCGCGCCGAAGCGCATGATGCCGGCGTAAAGCAGCTCGCGATTGGCGCCCACAACCAGGTCGAAGCCGTCGCTCCGCCCGACCTCGCCGACATCGATGTGCGTGGCCAGCGCGGCGAGATATTGCGCCGCCGTCTCCGGGCTCGCTCCGGCCGCGCGCAGCGACCAGTAGAAGCCGTCGCCGACCCGCCCCTGGATCCGCAGCGGCCCGGTCGGCGCGGAAACGGACGGATGTGCCGGCTGGACCTGCACGAGCGCAGCCCGCTCCGGCACGAAATCGACGCTGTGGACTGCCTCGGTCGGCGCCATGTCCCTGCCGGTCCGGCCGCCGCTGGCCAGCGGCGCGAGGCCGAGTGCCTGCCACTGGCGCTGCTCGTCGGTCGCGAGCGTGTCGGTCTTGGGGAGCGACGCCCAGGCAACCGTGCTGAACAGCAACGCCGCGATTCCCGCGCTCCTCCACCGCGCGCGCGGGAGCGCGGGCGCAAGCGCCCGGCGCAACGGATGCGCGGCGGAAATCGAGCTCATCACGGGCCAATCATCGGCCGAACAGGGTTAAAACTGGCCTAATCGCCGGTTTGGAACCTTGCTCTTCGCTCGCGCGCTGCCACATTCGACATGATGGCGCCGCGTTCAGACGCTCCGGTCCGGGCAATCCTCGGGCCGACCAACACGGGCAAGACCCATCTCGCGATCGAGCGCATGTGCGGCCATTCGTCGGGAGTGATCGGCTTTCCGCTGCGCCTGCTGGCGCGCGAGGTCTACGATCGCGTCGTCGCGCTGAAAGGCGAGAATCAGGTCGCCCTGCTGACCGGCGAGGAGCGGATCCTCCCGCCCCACGCGCGTTATTTCCTGTGCACGGCGGAATCGATGCCGGTTCGCGGAGCGGACAACCACCACGACGGCGCGTTGCAGCGCGATTTCGCCTTCGCCGCGATCGACGAAGCGCAGCTCGCGATCGACCCCGAGCGGGGCCACGTCTTCACCGACCGCATGCTCCGCGCCCGCGGCCGCGAGGAGACTCTGATCCTCGGCTCGGACACTTTGCGCCCGATCGTGCGCGAGCTTCTTCCCGAAGCCGAAATCGTCAGCCGCCCGCGCTTTTCCACCCTGCGCTACGCCGGCAGCGTCAAGCTTTCCCGCCTTCCGCCCCGCTCAGCCGTCGTCGCCTTCTCGGCCGAGCAGGTTTACGCGCTCGCGGAGATGCTGCGTCGCTTCCGCGGCGGGGCCGCGGTGGTGATGGGAGCGCTCTCCCCCGCCACGCGCAACGCGCAGGTCGCGATGTTCCAGCGCGGCGAGGTCGATTATCTGGTCGCCACCGACGCGATTGGCATGGGTCTCAACATGGATGTCACCCATGTTGCCTTCGCCGGACTCGAGAAATTTGACGGCCGCCGCGACCGCCGCCTGACGATCTCCGAGATGGCGCAGATTGCCGGCCGCGCGGGCCGCCACCAGACGGACGGCAGCTTCGGCACGCTCGGCCTCGGCGAAGAGGGTTTCAGCGACGCCGAGATCGACGCGATCGAGGAGCATCGGTTCCGCCCGCTCGACTTCGTCTATTGGCGCAATTCCGACCTCGATTTCAGCGACGTTCGCGCGCTGATCGCCAGCCTCGAGGCGAAAAGCGACGACCCGCTGCTCAAGCCTGCGCCCGAAGCGATCGACCTCGCGGTGCTGAGGCTCATCGCCGAGGATCCGGCGATCGCCGCGCGCAAGGGTGCGCAGGCGCGCCGCCTGTGGGCGGTGTGCGGCCTTCCCGACTTCCGCAAGGTCGGGCCGATGCACCATGCCCGGATGGTCCGCCGTCTGTTCAGCTACATCGGCGAGGGCGGCCACGTGCCGCACGAATGGTTCGCCGCCGAAGTGACGCGGCTCGACAATATGAGCGGGGATATCGAAGCGCTCGCCGACCGGCTCGCCGGCATCCGCAGCTGGGCCTATATCGCGCACCGCTCCGACTGGCTGCAGGAGCCCGCCAAATGGGCCGAGCGAACGCGCGAGGTCGAGGCGCGCCTGTCCGATGCCCTGCACGAGCGGCTGACCCAGCGGTTCGTCGACCGCCGCACGGCGGTGCTGGTGCGCGACATCGGCGCGCGCGGCGCCGACGCGCTCCCGATGACGGTGACCGCCGAAGGCGAGGTCAGCATCGGGCCTGAACCGATCGGGCATTTGAGCGGCTTCGACTTTCGCGTCGACCCGTCCGCCAGGCTCGCCGACAAGCGGCTGCTCCTGGCTGCGGCCGAGCGCCGTCTCGGCGATGAGCTCGACCGCCGCGCCACGGCCTTGATCGAAGCGCCCGATGACAGCTTCTCGCTGATTACCGAGGACAATGGCGGCGTCGCCATCGCCTGGAGCGATCATGTGCTGGCGCGGCTCGCCCCCGGCCGCTCGCTGCTCGAGCCGGCAATCCGCACCGCGCGCGCGCTCGACCGCGTCTCGGCGCCCACGCGCGCCGCGCTCCGAGAAAGGCTCGAACGCTGGTTGGATGCTTCCGTCGACGTGCACCTGCGGCCATTGAAGAGGCTCGCCGGTACCGCGTCCGACCCTTCGGCCTCGCCCGGCGTGCGCGCGATGGCCGCGATGCTCAGCGATGCCGGCGGTGTGGTGCCGCGAAAATCCGTGCTGAGCGCGATCGCCCACCTAGAGCAAGCCGACCGTCAGATGCTGCACCGGATGCGCGTCCGCCTCGGCCCGCTCGACGTCTTTCTGCCGGCGCTGCTCAAGCCTGCAGCCCAATATTGGCGGGCGGCGCTGACTGCCGTCCGCCACGGGCAGACGATGCCGCTGCTCCCAGCCGCGGGCGCGGCCGTGCTCGGGCCGGAGGCGGACCCGCGCGGCGCGGCCCTAGCCTTTCGCCGGCTTGGCCGCACCTGGCTCCGCATCGACCTTGCCGACCGCCTGGCGAGCCATGCGCGCAAGGTGCGCTCGACCGGCGGCACCGACCCTGTCGATCAGGCGCTGGCAACGTCGCTCGGCCTCGACGAGGAAGCCGTCGGTCGGCTGATGGGCGAGATCGGCTTCACCCGCGCCGGCGATGCCTGGCGCTGGCGCGGCCGCCGCGGCAGGGAGGCCGAGCGCCGCGCCCCCGCCTCGCACGCCTTCGCCGAACTGGCGAAACTGAAAAGACCGTGAGGATCGACCGCTACTTACATTGCATCCGGCTCGTGAAAAGCCGCACCCTCGCCCAGGCACTGATCGAGACCGGCTACGTCCGCATCGACGGCAAGCGGGTCGAAAAGAGCTCCGAGGACGTGGCCGTCGGCGCGACCATCGTCCTCCCGCTTCATGACCGCGTGCGCGTGCTTCGCGTCCTTGCCTTGCCTGAACGGCGCGGTCCGTCCAGCGAGGCCCGCCTGTGCTATGAGGAGCTGGGAATTGACGAGGCGCGGCGCCCGGCATAGCGACGGCTCAAAGGGAGCCAAGCGCACATGACCTACGTCGTCACCGACGCCTGCATCAAATGCAAATATATGGATTGCGTCGAGGTCTGCCCGGTCGACTGCTTTTACGAGGGGGAAGTGATGCTGGTCATCAACCCCAACGAATGCATCGATTGCGGCGTGTGCGAGCCCGAATGTCCGGCCGAGGCCATCCTTCCCGACACCGAAAGCGGCCTCGAGAAATGGCTCGAGCTCAACGCCAGCTTTTCGTCGGAATGGCCGAACATCACGCGCAAGAAGGACAGCCCGGCCGACGCCGACGAGCACAAGGGCGAAGAGGGCAAATACGACAAATATTTCACGCCCGACCCCGGCGCGGGCGACTAGTCCGCAGCCCGTCTATTTTTTGACGGTGAACGTGTAGCTAAGGCCAAGTCCGCCCGAGAGCTGGTTGCGCGACCCGAACCGGCGCACGATCGGCGATCGCGCCGCATCGCCGATCAGCCGCTCGAATCGTCCAAAGCCGAACAGGCCCCAGCGCGGGTTGAACTGGTACGACATCCCGGTGGCCGCGGCGACGCCGTGAAGACCGCCGTCGGGGCGGTAGACCGGCAGCACCGCCTGAATGGAGACTTCCGGGCTGACTCCGAAATTGGCGCGCTGGTAGCGGCTGTCGGAGAACAAGAGCCGCGGACCGACCGAGATCACATAGCGGTCGCCGTCGCGCCAGAAGCGGTCGATTCCCACGGCGCCTACCCAGCCGTCGTGGCCGCCGAGACCCTTCAGCACCTCGCCGCGCACGTAGAGCGAATCCGCAAACTCGTAGCTGGCGAAGCCACCGGCTTCGAACGTGCCTCGAACGCGGCCGACGGGCGCTCCGACATCCGACTCCCTGCGGCCGCGAGCGAAATTGGCCGCCGGTCCGGCGGAAAAACCGCCCGACGAAATGACCGGAATGCCGAAGCTGTAATCCGGCGCTTCGAACCTGAACGGGTTGGTGCCGCGCGCAAGGTCGACATCGACCAGAGGAGCAAGCTTGGTGGAATCGGCGCCAACATATTCAGGCCGCAACTGCCCGCCCAGGCCGACCCTTACGCGCAAATCCTCACTGTCCTGAGCGGAGGCCCTCCCCCAAGGCTGCACTAAGGCAATTGCCGCGATCACCGCAGATGCGCCCAGCGCCTGGCCAATTTTTGCTATCATCTCCGCCCCCTTGCCGTTGGTCGTTGCGTGGCTGTTACTATGCGCGTCTTGCCGCAGAGTTCCAACAGGCGCGTGACCGGGCCGCTCAGCGGCGGGCGAGCAGCTCCTCGATGATCGCGTCGGCCGCCTCTTCCGCGCTCATCCTCGTCGTATCGATCCGGATTTCGGGGGCCTCGGGCGGCTCGTAGGGGCTGTCGATGCCCGTGAAATTCTTGAGCTCGCCGGCACGCGCCTTGGCATAAAGGCCCTTGGCGTCACGCTTCTCGGCCTCGGCCAGCGGCGTATCGACGTAGATCTCGAAGAACTCGCCCTCGGGGATCATCCGCCGAACCATGTGCCGCTCCGCCCGGAACGGCGAGATGAAGGCCGTGAGCACGATCAGGCCGGCATCCGCCATCAGCCGCGCCACTTCTCCGACTCGGCGGATGTTCTCGATCCGGTCGGCTTCGGTGAAGCCGAGATCGCGGTTGAGACCGTGACGGACATTGTCGCCGTCGAGCAGGAAGGTGTGGCGGCCGCGTGCCGCCAGCTTCTTCTCGACCAGATTGGCGATGGTCGACTTGCCCGCGCCGCTAAGGCCCGTAAACCACAGCACCGCCGGTTTCTGGCCTTTCAAGGCCGCATGGGTTTCGCGGCTTACGTCGAGGTGCTGGCGATGGACGTTGAGTGCGCGCCGGAGCGCGAAGTGAAGCATCCCGCAACCGACGGTCGCGTTGCTCAGCTTGTCGATCAGGATGAAGCCGCCGAGCGCTTTGTTCGCGCTCCCGCCTTCGACGGCATAGGGCTCGAACACGATCTCGCGGTCGGTCGCGATTTCGGCGACGCCAATCCCGTTCAGTCCCAGAGTCTTGGCGGCGAGATGCTCGAGCGTGTTGACGTTGATCTCATATTTCGGCTCCTGGATCATCGCGGTGACCGTCTGGGTCCCGATCTTCATCCAATAGCCGCGACCGGGCAGAAGCTCGTCGTCGGCCATCCACACGATGGTCGCCTCGAACTGGTCGGCGGCTTCCGGCGGGTCGGCCGCCGCCGCGATCACGTCTCCGCGAGAACAGTCGACCTCGTCGGCGAAGGTCAGCGTGACAGATTGGCCCGCGACCGCTTGATCGAGGTCGCCGTCCATGGTCACGACCCGCTCGACACGAGTCACCCGGCCCGATGGGAGCAGCCGCACTTCGCTTCCCGGGCCGACAGTCCCCGACGCGATCTGACCGGCAAAGCCGCGGAAATTCTGGTTCGGGCGATTGACCCACTGCACCGGCATTCGCAGCGGCTTTTCCGATTCTGCCGCGGCGTCGAGCGGAACGCTGTCGAGATGCTCGAGCAAGCTCTCGCCGCCGTACCATGGCGTCGCCTCGCTGCGCCGCAGCACGTTGTCGCCGTTTAGGCCGGAGACCGGGATCGGGGTCCAATGCTCGACTCCGATCTGCTCGGCGAACCGGCGATAATCGGCGCAGATCGCGTCGAAGGCGCCCTGGTCGTAATCGACGAGGTCCATCTTGTTCACGGCGAGCACGAAGCGGCGAATCCCGACGAGGCGCGCGAGATAGGAGTGGCGCCGGGTCTGGGTCAGCACGCCCTTGCGCGCATCGACCAGCAACACCGCGAGGTCGGCGGTCGAAGCGCCGGTCACCATGTTGCGCGTATATTGTTCGTGCCCCGGCGTGTCGGCGACGATGAACTTGCGCTTCTCGCTGGTGAAGAAGCGGTAGGCGACGTCGATGGTGATGCCCTGCTCGCGCTCGGCGGAAAGGCCGTCGACCAGCAGCGCGAAATCGATTTGCTCGCCTTGCGTTCCGTGCCGCTTGCTGTCGCTTTCGAGCGCGTCGAGCTGGTCGTCGAAAATCTGCTTGCTCTCGTACAGCAGCCTTCCGATCAGTGTCGACTTGCCGTCGTCGACGCTGCCGCAGGTGATGAAGCGCAGCAGCTCCTTCTTCTCCTGCCGCGCCAGCCACGTCCGCACGTCCGTGCGGATCAGCTCCTCGTCGGATTGCAGCGGACGGCTCACTAAAAATAGCCCTCCTGCTTCTTCTTCTCCATCGACGCGCTGCCGGCGTCCTTGTCGATGATCCGCCCCTGCCGCTCGCTGGTCTTGGTCAGAAGCATCTCGGCGACGATCTCCTCGACCGTCGCCGCCTCGCTCTCGACTGCGCCCGAGAGCGGGTAGCAGCCGAGCGTCCGGAAGCGCACCTTGCGCATCGCCGGCGTCTCGCCGTCCAGCGGATAGCGCTCGTCGTCGACCATCAGGATCAGGCCGTCGCGCTCGACGCACGGCCTCTCGGCGGCGAAATAGAGCGGCACCAGCTCGATCTTCTCGCGCAGGATGTATTGCCACACGTCGAGCTCGGTCCAGTTGGAAAGAGGGAAGACGCGGATGCTTTCCCCCTTCGCTTTTCGCACATTGTAGAGCGACCACAGCTCGGGCCGCTGCCGCTTCGGATCCCAGCGGTGGTTCCTGTCGCGGAAGCTGAACACGCGCTCCTTGGCGCGGCTCTTCTCCTCGTCGCGTCGGGCGCCGCCGAATGCGGCGTCGAAGCCATATTTGTCGAGCGCCTGCTTGAGCCCCTCCGTCTTCCAGAGGTCGGTGTGCATCGGGCCATGGTCGAAGGGGTTGATCCCCCGGCTTAGCGCTTCCGGGTTGCGATAGACGATAAGCTCGATGCCGGGCTCGGCGGCGACCTTGTCGCGGAGCGCGTACATGTCTCGAAACTTCCACGTCGTATCGACGTGCAACAACGGAAACGGCAGCGGCGCCGGGAAGAAGGCCTTCCTGGCAAGGTGCAGCATCACCGCCGAATCCTTGCCGATCGAATAGAGCATCACCGGCTTGTCGGCCTCGGCGACGGTTTCGCGCAGGATATGGATGCTCTCGGCCTCGAGCCGGTCGAGATGGGTGAGGTCGCGCACTATTCGAGAACTCGCTGCATGCGCGCCATTTCATGGCCGGATGCGGCGAGGAAGGGAAGAGGCGCGTGCGCGCACTGGCGGCGCTGCGGGATCGAAGCTAGCCTTGGGCGAATGGCGAATTACGAACGGATCATGCGCCTGCGCCCCGAGGTCAGGCAATTCCTACGCAGCAGGCGATGGGTGCATCGCGGCGATGTGATCGCTTACGGCCCCAACATCCGCTGCGACGCCTTCTCCACCGACGAGCAGGGCTTTCGCCACAGCACCTTCGGCGGCGCAACGCTGTCCGCAAGGGAGGCGATCGCGCACGAACGCTACGGTCTCGTGCTCGGCCCCAGCAACGTCTACGGATTCGGCCTCGCCGGCAACGAGAATACAATCCCGTCGCTCCTTGCCGAACGCCTCGGCTTTCCATTCGCCAACATCAGCCTGCCGGAAGGCACCAGCCGCAACCTCTATGGGCTGCTGGCCGCCATCGTCGATGAGGCGCGTAATCCCCCGACTGCCGTCGTCCACATCAGCGGCGGCGACTTCACCGCGGTCTGCTATACGGCGATTGCGGATCCCGTGTTCGGGCCGCCCAATCTCAAGCAGATGGATATGGCCCTACGCGAGCGTGGCGGCTTTCCGGCGGAGCCACAGATCGAGCCTTTGCTCGCGTTCACGCGCCTCTGGACGAGAGCGATCGGCCAGCTGTGCGAGGGGTGCGGCGCCCGGCTGGTTTTCGGCAATGACACGACCTTTTTCGAAAAGCGCAATCCGAGCGAGTTCGAGCTGCAGTGCGAGCTTGGAAAATCGGTTGCGCCGGCGCAGGAACTGCGGTTTGCGACCCACAAGCGCTACGTCCGCGACTTCGCCGCCAACCGCGACGCGATGGCGAAATCGCTCGGCGTCCCGATCGCCGGTCCCGGCCTCGCCAACGATCTCGGCTTCATCGACGAATATCATTACGATGCCGCGGGGACACAGGCCCTCGCGCAGGACTTCGGCGATGCGCTCGAGGCGCTGCTTGCCCGCTAGCCGATAGGCCAACGCTCAAGACCCCAAAGGAAAACGGGCGGCGCCATCGACGCCGCCCGCCCCCTGTTGCCGATTGGCAATGACGAGCCGGGCCGGCAGCTGCCGGCCCGGCCTTTGGCTTACCAGCCGAAGGTGAAGCCGGCGCGGGCGCCGACCTTGCCGTCGCGGTTGAAGCCCGAACCGATGCCGGCATTGACCGCGGCATTCGGGCTGACCATCGCGCCAAGGTTCAGCGCGCCCGCCCATGCACCCCGATAGGTGCCGACGTTGCCGGTCAGGTTGAACGTCGTTCCGGGCAGGAAGGTCGCTCCGCCCATGGCGATGGCAACGGCCGTCCCGCCACGGTTGCGGCGGTCGACGCGGTCGATCGCCAGGCCCAGATCGACCACATTCTGCTGCAGGCCGGCGATCTGGGTGGTGTGCGTGGCCACCGTTTGGTTGGTCGCGAACAGCTGCGAGCCGTTGACCGCGTCGAGCGAGGTGGCGCTGAGCGTCCCCGCGGCAACGCCGGTCACCACCCGGGCCGTCGCCGCGGTGTTGCCACCGAGCGCGACCTGGTTGTTGGCCGTGTTCACAACGCCGTTGCCGATCGCGACCGAGTTGGTGAAGGTCGCATTCGACGCGCCGTTGCCGATCGCAACGCCGCCGGTGGTGGCGTTGCCGAAGGCGATCGAATTGTTGCCGAGCGCGACCGAGCCGAGGCCCGTGGCGACATTGTTGTCGCCGATCGCGACGGCGCCTTCGCCGGTCGCCGTATTGTCGTTGCCCAGCGCAACCGCGCCCTGGCCGGTGGCGACGTTCGGATCACCGATCGCAACCGCGCCCGTGCCGGTCGACACATTGCCCTTGCCGATCGACACCGAAGCGCCGTTGGCAACCGCGCCATTGCCGATCGCCACGCTGTCGGCGCCAACCGCCGCCGCGTCGGGGCCGATCGCCACCGAATTGGCGCCGGTCGCAACCGCGGGACCGCCCGCGGTCGGGCCAATGTCGAAATAGATGAGCTCGGCGGTTGCGCCGCCCAGCGCGGCAATCGCCGCCGTGTTGGCCGCAATCGCCGTGTCCTGCGCGTCGTCGCGGGCGTCCTGAGTGACCAGGATCGTGTTGATCTGGTCGCCAGTCACCGCGTCGGTCGAACCGGCAGCGATCGCGCCATTGGCAAGACCGCTCACCGTCCGGCCGCCGACATGGACCTGGTTGTCAGCCGTGTTGACGCTGTTGGCGCCGAGCGCGACCGAATTGTTGAACCCGCCGTCCGACGCATAAGCGCCGATCGCCGTGCTGTTGTCGCCAGTCGCGCTTGCGCCCGTGCCGAGCGCCGTCGAATTCAGGCCCGACGCATAGGCATTGCTGCCGAACGCCGCGGAATAGTCGCCAGTCGCCCGCGCCGACTCGCCGACCGCCGTCGAGTAATAGCCGCTCGCCAGCGCATTCTCGCCGACCGCCACCGAATCCGCGCCGCTCGCCGACGCATTGGCGCCGACGGCCGTGCCTTCGGCATAGGCATAAGCGCCACGACCGATCGCCGTCGCATTATACCCGCTGGCGTAAGCGCCCTGGCCGACAGCCGTGGAGCCATAGCCGGTGGCCGCAGCGAAAGCGCCGAACGCCGACGAATAGGCGCCCGTAGCCCGGCTGTACGCGCCATTGGCGGTCGATTGCAGGCCGGTCGCCCGCGCATATTTGCCGGTCGCCGTCGCAAACGTGTCGGTCGCCTGCGCATATTTGCCAAGCGCCGTCGAACCGTAGCCGCTCGCCAGCGCATCGTTGCCGATCGCCGTCGAATATGTGCCGCTGGCAAGCGAGCCATCGCCGCACGCCAGCGATTCAGCGCCCGTCGCCGTGCCCGAATAAGCGCCGCCGCCAATGTTCGTCCAGCAAACCTCCTGCGCCGCCGCAGGCGTCGCAGTGCCGGCCAGCGCAGCACCCAGTGCAAGCGCCGAGGCCGAGAATAAAATCTTCGTTCTTGTCATCGATAAGCCCCTATTCACCGCCGCATGGGACTGCGGCGAGCAGCGGTACAAATGGCCGAAAAGCGCGCAGGTTTCCGCGAAAAAGTGCCTTGGACGGCCACCGGCCAAGCCCCTGTTGCGTGAATGACACAATCCGAATTAAACGGAAATGTCTCCATCGCTGCTAACAGATTGTTTCCGCGCGATTCTAACGAAAGATAAGGATTTCCGCGGATGGCTTTCACTCGAAAGTCAAGCAATTTCGTGCGGCGCCCTATCATTCGACAATGGCGATGGTCGGAGCGGCGACGTGGCGGCACGCCCCGGCCGCGCCGGCAAATCCCGGCGCGGTTGCGGGCCAGCGCATGCAGCGGATTGAAAAGACGCGACTTCCAGCTAGGATCGCCGGCAATGCTTATTCACGGAGAGTAACTTTTGTCCAAGGCTTTGCTCGCGCTCGTCGCGCTTGCGGCAACGACCGCGCCCGCCGCTGCGCAGAACCGGGCGGCGGATCCGCCGCCGATCCCGCGCGCGACATTCCTCGCCAACATGGACACCGAATTCCGCAAGATGGATGCCGACCGCAATGGCATGCTGAGCAGGAAGGAGATCGAGGACTATCAGACCGCGCAGGGGCTGCTCCAGCTGCAGGCGCGCAACCGGCAATTGTTCGCCGCGCTCGACACCGACCGCAACGGCGTTCTCTCGCCGGCCGAATTCGCGCGGCTGCCGACCATGCTGCCGTCGGTGCCGCCGCCCAATCCCGAGGCGATGCTGCAGCGGTTCGACACCAACCGCGACCGCCAGATCAGCCTGGTCGAATATCGCGCCGGGACGCTCGCCAATTTCGACCGGCTCGACGCCGACAAGGACGGGGTCGTGACCGCCGCGGAAATGAAGGCGGCAGGCCTGGCGCCGCAATGACGGCCCGGCACAGCGACAGGTGACATCCGCCAACATGACCGTGCAAACGCGCTTCAATCCGGCGGCGGCGGCTCAGCGCCAATCGAAGCTGGTGATCGACTTCGCCAACGCGGCGTTGAACGGCGGCGACGTGGCCGAGGCCGAACGGCTGCTGCGCGATCATCTGTTCAAGGCGCCGAACGACGCCAATGCGCTGGCCAAGCTTGCCGAGATCGCGGTCAGCTATCGGCGCGTCGAAGAAGCGACCCTGCTGCTGCGCCGGGCGGCCGACGCCGACCCGCGACTGCCGCGCTATCTTGCGCTGATCGACCATTTGCAGAATTTCGTCGGCGCCTCGGCCTTGATCAAAGCGGTCGAAGGCGCGCCCCCGGCGATCCGAAACACGTATGATCTGCGCGCCGCCGAAGCCGCTGCTTATGGGACGCTTGGCGTCCACGACCGCCAGATCGCCATTTATGAAGAGCTGACCCATCGCTCGCCCGCAAATGCGGCTTTGTGGAAAACCCTGGGCGATGCCTTGAAAACGGTCGGCCGCTTCGACGAGGCGGTCGCGGCGGTGCGCCAGGCGATCCGCTGCCGGCCGACTTATGGCGAGGCTTATTGGACGCTGGCCAATTTCAAGGCGTTCCGGTTCACGGACGCCGACGTCGCGGCGATGCGGCGTGCGCTCAAGAAGAAGCTCGCGCCGATCGATGAACTGCACTTTCATTACGCGCTCGGCGAGGCGCTCGAGGAACGTCAGCTCTACGAGCCCTCGTTCCGCCACTATCTTGCCGGCAACCGCATCCGCGCCGCGGGCTTTCCCCCCGAGCAGATGTTCGCGACCCGCTTCGTCGATGCCGCGATCGCGACCTTCACGGAGGATTTTTTCAAGGAGCGGGCGGGCAGCGGCTGCCCCGCCGCCGACCCGATTTTCGTCCTCGGCCTGCATCGCTCCGGCTCGACGCTGATCGAGCAGATCCTCGCCACCCATCCGCTGATCGAAGGCACCACCGAGATCACCGTGATGCAGCAATTGTGGGACCGCATCGGCCGCATCGGCGCGGCCGCCGGGCGCGGCACCTTCCAGGAAATCGCGCGTCTCGACGCTGCGGCCCTGGCGGCGCTCGGCGAGGAATATATCGAGCGCACGCGCGCGTTCCGGCTGACCGACCGGCCCTATTTCGTCGACAAGCTGCCGGCCAATTGGATGAACCTCGGGCTGATCCGCCTGGTCCTGCCCAACGCCAAGATCATCGATGCCCGCCGCCACCCGATGGCGTGCGGCTTTTCCAACTTCAAACAGAATTACGCCTCGGGCGTCGCCTTCTCGTTCAGCCAGCCTTCGATCGGCGCCTTCTACCGCGATTATTGGCGCTTCATGGCCCACCTCGACAAGGTCCAGCCCGGCGCCGTCCACCGCGTGCTCAACGAGCGGCTGATCGACGATCCGGAAGGCGAAGTGCGGCGCATGCTCGAATTCATCGGCGTTCCGTTCGATCCCGCTTGTCTTGAATTCCACACCAACAAAAGGGCCGTGCGCACCCCCAGCGCCGAGCAGGTGCGCCGCCCGATCAACCGCGACGGCGTCGATTATTGGAAGCATTACGAACGCTGGCTGGGCCCGCTCAAGACCGCGCTCGGCCCGGCGCTCGAACAATGGGACAAATAGGATCATGGAGGCGTTGATGAAGGGATTTTTGATTGCGTCGGCGCTGGCTTCGGTCGGCACGGCCAGCCTCGCGCAGGCGCCCGCGGCAGCGCCGGCGGCGAGCGGCAACGTCAGCCGGACGCAGGTCATCGCCGACCTCAACGCCGCCTTCGCCCGCGCCGACGCGAACAAGGACGGGTTCGTCACCGTCGCCGAGGCCAATGCCGCGCAGGAACGCGTCGCCGCCCAGGCTGCGGCCGAGGTCAACCGCCGCGCCGAGGCGCAGTTCGCCCAGCTCGACACCGACAAGAACGGCCAGATCAGCCTGGCCGAGTTCAAGGCCGCGTTCGGCCGCGTCAACCTGGTGGCGGGGGCTGAGCTGGTGCGGATGCTCGATGCCAACAAGGACGGCCGGGTCAGCCTCGCCGAATTCCAGACGCAGCGGCTCGCCCAGTTCGACCGCTACGACACCAATCGCGACGGGATCGTCACGCCGCAGGAGCGGCAGGCAGGGCTCGCGCGCGACCAGCAGCAGCAACGCCAGCAGCAGCCGCAACAGCGCCGCTGACGGCGCCGAGGCACTGGCGCTCGGCCGGCGCCGGCCCTAAAGCGACCATTCCCGGGGTGCCGCTTCAAGCGCGGCTGAGATCGGCGCAGCAGCGCCGGACCCGCTGAACCTGATGCCGTTAGCGCGGCCGTAGGGAGGAGTGAGAGCAGAAGGCAGTCGGGGACTGCCGGGCACGAACTCTTCTCCCGTAGAGGAGAAGGACGATGGGCGACGCACCCGCACGAACCGAACTGAAAGTCACCACCGGCCCGATCCGCGGCAGCCGCAAGATCTACATCGATGGCGTCGCAATGCGCGCCGTCGACCTCGAACCCTCGTCCGGCGAGCCGCCGGTCATCGTCTACGACACCAGCGGCCCCTACACCGACCCCGCGGCGCGGATCGACATCATGGCCGGCCTGCCCGAGCTCCGCGCGAAATGGATCCGTAGCCGCGGCGACGTCGAGGAGGTCGCCCAGCGCGAGGTCCGCCCCGAGGATAACGGTCAATTGGGGCCCGACAGGTCAGGCGGAGTCCAGCCGTTCCCGAACGTTCGCAAGCGCGTCCTGCGTGCAAAACCGGGTCAGAACGTGACCCAAATGCATTACGCGAAGAAGGGCATCATTACTCCGGAAATGGAGTACGTGGCCGCTCGGGAGAACATGGGTCGAAGTACCACTTCGACCCTGACGAGGGACGGCGAAAGCTTCGGCGCTTCCATCCCCGACTTCATCACCCCCGAGTTCGTCCGCGACGAGGTCGCCCGCGGCCGCGCCATCATCCCCGCCAACATCAACCACCCCGAAACCGAGCCGATGGCGATCGGCCGCAACTTCCTGGTCAAGATCAACGCCAACATCGGCAATTCGGCCGTCGCTTCCGACGTCGCGTCGGAAGTCGACAAGATGGTCTGGGCGATCCGCTGGGGCGCCGACACGGTCATGGACCTCTCGACCGGCCGCAACATCCACGACACGCGCGAATGGATCGTCCGCAATTCGCCCGTGCCGATCGGCACCGTGCCGATCTAC
>Ga0247719_1000630_pt1 | contig 19359 bp, 21 predicted proteins | sample 41E_DmetaG_FD_189046 | JGI IMG/M metagenome (GOLD analysis project Ga0247719, IMG submission 189046) | Soil microbial communities from hillslope of Landscape Evolution Observatory, University of Arizona, Oracle, AZ, United States - 4-1-E_D | ecosystem: Engineered > Artificial ecosystem >...
GGCGGGAAGATGGGGAGACCGGCTTTCCTCACGCGTAGGTCGGCGAGGCGGAACGCGTAGGTTCCCGTCGCGCCGAGGGGCGGCGTGAGCGGCGCGTCGATGCCGACGGTCGAGGGCTGGTGCTTCGCGAGCAGCGCGACGAGCTCGTCGTCGGCGTTGAAGCGTTCAAGAAGCGAAACCTTGCCGTCCGCGAGCACGCAGAGGACGCTCGGATTCTCGACCTTTCCCGAGAGATCGACGCCGGCGACGACCTCGCCCGGCGCGGAGGGGGGCTCGACGCCGCGGGCCATCTCATCCCCCGAGCCCGAGCGGGGCGAGGAGCGGCGCGAGACCGTAGAGCGGCAGGAGCGACGCGAAGAACCCGACGAGGGCCCCCCCGTTCAGGAGCGGAAGGCCCGCCTGCGGGTTGCCGCGGAGCACGAAGCGCATGAGCGCGAAGTAGCCGACGAGCGACCCGAGGAGCGTCGCGAGCGCGACGGCGAGAGGCGGCGCGAGGCCGAGCACGCTCGACGAGCTCGCCGTGTAGGTCCCGAGGAAGGTGAGCGCGGAGACGACGAGAACGGCCGGGATGACCGCGTCGCCGAGCCCCATGAACATCGCGTCCCGGCCTTCGGGATCCTCCACGCGGTCCTGGATGCGCTTCTCCTCCTTCAGGAACGAATATCCGCGCTCCTTGGGCACGACGAACATGATGGGGAGGCGCAGCTCGAGCACCGAGTCGGCGAGGTCGAGCATGTGCTTCGTCCGGTACACGGCGATCGCGTCGTAGATGGCGAAGCCTGTGAGCAGCACGAGGCTCGGAAGAAGGCCGAAGGAGATGCCGAAGATCGCCGCGGAACCGCCGGCGACGACGACGCCGACGGTGTCGATGACGTACCACTCGGGATAGAAGTAGAGCAGCGCGACAAGGACGGCCGCAAGCGCGATGCTCAGCGCCGTGAGCCCGTCGGGATTCACCCCGGGCGCGATCTCCACGAAGAGCGGGAAGGTCGTGATGAAGATCGTCATGAACACGGCGCCGAGGATGATGTACTGGATGAGGCGCTTGAGCTTCAGTTTCGCGATGAGCAGGATGACGAGCGTGAACGCGACGACGATGCCGAGGTAGATGAGCGGGTTCGCGACGGACTCGCGCTCCTCCTCGGGGAATGCGTACAGGCCTTGCGCGTCGTACGTCGGGGCGACGGCCATCGCGAGGCCGATGCTCAGGAGGAAGAGGACCGCCATCGCGAGGACCGCGAAATAGTCCTTGCGCGTCGGGGTCGGGGGCGGCCGCTCGGGGGCTTGCGCCGGTTCGGACATGGTCGGTTCCTGAAAGGGGCCGGGCTATTTAGCGGGTCCGGAACGCGGGGCGGATTCCCGGACGCCTCATTCGCCGGGCTTCGGCACGTGTCGGCCCGTCTGCATCGAACGGGCGCGCTCCTCGAGCTGGTGGATGCGGGCCACGAGGCGGCGCTCGTACTCCTGCGACTTCGGGATGTCGAAGCGGCCGCGGATGACGAGCTGCTGCATCTCCATGATCTTCGTGCGCAGGCGCGTGTGCTCGGCGCTGATCTCCGGGAAACCCCATGCGTCGGGAATCGGAGTCTTTTCGAGGGCGGCGATCTCCTCGCCGAAGCGCTCCGTGTTCACGCGGCGCTCCTCGAGCTTCTTCGCGCGCTCCTCCGCGGCCTTCGCGTCGGGCGTCGTCATGGGGCGCCCAAAGCGAATCTCCCGCTTAAGCCTGATGCCCCTTCGAGGCCGAAGCGAGGGCGTCGCGGAGGGCGTGCGCCGCCGCCTTCTGGTCGGCGGGGGACCCGGCCCCGGCGTAGAGGATGGCGCGCGCCGCGACGACGAGCGCGTTCGCGCCGCGCGCGTTCGCGCCCTTGAGCGCGTCGGCGGGCGATCCGCCCTGGGCGCCGACCCCCGGCACGAGGATGGGCGCGTCCTCGCCCAGGAGGGCCCGGACGCGGGCGAGCTCGTCGGGGTAGGTCGCGCCGACGACGACCCCGAGGTTGCCGCGCGCGTCCCACTCGGCGACGAGCCGCGCGGTGCGCTCGAAGAGCCGGCCCCCCTCCGCGAGCGCGAGGCCCTGAAGGGCGTCGCCTGCGGGGTTCGAGGTGCGGCAGAGGACGAACACGCCTTTCTCTGCGTAGGCGGCGAAGGGGTCGACCGAATCCCGGCCCATGTACGGATTCACCGTCACCGCGTCCGCGCCGAGATGGTCGAACGCCGCGCGCGCGTAGGCTTTCGCGGTGTTGCCGATGTCGCCTCGCTTCGCGTCGAGGATGACGGGTAGCCCCTTGGAGCGGGCGTGGGCGATGACGCGGCGGAGCGCGTCGAAACCCTCCGCCCCATGCTCTTCGAAGAATGCGCTCTGGGGCTTCACGGACGACACGGCGTCGGCCGTGGCGTCGATCGCGTCGCGCGAGAAACGATAGAGCGCCTCGGCGGGGCCGAGCGCGCGCAGGTCGGGAGAAAGCCGGCCCCATTCGGGGTCGAGCCCGAGGCAGAGCCAGGAACGTCGGCGGGCCGCGGACGCCGCGAGTCGGGCCCGGAAGCCCTCGGCCGCCGTCAACGGGACACGCTCACGAGCGCCCGAGCATCTTGCGGCCCATGGCCTCGAAGTACATGGTGTCCTTGCCGACCTCGATCTCGCCCTTGAGCTCGTCGGGGATCGGGAGCTCGAAGGTCTCGTAGGTGGCGTTGTCCATGAGCTGGGCGATGCCCTCCCGGATGTTGATGACCTGCGCGTTGCGCTTGTCGATCATCGGGATCTTGCACTTGTCCGAGGTCGGCATCGTGACCGACCGCTTGACGCCGTCGAAGATGCCGACGACGTCGATCCTCGCCTTCGCCGCGCCGTGCTTGCCCGGCTTCGACGTCGTGATGCTCAGGATCTTGCAGGGTTCCTCGTCGACCACCAGATACCGCCCCTCCTTGAGTTGGCGGACTTCGCCCTGCGTCACAGACATGGATACCGCCCGTTGCATCGCGGGACCCTTTTATATGGCTTGTGATGGACCTCGCGGCCTTCCCGGCGGCGAGCGTGCAAAGACACGACCAAAAACCCTTTGAGCCGACCGGGCGCCTCCCGCCGCATGAAGTCCGGTTGGCTTCTCCTCGCCGTGGCCGCCATGACCGTCGTCGCCGGCTGCGCCTCCCCGTTCGCCGCGCCCGGCGCGAGCGTCGGCGGCGGAACGCCTCCGACGAGCGCGACGAGCCCCCCGGACGTCCCCTACGCGCTGCCCGTCACCCTTCGCGCGACGCCCGCCGCGCCCGTCGTGGGAGAGCGCGTCGCCTTCGTCGCTGAGGCGCCCGGGGCTGTGGGCTTCTCATGGTCCTTCGGCGACGGCACGTTCGCCGAGACGCGCGAGGCCTCGCACACGTACCAGGCGGCGGGCCGATACACCGTGACCGCGGTCGCGAAGGCCGCGAACGGCACGCGCGGCAGCGCCGAGCGCGTGCTCATCGTGGCCGCGGGCGCCGCCCCGCCCCCTGCGACGAACGCGACGCCGCCTCCGCCGGCGCGGCCCGCGCTCCGCCAGTTCCTCCCCGGCGTGATGCCCATCGACGTCGTCGGCACGGAACCGACGCTCTCGGTCGGCGCCAACGGCATCGTTGCCGTCTCGCTGTCCTCCTTCGCGCGCGTTCCGAGCGAGCTGCCGCCCGTCGCCCACAGCGTCGCGCCCATCGTGCTCGTCGCGCGCAGCGCCGACGGCATCGCTTTCGCGTCGCTCCCCGCCCCCGCCGGCGAATCGCACGCGCCTGCGCTCGCGGGCGCCGTGCACCAGCGCGCGGACGGCGCCACCGTCCTCGTTCAGACGCACGGCCCCGCCGCGTCCGCGACGCGCTGGACCGCGGCCGCAGCCGCCGACGGCAGCGCCCCGGTTCCCGGTCTCGCGTCCATCGACGCCCCCGCCCTCGCGGCCTCCGCGGACCTCCTCCACGCGCGCGTCCTCGACGCCCAGTTCAATGGCTGGTTCTCGGAGAGCAACGACGGCGGCAAGACCTGGCTGCCCGTCCAGGGGCTCCCTCTCCAGTCGTCGTGCGCCCCCGGCGACCTCGTTGCGCTCTCGGCGAGCCAACTGCTCACGCTCGTGTGCAGCGGAGACGGTGCCCTCCGCCTCGCGCGGTCCTCCGACGGCGGCAAGACCTGGACGAACGCCACCGTCGCCGACGCGAGGGATCCGATCGGCCCGCCCGCGCTCGCGGCGCGCGCCGACGGCGCCGTATTCGTCGCCTATGTCGCGGCGAACGCCTCCAAGGGGTCCGAGCTCCGCCTCCTCCAAAGCCGCGACGGCGGCGCGACCTGGCCGTCGGCCGTCGCGCTGAGCGGCCCCGGCCCGGCCGCGCGGCCCGCGATCGCCGTCGCGCCGACGGGCGATCGCGCCGTCGTCGCATGGTACGAAAGCGAAACGCCCGGCGCCCCCGTCGCGGCGTCGCAGGGCGCGTGGTCCATCCGCTTCACGGAGATCGTCGACGGCGTCGCGCTTTCCTCCGCGCGCGTCGCCCCGGAAGCGGCGCACACCGGGCCCGCCTGCATCGAAGCGTCGCTTTGCGACAACGCGCGCCTCCGCCTCGGCGCGATCGACGTCGCAGTGGGCCCCGACGGTCGCGCGTGGGTCGCGTGGACCGATTCGGTGCGCATCGTGGGGTCGACGCGGGTCATCGTCGCGCATCAGTGACGACGTTCCGGGATCGGCCGATCCCCGGCTCGAAGACCCGCTAACCCGTGCGTATCGCCCAGACGCCCGTCGCGCGCGCGACGACCTCGCCCGAAGCGTCGCGGAGCTCGCCGACCGGGAACGCCGTGAGCTTCCCCCGGCGCTCGACGCGGCCCCGCGCGACGAGCCGACCCTTGATCGCCGGGCGCATGAAGTCCGTCGTCATGCTCGATGTCGCCGTCCACTCGCCGTGGAGGAGCGTGCGCACGACGGCGCCGCCCATCGCCATGTCGAGGAGCGCCATCTGGACGCCGCCGTGCACGATGCCGCCTTCGTTGTGGTGGCGTTCGTCCACCTCGAGCGCGACTTCGAGCCCGTCGCCGTGGGCGCGGACCTCCGTCACGCCGAGGAGCTTCGAGAACGGGCCCGCGCCCGGGGGAGGATGGGACACGCGCGCGGATGCGCGCGGCGGCATTTCAATCTGCGTCCCGCCTCTCGAGCGCCTTCCTGAGCGCGTGGCGGGAGCGGCGATCGACGGCATCGAGGAGCGGGAGCGGCTCGGCGTCCTTCGCGGCGGCAACGCGCGGCTCCGCGGGCTCGAGCGGCATCGCCTCGTAGGGCCGGCCGTAGCCCTCCGCGTCCTTGCGCGCAAGGTAGGCCTGCTCCTTGAGCTTCGCGTGGGGGCGGCCGCGCTTCATGCCTCCAAGGGGGTCGGACGTCCTCATGAAGTTTTAGTCGGCGCACACGCCTCGCCCGGTGAGGAAGAAGTCCCCGCCCGGAATCGGGACGCGGAGGAACGGATCCTCGACGAGGCGTTCCCGCGCGAGGTACGCGTGGATACGATCGTCCGATTGGCCGGGCTTGCCACCCGCCGCGACGAGGATCCAACCCGACAACGTCGTCGCGCGGCCGAGGTCGTCGAGCGCGGGATCGTCGGAGGCCACCGCGAGGGTGACGTTCCACGGATACCATCGTCCGTAGGCCATGTCCTCGATGAAGTTGTGGCCTTCGTCTCCTTGACCGCCGCGGAACGCGAGCCGAGCGGTTCCGTTCTCGCGAAGGACGAGCGGCGTGGCGTTCACGCGCACGGGGGCGTGCCCCGGCGAAGCGGTAACGATCGCGAGCGTGGCGTTCGTCCACGCTTCGGCGCGGGCCGCCGCGAACGAGGCGTTGGCGGGCAGGTCGAACGTCGCGTCGGGGCCGACGAAGACGGTCGCCGCGTGCTTGAAGCAGCGGCCGAGCCGGCGCGGCCCGTCCTCCGCGGCGCCCGCGGGCACGGGCGGCTCGTCGTCGTGGTCGAGCCGCGACGGGAGATTGTCCAGCGGCTCGCGCTCGAGACCCAGACAGCCCGCGGCAAGGAGGACGGCCGCGAGGGCGAGGGCGCGCATGGAACCGGATCGGCGCACCCGTGCATTCGGTTTGTGGAATCGTTCGGCGGCGACCGTCACTCGGGCGTGAGCGAGCGCGTCTCGCCGTCCGCGAGCAGCTCCTCGATGCGACCGTCGACGCGCGCGAGGTCCGCGCGCAGGCGAGCGACCAGCTTCACGCCCTCCTCGAAGGCGGCGAGAGCCTCGTCGAGGGCGAGGTCGCCGCTTTCGAGTGCCTCGACGCGCTCGTCCAGATCGGCCAGGGATTCCTCGAACGTGTTTTGCTTCTTCGTCATTGCGAATCCTCCTTTCTTTCGACGCGCGCCGTGAGACGCCCCCTCGCGAGCCGCACGGAAACGGCGTCGCCCTCGCGGACGGCCGCCGCGTCGCGGAGCGCCCGTCCGTCGGGGCCGATCGCGACCGCGTAGCCGCGCGCGAGCGTCGCGAGGGGCGAGAGCGCGTCGAGGCTCGCGGCCCGCTCCGCGACCGCGGCGCGGCCGCGTTCGACGACGCGCCTCGCGGCCTTCGCGAGCGAGGTTTCGGCCTCGTCGAGGCGCTGCCGCGCGCGCTCCGCCGCGTTCGCGAGCGCCTGCCTCAGGCGCTCCTCGGCCGCCTCGACCGAGGCGATGACGGTGACGATGTCGGGGACGCACGTCTCGGCCGCGGCCGAGGGCGTGGGCGCGCGGAGGTCCGCCGCGAAATCGCAGAGCGTGAAGTCGGTCTCGTGGCCGACCGCGGAGACGACGGGGATCCGGCTTGCGACGACCGCCCGCACGACGACCTCCTCGTTGAAGGCCCAAAGGTCCTCGAGGCTCCCGCCGCCACGACCGACGATGAGGACGTCCGCTCGGCCCGCGGCGTTCATGCGCGCGATCGCGTCGGCGATCTCCTCCGCGGCGCCATCGCCTTGCACCCGCACGGGCGCGAGGAGAAGCGAGACGCCCGGCCAGCGTCGGCGCGCGACCTTCCGGATGTCATGCCACACGGCGCCCGATCCGCTCGTGACGACGCCGACCACGAGCGGGAACTCGGGAAGCGTCCGCTTGCGGTCGCCGCGGAAGAGTCCTTCGGCGTCGAGCCTGCGCTTCAGCTCCTCGAAGCGCGCGGCGAGGTCGCCGATGCCTTCGGCGACCAGCTCCTCGACCTTGAGCTGCAGCTTGCCCTGGTCCTGGTAGACGGCGACCGACGCGCGCACGAGGAGCTTCATGCCCGTCTTCACGGGGAAGCGCACGCGCGCGTTCGCGGTGGACCACATGACGCACGCGATCGCGCTCGTCGCGTCCTTGAGCGTGAAGTACCAGTGGCCCGAGCGCGCCGCCGTGAAGTCGCCGACCTCGCCGCGCACCCACATGTCGGAGAGCGCGGGATTCTTGCGGAGCGTGTCCGTGATGAGGCGGACGGCTTCCGTGACGCCCACGCCCTTCGGCCCTTCCGCGACCGCGGCCGGGGCGGAGGCCGCCGGCTCCTCGAACTCGACGGGGAGCCGGGAGACCTTGCGGGAAGGCGCCATCGCAGCCGCCAGGGGAGCGGCCCCTTATCACGCTTCGGATGGTGCGGCCGAAACTGTCGAACATCCCTTCAAAGGAAGACGAACTGCGTCGTCGTCGGAAGCGCGCGGTTCAGCTCGTAGGCGAGCGGGAGGGAGAGCCACAGCGCCCCCATCCGGAACGAGAGGGCCTGGGGCGCGACGCCCGCCGCCTGGAGGGCGCGCGCGGCCGTCTCGTCGCGCACCGCGGCCGATTCCATGCTCTCGCCGTCAACGTACAGGAAGATCGGGAGCTTGAGGCGCCGGCGCCCGAGCGCGTCGAGGCCCGATGCGAGGCGCTCGATCTCCGGGCGCGCGAACCGGTGGGGTTCCCCGCTCCGCGTCGTCGCCGACGGCGTAGCCTCGTCGAGCAGGTCGCCGATCGGACGGGGCTCGCGGACGAGGGCGCGCTGGAGCGTCGCGTATTCGAGCGCGAACCACTTGTCGAGGGCGCCCCGTTCCACGCTGCCGGATGGGTCGTTCCCGCACTTGAGCCTGCGGAGCGCCCCTTCAGAAGGCTTATCCAGGGAACGACGGAATCACCCCCGGCCGCAATGACGAGGAATCCTTTCCTGAGTCCCAGCCGTGAGGAGTGATGGGCGAACAGAGCGGCCATCCGTTCAATGAGGAGGCGACGGCGTGCGGCTCATGATCTATTACACGGGGGACGGCGAGACCCGGACGCGCGCGACGCGCGCCGCCGAAGCCGTGCGCAAGGCCTTCGCGGGCCGCGTCCTCGTGGGCCTGCCGCCCGCCGAGCGGCCGATCCCGCCCGACGCGACAGACCGCTTCCGCGGCGCAAGCTTCGCGGACGCGCTCCTCGACCGCCTCGGCGGCGACACGGCCGGCCTCTGGTTCGTCGAGGCGGAACTCGCGACGCAGCGCGGCGCGACCGTGCCCGGCCTCGCGCGCGAGCAGCGCGGCGCCGTCGTCTCCACGCTCGTGCTTCCCACGCAGGGGCACGTCGATCGCGAGGCCATCCACGAGGTCGGCCACGTGCTCGGCCTTCGACACTGCGAGAACGACTGCGCGATGCGCCTGCCGCGCAGCCTCGACGAGGCGGACGGCGCGAGCGCGAAGCTCTGCTGGACCTGCGAGATGAAGATCCGCAACTGATCACGCGACGACGGTCTCGAGGGGCGCGCCCGTGACCTCGCGCTCGATCTCGTTCGTGTCGCCCTTCTCGAGCCCGAGCTTCGCGCGGAGGCGCTCGAGGGCCTGCTTGTCCTTCGCATTCACTCCGCCCGATTCGTGGGCGCTCTCGACCGCCGCGCGATAGACCTCGAGCTTCTTGAACGTCACGTAAGCCGGCGTCGTCTGCACCTTCGGCATCGCCGTGTCGGCGACCTTGTCCGCGAGCTTGTTCACGCGGGGCGCCGCGAAGAGGAGGAGCCCAGCGCAGAGCGCGCCGAAGATCCAGCCGTGCTCGCGACTCGCATAGCTCTCAGCTAGCTTGAAACCCACGAAGAAGACCACGAGAAAGACGGTCGCGACCGTGCTGCGCCGAAGCCCGAGCTTGAGCTTGATCTCGAGGTCGAATAGGTGGCTTCGAAGGATGCCGTACGCGAGGAAGCTCGCGTAGAGAAAACCCCCGACCGCGAGGATCATCGGCGGGGCGCGGTCGGCGTCGAGGCCGATGGCGGCGATCCCGGCGCCCGTGATCGCGAACGCGGTGGCGGACGCGTAAAACACGTCGCGCGAGAGGAAGGCGAGCGCGTAGGCTCCCGCACGGGCGCGCGCGGGCGTGCCGGGCGGCGAGGCGCGCCACGCGAGCACGGTCGCCACGAGGGCGTACAGCAGCGTAGCGAGAAAGGTGACAGCGGCCGCGAAGAAGAACCAGCTCGGCGCGTCGGTCTCGACGGCCGGATCCAGGATCGCGTCGCGCGCGAGGTAGAGCGTCGCGGCAGGCACAACGACCGCGAGGGCCGCGACGGCGCGTCGTGCGGGACGAGGACGCAGGAGCCGCGTCGCGGGCGTGTCGAGGGTGCCGAGGAAGAGGAGATAGAGCCAGGGCATCGCCGTGAGCGAGACAAAGAAGCTCACCGGGACGATGGAGAGCGTCCACGGATGGGCGACCGGATCGACCGCGATCATCGGCACATGAAGGAGGAACAGGCCTTCAAGCACGAGGAGGCCCGCGAGGATCCGCGCCGCGCGGCTGGCGCGCCCGTTCGCGAAGACGAAGCCCGCGAGCAACCACACGAAAAGGAGGGCGATGCCGCCGACGATTGGAGCCCAGTCCACGCCGGTCGAACGAATGGACGGATCAAGAACTTGGCGGACCCGACGCTCAGGCGAGCCGGGTCTCCGGGAAGAGGTCGGCCCAAACGCACCAGAAGGCCTCGCGGACGGGGATGCCGCGGCCGCGGGCGGTCCGGGCTTCGAGGATGCCGCCCCGGCGCGCAAGCACCACGTCGTCAGGGCCGAGGTTCGGGATCGTGAATTCGGCGTCTTCGTCCTCGAGGCCCGCGAGGGGCACGGCCGCGGTCTCGCCCTTCCAGAGGAGGCCCGCGACCCTCGTCTTCGGGGGGAGACGATCGTCTTCATGCGTCACGGGCACGGCCGTCCGGGCGACCGCCGCATAACGGTTCCAGAACGCCGTGCCGTCCTCGGCCTCGGGGTCGGGGGCGGCCATGAGCGTCGAGCCGGGATGCGCGCGGCGCCATGCGCCCCATGTCGAACGGCGCGCCTCGAGATCCGGGAGGCGCGCCCCCGCCCGCGGGCCCGCGAACGCGACGTTGGGGTACAGGATCCAATGCGAGCCCGTTTCGCGGTCCTCGAGGACCGGCGTGTTCTTGAAGAGCGCGCCCGAGGACGCGAAGGTGCCGTCGCGAGCGTACGCGACCGCGAGGTCGGCGAACGGCGCGAAAACCACGAGCGCGGGCGCGCCGCCGAGGACGTCGTTCACACATTCGTGGCGCGCGAGGTGGCGGAGCGGGTAAGCGCGCGCCTCGCCCGCCCGGACGACGCCGACGACGGGTTCGTCCGCGGGAACTGCGGTCGCCTCGGCGAGGGCGACCTTCGTGAGCGCGGGAATCGTGCCGCTTGGGACGAGGCGCACGACGGGCGCGTCCAATTCCTCTCCGTAACGCACGCGCTCGGCACGCCTCCGAGACCCTTGAAGTTAAGGGGCCGTCGCGTGCGAGGCGAGGTCCGCGAGGAACGCGTGCGTGGGAACCCCGACGTAGGCGACCTTCCCGTCAACGACAAGGAGCGGACACGTCTCGTAGCCGTGCGCGAGCGCGGTCTCGGGCGTGTCGGTGATGTCCACCTTGAGCGCCTCGATGGACGGCCACTCGTGCGCCATCGTCACAACCCGCTCGGCCGCCCGCACGCAGTGCCCGCAATCGTGGGCATACAGGATCTCCACGCGCATGGCCAAGCTGAGGCGGAGCCCATGCTAATGTGTTTCCGGAAGGAAGGGAGCCGGAGCCCCTTGCGGGGCTCCGGGGGTCTATGTCCGCTTACCTCTCACCGAAGAAGCCGCGGAGGACCGGGTGCATCTCCATCGCCTGCTCCTTCGCGATCTGCTCGTAGAGGCGCTGGAAGATACCGACCGTGAGCAGCACGCCCGTGCCGCCTGCGTTGCCGACTGTGCCCAGCAGGTCGGCAAAGACCGCGAGCGCTCCGATGGCTGCGCCGCCGATGACGGTCACCACCGGGATGTACCGCTCGAGGATCTTGCCCGTGACGCGCGGATCGCGCCGGAAGCCGGGGATCTGCATGCCCGACTTCTCGATCTGGCTCGCGACCTTCTCGGGACCCATGTTCGTGGTCTCGATCCAGAACACGGCGAACAGGATCGAGCCGCCGATCATGAACGCGGCGTACATCAGGATGTGGAGGATGATCTGCCACGATTCCCGATAGAGCAGCACGCCGCCGTATTGCGGCGACAGGAACGGGAGCAACCAATCCTGGACGCCCGCGGGGACGCTCAGGTAGTACGCAATGCCGCTGATGGCGGTCGTCGTGCCGGGTTGGTAGCCGCCGACCCACTCCTGCTTGCCGATGAACGGCAGATTCTGGAGCGGACCGCCGTGCCAGAGCAGGAGGCCGATCAGGTTCACGTTCGCGAGCAGGGCGCCCGCGAGGATGACCGGGATGTTCGAGGCGTAGAGCAGGCGGATCGGGTAGCGACCGCGCGCGCCGCGAACCTTGCCGTGCGCGAGCGGAAGCTCGACGCGCGAGCTTTCGACGTACACGACGATCATGAACGTGATGATCGTCGCGACGAGCGCGATGATCGGGTTCGGCGGGGCGAGCAGGATGCGCTCGAACCCACCCCCTCCGATGAGCTGCGCGGTCGAGAACTCGTTCAGGAGGTAGAACGTCTTCGGAAGGACGCCCGTCGGCGGGTTGGCGATGCTCCACGCGCCCTCGGACTGGGGGATCCAGTTGACGAGACCCGTGAAGAGCGCCTGCGAGACGCCGGCCGCGATGAAGAGCGAGATACCGGAGCCGAGACCCCACTTCGAGACGACCTCGTCCATGAGGAACACGAGGTACGAGCCGACCGCGAGCTGGGCGACGATGGCCGTCTTGGCCCAGGCGTCACCGTTGCCCACGAAGAAGCTCGCGAGGGGGCCCTCGTAGGTGTTGATCTTCGCGACGAAGTTGGCGTCCGGCGGCAGGAAGCCGAACACCTGCGGGATCGACTCGACGAAGATCATGACGAGCACGAGGAGCTTCTGGACGCCCTGGTAGACGGCCTTGTCCTCGGGCTTCGTGAGATCGAGCTTGATGATCTTCGCGCCCGCGAAGAGCTGCATGATGATCGAGCCCGTGACGATGGGCCCGATGCCGAGGTGCACGAGCGAACCCGACGCGCCGGCGAGGATGGCCCGGAAGCCGGCGAACGCGTCGATGTTGGTCGGCGAGAGACCGTAGATGAAGACGTTGGCGAGGACGAAGTAGACGAGAAGGGACCCGAGGCTCCACATGAGCTTCGAGCGGAAGTGGACGTGCCCCTCCGGTTTCGTCACCGCAGGCCAGCGCTTCGAGATGGGTTCGAGCTTGTAAAGCAAGCTTTTTCGTTCTTCGACCAGTGGCATTCCTCCCTGGGCCAGAGGGGGCCGACGCACCGCTGGGAAGGCTCCTGCCGAACCGGTCCCTGGGGCGTCTTCGGCCTTGAAGGCCCGACGCCTATATAATCGCTTCCAAGGTGGGTTCGCTCCCGTTCGTGCGCTTCCGAAGGGTGCACCGGATCGCTTTGTTTTCGCGGGGATTTTCTCGCAATCCTCGGGAGACCCGGCCCCCCGTCCCGACCCCGGCCCCGGGACCGGGGACGCCATCATAATGCTCTTATACGGTCAGCGGCATGAGGCGGAACCGGAGTCCGGGACCATGTCCACCGCCCACGCTTCCACCGCTTCCTCGACCACGCAGCACGAGCGCTCGCTCGTCGACAAGGCGTGGGAGGCCCAGGAGAAGCTCGAGTCCCGCGTCTCGCAGCTCGGTCGCGGCAAGTACGGCCGCGTCCTCCGCATGGCCCGCAAGCCCTCGAAGGAGGAGTTCCGGAAGGCGATGATCGTCGGCGCGCTCGGCATCGTGTTCGTCGGCGCCATCGGCTTCGTCATGTACCTCATCTTTAACGAGGTCGGCAAGCTCGTCGGCATGTGAGCGCGGCGCTCCGATGTCCTCCCCGCATTCCGATCTGCCCCGAGCGCCGCCTCCGGTCCGCCGACCGGGTCGCCGCGCGATTCTTCTCGTTCTCGCGCTCGTCGGCCTCGTCGCGGGCGGTCTCACGTTCATCGGCGCGCGGGGCGAGCTCGAGGACATCGCCCGCGCCGTCGCGCGCGGCGACCTCCGCTGGATCCTTCTCGCGGCCTTCCTGCAGACCGGCTTCTTCCTGGCGATGGCCTACGCATTCGACGGCGCCGCGCGCCTTGTGGGCGCGCGCCTGCCGTTCCGGCGCCTCGCGCTCCTCAGCGCGTCGCTGCCGTTCGTGAACCTCTTCTTCCCGACGGGCGGCCTCGCGGGCGCGATCCACGAAGCGCGCCATTTCGAGCGCATGGGCCTCGCGAGGCCGCGCGCGATCCTCGCGGTCGCGGCCGAGTTCGTGCTGTTCTGGGCGTCGTTCTTCGTGATCTTCTTCCTCGGCCTCGCGTTTCTCGCCACGCGCGCAGGCCTCGCGCGCGAGCACCTCCTCGTCGTCGGCATGGGCCTCGGCCTCTTCCTCGGCCTCGCCTTCGTCACGTTCACGGTGCTCACCGATCCGGACCGGCTCCTCGCGTGGGCCGAGCCGATCACGCGGCTGCGGGAGCGCCTGAAGCTTAAGCGCAGCGACGCGCCGAGCCTCGTCGAGGAGGTCGTCGACGCGGTGAAGCTCCTCGAAGCGGAGTGGAAGCACCTCGCCTCGCCTTTCGCCGCCTCGCTCGCAGCGTGGGCGTTCGAGATCGCGTCGCTCTACGCCATCTTCCTCGCCTTCGGCCACCCCGTGCACCCCGGCGTCCTCGTCGCGGGCTACGCCCTCGGCGTCTTCCTCGGCAAGATCCTCCCGATCCCCGGTGGACTCGGCGTGGTGGACGCGTCGATGGCCGCGACGTTCGCGGGCCTCGCCGTGCCGCTTCCCATCGCGATCGCGGTCGTGCTCGTCCATCGCGGCCTCGCGCTGTGGCTCCCCGTGCTCGTGGGCGGCTTCGCGTTCCGCGCCCTCGAACGGACGCCCGCGGCCGCCCGCTGACCCCGCGAGGGGCAAACGCTATCCTCGCCGAGCGCGCGTGGGGAACCGTGCCGCGCGACGTGCCCCTCGGCAACGGCCGCCTCCTCGTCAACTTCGACGCGTTCCACCGCCTGCGCGACGTCTGCTGGCCCCACACGGGCTCGGAGAACCACACCCACGGGCACGTTTCGCACCTCCTCCTCGGCTCTGAAAACCGCGCGGTGCCCCTCGGTCCCGGATGGCGCGTCGAGAGCGCCTACGAGCCCGGCGCCCTCGTCGCGAAGACGACGGTCCGGCACGCCCGCCTCGCGATCGAGGCGACGATCCTCGAGACGGTCGCGCCGGGCGCCGACGTCTTCGCGCGCCGCGTGCGGCTCGCGAACCTCGCGCCGCGCGACCGGCGGCTCTCCGCGTTCGCGCACCACGATTTGCACGTCGGCGGCGTCGACCACGAGAACACCGTCTACTGGGACCCCGACGCCGAGGCGATGCTGCACTATCGCGAGGACCGCTGGTTCGCGGCCGGCGTCTCGCTCGCGCTTCCGCAATACGCCTGCGGAAGGCGCGAGTGGCCCGGCTTCGAGAGCGCCTGGCGCGACGCGGAGGACGCGAGGCTTTCGAACAACCCCGTCGCGCACGGGTGCGCCGATGGCGTCGTCGGCGGCGCCCTCCGCGTCCCTGCCGACGGGGGCGCGCGCACGATCGACTTCTGGCTCGCCGCGGCCTCGACGCGCGAGGACGCCCTGCGCCTCCACGCGCTCGCCCGCCGCCGCGGCGCGCTCCCGTTCCTCGCGGCCGCCCGGCGCGCGGGGCGGGCGCTCCTCGCGCGCGCGGACGACGCGCCCCGCCATCTTCCGGCCGACGTCCGCCGGCTCTACGACCGCAGCCTCCTCGTGATGACGACGAACCTCGACCATGCGGGCGGCATCCTCGCGGCGAACGACGCCGACATCCGCGCGTTCAACGGCGACACGTACGCGCACGTGTGGCCCCGCGACGCGGCCTTCGTCGCGAATGCGCTCGACGAGGCGGGCCTCCACGCGGAGAGCGCGCGGTATCTGCGCTTCGTGCTGCCGCTCGTCAATGACGAGGGCTGGCTCGAGCACAAGTACACGCCCGCGGGCCGCATCGCCTCGACGTGGCACCCGCGCGTGCTCGACGGGAAGCCCGCGCTCGCGATCCAGGAGGACGAGACCGCGCTCACGCTCTGGGCGCTCGCGGAGCACGGCCGCCTCGCGCGCGACGCGACCCTCCGACGCGAGGCCCTGCCGAAGGTCCGCGCGATGGCGCGCTTCCTCGCCGGGTGGGTCGACGACGAGGGCCTCTCGCGCCCGTCGTGGGACCTCTGGGAGGAGCGGCACGGCGTCCACGCGTTCACCGTCGCGACCGCCATCGGGGGCCTGCGCGCCGCGGCCGCGCTCCTCAAGGAGACGCGGTGGGCCCGCGAAGCCGCGCGCCTTTCCGACGCGCTCCGCGAGCGCCTCTACGACGAGGAAACGCGCACGATTGCGCGCCGCCTCGCGCCCGAGGGCCTCGACACGACACCCGACGCGAGCCTCGTCGCGCTCCTCCTCTTCGACGTCCTCCCGAGCGACGACCCGCTCCTTGCGCGCACCCTCGAGCGCGCCTTCGACGCGACGCGGGTGAAGACGCGCGTGGGCGGCGTCGCGCGCTACGTCGGCGACGCGTACCACCGCGACCGGCGCTCGCCCGCGTCGCTTCCGGGCAACCCGTGGTTCATCTGCACGCTCTGGCGCGCGCGGTGGCTCGCGGCGACGGGGCGCGTCGACGAGGCGATCGGACACCTGCGCTGGTGCGTGGACCGCGCGCTCCCGAGCGGCGTCATGGCGGAGCAGCTCCACCCCACGACGGGCGCGCCCCTCTCCGTGGCGCCGCTCACGTGGAGCCACGCGACATATGTCACGACCGCGCGCGCCGTCGCGCGAGCGCGATCGCGAGGGCAGCGGCCCCGGCGATCGTGAGCGCCCCCGGCCCCGGAACGGTCGGCGTCCGGGACCCGGGCGCGTCGCCGCGCGGGTCCTCGACCGAGCCGTCGTCTGCGGGCGGGCGGTCGTCGTCGAGCGTCGGCCGCATCTCCGCGAGCACGAGGTGCGCGCGCATGAACGCGCCGTCCGCGGGCGCCTCGGCGGTGACGTTGAGCGCGCTCGATCGCGCGCTCACGAGCGTCGTGACGCTCGGCCGCGCCGCGACGTCGAAGGCCACGCGGTAGTCGCCGTAGCCGTCCGTCGTCGCGTTCTTCGTGACCTTGCGGCCGTCGGGGAAGGTGAGCGTCACGTCCACGGGCGCGAAGCGGAGCGCCTCGCCGTTCACGGGCACGTTGTCGAGCATGATGGGACCCGTCTCGCGCCAGAGGCGGCCGGTCACGACGAACGTGCGGTCCCAGCCGTCGGGGATCGCGCCCTCGGCGCCCGCGAGCCGGACGGCGGCGTAGGTGTGGCGCGTGTCGGGATCCGGCGTGAAGCGCAGCGGGCCATCGGGCGTGCCGAACACGATCTCGGCGTCGCGCGGCATCGCGTGCTGGTGGATGCAGAGGAGGAAGTCGCCGTTCTCGTCCGTGGTGAACTGCGTGAAGCCGCGGCACACGTCGCGCTCGAAGCCCGCGACGGTGAGGTCGAGCTGCGTGTTGGGCACGGGCCGGCCGAGGTCGTCCACGGCGCGCGCGGCGACGACGTAGCGGTGGCTGTAGACGTGGTCCGCGGCGGCCGCGGGCGCAAGCGCCGCGACGGCGACGAGCGCGAGGACGAGGACGGGGGCGCGCACGCCCCCGACTCGCGCTCTTGGGTCATGAAGGTAAGGTCCGCGTCAGCCCTGCCACTTCGCGATGGGGTCGCAGTCCCAGACGTCCTCGTCGAGACGGATGCCGAAGCCGTCGAAGACGACGGGTAGCGCGGGTGTGCACACGGTGAAGCCCGGCGAACCCTCGGGGAAGAAGACAGTGAAACGGGTGTTGTGGTAGCCCTTCACGACCGTCTCCGCGCTGACTTCGAGACGAATGGGCGTCGAGCCGGGGTTCGCCAGTTTCGAGGTGCAAAAACGCTGCGGCCGGACGGGATCCGGGCAGTCCGTGTCGTCGCTCTCGTTGCGGTTCTGCGGGACGCCGGTCGTGGTGCGGTGCACGCCGGGCCCCCAAAGGGTGTCGGGGACGAGGACGACGAAGAACGGCTCAGGATTCTGCCCCGCTTCGCCGAGATGGATGCCGAAGAACTCGCCCCGCGCGCGCTCGTAGCTGTCGGGGTTCGGCCGCGTACCTTCCTCGTAGGGATCGGGCGAGGATGCGGTGCCGATGAAGCCGTCGCCGTCGAGGTCCTTCCAGATGCCGCTCCACACTTCGACGTTGAAGTGCCCGGGAGGCACCGTCGCGGTCCCGTCCGGGTTGCGCACGAGCGGCATGTTCTGCGGCTGCACGGCGTCGTTCGAGGGGATGGCCGCGGACCAGCGCGGGAGGAGGTCCACCCACGCGCGGTATTCGACCTCGAACTCGTGGTGGCGGCCCGCCGCGGAGTTCCCGCTCCCTTCGGCCCATTCGCGCGGGTCGTTCGCCCACATGGACTTCTGAAGCGGCGCGAGCGGGGTGCCGGGCGCCGCGATCGGCGCGATCCTGCATCCGTTGGGGCAGGACCCGAGGCTCGGGCTGCCAATGGCGCCGAGGACCGGCGCGACGGTGTTCTTGTATATGGGCTCGAGCGGTCCCGGCGCGAGCGCGGCGTAGCGGTCGATATCGACCCGCGTGCGCTCCTTGGGCGTGTAGACGGTGTGCCCCCGGGCATCGGGGGCGAGGAAGGCGTCGCTGACCGTCGTGATTGTCATCGGCGTCGCGAGGGAGCCGTCCAGGAATACGATGGGGTTGATGCCTTCGCTGCGGTACAGAAGGAGAAATGGCGATCCGCCCCGGTAGTAGACCGGCGTGAAGCGCACGTCCGGCGAGTAGGCGTCGGGGCGCACGCGGGCGGTCGCCTGAGGGTGGTCGCCGGGCTCGATGTAGGCGACGACCTCGGAGCCCTCTTGACCGGCCCACTCGTTCGTGACGAGGATCTGGTGGCCCCAATAGGGCGCGCCGCTTCTCGATTCGTTGTGGCCGATGCGAAGGTCCACGTCGCCGTCGAGGTCCTGGTTGTCCCAGTGTCCGAGGAGCGCGCCGATGTAGCCCGGGCCGGGCCAGATCACGTTCGGCGCGAGGCCGCCCGTCGCGCGATGCAGATTGCTCCCCTGCTCGAAGTCGTCGACGAAGGCGTCCGGCGAGGCGTCGGTCGGCCTGCGCTGGCCCCCTTGGCTCGCGCCCTCCGCAGGAATGGCGCTGAGGTGGAAGGCGTCGAGGATGAGAATGCCGAGCGCGGGGTATTCCCACACGGCCGCCGCGCGTTCGAGGGGACACGCGACGTGGGGTTCGTTGTTCTGCGCCGCGTCCACGCAGTTCGTCTGCCCCGCGGCATCGAGGTCGATGCGGTTGGTCTCCTCTGTCTCGAAGCTCACGTGGTAGTCGTACGTGTAGCCCCCGACGAGGCACCCGGATAGGGCAACCGAGGGAACGACGAGGACAAGGAGCAGACGAAACGCTGAGAACGACACGTTGGGCCTCCCTCAGGGGAAGGTTCCCTGGTGCGCCTTCACACTCACCCCGTCCCTGGACGGGGCGACATTCACTCGTCGAGTTCGAGCGGCCGCGATTCGGGGATCGCGAGCGGCGCCACCGACTCGAACTTGGAGCGGTAGCTGAACTTGAAGGAGAGCGACCGCTTCTCCTCGTCCACCTGGAGGGGCTCCGCGGCGACGGTCATCTTGAAGAATTGGTCGAGGAAGGCCGTGACCAGCTCCACGAGGAAGATGGGGAGCGTCGGGTAGTGGAGGTCGCGCAGCTCGGCGACGGAGTTCCACTGCCGGAGGCCTTTGACCTCGCAGACGACGTCCTCCCCCTTGCGCGTGAACGTGACGGATTCCGCATAGCCGAGCGCGGCGAAGTGGTCGAAGAACTCGCGCAGCGCCTTGAGCGGGTCCTTGCTCTTCGGCGGGACGCTCCAGCCGCACTTCACGGCGTACTCGAGGATGCGCAGGCTCGCGTTCTTCACGACGCTCGAGCCGTAGGATCCGAAGCTCTTGTTCACGGCGGCGAAGACGCCGTAGAGAACGGCGTTGTAGTAC
>Ga0247719_1000631_pt1 | contig 19336 bp, 10 predicted proteins | sample 41E_DmetaG_FD_189046 | JGI IMG/M metagenome (GOLD analysis project Ga0247719, IMG submission 189046) | Soil microbial communities from hillslope of Landscape Evolution Observatory, University of Arizona, Oracle, AZ, United States - 4-1-E_D | ecosystem: Engineered > Artificial ecosystem >...
TCGCCCCGGACGGGCACTTCGACCTCGTCATCGGCAACGTGCCGTTCGCCAAGGTCACCCCGCACGACCCACGGCACAACCGCGCCCGGCTGGCTTTGCACAACTACTTCATCGTGAAGAGCCTGGAGCTGACCCGGCCGGGCGGGATCGTCGCCGTGCTCACGTCGCGCTACACGGCTGACGCTCGCAGCCCGTCGGCCCGCCGCGAGATCGAGTCCCGCGCCGACCTCGTCGGCGCGCTGCGCTTCCCGGCGGGCGCGTTCATGGCGACGGCCGGCACCGAGGTAGTGAGCGATCTCCTGGTCCTCCGCCGCCGGCCGGAGGGCGAAGAGCCGAGGGGCCACTCGTGGGCGATGACCGTGCCGGCTCCGGTCGACGACGGCGGCGAGCCGCTGTTCGTCAACGAGCACTTCGTCGCCCGCCCGCAGGCCGTCCTCGGCAGGCTCGCCGCCGCGCGAGGTATGTACCGGGACCGGGAGTTGACGGTCGAGGCGACCGGCCCCCTGATCCCCGCCCTCGACGACGCCCTCGGCCCGCTCGTCGCCGACGCCCGAGAACGCAGCCTGACCATGACGGTCGCGCCGCGGCGAACCGAGGGGGCGGCCCGGGTCGTTTACGCCGAGACCGTGGCCGAGGCGCTCCCGCCCTTCGTGCAGGAGGGGAGCTTCGTGGTGGCGGGCCGCCGCCTGGGCCGCCTGAACGCCGGCCGGGTCGAACCCTTCGAACCCCGGTACCGCTCCGACGACGCCGAGCTGCGCCGGGTCGTCGGGTTGCGCGACGCGGCCCGCGCCGTGCTGGGCGCGCAGGTGGCCGGGGCGACCGACTCCGAGGTCAGCGAACTGCAACGGCGGCTCGGTGCCGCCTACGACTCCTACGTCCGGGCGCACGGTCCCCTCAACCGGTTCCGGGTCGCTCGGACAGGGCGGACCGACCCGGAGACGGGTGAGGAGGTGGTCCGGCGGGTCCGCCCGCGGATGGGGGGCTTCCGCGACGATCCCGACTGGCCGCTGGTCGCCGCCCTCGAGGTGTTCGACGACGAGACCCAGCAGGCCCGGCGGGCGGCCATCTTCGACCGGCGGATCATCTCGCCACCGGTCGTGCGCCTCGGCGTGGACAACGCGGCTGAGGCGGTGGCGGTATGCCTCGACGAGGCCGGCGCCCTCGACCTCGGGCGCATCGCCGAGCTTCTCGGCGTCGACGAGGACTCCGCAAGGTCCGAACTGAAGGGGCTGGCCTGGGATGAGCCAGGTTCGGGGCGCCTCGTCCCGTCCAGCCAGTACCTGTCCGGCAACGTGCGACTCAAGCTTGCAGCGGCCCGGGCCGCAGCCAAGAACGACTCCCGCTGGGAGTCCAACGTCGCCGCCCTCACCGCCGTGCTGCCCCGGCAGCTCGAGCCCGGGGAGATCACCGCCGGGCTGGGCGCCCCCTGGATACCTGCGGAGGACGTCGAGGCGTTCTGTTCCGAGGTGCTCGGGGCCGAGGTAGAGATCGAGAGGGTGCCCGCCCTCGGGCGCTGGACGGTCGTCATGCGGGCCGGCCGGCGGGCCTCGGTCAGCCTGTCGTCGGAGTGGGGGACGGCGCGGGCGGACGCGGTGACTCTGCTCGACGCCAGCCTGAACCAGCGCCTGCACACGGTGACCGACCCGACCGAGGACGGCCGGCGCGTCCGCAACGACGCCGAGACCCTGGCTGCCCGTGACAAGCAGGAGGCCATCGCCACCCGGTTCGGGACGTGGGTGTGGGAGGACGTCCCGCGGGCGCGCCGCCTGGCCGACCGCTACAACGAGCTGTTCAACAGCGTGGTCGTGCCGGCCCACGACGGGAGCCACCTCACCCTCCCGGGCCTGGCCGAGACGTTCCGCCCCCATCCTCACCAGCGAGACGCCGTGGCCCGCATCCTCACCGACGGGAGGGCGCTGCTGGCACACGCTGTCGGTGCCGGGAAGACGGCGACCATGGTGATGGCGGCCATGGAGATGCGCCGGCTGGGCCTGGCGGCCAAGCCCGCCGTCGTCGTCCCCAACCACATGCTCGACCAGTTCACCCGGGAGTGGCTGCAGCTCTACCCGACCGCCAAGGTGCTGGTCGCCGACCGCGACCGGCTGTCCAAGGAACGGCGCAAGGAGTTCGTGGCTCGTTGCGCCACCGGCGACTGGGACGGGGTGATCTTCACCCAGGCGGGCTTCAGCCGCTTGCCCCTGGGCGGCGAGTTGATGGCGGCCTACATGGGCGAGGAGCTGGCCCGCTGCCGTGAGGCGCTCGGCGAGTCCCGGTCGGGCAAGGGACTCAGCGTCAAGCGTCTCGAACGGCGCATCGCCCAGCTGGAGGAGACCTACCAACGGCTCCTGGCGGCGGAGGCCAAGGACGGCGGCGTTCACTGGGGCGAGACGGGCGTCGACTACGTGCTGTGCGATGAAGGGCACTTGTACAAGAACCGGAGGGTGGACTCGGCCATCGAGGGAATGGCCAACCCCGGCTCGCAGCGGGCGCAGGACCTCGACGCCAAGCTGTGGACGCTGCGGCGGGCCAACGGCCCGAGGGTGGTGACATTCGCCACGGCGACGCCGGTCGCCAACTCGATCGCGGAGCTGTGGACCATGCAGTCCTACCTCCAGCCTGACGCGCTGGCCGAGGTTGACCTCACGGCGTTCGACTCCTGGGCGGCGACGTTCGGTCGGACCGTCACCGCGCTCGAGCTCGCGCCGGATGGCGGCAGCTACCGCATGAAGACGCGTTTCGCCCGCTTCCAGAACATCCCCGAGCTGCTGACGATCTACCGCCAGGTTGCCGACGTCCGCACCGCCGACGACCTCCAACTGCCGGTCCCGGCGGTTTCTGGCGGCGGGCCGGAGACGGTCGTCGTGCCGGCCAGCGCGGCCCTGAGGGAGTACGTCAGCGAGCTGGCCGCCCGTGCCGAGCGGGTACGAAGCCGTGCCGTGGCCCCGGACGAAGACAACATGCTCAAGATCACGGGCGACGGCCGGCGGGCAGCGCTCGATCTCCGCCTGGTGGGCGAGCGGCCCGATCCCGGAGGGGGGAAGCTGGCCGCTGCCGCCGAGCGTGTTGCCTCGGCTTATCGGAATTGCGCCGACCGCCGGTATCTCGACGAGACGGGCGAGCCGCATCCTCGACCCGGGGGCCTTCAGCTCGTGTTCTGCGACGCGTCGACGCCTTCGGGCGGGGGTTGGAACGCCTACGACGAACTGCGGTCGCTGCTGGCCGAACGGGGCGTGCCGGCGGAGTCGGTCCGGTTCGTCCACGAGGCGGCGACCGACGAGGCGAAGGCCAAGTTGTTCGCCGCTTGCCGGGACGGGCGCGTGGCCGTGTTGATCGGCTCGACCGACAAGATGGGCGTCGGCACCAACGTCCAGGCAAGGGCGGTGGCCCTTCATCACCTCGACTGCCCGTGGCGGCCGGCCGACATCGAGCAGCGCGAGGGCCGGATCGTGCGCCAGGGCAACCAGAACGACGAGGTGTCGATCCTGCGCTACGCCACGGAGGGCAGCTTCGACATCTACATGTGGCAGACGGTGGAGCGGAAGGCGGCGTTCATCAACCAGGTCGCCACCGGCCGGGCCGTTGACCGGGACGTCGACGACATTGGCGACCAAGCCCTCTCCTACGCCGAGGTGAAGGCGCTGGCGACCGGCAACCCCCTCATCCTGGAGAAGGCGTCGGTCGATGCCGAGGTGGCCCGGCTGGGGCGACTCCGGCGGGCCCACCTCGACGACCAGCACCGCCTCCGCCGAACCCTCGACGCCGCCGAGCACCGCGCCGCCATCGCGACGGCCCGCGTCGAGCACCTGGAGGCAGCCATCGCTCGCCGCACCGACACCCGCGGCGACCAGTTCGCCGTTACGATCGATGACGCGAGGCACACCAAGCGCGCTGACGCCGGCGCACACCTGCTTCGCTGCGCGACCGACGCGCTGGGCCGGGTCGGCATCGGTGGGTCGGCGCGCCGTGAGATCGGTGAGCTCGCCGGCCTCCGTGTCGAGCTCGAGGCCGACGGCCGGCTCGGCGACGAGATCACGTTTCTCGTGCCGGAGGCCGATCTTGACCTTCGCCTCACCGCCGCCGAGCTGGCCCACGAACCGGCGTCGGCAATCACCCGGCTCGAACGGAGGATCCAGGGACTGGACGGCAAGCTCGAGACGAAGCGGGCGATCCTCGACGAGGCCACCCGTGAGGCCGGTCGCGCCCGGGACCGGATCGGGCGGCCGTTCGAGCAGGCGGGGAGGCTCGACGAGCTCCGACGCCGGCAGCGCGAGATCGACGAAGCCCTGACTGCTACCGAGACGACGCCGTCATCGGTTTCTGACGCGGCCCGCATGCTCGCGCAGCTGGACAGCCTTGCCACCCGTCAGCCGAGCGGCCTGTCCAGGTGAGTGTTGGCGCACGGCCGCCGCCCGTCTACAGTGGGACCTGCAGTGGGACGAAGGAGGTCGCATGGCGAGAACGCACGTGATCCTGTCCGACGAGGTCATCGCCGCCATCGACGACCGGGTCGGCGAGCGTGGCCGCAGCCGGTTCCTGGAGGAAGCCGCCCGGGAGAAGCTCGAACGCCTCGAGTTGGAGGCGGCGATCCGTGACGGTGCCGGGCTGCTGAAGGAGAGGGACTACCCGCACTGGCGCGATACATCCACTGTGCAGGAGTGGGTGCGAACCTCCCGGCGCGGGGAGCTGACCGCTGACGACGTACCTGCTCGATAGCACCGTTCTCATCGAGTGGCTCCGGGGCCGTGAAGCCGTCACAGACGCCATGCTGCGCCTCGTCAACGACGGACACCTGCTCGGCACCTCGTGCGTCAACCTCGCCGAGATCGAAGCCGGGCTGCGCCGCCCCGAGCGCCGACACGCCGGCGCGCTACTCGACCGGCTCCGCTTCCTGCCCACCGATCGAGAGGCAGCGCATCGTGCCGGCCGCTACCAAGCCGAGTGGGCGCGCAAAGGTCGGACGATCCAGACGCCCGACGCGCTCGTCGCCGGCACTGCCCGCTCCCACGGGGCCATCCTGGTCACCCACAACACCGACGACTTCCCGATGCGCGACTTGCGCGTCCAGCACCCGGAAGACATCCGTGCCTGACCGCAACCTGTCCCTAAACGCGCAGTCCGGACGGGGCTGAGGCGATGGCCAGCGAGCTCGACGTACTCCTCGACAAGGTCGACGACCCGACGCTGCGCGCCGACCTCAGGCGGCAGGTCGCGCTGCTTCGCAACAAGCGGCGATTCGGCCTCGTGTTCGAGGAGCACCTCCCCGAGCGCGTCGTGCTACCCGAGCACACCGTCCGCCGCGGCACGAGGGTGGCGTTGCGAGACCACGAGCACGACGAGCCTCGTGAGGTCGTCAAGGTCGCGCGCGGCAAGGCGACGCTCCGAGCGGCCGGCGGCGAGACCGAGGTCGTCTCCGTCGACGAGCTTGTCGTCGTCGCCGACTTCGGCGAGCCGATCTATCCGGGGCTGCGCCGTCTCGGGTCGCTCCATGCGGGTGGCGACAAGCCTGCGCACGTCGTCATCAAGGGCGAGAACCACCACGGGCTCGAGGCCCTGCAGTTCACCCATGCCGGGAAGGTCGACTGCATCTACATCGACCCGCCCTACAACACCGGCGCACGCGACTGGAAGTACGGGAACGACTACGTGGACAAGGACGACGCGTACCGACACTCGAAGTGGCTCGCCTTCATGGAGCGCCGGCTGCGATTGGCGAAGCACCTCCTCAACCTTGAAGACGCGGCGCTTATCGTCACGATCGACGAGAAGGAGTACCTCCGGCTCGGGCTCCTGCTCGAACAGGTCTTCCCAGGCGTGCGTGCGCAGATGGTCAGCACGGTCATCAACCCGGCCGGTACCGGCCGGCAGAACGAGTTCTCGCGCACGAACGAGTACATCTTCTTCTTGGAGTTCGGCAGGCTCGCCATCCAGCCGATGCTCCCAAGGGACACCGCCGAGGTGCCCGTAGAGTGGGAGCCCTTCCGCCGACGTGACCTCTCGTCAGTGCGGCGAACTCGCCCGAGGCAGTTCTATCCGATCTACGTCGATCGCTCCTCGGGCCGGATCGTGGGAACCGGTGAGCCGCTCCCGCAAGACCAGGACCGCCACACGGCGCCGACGCGAGAGGGGTGCGCATCCGTCTTTCCCGTGCGTGAGGACGGCACCGAGATGAACTGGGCGCTCACCCGTGAGGAGTTCCAGCGTCGGCTCGAGCAGGGCTACGCACGTGTGGGACGTCATCAGCCGAACGGACCACAGGCGTACGTGATCTCCTACTTGCGGACCGGTCCCATCGCCGACATTGAGTCAGGTCGAGCGATTGTCGTTGGTCACCGGAAGGACGGGAGCGTCATCGCTCGTTATCCCGAAGGCAAGCGGCGGATGCCGCTGACGCAGTGGGACTTCGCGTCTCACGACGCCCAACGGTACGGAACTACCTTGTTGCAGGCGTTCATCCCCGGCCGGCGGTTCCCCTTCCCTAAGTCGCTCTACGCCGTGGAGGACGTGCTCCGCATCGCCGTCGGTCACAAGCCTGACGCGGTGGTCCTTGACTACTTCGGCGGTTCTGGCACGACGGCCCACGCGGTTGCTCGCTTGAATCGGCAAGACGGCGGCCGCAGGCAGTGTGTGCTCATGACGAACAACGAGGTGTCGGACGCGGAGGCAGAGGCGCTCCGCAAGCGTGGGCTTCGTCCGGGTGATCCCGAGTGGGAGGAGCTCGGCATTTTCGAGCACGTGACCCGACCACGGGTCACCGCGGCGGTCACCGGGGTAAACACAGCGGGTCACGCCGTGAAGGGGGACTACCGCTTCAACGACGAGTTCCCGATGGCTGAGGGTCTCGACGAGAACGTCGAGTTCTTCGAACTCACATACCTCGATCCCGAGGACATCGAAGTCTCCGCAGCGTTCAGCGGCGTCGCGCCGTTGCTGTGGCTGCGCGCCGGTGGTCGTGGCGGGATCATCGAGCACGATGCGCCGTATCACGCGGTCATGGACACCTACGGGGTGCTCTTCGATCCGGATCGGTGGCGCAGCTTCGTGTCGAGTCTGCACGACGAGGTGAAGACGGTGTTCATCGTCACCGACTCGCCGTCGATCTTCGCTGCCATCGCCTCAGAGCTGCCGGCCGGCATCGAGGCGGTTCGGCTCTACGAGAACTACCTGTCGACCTTCAGGCTAACCACCCGCAGGACGGCCCCGAGCGAGGCGGACGCGGAGTGAGGTACGACCTCTTCGACTACCAGCGCGAAGCGGCGGTGAACGTGCTTAAGCGTCTGGACGCTGCGCGTGACCTCTGCGCAGATCATGGTGTTCGCTCGACCTTCGCTCTGTCCGCGGTCACCGGTTCGGGCAAGACCGTCATCGCCGCCGCCGTCATCGAGGCGGTGGTCCACGGCTCCGCCGACCTCGCCGCCGAGCCGGATCCGCGCGCCGCCTTTCTCTGGGTCACGGACGACCCTGCGCTCAACCGGCAGACGCGCAAGCGGATGATCGAGGCGTCCGACCTCCTGCACCCGAACCAGCTGATCGTCGTCGACAACGACTTCCTCGAGCGCGACCTGCGCGCCGGCCGCGTCTACTTCCTCAACGTGCAGAAGCTGTCGAAGAACAGCGGGCTCGCACAGGGCGGCAATAACCTGCGCGAGATCTCCATGTGGGAGGTCATTGCCAACACCGTGAACGGCGGCGACGTCGACCTCTACCTCGTGCTCGATGAAGCGCACAAAGGCATGAAGGTCGAGCGTGACCGATCGACCATCGTCCAGCGGATCATCAACGGTCAGGCCGGCAGCAACCCGCCCGTGCCCGTGGTGTGGGGTATCTCGGCAACGATCGAGCGGTTCGACGCGGCGATGAAGGGGACCAGCGATCGCAACGTGCTCCCAGCGGTCACCGTCGACCTTGCGAAGGTCCGGGCGTCGGGTCTAGTGAAGGACCAGATCCTCCTCGACGAGCCGGCGGAGAAGGGCACATTCGGCTCGACGCTGCTGCGCGAGGCCATCGCGAGCGCGCTCGACTACGAGACCCGCTGGGCCGCGTACGCCGAGACCGAGACGGAGCCCGCGGTCCTACCGATCCTCGTCGTGCAGGTGCCCGACAAGTCCTCGGAAACCAAGCTCGCAGAGCTGGCCGGCGTCATCGAGTCGCAGTGGCCCGGTCTGGGGCCGGACGCGGTCGTAAACGTGTTCGGCGAGCACAAGGACCTCGACGTCGGTGACCGCCGCATCCGGTGGGTCAACCCCGAAGCGATCCAGGACGACGTCGAGATCCGTGTAGTCCTCGCCAAGGAAGCCATCTCGACCGGGTGGGACTGCCCGCGGGCGGAGGTCCTGTACAGCGAGCGGCCGGCCACGGACTCGACGCATATCGCCCAGGTGATCGGGCGCATGGTTCGCCAGCCCCTCGCCCGGCGCGTCCCGACCGACGACGTCCTCAACTCGGTCGCGTGCTACCTGCCGCTGTTCAACCGGAAGTCGCTGGCCAAGATCAAGGAGGAGCTCGAGCGCCCGGGCGAGGGTGTGCCGCCCGAGGTCGTCGTCCGGAGTCGCCTGTTCCCTCGCAACGAGAAGATCCCCGCCGACGCCTTCGAGCTCGTCGAGGCACTCCCGAGCGTCCCCACACCGGACCCGCTTGCAAGCCCGCTTCGCCGGGCGAAGATGCTGGCCAAGCTGCTGACCGACGATGCGGTCCCCGGCGGGCCGCTCATGGTCGAAGCGGGGTCGAACCTGACGAAGCTGCTCAACAGCAAGCTCGACGGGCTGGCTGCTCAGTACGCCGATCAGGTTGCGCAACACGTCGAGAACATCGAGTCGGCGGAGATCAACCGGACGACGCTGACCCACACCGGTCAGGAGCTGGGCACCACCGCCCGGTCCATCGCCACCCATGCGCAGGACCTCGACCGCGACACGCGGCGTGTGATCCGCTCAGTCCGGGAGGGCGTCGGCGCCGACTACCTCGCGTACCGGCGGCGCAAGGACAGCGAGGCCGACCCGCGCGACGTGCGCGTCGAAGTTGCCGCCCTCTTGATGATCAACGAGGTCCTCGCCGAGCTCGACAAGGTGGCGACGACTTGGGTCCAGGACCAGCTCACGAGGTTCGCGGTCGAGATCAAGAACACGACCGGCGCCACGCGCGACGCGTACATGAAGGCGCAGGAGCAGACCTCGCGCCTCGAACGAGTCGGCATCGAGCTCCCGCTCAATGAGGTTGCGCCCGCCGAGGACGCCGACGGCACGCCGTACTCGACCTTCGAGCGCCACCTGTACGCCGACAGCAGTGGCATGTTCCCGGCGAAGCTCAACGACTGGGAGAGCGTCGTCGTGAACACCGAGGTCGGACGGAAATCGACCGTGGCGTGGTACCGCAACCCGGCGCGCGCCGCCCGGTCGGCCCTGCGCATCGCCTACCAGGACGAGAGCGGGAGCTGGAAGTCACTCCAGGTCGACTTCGTTGTCATCTCCCGCAGGGACGAAGGCACGCTCGCGGCGTCCATCGTCGACCCGCACGGCGACCATCTCGCCGACGCCAAGTTCAAGCTCCGCGCCCTCGCCGACTACGCCGAGAGCTACGGCGACGAGTTCGTGCGCATCGAATCGGTCGCCAAGGCCGGCGACGCCCTCCGCGTCCTCGACCTCAAGGAACCGCAGGTGCGCGCGGCCGTGCGGGCGTTCGAGGGTGGCAAGGTCACCGCGCTCTACAAGTCCGACTCCGCCCGCGACTACGCCTGAGGGCGTGACGGGGGCTGCTTCGCCCGCCGGGCGTCGCCGCAAACCCGCTAGTATGCCATCCCTGTAATTCTATGCCTGGGATTAGGGCTGACTCGTCCGGCCCCGGTGCGACGAGGAGCTGGGACATGGGCGTTCTCAGGGGTTGCTTCATCGGGGTCGACCGCTACGCCGACCCGTCCATTGCCGAGCTGTCCAGCGCCAAGAGAGACGCGGTCGCCCTCCACGCGCTCTTCAGCGACAACCTGGCCGGATCCGTCGACCTCCTATGTGACGAGGCGGCGACCTCAGCCGCCGTCACGACTGCGCTGACCGAGCTGCAGCGGAGCGACGCGGATGACGTCGTGGTCATCTCGTTCTCGGGACACGGCACATCGACCCACGAGCTCGTCACCCACGACGCCGATGTCAACGACCTCGCTGCCTCGTGCATCTCGCTGGACGCGCTGACCGAGCTGATCGCAGCCGTCCCGGCTCGGCAGTTGATCTGCATCCTCGACTGCTGCTTCTCGGGCGGCGCCGGCGCGAAGGTCCTCAACTCGCCGCGGCGGCCGCGATCCGCGGCGTTGCGCTCCGTCGCCGCCCAACTCGAGGAGCTGTCCGGGACGGGTCGTCTCATCCTCACGGCATCCGCAGCTGACGAGCCGGCATGGGAAGACGCCCGGCTCGGTCATGGCCTGCTCACCTACGCGCTCCTCGAGGCACTTCAAGGGGCAGAGACCGTGAAGCGCGGCGATCGCGTGCCCATCTACAGCCTCCTCTCCTTCGTGGTCGACCAGGTTCGAAGTGGCGCGGCCACGCACGGAGCTCGCCAGACGGCGACCCTGCGGGGCCAGATCGACGGCGAGATCAGCTGGCCCGTGTTCACGAAGGGCCCCCTCTACCGGGAACGGTTCCCTGAGTTCGGTTCGGCCTCCGTCACGAAAGAAGTTGGCAGCCTCGAGCCGTACGGCTTCCCGGAGCCGCTGCTGGCGGCCTGGGGTGAGCACGTTCCTTCGCTGAACCAACTCCAGCAGGACGCCATCAACGACTACGGGCTCCTCAACGGGGACCATCTCCTCGTGAGCGCCCCGACCAGCTCGGGTAAGACCCTGCTCGGCGAGCTCGCCGCGCTTCGACAAGCAGCTCATCGTGGCCGAAGCGTCTTTCTGCTGCCGACGCGGGCGTTGGTGAACGACAAGTATGACCACTTCGCCGCGCTGTACGCACCCCTCGGCGTCAGGGTCATCCGTGCCACGGGCGAGATCGCCGACGACGTCCCGGCGTTGTTGCGCGGCCAGTTCGACATCGCGCTCCTCACGTACGAGAAGTTCACGGGCCTCCTACTCGCGGCACCCCACCTGCTGCGCATGCTCGCGCTGATCGTCATCGACGAGCTGCAGACGATCACCGACAGCTCGCGGGGTTCCAACCTCGAGTTCCTCCTCACGCTCATCCGATCGCGTCGCGCCCAGGGCATCGAGCCGCAAGTGGTCATGCTGTCGGCGGTTCTCGGAGACGTCGGCGGCCTCGACTCCTGGCTGAGCGCCCGCTACCTGCGTCATGACGAGCGGCCCGTTCCCTTGCAGGAAGGCGTTGTCCGCAAGGACGGAACCTGGCGCTACGTCGACATCGACGGCCAAGAGAAGACGGCGACGTTGTTCGCGCCGGGCTGGGGCCGCGGCTCCAGTCAGGACACTCTGATTCCCCTGATCTCGGCCTTGGTCGGCGACGGCAAGAAGGTCATCGTCTTCCGCAACCAGCGCGGGCTCACCCGCGGGTGCGCCCGATACCTCGCCGGATCCCTCGGGCTGCCGCCGGCCGACGAGGCGCTTGCGCAGCTTCCCGCTGGTGACCTCAGCGGCGCCTCCAACGATCTTCGGCACGTGCTTCGTGGGGGTGTCGCGTTCCACAACGCCGAGCTCGACCGCGACGAGAAGCTGATCATCGAGCGCCAGTTCCGTGACCCGACATCGACGCTCCGGGTGATCGTCGCCACGACCACACTCGCGCAAGGAATCAACAGCCCTGCCGAGGCCGTCGTCATCGCTGAACTCGACCATCCTGCAGGACGCGGCCAGTCGACCCCGTACACCGTCGCTGAGTACAAGAACATCGTCGGGCGAGCGGGCCGGCTCGGCTTCGCGACGTCCGGTCAGGCGTTCCTCCTCGTGGACGGCCCCGTCGACGAGGACCGGAAGTGGCGTCACTACGTCCTCGGCGTGCCCGAGGACGTGCGTTCCACGCTCCTCGACCCCGCCGCCGACACGCTGACCCTCGTCCTTCGCGTCCTGGCCGCGGCGACGCCGGTGGGGACGGATGGGTCGAGCGGCATGCCGCGAGACGACGTGGTCTCGTTCCTCTCGCTGAGCTTCGCCGCGCACCAGGCGACACGCGAGCGCCGCCATGTGTTCGACGCCGCCGAGGTCAATGGCGTGGTTGCTGACCTGCTCCGCACCGGCCTCGCCGCCGAAGGCGCTGGCGCGATCGCGTTGACCGAGCTCGGGCGACTGGCCGGGGCCGGCATGGTCACCGCTCGGACCGTGCTCCGGCTGGCCGACTTCTTCTCCGTCGTACCGCTTAGCCAGCTCAACCGTGCCGCACTGATCTGCGCTGCCCAGGCAACGGAGGAACTCGATGCAGTGCAGGTTCCGACCAACGCGCGCGGCTGGCAGAAGGAGCGCGCGACGTACGGGAACGTCCTCCACCAGCAAGGTGCCGGCGCCGCGCTCGACCGCCTGCTCCAAGCCGAGCGCGGCATCGCTATCAGGCGGATCAAGCGTGCAGTCGGCTGCCTGCTCTGGATGGATGGTGCGAGCCGTTCCGATATCGACGCAGCACTGACGCGGCATCTGCCGGGCCGGGACGGCGCAGCTGCCGCCCAGGCCGCTGCGTCACGAACCCGCGACGTCATCGACAGCGTGCTCCAGGTCGCGCAGCTCAAGAACCCAAATGCCGACCTCACCGAGCTGAGCGAGCGTTTGCCGGTCCAGCTCGAGCTCGGAGTGCCCGAGCCTGTCGTGCCGCTCGCCCGCGTCGCAGGACAACAACTGCGCCGCGTCGACTACCTGCAACTCCACGCCGCCGGTCTTGCAGAGCCGGGACGCGTGCTCGCTGCTCCCGAGGCCGACCTCCTCTCGATTCTCGGCGGTGATCGGCGCCGGTTGGACGCACTACGAGATGCCGCGGCACGGGCGCAGGATCGAGCGGACGACGTCATCGACATCACGAGCCTCCTTGCCCCACCGGAGCACGACGTGGACTCGGCTTGACAACCCTTGCCGAGCGTCTCCGCGTCTGGCTCGCCACAGCGCCTGTCGAGGATCAGCACTTCGACGTCAAGCGGGCTCCCGACATCGCAACCCGACGTGCAACGCAGGGAGCTGCTCAAGCACCTCACCGGATTGGGGAACGGCGAAGGCGGCACCGTCGCCTTCGGCATCGTCTCGGAATCGTCTCCTGCGTCGGCTCGCGCCACGTCCGGCGGGCGACACGAGCCTCGACCAAACGAGACACCTAGGGCTTCGACCGCAGATCACAATGCGGCGCTCCCGCGCCTTACCACCCGGCCGAGGTGTTCGGCGGCCTGCCGGTCCGAAGACCGCCGGCTCTTCGCGTAGTGCTTCGTGAGGACCTGCGCCCCGTGGCCTTGGCGCTGGGCGACCATGCTGATGTTGAAGCCGGCGTCGAGGAGTTCGCTCGACGTGAACTTGCGGAGGGCGAGGATCGAGCCGTCGAAGTCGAGCTGATCGCCGCGCGTGCGGGCCTTCTCGCGGCGCTGGGCGGATGCGACCGCGAGGGAGGCCCACCGCTCGCTCCTGCCGAAGTGGGCACCAATGTCCTTGTAGGTCATGCCCCCGACCGGCTCGGGACCACGGCTTCCGCTCGGCCGGGTCGTTGGCGGTTGGCGGAACAGCCGGAGCGCCTCGTCCTCCCGTGCGATCGTCTCGGCTGACTTCTGCTCGATGCCGAGGTGCTCCTTCAGGATCGCGACCCGCTTGGTCAGGTGGTCGGGGGGCATCGGCTGGGAGCCGTCGAGGGCGAGGCTGAACACGAACGGATCGGCGACCAGCGACGAGCCGGCCTCCGCATTAAGCTCGTCCTGCTGCTCGCACACGCGAGCGAGCATGGCCATCGTCTCGTCGTCGACGTAGAAGCTGCGCTCCCGGCGCGTCTTCGTCGTCTTGACCCGGTGGCCGTCGACAGCAGAATCGACGGTGATCCGTAGCTCCTCCCGGTGGATGCGCGACCGGCGCAGCCCCACCAGCTCTCCCCGACGCATGCCGGTGACGGCGCCGAGGGCAAGGACGGGGGCAACGTCGGGGACGACAGCGACGGCCTCGCGCAGCAGGAGCTCGAGCTCGGCGACCTCGGGTGGGGTCCGCTCGGTGGCAACGTGCCGGCTCGTCGGCAACTCGAAGCCGACCATCGGGTTCGTCCATATCAGCCCCCGGCTCACCGCCCACTTGAAGAACGGCGCGTACAGGCTCCTGGCCTGGTTGAGACGGGAGCGGCTCAAGCCGGCTCGGCGCATCCTGCCGAAGGCCCGGTCGATCGCGGCTCGATCGACGTCACGGACCAGCCGGCGGCCGAGCTCAGGGGCGAACCACTTGTCGTGGATCGCCTGGTAGCTGCGGATCGTCCGCTCCTCACGGCCCTTCTCTTCGCGCAGGTGCTCGGAGAGGAACCGGGCTACTGCGTCGTTCATGAGGGAGTTGTGGGTCTCCTTCGTCGGCACGACGGGCGCAGACCGGACCTCCGACACGAAGCTCGCCAGTTCCTGGGCCGCCTGCCGGGCATTGGCGACGTGGACCGTGCGGTGAACGCGCCGCTGCCTTCCGCCCGGACCGCTGGGCACGGTGACGGAAAGCTTCCACACTCCCGCCTCGACCTGTCGCATCGACCCCGAGCCTCTGCGCGCCCGGGCCCCCGCTGGCCTCGGCACCTGTCCGGGCAGCACACTGCCCCCAGGCGACGCCGGAGCGCCCTCGTATCCGAGGTGATCGAGCCGGACGCACGCGGGCTCGTCCGGGCATGCGAGCACCCTTGCTGAAGCAGCAAGTGAGCCGTGCGCCAGCTCCCAGGCCAGGCGGTGCGCCGTCATGAGCCGTCCCTTGACTCTGGCCTGACCCGTACCGCGGACGGGGTTGATGGCACCCGTCCAGAGGTGATGCTCGCCGCTCCGGTCGACGTGGGCCTCGAAGCGTTCCCGAACTTGCTGATCCATCACTCGTCCCCCTGTGCGCGCGCAACTGGGCATGAGGAGGACGGCAAGGGAGGCGATGCCATCGATCGCGAGATGAGTCTATCAGGCAGTCTATCCGCCGGTCTATCGCGCCAGCCGGTGCTTACAACTGCCCGATAGACCGGGTCGGGAGGATCTCCCGGGCACTCCAATACCCGCTCTGACCAGCTACTTTGGAGAGTGCGCCCCCAGGGACTCGAACCCTGAACCCGCGGATTAAGAGTCCGCTGCTCTGCCAAATTGAGCTAGAGGCGCCGGTGGGGTGACCGAGGGGACTTGAACCCCCGACCTCCAGGGCCACAACCTGGCGCTCTAACCAAACTGAGCTACGGCCACCACGGCGGTCCGTTCAGTCTGGCACAGGTGGGGACGCCCCCGGCTCGGTTTGGCCGGGCTGGGGGAAGGTGCGGCGGAGCAGGGCATCCCATGCCCGGTCGGGCATCGCGGCCCGGGCGGCGATAAGCAGGCGGGCCGACGGCGTGACGGGGTAGCGGGCCCGTGGCCGAGCGGCGGTGACCGCCCGCTCCACCACCCGGGCCACGTCGTCGGCGGTGCCGCCGAGGCCGGCCAGGCGACCCCGGCGGTAGACGCCCACCGTCGAAGCCGCCACCTGCGCCACCAGCCCGCCGTAGACGGGGTCCTCGGCGTCCAGTGACGCCACCGCCGCCTCGGAGAAGCGGGTACGTATGAAGCCCGGCTCCACGACGACCACGTCTACGCCGAACCCCGCCACCTCGAAGCGCAGGGCGTCGCTGAGCGATTCCAGGGCGTGCTTGCTGGCGTGGTACCAGCCGCCGCCGGGGAACACGAGGCGGCGGCCGATGGTGCCGACGTTGACGATGCGCCCCCAGCCCTGGCGCCGCATGCCGGGCAGGCACAGCTGGATGAGCCGGGCGGCGCCGAAGAGGTTGGTCTCGAACTGGCGGCGGGCGTCGTCCATGGGCACGGTCTCCACGGGACCGGACCGGCTGAAGCCGGCGTTGTTGACGAGCACGCCCACCGCCCCCTCGGCCTCCTCGACGGCGGTCACCGCTGAGCGCACCGACTCCTCGTCGGTCACGTCGAGGGCCAACGTGCGGCACCCGGCGGCGGCCAGGCCGGCGAGCGAGGCGGGGTCGCGGGCGGTGGCGTATACGTGGTGGGGCCCCCGGGCCAGCCGGCGGGCGATCGCCTCGCCGATGCCCGACGAGCACCCCGTCACCAGCACGGCCGGTGAGGCCGGCCTGCGTGGCCCGAACGCCGCGACCGGCCTGCGTGGCCCGAACGCCGCGACCGGCCTGCGTGGCCCGAACGCCGCGACCGGCCTGCGTGGCTCGAACGCCGGGACTGGCATGGCGGGCGACTGTACCGGTGGTCTGCGACAATGGGCCCGTGGCGGGCGCCGAGGTGTACGAGGTGGGCGACCAGGTGGGGCTGGCGGTGCAGTTCGGCACGGCCGAGGAGCCGGTCGACCCGTCGGGCGTGGAGGTACGGGTGCGCGATCCCGAGGGGCGCACGGCCGACCTCCGCTACGGGCGCGACGAGGGAGTCACCCGCATCGCCCCCGGCGCCTACCAGGTGGTGATCGTGGCGTCCGTCCCCGGCCGCTGGCGCTACCGGTTCGTGGGCATGGGCCCGGTAAGGGCCGACCACGACGGCTTCTTCGACGTCTTCGACCTCGGCACCGGCTGAGCCGCCGCGCCCTCAGGCGCAGCGCCGATCCCGCTCCCGCCCGCCGGCATAACTGCGGGGGCTCCGTATCCTGGGTGAGCGGAGGGTGCGATGGCCCGCATCGTGTTCCAACGGGTTGCCAAGGTGTACCCCGACGGCACGGCCGCCGTCTCCGACTTCGACCTCGACGTGGCCGACGGCGAGTTCATGGTCCTGGTCGGCCCCTCCGGCTGCGGCAAGACCACCGCCCTGCGCATGGTCGCCGGGCTCGAGGAGATCAGCGCCGGCCAGATCCTCATCGGCGACCGCGTCATCAACGACGTCGCCGCCAAGGACAGGGACATCGCCATGGTCTTCCAGAGCTACGCGCTCTACCCGCACATGACGGTGTTCGAGAACATGGCCTTCGGCCTCAAGCTGCGCCGCCTCCCGAAGGACGAGATCGGGCTCCGGGTCAAGCGGGCCGCCGGCATCCTGGGCATCGAGGAGTACCTCGACCGCAAGCCCCGAGCGCTGTCCGGAGGCCAGCGCCAGCGGGTGGCCATGGGCCGGGCCATCGTCCGCGAGCCCAAGGCCTTCCTCATGGACGAGCCGCTGTCGAACCTCGACGCCAAGCTGCGCGTGCAGATGCGGGCAGAGATCAGCGCCCTGCAGCGTGATCTGGCCGTGACCACGCTCTACGTGACCCACGATCAGGTCGAGGCCATGACCATGGGGGACCGGGTGGCGGTCATCCGCAAGGGCCGGCTGCAGCAGGTCGGCACGCCCCAGGAGCTGTACGACGAGCCGGTGAACCTCTTCGTCGCCGGCTTCATCGGCAGCCCGGCCATGAACCTCGTCAGCGCCCGTCTGGAGCGCGACGACGGCCACGTCGTGGCCCGCTTCGGGGACAACGCCGTCAGCCTCTCGCCCGAGACGTTGGCCCGCCGGCCCGCCGTCGAGGGCTACGTCGGGCGCGACGTGGTGCTCGGCATCCGCCCCGAGGACCTCGAGGACGCGGCGCTCGCCGGCAACGGCGAGGCGACCATCGCCGGCCGCATCCGCCTCACGGAGGCGCTCGGCTCGGAGACGGTCGTCCACTTCGACGTGAACGCCCGCCCCGCCGTCACCGAGCAGACCCGTGAGCTGGCCGCCGACGTGGGCGACGACGTGGCCTTCGAACGGCTCGTGGACGAGTCGACCACCTTCGTCGGGCGCTTCAGCCCCCGTTCAGACGTGAAGCCCGACCAGGGCGTGAGCGTCGCCGTCGACACCCGGTCGCTGCACCTGTTCGACCCCGACACCGCTCTGGCCATCTACCGAGGAGGAGGTAAGGACACGTGAAGACCAAGCAGCGGTTCCTACCGTTGATCGCGCTGGCCGCCGTTCTGGCACTGGTGGCGTCGGCGTGCGGACGAGACGGCGGAGGCACGTCGGCCCAGCTGGACCGCGTCGGAGGCACAATGGAGGTGGCGGCCGTCTGGTCGGGGACGGAGCAGGCCAACTTCCGGCAGGTGCTCGACGCATTCACCGCCCAGACCGGCACGCAGGTGACGTTCACGTCTACCGGCGACGACATCGCCACCATCCTGCGCACCCGGATCCAGGGCAACTCCCCCCCCGACGTGGCCATCCTGCCCCAGCCCGGGCTGCTGCGGGAGCTGGCCGCCCAGGGCGCCCTCCGGCCCATCGACGACGTGGCCGGCGACCTGGTCGACCGCAACTTCGCCGGCCACTGGAAGGACCTGGGCAGCGTCGAGGGAGTGCTCTATGGGCTCTTCTACAAGGGCGCCAACAAGTCGCTGGGCTGGTACAACGTGACCGCCTTCAGCAACGCCGGCGTGCAGCCTCCGCGCACCTTCGACGAGCTCCTGGCGGTGGGCCGGACGCTGCGTGACTCAGGGGTGACGCCGTACTCGATCGGTGGCGGCGCCGGCTGGGTGCTCACCGACCTGTTCGAGAACATCTACATCCGCCAGGCCGGACCCGAGAAGTACGACCAGCTCACCGACCACCGGATCCCGTGGACCGACCAGTCCGTGAAGGACGCGCTGCGCACCATGGGCCAGCTCCTGTCCGACCGCAGCCTCATCGCCGGCGACCCGACCCAGGTGACCTTCGTCCAGTCGGTCGACGCGGTGTTCCGCACGCCGCCCCAGGCCGCCATGGTGTTCGAGGGGGACTTCGTGCCGGGGGCCGCGACCCAGCCGGCCCAGGCGGGCCGGGACTACGACTCGTTCGCCTTCCCGTCCATCGGGGGCTCGCCGCCGTCGGTGGTGGGCGGAGGGGACGCGGTGGTGATGATGAAGGACACGCCCCAGGCCCGGGAGCTGGTGAAGTTCCTCGCCAGCCCGGAGGCGGCGGAGATCTGGGCCAGGTTGGGCGGGTTCTCGTCCCCCAACCGCAACCTCGACGCCTCCGTCTACCCCGACGACGTGACCCGCAAGAACGCCACCGCCCTCGCCCAGGCGCAGGTCTTCCGCTTCGACATGAGCGACCTGGCCCCGGCCGAGTTCGGCGGCACACCCGGCCGGGGCATGTGGGCCCTCCTGCAGCAGTTCGCGGCCAACCCCGCCAACGTGGACGGCATCGCCGCCCAGCTCGAGGCGGCGGCGGCCGCCGCCTACGGCCGGTAATGGCCCGCTCGCCGGCGGGCGGGGTCGCCGAGGCCCTGCCCGCCGGTGTCGGCGGGTCGTCGGGGCCGGCGCCGCCGCGAGTGCCGGCGCCGCCGGCCGGGCCCAGGCGGCGCCGGCAC
>Ga0247719_1000632_pt1 | contig 19336 bp, 13 predicted proteins | sample 41E_DmetaG_FD_189046 | JGI IMG/M metagenome (GOLD analysis project Ga0247719, IMG submission 189046) | Soil microbial communities from hillslope of Landscape Evolution Observatory, University of Arizona, Oracle, AZ, United States - 4-1-E_D | ecosystem: Engineered > Artificial ecosystem >...
GTGCGCGGCGTCGGGACGCCGCGCACTGTTTCACCCACCGCGACAGCGAGCCGGCGGGGCGGCGGGCACGTCCGGCTCGCGGCGCAATGCGGGCAGCCGGCAGCGCCTGGCACGCCGCAGCGTGAGCGGAGGCGGGTCAGTTCGAAAAACCGCCCGCAGGCGTTGAGGGCCGCGTCCGCAGGGTTTCGCCACCGCCGCCCGGACGAGCTGTGAGCTGACCCTGATCCTCACCAAGCGCCCGGATGACCCCAGCGGACGCGGGCATCGTCAGTCAGCGCCGGAGGGCGGTTTTTCCCGGCGTAGCCCGAGGCGCCGCGAGGCGGACGTGCCCGCCGCTCCCCTTTCGCGAGCCGTGCGGTGCGAAGGGCCGTCGCGGCGTCCGGCGCATGCCTCTGAGCAGGCGACGGCGCCGAATCTCCGGCTCCGCCTTTGCCGCCCGCCGCGCTAGCGCTGGCGGCTGATGTAAGCCTTCGCGAACTCCTCGAGGTGCGGGGCGTTGACGAGCCCCACCTTGCGTGCTTCCTCGAGCGCCGCCTCCAACGTCATGCCGTCGCGCAGCACGCGACGGATCAGCCAGAACGTTCCGGCACGGATGGCGGCGGTGCAGTGGATGAACATCGGGCGGTTCGCGGGGTCGTCCGTGATCCGCAGGAACTCGTCCACGTCCTCCGCCTTGGGGTTCTGGTAGTCCACAGGGATGTTCAAGTACGTCAGCCCTGCTTTCTCGACCGCCGCCTTCTCTTCCTCCGCGCGGTGCTCACGCGGCGGCCGCAGGTTGAGCACGGTCTTGACGCCGCGCGCCTTCAGCGCCTCGAAGTGCTCCGGCCGCGGTTGACCGCCGGTGCAGAAGTCGGGCGTGACCTGCAGGAAGTTGCGGATGTCCGGGGCATCCTGTGCCGGTAGCTGCAGGGGGATGAACAGCGCGAGCAGCGCCGCCGCCAGGGTGGTCATGATCCGCGACTATATCGCGTAAGATTGCGGGCCGTGAAGCCGCTCATTCCATTCCTCTTCACCCTCGCCGCCGTCGTCACGCAGGCGGCGCCGCAGCCGGCGTTCCAGCTCGAAGAAGCGACGATCGCGCAGGTGCACGCCGCCATCAAGGCGGGCCGCCTCACGTGCGCGTCGCTGGTCGAGCAGTACCTGAAGCGGATCGACGCGTTCGACAAGCGGGGCCCCGCGCTCAACGCGATCACCGTGGTCAACCCCGACGCCGCGAGGCAGGCGGAGGAGCTGGACCGGCGCTACCGGACCTCGGGGCCGGCGGGTCCGCTGCACTGCGTCCCGGTGATCGTGAAGGACAACTTCGAGACGATCGGGCTGCAGACGGCAGCCGGCTCGCTGGCGTTGAAGGACTTCGATCCGGGGCGCGACGCGTTCCAGGTCGCGCGGATGAAAGCGGCGGGCGCCATCGTGCTCGCCAAGTCGAACATGGCCGAGTGGGCGTTCAGCCCGTACGAGACGGTGAACTCGGTGCTGCCCGGCTACACGAAGAATCCCTATGCGCTCGACCGGGTGACCGCGGGCTCGAGCGGCGGCACCGCCGCCGCGGTAGCGGCGAACTTCGGACTCGTGGGGCTCGGCTCCGACACCGGCAACTCCATCCGCGGCCCCTCGGCGCACCAGGCGCTCGCCGGCATCCGTTCGACGATGGGGCTGACCAGCCGCGCGGGCGTGGTGCCGCTCAGCCTGCTGGCCGACATCGCCGGCCCGATGACGCGCACGCTCGAGGACGCCGTCGCGGTCCTTCAGGTGATCGCCGGCGAGGATCCAGCCGACCCCGTCACCCTGGCGAAACCGTTCGAGCCGGCCGGGCTGCGTCCCGACGGCCGCCCGGCGAGGCTGCCCGACTATCGCGCGTCGCTCGTCCGTGACGGGCTGAAGGGAGCGCGGATCGGCGTGCTCCGGCAGGCATACGAGCGCGACACGACGGACCCCGAAGTCGTGCGGCTCTTCACGGCGGCGCTCGAGGACCTGCGCAGGGCCGGGGCGACGATCGTGGACCCTGCCACCGTCGAGGGGCTGCGCGACATCCGGCGACCGCAGGGGATCGGCCCCTGTGCCGGATTCAAGCACGACATCAACCGTTATCTCGCGTCGCTCGGCGAGCGCGTGCCGGTCAAGAGCCTCGACGACATCATTCGCTCCCGGCGCTTCCACCCGTCGGTGGAACTGCGCCTCGTTCGCGCGCAGGACGGCCCGGAGCACGGTCTCGAGTCCGAGGCGTGCCGCGCCGAGGCGCAGTACCGCGACGCGTTCCGCGCCGCGGTGCTGAAGACGATCGAGGTGCACGACCTGCACGCGTTCGTCTACCCCACCTGGAGCAACCCGCCGCGCCTGATCGGCGACCTCAATACGCCGCACGGCGACAACAGCCAGGTCTTCTCACCGACGACCGGATGGCCGGCGATCAACGTGCCGATGGGGTATACGAGAGACGATCGTCTGCCCGCGGGGATCACCTTCTTCGGCCGCGCCTGGGACGAGCCGACGCTGATCAGGCTGGCATACGGCTACGAGCAGGCGACGCTGCACCGTCGGCCGCCGGCGCTGGCGCAGCGGTGACGCGTGCTGCGCGCCGGGCCATGCCGGCGCCGGCCGCGCAATGGACATCCTGCAGAAGCCCTGACCCGGAGCACAGAGACGAGGGATTGACTCCGCCCGCCGGCGGTGGTATCTCTGTGCAACGTATCGCTATGAGATATATCAACCGCGCCGCGCCCGGAGCGTCCCGATGGTGAAGCCGCTGCGCCGTCTGGCGCCCATGCATGGACGCGAGCTGAAGAAGGGGAGCGCCGAGCTCCTGATCCTGGCGCTCGTCGAGGTCCGCGCGCGGCACGGCTACGAGATCGGCAAGCTGATCGAGCAGCGCTCCGACGGCGCCATCAGCTTCAGCGCGGCCGCGCTCTATCCGCTGCTGTACCGGCTCGAGAAGCGCGGCTGGCTGCACGGCCGGTGGGTCGAGAAGCCCGGCGAGCGGCGGCGGCGCTACTACTCGCTCACGCCCGCCGGCCGCGTCGTCCTCGGCCAGCAGCGCAGCACCTGGCGCGCATTCGCCGCCGCGATCGACCGCATCGCCGGCACCGGAGAAGCCTGATGCCCGACTGGCGCGACGAGATCCGGCGCCGTCTGAACGCCGCCAACCTCGACCCCGCGCGCGAAGCGGAGGTCGCCGACGAGCTCGCCCAGCACCTCGACGACCGCTACGCCGAGCTGCGCTCTGCCGGCATGCCCGACGATGCGGCACGGCGTGCCGCGCTGGACGAACTGCGCGAGGACGCCCGCATGCGCCGCGATCTCGCCTCGGTCGAAGGCGCCGCCTCGACGCTGCCGCCGCCCGGAGCGCCCGTCCGCGGATCTGTCGCCGCCGACGGCTGGCGCGACGTCCGCTACGCGGTGCGCATGCTGCGGCGCGCGCCGGCGTTCACCGTCGTCGCCATCCTGACGCTCGCGCTGGGGATCGGAGCGTCGGTCGCCATCGCGAGCGCGGTCTACGCGGTGCTGTACCGCCCGCTGCCCATCGCCGAGGCCGATCGCCTCGTCGTCCCCGTGAGCACCAACGCGCGGCGCAACATCGAGCGTGGCAGCGTGCCGTACGCCGATTACGTCGACTGGCGCGCCGAAGCCGATCTCTTCGAGCAGGTCGCGGTGTTCAACGCGACGCAGGCGGACCTGTCGGGCGACGGGTCGCCGGAGCGCGTCAGCGTGCTCCAGGCGTCGCGCGAGTACTTCCCGGCGATGCAGGCCGCCCCGCTGCACGGACGGCTGCTGACCGACGGCGACTTCGCCGCCGACGCGCCGCGTGCCGTCGTGCTCGCCGACACGCTGTGGAAGCGGCGGTTCGGCGGCGAGCCGGGCGTGATCGGCCGCGACGTCCGCATTGGCGGCAACCTGGCAACGGTCGTCGGCGTCGTCGAAGCCACGCGCCTCTGGCCGATGGAACAGGAGGTCGTCGTCCCGCTGCCGGTCTGGCAGTACACCGAGGACCAGCGCGCGCGGCGCGACAACATGATCTTTCAGGCGATCGCGCGGCTGCGCCCCGGCGCCACGCTCGACGAGGGGCGGGCGCGCGTCGCGGCGATCGCCCAGCGGGTGGCGCGCGAGCACCCGGAATCGCGCGCCGACTGGAGCACGAACCTCGTGCCCCTCCGCGACTACATCGTGGACCCGGAGATCCGGCTCGGCATGTTCGTCCTCCTGGGCGGCGTCGGCCTGGTGCTCCTGATCGCCTGCGTCAACCTAGCCAACCTGCTGCTGGCCCGCGGCGCCGACCGCGGGCGCGAGATGGCGGTCCGCGCGGCGCTCGGCGCCAGCCGCGGGCGCCTGGCGTGGCAGATGATCGTCGAAAGCCTGGTGCTCGCGGCCGCCGGCGGCGCCGCCGGGCTCGTCGCGTCGCGGTGGCTCCTGGCCGGGCTGCGGGCGGCGGCGCCGCGCCAGCTGCCGATGCTCGACAGCATGGCGATCGACGGCGTGGCCGTTGCTGCGGCCCTCGTGCTGACGCTGGCGGCGGCGCTCCTGTTCGGTATCGTTCCGGCGCTCACCGTGTCGTCGGCGGGGCCCGTGGAGGGGCTGCGCGAAGGCGGCCGCAGCGCCGGCACGGGCCGCCGCGCGGGCCGGCTCCGCGACACGATGGTGGTCGCCCAGGTCGCGCTCGCGATCGTGCTGCTGCTCGGGTCGGGGCTGATGCTGCGCAGCTTCGAGCACCTCGTGACGCTCGATCCGGGGGTGGATCTCGACCGCGTGCTGGTCGGACGGATCTCGGTGCCGTCCGCCCGCTATCCGCAGCCGAAGCGGGCGCAGTTTTATGAGCGGCTCACAACGGCGCTGGCGGCGGAGCCGGGTGTCGAGGCGGCGGCGGCCACCTCGTTCGTGCCCCCCGGCGGCCGCGGGTTCGGCCTCGGGCGCGTCTTTCTCGTCGAGGGCCAGCCCGAGCCCCCGGCCAGCACCGATCATCCAGCGTTCTGGAACGTCGTCACGCCCGGCTACTTTCGGACGATGGGGATTCCGCTGCTGCGGGGCCGCGCGTTCACCCCGCAGGACACGGCCGACGGCGTGCAGGTCATGATCATCAACCAGACGCTGGCGCGCCGTGTGTTCGGCACGGAGGATCCGGTCGGCCGCCGGATGCGCTCGTGGCGCGACGAGAACCGGCTGCGCGAGATCGTCGGGGTGGTCGCCGACGTCCGCTATATGGGGCGCGCCGACGAGGAGCGCGGGCTCGTCTACGTGCCGCACGCGCAGGACCCCTGGGGCTCGCTCGCCGTGGCGCTGCGCACGACCGGCGATCCCTCGGCGTTCGCCGAAACGCTGCGCCGCGAGGTCGCGCGGCTCGATCCCGACATCGCGGTCGCACGGATCGCTCCGCTGTCGGCGCTCGCCGCCGATTCCATCGCCCCGCAGCGGTTCGGCGCGCTGCTCCTCTCGCTCTTCGCGGCGGCAGCCGCGCTGCTGGCCTCGATCGGCGTCTACGGCGTGATGACCTACGCGGTCACGCAGCGGCGGCACGAGTTCGGCGTCAGGCTCGCGCTGGGCGCCCGACCGTCGCGCTTGTTCGCCTTGATCGTGCGGCGCGGGCTGTCGCTCGCCGGGATCGGCGGCGTGGTCGGCCTCGCGGGCGGGCTCGCGGTCGCGCCGCTGCTGGCCACGCTGCTCACCGGGGTGGAGCCGAGCGACCCGGTGACGATCGCCGCCGTCACGGGCCTGCTGGCCTTCGTCGCGCTCGCCGCGTGCGCCATTCCGGCCCGGCGCGCCGCGCGAACCCACCCGCTCGAGGCGCTGCGCGACTGAACGCGTCGGTGCGGCCGTCCGCTCCGGACGGCGCCGCCGACGCGCGGGCCTCCGGCCGGGATCGGCCCGCCACACCTCCGCGTACAGCCGGGCTCCTCGCCCTCGTCGCTCTCCTGATCTTCTGTGGGTTCTCTCAGCTGCCGGACGTCTGCCGCCGGAACCGCAGATCGAACACGCGGGACCCGCGCACGCTGAGCTCGGTCACCGTGCCGTTTTCGGACGGGATGAACCTGATGCCCCCCATCGGCGACTCGAATTCGTGCTTCGCGGTCGGACGCAGCCGGAAGCTGCTGTCGGGGCGCCGCTTCAGCACGAGCGCGTCACCGTCGAGGGCGACGTCGAACACCACCTCGGCCTCGTCGCTATGGTAGCGGCCCACGTACATCGCGAGGTCCTTCGCGTCGGCCGTGTAGCTCCCCTGCTCCCGCTGTCGCCGCGACGGCGTCGTTTCAGCCGTCGTGGTGATGCTGCCGGCGAGGTACAGGTCGGCGACGTTCATCGCGTACTGCGTCGCCGCGCCCGAGCTGACGTTGCAGAGCACGGCGACCGACAGATGCTGGTCGGGGAAGCGCGTCAGGTGCGCGCGATACCCGGCGGTGGACCCGCTGTGGGCGACTTCGGGCAGGCCCTTGTAGGGCCGCACCATCAGACCCATCGCGTATTCGTGCGGTTTGCCGTCGTTGAACCGGCCGGGCTCCTGCTGGAGCCTGACGAAGTCTCCGTCCCCCACCTTCGGCGTGACGAAGTTCTCGTTCCACGTCAGCAGGTCACCGACCGTCGTCAGCAGCCCGCCGTTGCCATGAACGTCCTCGAAGGGCATGTTGATGCGGAAGCCGTTCGCCGTCTGCGAGTAGGCGATCGCGCGGTGCTTCACGACGCGCGTGTGATCGTCGCGCCACGACGTGCGCGTCATCCCCAGCGGCTCGAAGATCCGCTCCAGGGAGAACTCCGCGAACGGCTTGCCGCTCACGCGCGACACGATGATGGCGGCGAGGTTGTACCCGCTGTTGCTGTAGGAGTACTGCGTGCCCGATGGGAAGTTCAGCGCCTTCTGGCGGCTGACGATGTCGAGGACGTGCGCGTGGGTGTGCACGCGCGACGTCCGCGGCCAGCCGGCGATCGCCGCGACCTCGCCCCAGTCGCGCAATCCCGCGGTGTGCTGGAGCATCTGCCGGATCGTCAGCGGCGCGCCGTAATCCGGAAGCTCCGGCACGTACTTGCGCGCGGGATCATCGAGCGACAGCTTGCCGTCGCGCGCCAGCAGCAGGACGGCGGCGGCGGTGAACTGTTTGGAGACGGACCCTGCCTCGAAGATCGTGTCGGGACGGTTCGGCACGTCGTGCTCGAGATCCGCCATGCCGTACGCCTTCTGGAGCACGGGGCGGCCGTTCTTCGACACGCCGACGGCGCAGCCGGGCGTCTCGGACGTCCAGCGCGCGAAGACGGCATCGACCTTGGCCGCGGGATCGTCCGCCTGCTGCCGCGCGACGAGAAGAACAGAGGCGATCGAGACCAACAGGAGGGCGAGAAGGGTGCGCTTCATGCGCGCGGATCATAGCAGACAGCCCTGCGCTCCGCGCGTCCCCGCGCCCTCCCCCCTCCGTCTGCCCCTACCGCAGGAACTGGATGGACCCGGCGACGCGGTTGATCACCGGCTGGTACGTCCGGAACTCCTCCTCCGGCGAGACGCCGACGAGGTAGAAGAGCGTGCCGTCGCGCATCTGCGCGGTATAGAGCTCGATCCGTTCGCGGCCACCGGTCGCCTCAGAGATATTGGTCAACGCCGTGCGCAGCGCCGCGCGGCCGCCGAGGGTGCCGCGCGTCGAGCTGCCGGCACGCGCGAGTCGTGGATTCGACTGCGCGAATGCGGCGATCAGCTCGTCGGTCGCCTCTTCGAGGCCGTGCCGCTCGTTGCGGAGGATCCCCGCCTGCACCCCGTGCGTGAACACGCTCTGGTTCCCGATCGTGCCGTACCCGCCATCCGGAGCGAACGTCACGGAGTTCTCGGACGCCATCTCGCGCCAGTTCGACGGCACCGAGATCCGGAAGATGTTCCCCTCGTTGTAGGTCGTGTAGCGAGACGACGGTGCTTCGACGCGGCCGCTCGGCCGGGAGGTGGAACCTCCCGAGGGAGCGCCGCGGCCCGACCCGCGGTTGCGCGCCACCTCCTCGGTGCTCGGCGCCGGCGGCATCTGCGCGAGGCGCGCCTGCACGGCCTGGAAGTCCTGCGTGTCGCGCACCGGGTTCTCGACGCGCAGCATCTGGGCCTCGCGCGTGATGTACTGCGCCCGGTTTCCGGGGTTCGGGTGGTTGCTCAGCCACTCCGGTGCCCGGCCGCCCCCTTCCTGCTCGATCGTGCGGAACATGCTCGCCATGTCGCGGGGGTCGTACCCGGCCCGCGCCATGATCTGCGCGCCGAGGATGTCCGCCTGCCGCTCGTACTCCCGCGAGTAGCGGAGGAACGCCGCGCCGAACCCGAGCTGGCCCCCTGCGGACACCACCTCGCCGGCCGTGCCGCCGATGATCGCGCCGAGAATGGCGCTGCCGATCTGGCCCAGTTGATACTTGCCCGCCTTGCTCGCCTGTGCCGTGCCGTGCCGGAGCGCGACGTGGCTGATCTCGTGCGCCAGGACGCCGGCGATCTCCCCCTCGGTCTTCGCCTTCTCGAGCATGCCGCGGTGCGCGTACATCGGGCCGCCCGGCAGGGCGAACGCGTTGATCTCCCGGAGGTTCACCACGGCGAAGGTGTAGCGGAAGCCGTCGTGATGGAATTCGCGCGGGATGTGCCGGACGAGGCGCTCGCCGACGCGCTCGACGTAGTCGTCCACGCGGCCATCGCGCAGCATCGGCATCTGCTTCTCGACCTCGGCCGCGGCCTCGCGTCCGAGCTGCACGTCCTGCTGGACCGTGTACTTGTTCTTCGGCGCCGTGATCTTCGTCTGGGCCGCGGCGAGCGACGCCGCGGCGACGAACGCCGACACCACTGCCGCCGTGATTCTCGGGTTGTTGTGCCTGCTCATGCCGACTCCCTGTGCGAGAGCTGATGCGGAAATCATGCCGCACGCAGCGTCCACGGACCGCCGCCCGGCGATCAGGATTTCCGACAACACTGCGGCTGGGGTGCCCGCAAACGAAGACAGCCGCACGCCTGCTCAGGACGTGCGGCTGCCGGGAGGCGAATCGCTGGCGTTACCGCGCGATCTTGTAGAGCTTCGACTGCGTCCGGATGAAAAGCGCGTCGCCGGCGACGGCGGGAGACGCGAGCGACATCTCCTCGAGATCGTTCTTCGCGAGCTCCCGGTACTCGTCGCCGCTGTCGATGACGAACGTCACCCCCTCTTCCGTCAGGAAGAGCACGCGGTCGCCGACGGCCAGGGGAGACGCCGAGAACGTGTGCCCCCCGCCGCCGACGCGGACCTTGTAAACCTGGCGGCCGGACTTCGCGTCGAGCACCGTCAGCACGCCGGTGTCGTGCACCAGGTAGGCCTTCCCTGCGTGCAGCAGCGCCGACGGCGTATACCCCGCCGCGCGCGGGTGGCGCCAGACGACGAAGTCGTTGGACGTCTCGTCGGGCTTCAGCGAGATGTCACCCGAGGCGCCCGGCTTCACCGCGAGAAACGGACGGTTCGCGTCGCCCTGCGAGCCGGTGCCGACGTACAGGAGCCCGTCCCACGCCAGCGCCGAGGCCGTCGGCATGGCCATGCCGCCGATGCGCCACAGCTCCCTGCCGTCGAGCCCGTACGACACGGCGAGCCCGTGGCCGGTGGTCACGATCTCGGTGCGGACGGCGTTCTGCCACACGAACGGCGTCATCCACGACGACTTGAGCGGGCCGCTCCCCGACCGCTCCGTCCGCCACAGTTCCTCGCCCGTCTTCGCGTCCAGGGCCGAGATATACGACAGCTTCTCGCTGTCGTTCACCACGTACACCCGCCCCTCGTGCACCACGGGGGAGGACGCCGTGCCGAAATCGAGGTAGATCGGCTGCGGCGGCCACCGCTTCTGCCAGAGGGGCGTGCCGTCCATCGAGAAGACATAGAGGCCGACGTTCTGGCCGAAGGAGGCATAGATCCGCTCGCCGTCGGTGAAGGGTGTCTCGGTGGCGTAGGTGTTCTTCCGGTGGCGGCCCGCCGCGGGCATCATCTTCACCGCCTCACGCTCCCATTTCATCCGACCGCTCCGCGCGTCGAGCGCGTAGAGCATGTAGCGGAGCTCGGATGCCTCTTCGGGCATCTCGTTGTCGCGCTCCTGCACCTTTTTCATCAGTTCGGCGCCGGTGATCCCCTGCGCCTGCAGCTCGGCGACGTAGTCGTTGCCGAAGAGGCCGGCAGACGGCTGCTTGAACGGCTTCGTGCCGACCGCGGCCGTCACGTACACGGTGTCGTTCCAGACGATCGGCGACGACCAGCCGTTGCCGGGGATCTCGGCGGCCCACTTGACGTTCTCGGTCTTCGACCAGCGGTCGGGGATGCGGGCCTTCGGGGCCGACGCGCTCATGTCGTGGCCGCGGAAGCCGGGCCACGTGAGCTCGCGCGCCGGCGGCGTGGACGCGAGGGCGAGGGTGAACGCGAGGATGCACAGAGATCGCAACAGCATGTCAGTTCTTCTTGAAGATGAGCGCGTAGTGGCCGGGCACGATGCCGTTCTCCGCCTGGCGCGCGAAGCCGCTGCCCTTCGCGAGCGCCACCACATCGTCGGCATCGATTCCCACCACCGACGCGCCGACCTGCTCGTTCGGGATGTCCACGATCAAGAGCAGCCCGCCCGGCTTCAACGACGCGTGGATCGACTTCAGCATGTCGGCGGGGTGGTCGAAGAAACTGAAGGCGTACACCGCCGCGACGGCGTCGAGCGACTCGGGCGCGAAGCCGGTGGACGTCGCCGTGCCCCGGACGACGGTGAAGTTCTTCAGGCCTTCCTTCGCCGCCTGCTCGGTCATGTAGGCCAGCATCTTCGGTTCGAGCTCGTTCGCGTAGACGTGCCCCTCGGGGCCCACCTTGGCGGCGATGAACCGGGCCAGGTACCCGGACCCGGCGCCGACCTCTCCGGCCGACATGCCCGGTTTGAGCTGCATGAGCCCCGCGATGGCGGCGCGGTACCGGTAGAGCGCGCGTGACGGCTCCTCGAATTCGGCGGCGAACGACGCCGCGTCCCGCTTCGCGTACTCCTGCGGCCAGGTGTTCCGCGGACCCGACGCGGCCGCCTGCGCGAGCAGCAGGACGAACAGAATCGCTGTGTACATGAAGCGAGAGACTACCATGCGGTTCATGCCCGTCGCCAGATGCGCCGGGACGAACCGCGGGACCGCCGCCCTCGACGCGCGTCAGCGTCGGTCGCCGCTGACCGCCGCGCGGATCGCCTGCGCGATTTTCAGCCCGCCTGGGCCGGACGGCTCGATCGGGTTGGCGTAGTCGGCCGCCTCGATGCAGATCTGCCGGAGCTCGAGGATGCCGAACCGCGCTTCGACGGCGGTGCGGAGGATCACGTCGTTGAACAGGGCGAGCGCCGTCCGGGCGTGCAGCCGCTCGCGCGCGTCGGGGAACCAGCCGTTGTAGATCGTGCAGAGCGTCACCGGCACGCCGGCCTCGGCCAGCGGCAGCACCGCCTCACGATAGTTCTCTTCGAATGCCCCCACACGCTCCGCGAACAGGGCGAGCGCCTCGGCGGTCGACCGCACCGGCGTGTTGAGCAGATCGAGGTGCGCCAGCGCATCGTTGCCGCCGATCGACACGAACAGGTGCGTCGCATCAGCCGGCAGCGCCCGCCGCTGCGACGCGAGGCCCCGTGTCGTGGCGCCGTCGATCGCGAGGAGCGTCGCCTTCCACTCCGGCGGAACGATGCGCCGCAGATGCGACACCACGTCGGGCTCGCCGCGGGTGTAGGCGCCGTTGTCGAAGATGGAGTCGCCGAGAAGCACCAGGTGCATGCGCCGGTCACCTGCTCAGCGCACGGTGCAGGCGGTAGAGGAACACGGCGGCTCGCTTCGTCTGGGACGGCAGTGTCTCGAGGTCGGCGGTTTCCCCCGGCGTGTGGTCGTCGGTCCCCATGAGACCGATGCCGTCGAGGAGCAGCGGCACGTCGCCGGCGACGAAGGAGATGTCGGCCGCGCCGGCGCGGCGCGGGTCGACCGGCCCGACCGGACCGGCGCCGACGTCGCGGCTCGCCTGGTCGTACATCGACAGCAGCTTCCGGTTCCCCTCCGTCGGCGCCATCGGCGGGTACCCCGTCTCGAACGCGATCGTCGCCTGCGCGTGCGGCAGCGACGCGCTGGTGATCTCCTCCATCGCCTTCCGCGCACGCTCGAGCTGCTCCTGCGAGATCGTCCGCAGGTCTCCCTGCACGACGACGTGCTCGGCGATGACGTTCGACTTGCCGAAGGCCGTGCCTCGCGCCTGCACCGGGTCGAACTCCACGGCGGTGCCGCCGACGATGGCCCCCGGGTTGAACGTCAGCAGCGGTTCCGACGACAGCCGCTCGCGGAAGGCGTTCAGGATCCGCGCCGCCTCGAACACGGCGCCGTAGCCGATGTCGTCGCGGAAGATCTGCGACGAGTGCGCCGGCTTCGCCTTCACGGTGAGCGTCCAGCTGTTGGTGCCGCGGCGCGAGATCACCGCCGTGCGTGGATCGCCGGGGCCGTTCTCGAAGCCGATCGCCGCCGCGGCTCCCTTCGCCGCCTCGATCAGCGCCTCCCGCGCCAGCGCGAGCGGCTCGCCCGAATCCTCCTCGTCACCCGTCATGACGACCACGACGTGCATCGCGTCGAGGGCGCCGGCCGACCGCAGCGCCTTCAGCGCCTGCAGCATGACGACGTTCCCCCCTTTCATGTCGATGATGCCGGGCCCGCGCGCGTACCTGGCGTCGAGACGCTCGAACTTCTGGAAGGGGCTGTCGGGCTCGAAGACGGTGTCGAGATGTCCGATGAGCAGGATCTTCGGTCCGGGGCCGCGGCGCTCGGCCACGAGGTGCCCGGCACGCTTGAACGGCGCGCCGTCGACCCAGCGGACCTCGAACCCCAGCGCGCGGAACTCCTGCTCGAACACGCGTCCCACCTCGCGGACGCCCGCGAAGTTCTGCGTGCCGCTGTTGATGTTGACCACGCGTTCGAGCAGCGCGAGCGCTTCGCCGTTCGTCCGGTCGACGAACGCCGCCATCGCCCGCTCCTGCGGGTTCAGGTCCGTACCCTGCGCCGCTGCTCCCACACCGTCCCCCACGCACGCGGCCATCAGAAGAACAAGCAATCGTCTCAGCATCGAATCCGGCTTCCGCTGCGGGGCGGGGCTTTCAGCGCCCCCTGCCACGCCGCGTCATTGTATTCCGCGCATCTGCCCGCGCAGCAGCGTCATCGGACCGAACGTCGGCTGGCCGAGCTGTCCGGCATCGACGCCGATCGTCCCCTCCAGGTGATACGCGAGCGGCTGGCGGTTCACCGCACGGCGAACGACGTCGGCAAGACCCGGCAGATCCGAGAAGCTGATGGACAGGTCGATCGGGATGACCGTCTCTTCGGCGGCGCGCAGCGGCAGCCCGAGCGGAAAGTCGACGTCGGCGGCGCGTGCGCCCTCGATGTGGAGCGTGCCCCGGAGCGTGCCGAGTGTGAGTCCGAACGCGTTGGGGTTGGTGACCCGCGTCCAGAGCCGCACGCCGGCGCCGCCGAGCGGCTGGCTCACAGCGGGACCCATCAGGCGGATCTCGGCTTCACGTCCTGGCGCCTGCTCGAAGCGCGGCGCCTGCACGAGCCCCCGCAGCCCCTCGAGCGCGGCGCATCCGCCGAGGGCCAGCGCGAGCAACGAGGTAACGATGAGTTTCAGCAGCACGACCGGACCTCCGTCAGCATCCGGTCGTGCAAGAACTATCCCGCCAGCCCCGCCCGTTCGCGGAGGAGGTCGGCGACGATCGCGACCACGGCCGCCGAATCGACCGGCTTCGCGACGTGCCGGTCGAACCCGGCGCCGGCGGACCGCGCGTAGTCCTCGTCCCTGGCGTAGGCCGACACCGCGACCGCGAGCACCGGCGGCAGCCGGCCGGCGCGCTCGTACTCCCGCACCTGCTCGACGAGCGCGTACCCGTCGCGCCCCGGCAGCCCGATGTCGCTCAGAAGCACGTCCGGACGCCGGGTGCGCAGCGCGTTCAGCGCGGCATCGGCCGATTCGGCGACCGTCACACGCGCGCCTGCCTCGGCGAACGCGGCCTGCAGCAGCTCGCGCGAATCCGCATCGTCGTCCACCACCAGAACGTCGATCCCGGTGAGGGACGCCGGCAGTGTCGGTGGACCGTCGCCCGTGCCGTGCGAGACCGGAGCCAGCGCCGGCAGCGAGACGACGAACGTCGCTCCTGCATTCTCGCCGGCGCTCTCGGCGCGAATCGTGCCGCCGTGGAGTTCCACGAGGTGACGGGCGACGGCGAGGCCGATCCCGAGGCCGCCGTGCGCGCGGGTGGTCGTGCTGTCGGCCTGACGGAACCGGTCGAACACGAACGGCAGGAAGTCTTCGGCGATGCCGATGCCGCTGTCGGTGACGCGGATCTCGATCGCCCCGCCGGCCGCCGTCGCGGACACGTGGACGCGCCCGCCGTGCGGCGTGAACTTGACGGCATTCGCCAGGAGGTTCCCCACCACCTGCTGGAGCCGCCCCGCGTCGGCCTCGATCAGCGGCAAGGGTGTTCCGGCCGCGAGCGACAGCGTGATACCGCGTGCCGTCGCCAGCGGCCTGAACGAGTCCACGGCCTGCTCGACGACGGCGCGGACGTCGGTGGGCGCCGGCGTCAGATGCAGCTTGCCGCTGATGGCGCGGGAGGTGTCGAGCAGGTCCTCGACGAGCTTCGCCTGCGCACGGCCGTTGCGCTCCACCGCCTCGAGCGCCTTGTCGGCGTTCGGCGCGTCGAGGCCGCCGCGGCGCAGCACCTGGATCCATCCGAGCAGCGCGTTGAGCGGCGTGCGCAGCTCGTGCGACACGACGCCGAGGAACTCGTCCTTCAGGCGGCTCGATTCCTGGAGCTCGCGATAGAGCCACCGCATCCGCTCCTCCGACTGCTGGAGCTCCAGGGTCCGTTCGTGCACGCGGCGTTCGAGGCTCTCGGCGTGGCGGCGCAGCTCGGCGTCCTGCGCGGCGAGCGCATCGGCCATCTGGTCGAAGGCGGCGGCCATCTGCCCGATCTCGTCGCGCCGGCTGAGGGCGGCGCGCCGCGTCAGGTCGCCGGCAGCGAGCGCGCGCGCCGCGTCGCGCACGCGGCTGAGCGGCTGCGAGAGCCGCCGCGCGGCGGCGACGGCAAGCAGCAGCGCCAGCAGCGACGAGCCGAATGCCGCGAGCAGATTGCGCCGGCTCTCGACGCGGATCGCCGACACGACGTGCTCGGTCGGCACCAGCACGGCGTACGTCCAGCGGCGGCCGCCGACGGGCACGGCCGCCGCCTGCAGCGGACCGCCGCCGAGGTCCACCTCGTCGAACGGGGCAACCGACGGGTCGTACCGCCGCCACCGCGACAGGGCGATCAGGCTCTCGCCGCCTGAGGACCCGGCGATCAGCGCCGCGGTGTCGGGCCCGAACCGCCCCTCGGCGATCAGGCGCCCCCGCGTCGGCTCGTCGAGCGCGGCGAGCGGCCGGAAGCGACGCTCCGGCGCCGCCGGACTGCTCAGCACGATGCCGCGCTCGTCCCACAGCAGTCCGAACTCGGGCAGGCCGCCGAAGCCGGAGTCAGCCTTCACCAGCCGATCGATCTCTGCGAGCGAGATCCGCGTCCGTGCCACGCCTGCGACGCGGCCGCCCGTGTCGTAGACCGGCACCGAAGCATGGATCTGGACCTCGTCGTCCTCGGCGACGTACCGCGGATCGTGAACGCGTGGATGACCGGCGCTCGCCCAGAGGAACGCCGGCGTGCCCATGCGGTTCAACGACTCGAGCGCCGCCTCGGTCGACACGACGACGTCGCCGTGATCGTCGAGGATCGACAGCGACTCGAGGTGCTTGGCGTTCCGCAGCGCGTGCAGCGTCCGCCTCAGTTCGTCGCGGCGTGCCGTGGAGTGCGGGCGTGTCAGCACCTCGACGGTCACCGGCAGCCGCGACAGCGCGGTGATGTCGGCCAGCACCCCGTCGAGATACCCGTCGAGCAGCGAGGCTGTGTTCTCGGCGCGCTGCAGGAGCCGTGCGCGCGTCTGCTCCAGCACTTCGCGACGCGCCGCACGCTCGCCGACCAGCGTCATCACCATCAGCGGAACGATCGCGACGACGACCAGGAGGACGGCGAGCTTGACCGCCCAGGGCCAGTCGGCCCACCGCCGCGGGGCAAGCCGCCGGGGGCTCATGGCGCCGGCACGCGCAGCCGGGTCAGGCTGAAGGAATAGTCGGGCACGAGCCCGAGCGCATCGTCGTTGAAGTGTCCGCGGATCCGGGCGTTGTACACCGTCACACGGACGCTCTCGATGAGCGGCACGAACGGGACGTCGCCGGCAAGGATCTCCTGCGCGGCGAAGTAGATCCGCGCGCGAGCCTCCGGGTCGCGCGTCCGCCGGCCGGCCTCGAGCGCCGCATCGAGCGGCGCGCTCGAGTACCCCATGAGCTGCATCGCACCGTTCGTACCGAAGCGCGTCAGGAGCGCGTCGGGGTCGGGCCCATGCGAGCCGCCGAGGAGCACGAGATCGAACGTACCGGCCGCCGCATCCGCGAAGACATCCTGGCTCGGTGTCGGCCGTACGCGCAGTCCCGCGGCGCCGAGCTGCCGGACGACCTCCACTGCGACCCTGTCCGCCTGCACCGGATGCAGCAGGGTGAGTGGACGTCCGGCCGCGCCCGACGCTTCCGCGAGCCTTCGCGCGGCGGCCACATCGCGGGCGGGAGCGCGCGCCGCCGGGTTGTAGGCCCACGACACCGTGGGCGTGTACATGCCGATGGCCGGAGTAGCGAGCCCGCCAAACACGTCCTCGACGATCCGCCGCCGGTCGACGGCCAACGCGACGCTCCTGCGGGCGCGAAGGTCGCTGAACGGCAAACGGCGCAGATTGAACGCGAGATACTGCCGTCCATCACCAGGCGCCGTGACGACCCGCAGGTGGCTCGCTGCCATCAGCTCGCGCAGGCGGTTCGCCGGCGGCCGGCCGAGCGTGGCGTCGACCTGGCCCGACAGCAGCCGCTGCGCCGCCTCCTCTGGAGTGGCCGAGAACACGTACTCCAGCGTGTCCATGTACGGCCCCGGGCCGAAGTAGGCCGTGTTCTTCTCGAGCGTGATCGACGCGCCCCGGCGCCAGCTCACGAACCGGAAGGGGCCGGTACCCACCGGCGCCGCGTTGGCAGGGTGCCCCTCCCAGCGGTCGGTGCCGTAGACGTGCGCCGGCAGGATCGCTGTCGCGAACGTGGCGAGCATCGGGATGAACGCGGCCCACGGCTGGCGCAGGCGGATCTCGATCGTGTGCGGATCGAGAACGTTCGCATCGGCGAGATGGTCCGCCACGTCGCGGTTCGACGACTCAGCGGGCAGCCGCGCGAACGTGGCGTGCACGTCGGCCGCGGTGAACGGTGTCCCGTCGTGCCAGCGGACATCGCGCCGCAGATGAAACGTGTACGACGTCCCGTCGGGACCCGCCGTCCAGCGGTCGGCGAGCTCGGGGATCAGGGTGCCGTCGGCGCCGAGGCCGACGAGCTTGTTGAAGACATTCTGTCCGACGAGCATCGCGAGCTCGTCGCGGCCGATGTTGGGGTTGAGCGTCCGCGGCTCGCCCGGCAGCGACACGCGCAATACGCCGTCCCCGCCTTTGGCTCCGGAATAGGGCCGCTGATCCGATGCGGCTGGGTGCGCCGTACAGGCGGCGCTGATGGCGGCCAGCAGGATGCCGGCGGCCGGCTTGAGGGCCCTGACCACAACGCGGGACCATATCACACCGACCCCGCGAAGGTTCCGCCTGAGCTGGCCGTACGGTGGCCCGTGGATGGGCCGTAGTGCGACGATACGAGGTGTCGTGCGCGTGGTGACAGGCGGCGGGCGGCACCGGCTAGAATCGTGGACAGATCCGCCGGTGTCGATCGGCACCCGCTTTGCCCCCTGACCTGCCGTTGCGAGACTCGCGTACAAGAGCCGCCGCCGCTCCGACTCCTCCTCGCTCGGCGGCGCCAGTGCTGCGGGCCCCGTTGCCGTCCTTCCCGGCTCGATCTCACCCACGCGACGGGATGGAGGCGGCGGCGGCCCGCAGCGCCGGACTTCCCGGGGGGCATCCGCGTATCCTCTTCCTTCTGCCGGGCTCGGCGGTGGCGGCCTTGTGGCTGCTCGTCTGGTGGCGCGGGGTCACGCTGCCCCCGGCCGGCCGTCTACGCGACGCGCTGGGCCTGCCGGCGATTGCCCCCCCTTCCGAGGCGATGTATCTCGCGGCATTCGCGCTGTGCAGTCTCGCGCTCGCCGCCTCGTGGTTTGCGGCGGCACGCGCGGCCGGGCGCCTCGGCGCCGGGCTGCCGGCGATCGCGCGCGGCGCCTGTGCGCTGGCGCTGCCGATGGTGCTGCTGCCGGCCATCTACTCGGACGACGTGTATCTGTATCACTTCTACGGACGTGAGCTGGTGAGCTACGGCGTGAATCCGCTGCTCGTGCCACCGTCCGCGTTCTCCGGGGACCCACATCTCGAGTGGGTGTACTGGAAGTGGCTCCCGTCCGCATATGGCCCGCTGTGGCTGTCGCTCTCGGCGCCCGTCACCGCGCTCGCAGGAGACTCGATCACGGCCGCCGTGGTGCTGTATCGGCTGCTGGGGCTGGCGGCGCACCTCGCGGCAGCAGCGCTGATCTGGTGCGCCGTGCGCCGGATCGATGCGCCGCGCGCGCCGGCGGCAGCCGCGTTTTTCGCCTGGAATCCGTTCGTGCTCTTCGAGTCGGTCGCGAGCGCCCACAACGACGCGACGATGGTGGCGTTCATCGCGGCGGCCGTCGTCGCCGCGGCGGCCGCGCGCTGGCACACGGCTTCGGCCGCGCTCGCGGCGGCGGCGATGGTCAAGCCGTACGCCGTCCTCCTGTTCGTTCCGCTCGCCGCATGCGCCTGGTTCCACGCCGCGCCGCGGCGGCTCTCGCGTGTGGCGAAGATGGCGGCCGTCGCAGGCGGGTCGGCCGCCGCGCTATACGCCCCGCTCTGGGCGGGAGACGCGCTGCTGAGAAACGTGCTCGCCAACCCCGCGTCGGGGGCCTACTCGAATACCCTCTGGGACCTCGCGGCGCGGCAGCTCGCGACGCCGTCGATGTCGCGGACGTGGCTCGAAGGCACGCTGATGGATCCGCTGCGGCTGGCCGTCCTGGCCGGGGCGCTCGCCGCGTCGGTGGCGGTCGCGCGGCGGCGCGACTTTGCCGCCGCGGCGCTCGTGGCGTGGGTCGGGTTCTGCTTCGCGGCGTCGTGGCTGTGGCCGTGGTACTTCGTGCCGGCGATCGCGTTCGCGGCGTGCGGCGGCCCCCGCGCCCGCGCACTGGCCGCCGCGATCACCGTGGGCGGCCTGCTCTTCTATCTCGGGTGGCCGCGTCCGTCGGCTGCGCTGTCGTGGCTGTACACGTGGCGCAGCGCGCTCCTCTTCGGGCCGCCGCTCGCCACACTCGC
>Ga0247719_1000633_pt1 | contig 19318 bp, 14 predicted proteins | sample 41E_DmetaG_FD_189046 | JGI IMG/M metagenome (GOLD analysis project Ga0247719, IMG submission 189046) | Soil microbial communities from hillslope of Landscape Evolution Observatory, University of Arizona, Oracle, AZ, United States - 4-1-E_D | ecosystem: Engineered > Artificial ecosystem >...
CATGTCGCCCGCGCCGCAAGGGCCGCGTAGTCGCGGCGGATCTCGCGCGCGGTGTCCTCCGGATGATCCAGGAAGTAGAGGTCGTACACGGTCAGCACGCGCGCGGCCCGGCGCGTCGGCATCAGCAGGGGGTGCAGCGACCAGGCGACGTCCGGCCGCAGCCCGAACCGCTCTACCGGGGGCCACTCCAGCCGGTGCCAGGCGGCATTGAGGACGCGAACGGGGATACGGAGGTCGCGCCGGTCCGCCTCGGGCAGCACGCCAGCCGGCAGCCGGTCCTTCAACGAACTGGAGAAGAGCATCACCTCGTCGCCGGGGCGGACGACGGCGCGCAGGAGGGCGTCGGCCAGGTGGTGCACGTACTCACCGACGCCCGTGCGCTGCCGCAGGGCCGGCCGGTAGTCGAGAAGGATGCGCAAACGGGCGGATGGTACCACAGCGGGGGCACGCGGACGCGGGCGCCCCGAAGCCGACAAACCCTTAGTATTCAGTAAATTGACAGCGTTTTTGTGGCTGTGCTAGCCTAAGCCTTTTGTCGGTCCAGCGGAGAACCTCGACAGATGAAAATCGCGGTGGTGGGTAGCGGGTACGTGGGCCTGGTGGCGGGCGCCTGCCTGGCCGAGAACGGCAACGAAGTGGTCTGCATTGACAAGGACGCGACGAAGGTCAAGAAGCTGCAGCGGGGGCAGATCCCGATCTACGAGCCCGGGCTCGAGGAGATGGTGCGGCGGAACCGGCACGAGAAGCGCCTCACGTTCACGACCAATCTGGCGCGCGGGGTTCGGGCCTCGCAGATCATCTTCGTCGCCGTCGGCACCCCCACCGGCGAGGACGGCTCCGCCGATCTCCAGCACGTGCTCGACGTGGCGCGCGAGACGGCGCGGGCGATGAACGGCTACAAGGTGATCGTCAACAAGAGCACCGTGCCGGTGGGCACGGCCGCGAAGGTGCGCGAGATCATCCGCCGCGAAACGACGCACCCTTTCAGCGTCGTCAGCAATCCGGAGTTCCTGAAGCAGGGCGCCGCGATCGACGACTTCATGAAGCCCGACCGGGTGGTGATCGGCGCCGAGGATCCGCGCGCCGCCGAGCTCATGCAGGAGCTGTACGCGCCGTTCACGCGGACCGGCGCGCCGATCATGCTGATGGACTGCGCCAGCGCCGAACTCTGCAAGTACGCCGCGAATGCCATGCTCGCCACGCGCATCTCGTTCATGAACGAGGTGGCGAACGTCTGCGAGGCCATGGGGGCGGACGTGGACCAGGTCCGCAAGGCGGTGGCGGCCGACCGCCGGATCGGGCCGTCCTTCCTGTTTCCCGGCGTCGGCTACGGCGGCAGCTGCTTTCCGAAGGACGTCAAGGCGATGCTGCGCTTCGCCAACGGCGCGAAGTACGACTTCCAGATCCTGAAGGCGGTCGAAGCGGTGAACGAGCGGCAGAAGCTGCGCCTGCTCGAGAAGATGCGCGCCCACTTCGGTTCGTTGAAGGGCAAGCGGGTGGCCGTGTGGGGGCTGTCGTTCAAGCCGCGCACCGACGACATGCGCGAGGCTCCCTCGGTGCCGCTGATCAACGGCCTGCTCGCCGAGGGCGTCTCGGTGCAGGCGTACGACCCCGAGGCCATGAAAGTCGCCCGCGGCATCTTCGGCTCGAAGGTCTCGTATGCCGAGAACAGCTACTCGGCGCTCACCGGCGCCGACGCGCTCGCCCTCGTGACCGAGTGGAACGAGTTCCGGGAGCCCGATTTCGCCCGGATGCGCAAGCTGATGCGCCAGCCCATCATTTTCGACGGCCGCAACATCTACAATCCGGAGCAGATCCGGGCGCAGGGCTTCACCTACGTCTCGATCGGGCGCAAATGAAGAGCGTGTTCGTCATCGGCGGCGCGGGCTACATCGGCAGCCACGCGGTGAAGGCGCTCCGCGAGGCTGGCCAGCGCGTGGTCGTCTACGACGACTTCTCGGCGGGGCACCGCGAGGCGGCGCGGTTCGCCCATGCGGTCGTCGAAGGGAACATCCAGGACATCGCCGGGCTGCGCCAGGCACTCGCGGAACACGAGGCTGACGCCGTGATGCACTTTGCCGCATGGGCATCGGTCGGCGACTCGGTCAAGGATCCGGCCGGCTACTACCGCAACAACGTCGCCGGCACGATGGCGGTACTGGAGGCGATGGCGGCCGAGCAGGTGCCGTACTTCGTGTTCTCGTCGACGGCGGCCGTCTTCGGGGATCCGGTCGAGACGCCGATCACCGAGCAGCACCCGGCGCAGCCGATCAACGCGTACGGCGAGACGAAGCTGGCGATCGAGCGTGCGCTGCCGCATTTCGAGCGGGCCTACGGGATCCGCTCGGTGGTGCTGCGCTATTTCAATGCCGCCGGAGCGGATCCCGACGGTGAGCTCGGCGAAGACCACACCCCCGAAGGACATCTGATCCCGCGGGCGATCGATGCGGCGCTCGGCCGGGGCACGTTCCAGATCTTCGGCGACGACTACGAGACGCCCGACGGCACGTGCCTGCGCGACTACATCCACGTCACCGACCTGGCGGCGGCCCACCTGCTCGCGCTCGACGCGCTGCGCGCCGGCCGCCCCTCCACGCGCTACAACCTGGGGAACGGCCGGCCGACCTCCGTCCGCGAGGTCGTCGACACGATCGAGCGGGTCGTCGGCCGCCCGGTGCCGCTGACCGTCGGGCCGCGACGTCCGGGGGATCCGGCCGTGCTCTTCGCCTCGAGCGAGCAGATCAAGCGGGAGCTCGGCTGGCGGCCGCGGTTCGAGGATGTGGAGACGATCGTGAGCACCGCCTGGCGGTGGCGCGACGCCCATCCGGACGGCTACGGGGCCGCAGGCCAGGACGCGCGGTAATGTCACGCATCAAGGGACGGCTGACCGATCCGCTGCTCTCGGTCGTGATGCCTGCATACAACGAGCAGGACACGATCGAGGAGATGATCCGCCGGGTGCTCGCCGTGCCGCTCCGCGTCGAGCTGATCGTCGTCGACGACGGGTCGAAGGACCGGACGCGCGAGATCCTGGCGCGGCTCGAGCAGGAACTGCCGATCAAGGTCATCCTGCAGCCGAAGAACGCCGGCAAGGGATCCGCGCTGCGGCGGGGATTCCAGGAGGTCACCGGGGATCTCGTCGTCATCCAGGACGCCGATCTCGAGTACTCGCCGGAGGAGTTCCCGGAGCTGATCGACCTGATCGTGCAGGGGAGGGCCGACGTCGTCTACGGGTCGCGTTTTCTCGGCCGCCACCGGGTGTTCCTCTTCACGCATTACGCGGGCAACCGGCTGCTGACGCTGATCACCAACATCCTCTACAACACCATGCTCACCGACATGGAGACCTGCTACAAGGTGATGCGCACCGAGGTGCTCCGGTCGTTTCAGCTCGAGTCGAACGGGTTCGGGATCGAGCCGGAGCTGACGGCGAAGATCTTCAAGCGCGGGTACCGCGTGTACGAGGTGCCGATCACGTACGACGGCCGCGGCTACGAAGAAGGGAAGAAGATCACGTGGCGTGACGGCGTGGTGGCGCTGTGGGTACTGCTGAAGTATCGATTCACCGAGTGAACGCGCTGCAACGGCTGCTCGGATACGCGCGTCCGTATCGGGGGCGCTTCGTCGCCGCGCTGGCGGCCATGGCCATCTACGCCGTGGCGAACGCGGGGATCACCTATCAGATCAAGCCGCTCATCGATCAGGTGCTCGGCGGCGGCATGGCGTTCACGTTTTTCGCGACCGTCGTGATCGGCGGCTACATCGTGAAGGGGATCGGCGGCTACTTCTCGGTCTACCTCATGACCGACATCGGGCAGCGTGTCGTCCGTGACATCCGCAACCAGCTGTTCCGCCACATGCTCGACCAGTCGGCCGGCTTCTTCGCGCGCAACAGCAGCGGCGCGCTCCTGTCGCGCATCACCAACGACGTCAACCAGGTGCAGCAGGCGGTCTCGGAAACGCTTGGCGATCTGCTGCGCGAGGGGCTTTCGCTGATCGGGATCGGCGCGATCCTCTTCTACATGGACTGGCAGCTCGCGCTCGTGGTCGTGTTCATCGCCCCGCTCGCCATCCATCCGCTCGTGCAGCTCGGCAAGCGCATCCGCCGGACGACCCGCCGCAGCCAGGAGGAGCTCGAGCGCCTGACGCACGTGACCGCCGAAGCGTTCACCGGCCATCGCATCGTGAAGGCGTTCGGCGCAGAGGCGCACGAAGAAGGGCGCTTCCAGCGCGCAGCCCAGCAGGTCTACCGGACGAACCTGAAGGTCACCAGCACGCTGGCGATCCTGCCGTCGCTGATGGAGCTGCTCGGAGGGGTCGCCGTGGTGCTTCTGATCTGGTACGGCAGCACGCAGATCCGGGCGGAGGCGCTGACCTCCGGCGAGTTCGTCCTCTTCGTGGTCGCGGCCTTCATGATGTACACGCCGGTGAAGAAGCTGAGCCGCGTGAACGCCAGCATCCAGCAGGCGATGGCCGCCTCCGAGCGCATTTTCGAGGTGCTCGACACCCACTCCGAAGTGCGGGAGCGGCCGAACGCGATCGCGCTTCCGCCGCTGCGGCACGGGATCGAGTTCCAGCACGTCGCCTTCGCCTACGAGGACCGTCCGGAGAAATCCATCCTGCGCGACGTGTCGTTCCGCGTCGACGCCGGCGAGATGGTCGCCATCGTGGGCCTCAGCGGCGCCGGCAAGACGACGCTGGTGAACCTGCTGCCGCGGTTCTACGACGTCACGGCCGGCGCCATCCGGATCGACGGCATCGACATCCGGGAGGTCACGCTCAAGTCGCTGCGGTCGCAGATCGGGATGGTCACGCAGGAGACGGTGCTGTTCGACGAGACGATCGCGAGCAACATCGCCTACGGCTCGCCGGGGGTGTCGGCGGAGGAGATCGAGGCGGCGGCGCGCGCGGCCCACGCGCACGAGTTCATCATGAACCTGCCGCGCAGGTACCAGACCCGGATCGCCGAGCGCGGCCAGAAGCTCTCGGGCGGGCAGCGGCAGCGGCTCGCCATCGCCCGCGCCCTGCTGAAGAACTCCCCGATCCTGATCCTCGACGAAGCGACCTCGTCGCTCGACGCCGAGTCGGAGCTGCTCGTGCAGGACGCGCTGCAGACGCTGATGCGCGACCGCACGTCGTTCGTCATCGCGCACCGCCTCTCGACGGTCCGGCGCGCCGACAAGATCATCGTCCTGGAGAAGGGGCGCATCGTCGAGACCGGCAGGCACGACGACCTGCTCGCGCGTCCCGGCAGCGTCTACTCCAAGCTGTACGCCCTCCAGGCGATCGAGCCGCCGCGGCCCGGCCAGGTGCCGCCGCATCCGACCATCCAATGATCAAGAGCATGACCGGCTTCGCCTCGCTGACGCGCGACGACGAGGCGGCGACCATCACGGTGTCGGTGAAGTCGGTGAACCACCGCTTCCTCGACCTCCAGCTGCGCATTCCGGCCTCGCTCGCCGCGCTCGAAGCGCGGGTGCGCCCGCTCGTGCAGCAGCGCGTGTCGCGGGGGCGCCTGGAGGTGAGCATCACCGTCCAGCAGCGGCGCGTGCCGTCGCTGGAGGTCGAGCTGAACGAGCCCTTCCTGGAGGCGCTCTCCGCGGCGCTCGACCGGGCGCGCGAGCGCGGACACATCGCCGGTGCGATGACGGCGGGAGACCTGCTACGCTTTCCGCAGGCGCTGGCGATCCGCGAGCGCCAGGAGGCGGCGAGTTCCGACGAACAGCTCCTGCCGCGGGTCGAGGAGGCGGTCGGGGCGGCGCTCGAGGACCTGGACACGATGCGGACGCGGGAGGGGGAGTTCCTGCGCGCCGACCTCGACGCGCGCCGCGCCCAGCTCGCGGATCTCTTCGAGCGGGTCGCGGAGGCGGCTGCCAGCGGCATGGAGCGGCTCCGCGAGGCGCTCGAGCAGCGGGTCCGCGAGCTGCGCGCCGACAGCCTGGCCGACGAGGCGCTCATCGCGCAGGAGATCGCCCGCTTCGTCGGGCGGTCCGACATCACCGAGGAGGTCGTGCGGTTCCGCGGGCACCTCGAGCACTGGAAGGCGCTCTCCGACGGCCCGGAACCGTGCGGCCGGAAGCTCGATTTCCTGCTCCAGGAGATGAACCGCGAGGTGAACACGGTCGGCTCGAAGGCCGACGGTCCCGGTGTGACGGAACTGGTCGTCGCGCTGAAGGCGGAGCTCGAGAAGATGCGGGAGCAGGTCCAGAATGTCGAGTAGGGGGCAGCTCTTCGTGGTGTCGGCCCCCTCGGGCACGGGGAAGACCACGGTGGTCGAGCGGCTCGTGCAGGTGGTGCCGAACCTCGCGCTGTCACGCTCGTACACGTCGCGCACGGCGCGGGCGGGAGAAACCGACGGCGTCGACTATAATTTCGTCTCCCGCGAACGCTTCGAGCACATGATCGCCGCCAACGACTTTCTGGAGTGGGCGGACGTGTTCGGCAACCTCTACGGCACCTGCGCCTCGGACGTGCATCGCGAGATCACCGACGGACGCGACATCGTCCTGGTGATCGACGTCCAGGGGGCACGGCAGGTCCGGCAGCGGCACGCGGGCACGATCGGGATCTTCGTGATGCCCCCCTCGTTCGAGGTGCTCGAGCAGCGCCTGCGCGGCCGGAGCAAGGATCCCGAGGAGGCGATGCAGCGCCGGCTGCGGACGGCGCGGAACGAAGTGGCGGCGTTCGCGGAGTACGACTATGTGATCGTGAACGACGAGCTCGAGGCGTGCGTGGACCGGCTGCGCGCGATCGTGCTCGCGGAGCGTGCGCGGCTCCCTGCCGTCCGCGCGCAGGCGGAGCGGATCGTCGAGACATTCAGAGAAAGGGCTTCACAGTGAAGGTGAACGAGCGGTCGGAGATTCGGAATGCGTTCGAGTTCGTGACGGTTTCGGGCGCGCGCGCGCGGCAGCTGCTGCGCGGGTGCACGCCCCGGACCGAGGGCAGCCTCAAGCCGGCGCGGCTCGCCCAGAAGGAAGTGCTCGAAGGGAAGGTCTGCAAGGTCGAGGCGGACGCCGCGGAGTGACGGACGGCGTCTGCCGGGCGGGTGACTGATGGCCCTGATTGCCCTCGGCGTGTGTGGCGGTATCGGCGCCTACAAGGCGATCGAGGTCGCGCGCGGACTGCAGAAACGCGGTCACGACGTCGCCGCGGTGATGACGCGCGCGGCGCAGCAGTTCGTCGGCCCCGTCACCTTCGAGGCGATCACCCGGCGCCGCGTGATCACCGACCAGTTCGCCGACGGGATGAACTCCGACATCGAGCACATCTCGCTCGCCGGCGACGCCGCGCTGCTGCTCGTCGCGCCGGCCACGGCGAACGTCATCGGCAAGTTCGCGCACGGGATCGCCGACGACTTCCTCACCTCGTTGTACCTCGCCACGCGCGCGCCGGTGCTGCTGGCGCCGGCCATGAACACGCACATGCTCGAGCACGACGCCGTCCGCGCCAACCTCGCGGCGCTCCGCGCGCGCGGCGTGCGGGTGGTGGAGCCCGGCGAGGGATACCTGGCCTGCGGCTGGGTCGGGAAAGGACGGCTCGCCGAGCCGGAGGCGATCGTCGAGGCAGCCGAGGGGATGCTCCGTCCCTCAGGCTCGCTGCCCGGCCGGCTCGTCCTCGTCACGGCCGGCCCCACCTACGAGGACATCGATGACGTGCGGTATATCGGCAACCGGTCGAGCGGCCGCATGGGCTATGCGGTCGCCGCGGAAGCGGCCCGCCGCGGCGCGCGCGTGATCCTCGTCTCGGGCCCCTCGTCGCTCCCGTCGCCGCCGAACGTCGAAGTCCAGCGCGTCCGGCGCGCCGTCGAGATGCGCGACGCCGTGGCGGCACACGGGGCAGCCGCCGACATCGTAGTGATGGCCGCCGCCGTGGCCGATTACATGCCGCGCGAGCGGACCGGCGGCAAGATCGAGAAGACCGACGCCCCCATGACGCTCGATCTCGTGCGGACCCCCGACATCCTCGAACAGCTCGGGCGCGACAAGCGTCCATCGCAGGTCGTGATCGGGTTCGCCGCCGAGAGCGGCGAGCCGGCGCGGCGCGCCCGCGAGAAGCTGGTGCGCAAGAATGCCGACATGATCGTGGCCAACGACATCAGCCGCCCCGACGCCGGCTTCGACGTCGACACGAACGCCGTGATCCTCGTCACGGCCGAGGGGGACGAGCCGGTGCCGCTGGCGTCCAAGGCGCAGATTGCCGGCGTGATTCTCGATCGCGCCGAGGCGCTCCTCAATCGGGTATCGGCCGGCTGAATGGATCCCCGACAGCTCGCCGAACATCTCCGCTTCTACCAGGAGCTGGGCGTCGCCGGCATCAGCCGTGACGCGGCATGGCGCCGGCGCGAGGGTGGCGACGCTGGGGCAACTCCAAACGCCGAACTTCAGACTTCGGGCGCGGACGTCCACGCCGCTGGCGTTCCGCCCGAGGCGCAGGAGAGGCGCGTCTGGACGCTCGACGCGATCCGTGACGACATCGGCGACTGCACCCGGTGCAAGCTGCATGGGCTCGGACGCAGGCAGATCGTCTTCGGCGTCGGCAACCCGCAGGCGGAGCTGATGTTCGTCGGCGAGGGGCCGGGAGCTGACGAAGACGTGCAGGGCATTCCGTTCGTCGGACGCGCCGGCCAGCTCCTGACGAAGATGATCGAGGCGATGGGGTTTCGGCGGGAGGACGTGTACATCGCGAACGTCGTGAAATGCCGCCCGCCGGAGAACCGCAACCCCGAGCCCGACGAGATCGCCAGCTGCGAGCCCTTCCTCTTTCGGCAGATCGAGGCGATCAGGCCGAAGGTGATCGTCGCGCTGGGCTCGTTCGCCGCGAAGACGCTGCTCCGCACGCAGGATCCGATCTCACGGCTGCGCGGGCGCGTGTACGACTACCACGGCGCGAAGCTGATCCCCACCTTCCATCCCTCCTTCCTGCTGCGCAGCCCGAACCAGAAGAAGTACGCGTGGGAGGACCTGAAGACGGCGCTCGCGGTGCTGGGCCGCGCGGTGCCGTCCGGTTCGACCGCCGGGCAGTAACCGCCGTGCGCTTCGTATCCGTGGCGGTCCCGGTCCCCGCGATCGACGCGCTGACCTATGCCGTGCCCGACGGGCTGCCCGCGCCGGCGCCCGGCGTTCGCGTGCTCGTACCGCTCGGCACGCGCATCATGACGGGCGTCGTCCTGGCGGCTGACGCACCTCAATTCCAAACGCCAAACTCCGAACTCCCAACGCCAAACTCCCAACGCCCAACGCCAAACTCCCAACGCCAAACGTCGGAGGCCGAACCTGCAAGGGAAGCGGCCGTGAGGGAACTGATCGACGTTCTCGACAGCGAGCCGTTCCTTCCGGCGGACGTGCTGCGGCTCGTGGCGTGGGTGGCAGAGTATTACGCGTGCGGCCCCGGCGAGGCGCTGGCGGCGGCGATGCCGCCGCGGTCGTGGGTCGAGAGCGAGCGGCACGCGCACATCACCGCCGAGGGGCGCCGGCGGCGCGCGCTGGAGCGGGGGCTGCGCGGCGAGGTGCTCGCGCGGCTGCACGACGAGAAGCCGGCGCGGGTCGGAGCGCTGGCGACGCGTCCGGGCATCTATGGCGCGCTCGCATCGCTCGAGCGCGACGGGCTCGTCGAGATCACCCGGCCGCTGAAGGGGAGCGCGTCCGCCTTCCGTACCGTGCGGGTCGTCTCGCTGACGGCGCAGGGACACGAATTCGTCGCGGATGGCCGTGGAGCGGAGCCGGGCCGACTGCAGTCGGCCGCCCCCGATGCAGGCCGACTAAAGTCGGCCTCTACCGATTTCGGCACCGATGCAGGCCGACTGAAGTCGGCCTCTACCGATCCCGGCGCCGATGCAGGCCGACTGAAGTCGGCCTCTACCGATGCCGGCGCCGATGCAGGCCGACTGAAGTCGGCCTCTACCGATGCCGGCGCCGATGCAGGCACGTCAGCGCCGGTAGGGGCCGACTTCAGTCGGCCCCCCGCAAACCGGCCGCTCGGGCCGAAACAGGTCGAGGCGCTGGAACTGCTCGCGGGGGCGCCGGACGGGCTCGACGCCGCGCATCTCGCAGCCCAGGGCATCGGCGCGGCGGTCGTGAAGCGCCTGGTGGAACTGGGGCTCGCGTCCATCCAGCGGCGGCGGCTCGAACGGGACCCGTTCGAGCAGGACGCGGCGCTGCCCGCGGTTCCGCGCGCGCAGGTCACCCTGACGCGCGAGCAGACGGAGGCCTTCGCCCGGCTCGACGCATGGTCGACGACCGCGACGTTCACGTGCGCCCTCGTGCACGGCGTGACCGGCAGCGGCAAGACCGAGCTGTATCTGCGCCTGGCGGATGCCGTCCGGCGCCGCGGCCGCGGCGTGCTCCTGCTCGTGCCGGAGATCGCGCTCACGCCGTCGGTCGCCGCGCTCTTCCGCGGCGCCTTCGGCGAGCGCGTTGCCATCCAGCACAGCGGCCTCTCAGACGGCGAACGCCACGACCAGTGGCACCGCATCCGGCGCGGCGAAGTGGACGTCGTCGTCGGCACCCGCTCGGCAATCTTTGCCCCCGTCCGCAATCTTGGCCTCGTCATTGTCGACGAGGAGCACGACGCGTCGTATAAGCAGGAAGAGACGCCGCGCTATCACGGGCGCGACATCGCCGTCGTGCGCGCGCAGCAGGCGTCAGCGCTCGCGGTGCTCGGGTCCGCGACCCCCTCCATGGAGAGCTTCCACAACGCGCGGACCGGCCGCTACCGGCTCGTGTCGCTCGGGAAGCGTGTCCTGGACCGGCCCATGGCGGCCGTGCGGATCGTCGACATGCGCGAGGAGTTCGCGGCGAACGGCCCCGACGTCATCCTCAGCGCGCCGCTCGTCGAGGCCCTGGGGCACCGGCTCGGCGAGCGGGAGCAGGCGATCGTGCTCCTGAACCGCCGCGGGTTTGCCACGACGGTTTTCTGCCGCCAGTGCACCCACACGCTCGAGTGCCCGAACTGCAGCATCTCGCTCACCGTCCACAAGGCAATCCGCCGCGCGCGGTGCCACTACTGCAACTATTCGATGGGGATTCCGACGAAGTGCGCGAACTGCGCCGGACCGTACCTCGAGCAGCTCGGCTTCGGCACCGAGCGGGTGGAGGCGGAGATCCGCGAGACCTGGCCGGACGCGCGGGTGGCGCGGGTGGACCGCGACACCATCCGGCGGCGCGGCGCGATCACCGGGCTGCTGTCGCGGTTCGCCGCCGGCGAGCTCGACGTGCTCGTCGGCACGCAGATGATCGCCAAGGGGCACGACTTTCCGCGGGTCACGCTGGTGGGTGTTATCTCGGCGGACGTCGGGCTCGGTCTCGCCGACTTCCGCGCCGCCGAGCGCACCTTCCAGTTGCTGACGCAGGTCGCCGGGCGGGCGGGCCGCGGCGAACTGGCAGGCGAGGCTATCGTCCAGACGCTGTATCCGGCGCACTACAGCATCCGCCACGCGTGCCGGCAGGATTACACCGCGTTCTTCGACGAGGAGCTGAACTTCCGGCAGAAGATGCGCTACCCGCCGTCGGTGGCGATGATCAACGCCGTCGTGCGATCGAAGACGCGCGAAGGGGCGATGGCCGACGCCGGCGAACTCGTGCGCGCGCTCCGCTGGGGAGGCGAACCGTACAAAGTGCTGGGGCCCGCGCCGGCGCCGCTCAGCAAGCTGAAAGGTGAGCACCGTGCGCAGTTCTTCATGAAGGGGACGCACCGCGCCTCGATGCGCAAGGCGCTGGTATCGGCGCTCGAGTCGCGCCCCGAGATCCGCCGGCGCACCACCATCGACGTGGATCCGATGTCGGTGCTCTAGCGCCGGCGGTCTACTCCATCAGCATGTCGATCGGGACGGGCGTGAAGCAGATGATGAAGATGACGAGGGCGAACAGCGCGATAAGGCGCCGTCCGGGCGCGAGCGGCTCGTACTCGTAGATCACCTTCGGATGCCGCGGCCCGAGCAGCACGAGCATCAGCAGCATCATGATCGTCATGAACATCCAGCTCGAGGAGTTGTAGGTGAGCAGGATGGCCGTGCCGACCGTCGCCAGTGAGATCGGCGTGGACCAGCGCCCCATGGTCGCGTAGGTGATGTGCCCGCCGTCGAGTTGGCCGAAGGGCAGCAGGTTGAGCGCCGTCGCCAGCATGCCGAACCAGGCGGCAAAGACCATCGGGTGGATGTTCACCGTGTAGCCGGCCGGCACCGTCCCGAACACCATCGTCACGCCCCACTGAAACAGGAGCGGCTCGCCGAGCATGAACACGTCCTGCGGCGGCGGCTCGGGCACCACGGTCGACATCGTGAGCCCCCAGAACAGCGCCGGGACCAGCACCAGGAAGCCGGCGATCGGCCCCGCGACGCCGATGTCGAACAGCACCGTCCGCGTCGGAAACGGCTCCCGGATCTTGATCACCGCTCCCAGGGTGCCGGTCAGCGGGATCGGGGCCGGCAGAAAGTAGGGGAGCGATGCATCCACGTCGTAGCGGCGACAGAAGAGGTAGTGCCCCATCTCGTGCGCCCCGAGGATGCCGAGCAGCGTCAGGCTGTACCACAGCCCCGTCGCCAGCACGCTCGGATGCAGCCACCGCGAGAAGTCGAAATCCGCGCCCGCCCGGCCGAAGTCGCTGACAAAGCCGTGATAATGAAGGACGCCGACGAGCGTCGTGAGCAGGAGCGTGACGAGGAACAGAACGACGTGCAACCACCAGCGGTTGCGGAACTTACGGCGGGGCGGCGGAAGGGGGAGCGGCTCGAATGGGAACGGAACGCCCGGGGCCGGACGCCCCGGGACGTCGAACGGGTACGGCAATCAGCCTCCGATGTTCTGGAGATCCTTGCCGGGCTTGAACCGGATCGTGCGCCCCGGCGGGATGCGCACTTCCTTGCCGGTCCGCGGGTTGCGGCCGATGCCGCGCTTGCGGGGCTTCACCTGGAAGACGCCGAACCCGCGCAGCTCGATCCGCTCGCCCCGCTGCATCGAGAGCCGCATCGCATCGAACACGGCGTCGACGGCCACCTCGGCCTTGACTTTCGTGATGTCCGCGACCTTCGACACCTCGTTGACGATGTCAACCTTGATCATGCTTAGCGACTCCTCGAACGTTGTAACTAGCATATTTATAAACACTTACGCTGTCAACAAACGTGCTAACTAGATTTGCGGAATGCCCGTGAAACGCGCCTCGCACCTGCCCACGGTCGTGCTGGTCGGCCGCCCCAATGTCGGCAAATCGACCCTCTTCAACCGCGTGACCCGCACGCGGCGGTCGATCGTCACCCCGATCGCCGGCACCACCCGGGACGTCATCGAGGAGCCGGCGGAGTGGGAGAACGTCCACTTCCGGCTCGTCGACACGGGCGGCATGTTCGGGGCGAGCACCGATCCGCTGCATGAGCTCGTCGTCATTCAGGGCCAGAAAGCGCTGGAGACCGCTGACGTCGTCGTGTTCGTCGTGGACGGGCGCGAGGGGCTCGTGCCCGGCGACCAGGAGATCGCGGCTCATCTGCGGGCGGTAAAGGCGCCGGTGCTGATGGCGGTCAACAAGGTCGACGACAAACGCGCCCGCGGGCAGGTGCTCGAATTCCACGAGCTCGGCTTCGAGCCGGTGATCGAGGTGGCCGCGGAGCACGGCGAAGGCGTCGGCGACCTGCTGGACGAGATCGTGCGCCGGCTGCCCGAGGTGCACCGCGGCGAACCCTCCAGCGAGGAGCCTCAGGAGACGGCGATCGCGATCGTCGGGCGGCCCAACGTGGGCAAATCGTCGCTGCTGAACCGGCTGTTGAAGGAAGAGCGGTCGATCGTCAGCGACATGCCGGGGACCACGCGGGATACGGTCGATGCCGTCCTCCGCTGGCACAAGCGGACCTTCAGGATCGTCGACACGGCGGGCATCCGCCGTCCCGGGCGCGTGGCGAAAAGCGGCGCGCTCGAGTCGCTCAGCGTCATCCTCGCCCGTCGCGCCATCGAGAAGGCGGACGTCGCCGTGCTGGTCATCGACGCGGAGCTCGGTCCGGCCGACCAGGACGGCGCGATCGCGGGTGAAGCAGAGCGGGCCGGGTGCGGCATCATCATCGCCGCGAACAAATGGGATCTGATGAAGTCGAAGGGCCCCGACTTCTACAAGCGGTTCGACGACGAGCTCCGGCGGCAGTTGAAGTTCCTGGAGTACGCGCCGATCCTCCACATCTCGGCGCTGACGGGGGAGCGGGCCACGAAGATCCTCGAAACCGTGGACCGGGTGGCCGCCGCGCGCGCGCGCCGGGTGTCGACGGGGGAGCTGAATCGCTTCGTGCAGCAGATCACGGCCGAGAACCCGCCGCGCAGCCCCGGCAAACGGGCGGTGCGCGTGCTCTACGCCGCCCAGACGGGCGTCGAGCCGCCGACGTTCGTCTTCTTCACGAACGTGGCGACGGAGTTCCACTTCTCGTACCACCGCTATCTCGTGAATCGCCTCCGCGAGAAGTTCAACCTCGAAGGCACACCGATCCGCGTTCACGTGCGGCGGCGCGAGAAGAAGGGGCCGGCCGACTGACCGGCGCCTTCAGGCCTGCCAGGCGCCTGCCCGCGTTCCCGGTGCCGGTGCGTTCAGCGCAGGATTCGCCTTCCACGCGATCCACGCCGCGACGAGGCCCACGCCGGCAACGACGAGCAGGTAGGTGATCGCCGGCGTCGCGCGCCAGCTCGAAAAATCCGTCGTGAGCGGCGCACGCAGCAGCAGGAAGTGCGTGGCGAGCGCCGCGACGGTCGCCAGCAATCCCCGATAGAGGATCACGCCGGTCCAGACCAGGATGATCCCGAAGCCGATCGCGACATCGAGAAGCGGCGTGCCGGGATTGAACATGCCGCTGATCACGACCCAGACGAAGATCACGCTGCTCGCGATGTGGGCGGCCCACTTGCGCTTGAGAAGGATCAGCAAGCCGATGACACCCGTGACGGCGAGCATCGCGGAGCCCAGGCCCCGTGCCAGGGCAGCCAGCACGCTGCCGACCGCGTAGCGGAGGCCGAGCATGGGTGTCAGGTCGTTGGTGATGAGCGGCATCGGCTCGGGCTGCCCGAGCAGCGGCGGCACGAGATTGTGGACGGCGTAGAAGAGCGTCATCGCCAGCCCCGCACAGATCCCCAGCAGCACGTCCGACGCCACCTGCGGGTCGCGCCAGCGTCCGCTCAGCAGGCGCGTCCAGCCGATCAGACTGTCGGGTGAGAACCGGCGGATGTACGGCTCCAGCCCCAGGTACGCGAGCCAGAGGAGCGCGCTGTCGAACAGCGCCCGCGCGGCGGCGCTGAAGAACCGCGCCAGGTCGGCCGAGAGGACGCCGGTGTGCTGGGTGGCGGGGAGCCATGCGACGAGGCCGATGCAGAAGAGCACGGTGGCGGCGCGGATGGCCCCCTTGTGGTCTCCCCGCCCGTCCCTGACGTTTCTCCACGCGAGCACCGCCGCCGCGAGCATGAGCGCCGGCAGGACGAGCGTCGCCGCGGTCTGGAGGAACGCCGCGAACGCGCTCTGCGGCAGCGGCCGTGCGGCGCGCGCCGAGCGGCTCCAGGGGCCCGTCAGCGTGAAGAACACGGGGCGCCCGCCCATCGCGGCCGCCTCCACCCGCAACGTCAGCTCGGGACGGTCGGGGAGCGGGCCTTCCCAGGCGCGCCGCTCGTCGGCGTAGACCGGCGGGACCCACTGCGGATCCGCCGCCCGGAACGTCGCCACGTCGAGCCCCGCGAGCGTGAACAGGACGTTCCAGTCCATCTCCCGGCGGACGTTGTCGGCCTCGAGCGGCTCCGGGACGGCGAAGAGCTCTGCCAGGCGGCCGGATCCGTCGAGCACGACGAGCGCCATGCCGGCGAGCGTCCCCGGGGGATTCGTCGCCTGCAGCGGGTTCTCCGTGCCCCACGGCACCAGCGGACGCGGGCTGATGCGATGCCAGAAGAGAAACGTCTCGGGCCTCGCCACGCCGAGCGCGTTCCACCGGTCCGGCGCGTCCGAGGTGCGTTCGATGTACCGCGCGAAATCGAGCGACAGCCCGAGGCCGGACGCGCGTCCCACGACGCTGTCGCCGTAGCCCAGGCGCTCGAGTGCCTCTTCCGCGCGGTCCTGCAGCGCCGCGGCGGACTTCGGGGCAGGCACCCGGTTGACGATCATGACGCGCTGATACATCAGCACGAGGCCGAGAAGGGCGAGCACGACGAAGCCTGCGCCCGCGGCGGCACGGCCCGCCGGGATCCCGGTGTCGAGCCCCGCCGCCGCCACCATTTCGGGCGACGGCGTTTCGCCGGCGGCGAGCGCGGCGGCAAGCGGATCTCCGCCCGGCAGCGCGGCGGCCACCGCGAGCGCCGATGCGGGACGCGACGACGGATCGGGGACGAGACAGCGCATGACCGCGACGTCGATCTCGGCGCTGAGATCGCGGACGATCGTCGACGGCGGAGCGATGCCTTCCTGTTCGCGCCGATGGATCAGCTCCGCGATGCTGCGCCCTTCGAGCGCCCGCCGGCCGGTGAACAGCTCGTAGAGCACGAGGCCCAGCGCATAGAGATCGCTGCGCGCCGTGACCTCCTGTCCGGCGAGCTGCTCCGGCGCCATGTACGCCGGTGTGCCGGCGCGCAGCGCTTCCCCCGACACGCCCGCGAGCCCGAAGTCCGTGATCCGCACGCGCCCCGTGCCGTCGAGCATCACGTTCGCCGGCTTGAAGTCCCGGTGCACGACACCCCGCTCGTGCGCCGCCGCCAGACCGGCGCAGATCTGCCGCGCGATCTCCAGACCGCGCTCCTCGGGAAACCGGCCGATGCGGCGGAGCAGCGACGCCAGATCCTCGCCGTCCACGTACTCCATCGAGAGGAACGTGTGCCCCTCGACTTCGTCGATGTCGTACACGCGGCAGACGTTCGGGTGCGATACCTGCCGCGCCATCCGGACTTCGGTATGGAGCTGCGTCAGGCGCGCGGGGTCGCGATCCACGTCGGCGGGCAGGAACTTCAGCGCGACCTGCTGGCCAAGCTTCAGGTCGTCCGCCCGGAAGACTTCTCCCATGCCGCCGCGGCCGAGCCGCCCGACGATCCGGTAGCGGCCGCCGAGGATCGTGCCGGGCGCGAACCGCCCGTGGTCGATGGCGCCCGACGAAGAGAGCCAGCCGGTCGTCGCGGTTGGCGCCGAGGCCGAGGGGGAGGACGACGGTTGCTTCGTCTCCGGCGTATGCAGGCGTGTCTCGTCGTCTGTGGCCATGATCGTTACGCGGGCACGAGGCGGCGGAACAGCCCCTCGCCGGCTCGGGAGACGTGAAAGGCGTAGACCGCCGCCGAGGCGAGCAGCAGGATGGTGAGCGTCGACACGCCTGCGTTCGCGCGCGCGAGATCGACCGTCAGCGGCACGTTCGAGAGCATCTGGTTGGTGAGGATCGTGGTCGCCAGCGGCAGCACGCCGAAGCGGACGAACACGAACATCACGGGCAGCACGATGGCGGCCGCAAACACGAGCAGCAGCCAGATCGTCGGATCGCCGCCGTCTTCGGCCGCGATGACGCCGATGAACAGGAGCGACGCGAGCGCGATCGCCACGTCGCGCCGCCCGACGATGGCGCGGAGCATGACGAACGCGAACGTGGCGATCAGCGCCCCCTGCATGGCGTTCGGCACCATCCGGAGGAGGGATGACATCCCGAAGCGCGTGCCGAGCAGGAACTGCGTCGACGTGAGATGCGGCTGGGGCGGAGCGGCGCCCGTGATCTGCGGCAGGAAATTGTCGATCGTGCCGGCGAGCGCGAGATACACGCCCGCGGCCAGCCCGATCAGCACGTCGCGGCCGACGCGCGGGTCGCGGAGCTGTCCGGCGAGGAGCCGGCTCCACGAGATCAGCATGTCGGGGTTGAAGCGCCGGATGAACGGCTCGAGCGCCAGGTAGAACAGCCACGTCAGGCCCGCGTTCAGCAGGGTGCCGCTGAGGAAGCGGAAGAGGAGCTCGAGTTCCGTGTCCAGGTTCAGCGAGTGGTCGGCGCCGAGCAGCCACGCCGCCGACGAGACCCAGATCAGGAACAACGCGATCCGGGCGGCGCCGCGACGGTCGGCGCGGCCGCTTCTCAGGTTGAAGCGGACCAGCACGAGGGCGCCCACCAGCAGCGCGAGCACGAGGAGCGCACCTGCGAGCGACAGAAAACGGATCCGCGCGGAGGGCGGCCGGGGCGGGTCCGTGGAGATCGGCTGTGTCCACGGTCCGATCACCTTGAAGGTCGCGGGCCGGCCTCCGTAGGTCCCAGCCTCGACACGCACCGCCGTATCCGGCTTCCAGGGGAGCGGGCCTTCCCACGCGGCCCGTGTATCCGTGTGCACCGGCGGGTTCCACTGTGGCGTGGCGGTCCCGAACTCGTGCATCCGCAGCCCGGCCGCTTCGAAGAGCGGTGTCCAGTCGACGTCCGTGGGCGGCACCGCCGTGTCGGCCGCCGACTTCTGGGGCGGCACCGTCACGAGCTCGATGAGCCGGCCTCGTTCGTCCAGCATGACCGCCGCCATCCCCGGCAGGACGAGCGGCGGATCGCCATACGTAGGCAGCCACGTGGTGCTCGAAACAGGGAGGAGCTCACGCGGACTGGTGCGGTACCAGAACCGCACGACGGGCAGCTCCCCCGTGGCCAGGACGTCCCAGCGGCGCGGCGACACGTCCGTGCTCGCGATCCAGCGCAGCACGTCGGAGTTCACCGAGACGCCGCGCACCTGGTCGGCGGCAGGGACGGGATGGATCCTGGCCAGGAGCTCGCGCGCGCGATCCTCGAGCACTTCGGCGCTCTTCTCGAGCGGCGCGAGCGAGAGCAGCGCGACGTTGCTCGCCGCGTAGGCGAGTGTGCAGAGGCCGGCCAGCACGAACGCGAGCAGGCTCATGCCGGCCGTGCGCCCGGCCGCTCCGCTGTCGCCAGCGGCGGCCACCATCTCGGGTGAGGGGGTTTCCCCCGCCGCGAGTGCGGCGGCGAGCGGATCTCCGCCCGGCAGGGCCGCAGCCACGGCCAGCGCCGACGGCGGGCGCGCCGCCGGGTCCACTGCCAGGCAGCGCATGATCGCGCCGTCGAGCTCGGGTGAGAGATCGCGCGCGAGCGCCGACGGCGCAGGGATGTCCCCCTGCTCGCGGCGGCGAATGATCTCGGCGAGCGACGTGCCGTCGAGCGCCCGCCGGCCGGTGAACAGCTCGTAGAGCACGAGGCCCAGCGCATAGAGATCGCTGCGCGCCGTGACCTCCTGCCCGGCGAGCTGCTCCGGCGCCATGTACGCCGGTGTGCCGGCGCGCAGCGCTTCCCCCGACACGCCCGCGAGCCCGAAGTCCGTGATCCGCACGCGCCCCGTGCCGTCGAGCATCACGTTCGCCGGCT